>Ga0315276_10000559_pt1 | contig 31997 bp, 24 predicted proteins | sample YL17G05_0_MG_FD_204542 | JGI IMG/M metagenome (GOLD analysis project Ga0315276, IMG submission 204542) | Sediment microbial communities from Yellowstone Lake, YNP, Wyoming, USA - YL17G05_0 | ecosystem: Environmental > Aquatic > Freshwater > Lake > Sediment | place: USA: Wyoming | collected... | reverse complement strand
CCTCGACAAAGCCAACAACTCCGCTACCTAACGAAGACCAAGCGGTACCATTCCAAGATGCTACGCAGTTCGTCGCGACGTCACCGGCCAAGTAGAAATCGCCCCCCGCTATCAGTTTCCCATCGTACACGGTCAGGGCCTCGACAAAGCCAACAACTCCGCTACCTAACGAAGACCAAGCGGTACCATTCCAAGATGCTACGCAGTTCGTCGCGACGTCACCGGCCAAGTAGAAATCGCCCCCCGCTATCAGTTTCCCATCGTATACGTTCAGGGCATTGACCGAGCCATTCATCCCCGACCCCAGCGATGACCAACTGCTCCCATCCCAAGACGCTATGTAATTAGCTTCAACGCCGCCCGCCGTTCTGAAGGCCCCGCCAGCAATCAGCTTCCCATCGTATACAGTCAGGGCCTTGGCACGGGCGCCCATCCCCACCCCTAAAGGTGACCAACTGCTCCCATCCCAAGACGCTATATTGGCGGCTATCGTGCTGCCAGCGACAGTAAACTCACCGCCAACAATCAAGTTCCCGTCGTAGACTGTCATGGCGTATACGGTGCCATCAACTCCCGGAATCGACGGCGACATGCTGTTGTCCCAGTAAACATCATCAGGATCATCGGTTGGAGATTGTGCGGGAGAAGCAGACACAGCTGGTGCGCCACTTCTGGGATTGGCACGAACATCAACCGCTTTCAGATCCAGTGGTCCCTGATACCCGCTTGTGCGCACGGCATTCAGATCAAACCGCCCATCCGGTGTCAGGAAATCGGATATGCTCTTGCCGCCGCGAGCACTCTCGTCTGTGTTTGGTTTGCTCACGTCACCCGCCAGCACGCTTCCGATCAGAAGCACCCAGATGCCAACACAACAGACAGTTACCAGTCTTCTCATCTCTTCCTCCTCGACACTGTTCCCAGCTATGATCTGTTTCGTATGTTCTTTAGGGTCCGTCAGACAGATGCCCGCCCGTGAGGCGAAGCCGATTGTCTTGCCGGTTTAGTGATGCCCGATGAGGATGTCGTTCCCATGATGCCAGCGCGAGCGGGCACGGTTGCCAACACCAGTCTTATCAGCAACTCAAAAGCCTTGCGCGTGCAGACGCGCTCATCGCGTGATGCGATCCTAATAAGACAATATACTCTACGTAGGCGAAATCGGCTACACTTCTTTTCCGTGATCCGTGCCCCACAGTTTGCTGTGGGTTTGCCCGACCTCGCCCCCAGCACCCCTCAGCTCTGCTGTGGGTTCGCTCCTTGACAAGACTGGTAATCTTCACCCACCAACCTCTTTGCTCGGCCTTGCTTTGATAAATGCCCCCCGCAATTTCACCATCAATTTGCATCTAATATCCCGCCCAGCCGCATTAGTGGAAGGAGTATTCTGTATGCGCGCGTCCGAAATCCTGAAATCGTCGAAACCACAGGGGTTTCGACCTACCAATCGGCCGGGAAGATATGGGACCCCTTTATTGCACAAAACGAACCCAATTGTCTGTTGTGAGGTAAGCACTTAACCAGAAAAACGAAGCCAATTCGAACCCATATCGAAGCCAATTTTGGCCGTGAGATGGCGATTCGTAGGTCAGGAACCTCGTGTTCCTGACATGCATCGAGCGTCAGGAGCGCAAAGCTCCTGACCTACGAGACTGGATTCCGGCCTGCGCCGGAATGAGGCGGCTACTACGTTACCTTCCGAAGCTACTTTGGTCTATGTTACTCTGGGTTGTGATGAACGGGAGACGGTCCTACCAAACAACAAACTTGCGGAAAGCGCTAGAAACAATATCAATACAATCGATTTTTGAAAGTACAATGCGGTGAGGCTGGTGGATTTGCCAAGAAGTAGCCTTCCCGAGTCGGTTCGGGCCGACTTTTCCCGTAAAAGCGGCGTAACGATTGATGACAGGACCATAAACACCAAACTGGAGAATGAAACATGAAGAGAATGCTGTGCACGAGTGTATTGATTGCGGGCGTGATTTCTGCAATTGGCATGGTAAATGTCGCTGTCGCAGGCGAGCGTCCATTTAGTATTTTTCTTGCCGGAGATTTGGCTCGCTCAGTAACACCCGAAGCATTCAATTCCTACTACGGTTGGGGCTATGGTATCGGCGGAGGCATAGAATACCCCGTTTCACCCCGCTGGTCATTTATCGGCATGATCGACTACAAGACATTTAGTCCGAGCAAGGGGACAATCGAAGGATGGTGGAACGACGAAGGCGAGTACCCTGATTTTGTCAACATCGATCCGCAAGAAGGCGGCGTTACCGCGCTGACTGTCAGCGTCCTCTCGAAAGGAACGCTCAGGTCGGAAGGATCGCGGGTGTTTCCGTATGTTAAGGGTGGATTTGGATTGACAATTGGCAGCATGAGTCAGATTCACATGTTCTATGACAATCTCAACACCGACCAGAGAGACAGCATGTGGGTTTCGGTGGAGGGGGAAAGTACCAATATTTCGATCATTCTGGGCCTTGGAGTCGAAATGAAATTGGGACAGGGCAACGCATCCTTATTTATCGACGGCGGGATTCAAATGATCATGCTGGAAGACGTTAATCCTACCGTGGCACCCATTAACATCGGCATCAAGTTCTGAACCGAATTCATGCGCTGCATGGATTTACCTGAGTCTGTACGGCAGAACCGCTTGGGGTTCTGCCGTACGTGGTCTGATTACCACTCGACTATGCCATCCTTCATGAGATCGTAGACGAGGCATTCGGCGGAAGAATCAAGGTGCGAGAGGAATTCGTACAATTTCTCCGCGGCAACACGCGGATCGGTGTCGGCATCCAACGCCGCCGCGGCAGTCTTCAGTTGGCCCGGATGGACGGCGATCACCTTGATTCCGTCCCGTCCCAAATCGCGCGCCATGCAGGCGGTCAGCATGTTCTGTGCGGCTTTGGCAATGTTGTACGAATACACGAAATCACTCTTGCGGCGAGCAATGCGCGCAATCGATCCGAATCGCGATGTGATATCCACCACCACCGGCTTGGGCGCGTTTTTCAGAAACGGCAGCGCGGCGACCGTGCATCGCCAGACCCCTGCCACATGCACATTGAAGTGCGCGATCAGATCATAGGATGCTACGCCGTGAATGCCGCGATTCTTTATGATATATCCGGCGTTGTTGATGAGCAAATCGAGCGAAGCGTTGTGACTCCTGAGGACATCGGTGATGGCGCTCCCGACGTTGTCAAAGGAGACATCGCCGACTATAGGGAAACATCGCGGCGCATATTGTCTGGTCAGTTGCTCGGCGACTTTCGGATCTCTGACAAGCGGGAAGAGGGTCCATTGTTTCGAGGCGTACACATCGACGAGTTCACGACCGAACCCACGCGAAGCACCGGTAATGAGGATGGTGGGCATATCAAATCGTCGCCGTAAAAAATGCGCCATCAGGGATTCGAACCCCGGACCCGCTGATTAAGAGTCAGCTGCTCTACCAGCTGAGCTAATGGCGCATTTATACAAACCTAATGAGGGTGGAAGGGATCGAACCTTCGACTCCCTGCTTAAAAGGCAGGTGCTCTACCACTGAGCTACACCCCCGATCGAAACCTGAACATGGTCAGACCCGGACCTGGCGTGGGGGTGACTGTTGCTCACCTGCCGGAGCGACATGCCGAACCTCACCACGTCCCCCCCGCCGGAGCGGGGAAGGGGAGCGTCAAGATACCCGCCGGTAGGGGATTGTCAACGATTTTCCCTCTGAAACCGGCCATTTTGAGAGGGGAAATAAGATGAGTTCCGGGCGCTGTCAGTTGTCGTAGAGCGGGACTGGCCTCCGATCCCGCCTGTCGTGGCCGGTTCGCAAGGCGGACCGTCCCTACAATTCGAGTAAGGAGAGCACAGTGAAAAAAGCAATAAGAATCCGTTTTGGTGACAATCCGGTGACACTCTCGAATTCCGAAGAATTATCTTATTCTCAGCTTTTTCATAGGACCCCCTTACAAAGATGTAGAGGCGCCGCCAAAACGGCGCCTTAAAAATGCCCGACAAGGGGCTGTTTTGTTTCGTTCTAATCACTTGCCAGGCAATAAGAAAGGCGCCCCTGCTCAAAAAGGCGCCTTTGCACTAAGAGTTCTCTGAAAGGAAGAAGGTTACTTAGTGACCTTCAATAGTTCTACGTCAAAGATGAGCGTAGAGTTTCCAGGAATTACACCACCCGCACCTCTTGCGCCGTAACCAAGGTCCGGCGGGATGACCAAAGTCCGTTTGCCGCCGACTTTCATTCCGGCTACCCCTTCATCCCAGCCCTTAATAACCTGTCCGGCTCCCAGCGCAAACGAGAACGGCTGGCCGCGGTCGACAGAGCTATCGAATTTCTTACCCTTCTTGCCGGCCTCATCGAGCCAGCCGGTATAGTGAACATCTACCTTCGCTCCGGCTACGGCCAGTTCGCCCGTACCAACTTTTTCATCCGTGTACTTCAAACCAGTCTTCGTTGTCACCCAGTTTCCGCCTTTCTTGGCCTCGGCCGCCTTGCCGGTATCAGTTTTCTTCGCTTTTTCGACAGCTTCCCCAGCTTTGACCGGAACTGCTTTCAATTCAGTCGCCGGCTTTGCGGAGTCAGACTTAATGGTCTCTCCAGCTTGAACGGGAACCGCTTTCAGTTCGGCCGCCGGTTTGGTGGAGTCGGGCTTAGCGACGTCCTCAGCCATCACGACTGCTGCGAGCAGCGACAACACGATCATCAGTACTAAGATTCTCTTCATCTAATCATATCCTCCTTCAGGATTAAGTGCAGACGCCAGGAGTGGATACCCTGGCGCCGAAATATTATGAATGATACAATGCGCTTAGATTTTGGTTCCTGCTTTCCGGTTCATACCATGATCGTCTCTTCCCGTTTTGCCCCGGTGGAGACGAGACAGATTGAGACGCCCAAGTCTTTGGCAACATAGTTCAGATACGACTGCGCCTTCTCCGGAAGGGCATTGAATCGGGTGAGACCGGTAGTGTCACTCTGCCAGCCGGGGAGAGTCCGATACACCGGTTTCACAACCGCAAGTTCCGCCAGGTCGAGCGGAACCTCGGAGGCAGTCTCGCCGCGAAGTTCATAATGTGTGCAGACCTTGATTTCGGACAAGCTATCCAGTACGTCCAGCTTGGTCACGGCAATTGAATCGACGCCGTTTATTCGAATGGCGTGGCGGAGCGCTACAAGATCCAGCCAGCCGGTGCGGCGCGGGCGGCCGGTTGTGGCGCCGTACTCGTCGCCCGTAGTGCGAATCTGATCGCCGATGCTGTCGACCAACTCGGTCGGGAATGGTCCGGCGCCGACGCGGGTGGTGTACGCTTTCACGACGCCGACTACTTCATCGATCATCCTGGGACCGACGCCGAGACCGGTCAGAACACCGCCGGTGGTCGTATTGGATGACGTTGCGAACGGATAGGTCCCAAGATCAACATCGAGCATACTTCCCTGCGCCCCCTCATACAGAATCGATTTCCCTTCTCGGTGCGCGCAATGGAGGAAGTAGGAAATATCAATCACCATTGGTCTTAACAAGTCCACTATTCCCAGCAACTCGCTGTAGGTGCGGTCCAGATCGGCGCGCGGGTCGGATGACCCTTCGAGATACCGCGCTTTCACCTGGCGATTGAATTCAAGCCTCTTTCTGAGTCGTTCCGGGTGGAACAGATCGGCCACGCGGATGCCGTGGCGCGCTACTTTGTCGACATAGGCGGGGCCGATTCCGCGCATGGTGGTACCGATTGAACCGGTTCCGCGATTCTCTTCCTCTACCGCGTCAATCAGCTTGTGGTACGGCAGCACCAAATTGGTGGCAGGGGAGATGAACAGCCGTCCCGTGTGGTCTATTCCTTTGGCATTCAGAAATGCCAATTCCTCCCTGAACGCAAAGGGGTCGAGCACAACACCGTTGCCGATACAGCAGGTCTTACCCGGCTGAATAATGCCTGAGGGAATAAGATGCAGGACGAATTTCCGATTCTGCACAACAATCGTGTGTCCGGCGTTGGCGCCCCCCTGGCAGCGGGCGATGATATCCGCTTCCGACGCCAGCAGATCGACAATTTTCCCTTTACCTTCGTCCCCCCACTGCGCCCCAATTACTACTCTATTCTTGCCCATACAAAACGCCTTTCAGCGGTTGGAATATTCCTTCATCAGTTCAAGCACGGCCGCAACCAGTTCTCCTTTGCCTGTTCCCTTTAGCGCAGAGAACGCCAGAGCCGGCACACCCACTTCCTTTTCCACCTGAAGGACTTTCCGATTGATCTGATCGCGATTCACTTTGTCGGCTTTGGTAATAGCGCAGAGCGCCGGCAGTTTCCGTGCGGCCAGCCATTCCAGAAGCTCCAGATCATCATCCGACGGATCGCGGCGGCTGTCCAGAAGGAGAATCAGTCCGGCCAGATGTTCCGCTTTGGTCAGATAAGTTTCGATCAGCCCGCCCCAGCCTGCGTGCACGGACTTGGAGACTTTGGCGTATCCGTATCCGGGCAGATCAACAAGATAGAACTTCTCATTTATGAGAAAGAAATTGAGCGCTCTCGTTTTGCCGGGCGTGGCGGAGACTTTGGCCATTCCTTTCTGGCCGACCAGTGAATTCAAGAGGGTCGATTTGCCGACATTGGATCGACCGGCCAGCGCAATCTGCGGACGGCGATCACGAGGCAATTGCGACAATTCGTGAAACGATCCGACAAACCGACAGTGAGTCAGTTTCGAAGATGTGGACCGTCTGCGGGGAGTGGTGACCGAGACAGTCTGCGTTTCGCGTACCATTATGCGATCCGTGCGCCGGTGTGTCCCGGAAGCTTCGCTCTGGTTCCGACCAAAGGGGATCTGGTCATGGAGAGTTTAAGAACTTCGTTCACACTTTTGACAAAATGCAGTTGCAGGCCGGCCAGCAGTTCCGGCGCCATTTCCTGCAGGTCTTTGCGGTTTCGTTCCGGCAGGATGATTTTTGTAACGCCAAGCCGTTTGGCAGCGAGCAACTTCTCATTCAAGCCGCCAATCGGCAGCACGTCGCCGGTAAGGGTGATCTCGCCGGTCATGGCGAAATCGGTGCGAACCGGAATCGATGTCAACGATGACAGAAGGGCTGTCAGCAGCGTGACCCCGGCAGACGGACCATCCTTTGGAACCGCGCCTTCCGGAATGTGCACGTGCAGTTCAAGATTCTCAAAGAAATCCGGGCTCAATCCGAACGAAGTGGCGCGATTTCGCACGTATGAGAGCGCCGCCGTCGCCGATTCCTGCATGACATCGCCGAGCGAGCCGGTCAGAGTGAGTTTCGCCTTGCCGGGCATCGGGACAACTTCTACCGGCAAGACCTCGCCGCCCATTTCCGTCCAAGCCAGACCGATAGCGTAGCCGACCGTCGGCTCCGTCTTGAGATTGGTATGCGTGTACTTGCGCGGGCCGAGGTATTTGAGAATCTTGGCCGCCGTGAATACCATGCTTCTCAGTTTCTTTCCTTCGGCCAGATCAACAGCGATTTTCCGCAGTATAGCGCTAAGCTGTCGCTCCAGTTCCCTCACCCCGGCTTCACGCGTGTAGTAACGAATGACCTCGTAAATGGCGTTATCACGAAATTCAATTTTCGTCTTCCCCAGTCCCAGTTCTTTATACTGTTTCGGGAGTAGATACTGTCGGGCAATGGCGGCCTTTTCAAAGTCGAGATAGCCGGGGAGATGGATGATCTCCATGCGGTCGCGAAGGGCCGGGGGGATTGTCGCCACCGAGTTGGCGGTGGTCAGAAACAGAATACCGGAGAGATCGGCTTCAAGCTCAAGATAGTTATCATAGAACGTACTGTTTTGCTCGGGATCAAGTACCTCCAGCAGCGCCGCCGCGGGGTCGCCACGGAAATCCTTACCGACCTTGTCAACCTCATCCAGCAAGAATACAGGGTTGAACGATTCCGCCTTCTTCAGCGATTGCACAATCCGTCCGGGCATCGCGCCGATATAGGTTCGGCGGTGGCCGCGGATTTCAGCCTCATCATGAATTCCGCCCAACGACATGCGCACGAACTTCCGATCCAATGCGCCGGCAATCGAACGCCCAATGGAGGTTTTCCCCACTCCGGGCGGGCCAACGAGGCAAAGGATGGGACCTTTGACTTTGCCCGCCAGACGAATAACCGCCAAATGCTCGACTATCCTTCGCTTTGGCTTATCCAATCCGTAATGGTCATTGTCAAGAATCGTCTTCACCTTCGTGAAATCAGTCCGGTCCTGAGTGGTGACTGTCCACGGCAGCGCCAGCAACCAGTCAACATAGGAGCGCACGACTCCGGATTCGGCTGAGTATGGGTGCATGCGCGCCAGTTTTTTGATCTCCTCTTCCCCTTTGGCCTTCACCTTGTCCGGATAGTTGCCGTCTCGAAGGCGAGCATACAGATCGTCGACCTCGGCCGGTGACTCGTCCGCCTGGCCGAGTTCCTCGCGGATCACCTTTAACTGCTGCTGCAGGTAATGCTCGCGGTGCCCCTTCTGCATCGACTCTCGCACGGTACCGTCGATCTTCTGCTCGAGCTTTAGAATCTCGATTTCTTCCCGCAGCAATTCCGCTAAGATGAGAAACTGCTCATTAACTGAAGGCGCCTCCAGCAACCGCTGCTTGGTCTCGATCTTGGCAAGCACCTGAGCAGCGATGGTATCGGCGATCTGACTGTACTTATCGATAGCGGCCACCGTAACGAGGACTTCATCCGGAATGCGACGATTGAGCCGCACGTATTCGGCGAACTGTTCGGAGACCGAACGGGCCAATGCCATTGTTTCCCGGTCAGACGGATCGACTTCCGCATCAAGCAGTGTCAGTTTGGCGGACAGATACTGATTGCCGCGCGACAGGCTGAGAATCTGCGCCTTTACCAATCCCTCTACCAGCACCTTGAGTGTGCCGTTGGGCATCTTCATAACCTGCAGCACCCGTGCAACAATGCCGACTTCGTACAGGTCAGAAGGTTTCGGATTGTCAATCGAAGGAAGACGCTGGGCGACCAGAAACAACTGCTTGTCCTGCACCATTGCTTCCTGCAGGGCGTTGATGGTCAGCTTCCGGCCGATCAACAGCGGATAGATCATATGCGGGAAAATGACGATATCCCGCAGCGGGATAACCGGCAAGAGCGGTCGAATATCAATGTCTTCAGAGTTGTGTCTAATCTTCACGGAATCTCACACTGCCTTCTGTTAGGTACAGCCCCTCAGTGTGGGAGTTGTACCGGACAATAATAACGATTTTGTCGTGCGGGGCAATAACTTTGTTGGGTGACTGTAATCGCTTGGATGATTGAGGATTACGTGCGGGCGGTGGATATTACAGCGGTAACGTCGGTTCGACTACCTTTTGATTAGCGAAACGGCGATCCAGACCAGGACAAGAATCAACGCAAGCAGCGAAAGGGACAGATAGATCCGTGCCGATCCGGTCCGGTGACTGACAGACTGATTCCTGTCGGAAGCCTCATATACATCCTTCATGAGAATCAAAGAAGCGAGCAGTTCTGCAACGCTCGCAAATTGGCCGCTCGGATGCAGGCCAAGCAGTTTCTCCATGGTGAGTTTGGCCTCGACCGGATAAATTCTCTTTAGCATTGACGTGTCCGGTATGTCTGCCAGCGGTTTTCCTGTTAGGATATGATAGAAGATTCTGCCGAGTGCTTGCAGATCCTCATCAAACGCCGCCGACTCGGACCGAGGTGCAGCCAGTGTGACTTGATTGACACCATCGTACATTACAGACGTCATATCAAGATGGCCGTGGGGAGAGCCGGTGCTATGAAGCTGCCGCACGGCCTCGACCAGCGGTATAGCCAGGTTCAAGAATCGTTCGTAGGGAAACGGGCCCGTTGTCAGCAATGCAGACAACAGCTGCATCCTTTCTTCATCCCTATGAAATCCGGACTCCTGGTTCACATCCACCAAGCAATTACAGCGCCTGGAGTAAGGCAAGCAAAAAGGAGGGGCCGTCGCATCGTAACTGCATATTGGGGAGTCAGATAGGTTTTCTTACCGAAGCCGAATCGGCCACTTGACCTCTTGTCAGGATTGTGTTACGCTTGGGGCGATTTGACCATTCAAAACCTGTTCCTCAGCAGGCGTGGAGCGAGCCGCCAAATAGGGAGTGCATATGTTTGAGAAACTTCTGCCCAGAGAGATCAGCTTCTTCGAGTATTTTGAACAACACAGCAAGCTGTCAATCGAGGCCTGCCGGGAGTTGAATGCGATAGCTGCAAACCCATCGGACTTGCTTGTCCACGTGAATCGCATAAAGGAGATTGAGCACCTAGCGGACGATGTCACGCACAAGTGTATCGATGCGCTCCACCGCACCTTTATTACGCCGATCGATCGCGCCGACATCCACCGCCTCATGAAGCGGCTGGACGACATCGTCGACTCCATTGATTCCGCTGCATCCCGCATGGCTATGTACGAGTTGACAGAACTGCGGCTCGAGATGAAGCAGTTTACGGAAGTGCTGATAATAGCGACGACCGAGATCAACGGTGCGGTACGCAATCTCCGGCACATGAGTAAAATGGGGGACGCCGTAGAGAAGTGCTGTCTGGCGATCTATCAGGCGGAAAACGAGGGGGATCAGATTCTTCGGTCAGCCATCGTGCGGCTGTTCCGCGAGGAGAAAGATGCGCTCACGATAATCAAGTGGAAGGAGGTCTTCGAGCGACTCGAAAGGGCCACTGACCGCTGCGAAGAGGTTGCGAATATCGTCCAAGGTATCGTGATCGAGGCATCGTAATATGACGCCCTTAATGATCGTTGTGGTGGCCGCGGTAGGGGTTGCGCTCCTATTTGACATTATTAACGGGTTTCACGACGCCGCCAATTCTATTGCGACGGTAGTGTCTACACGCGTGCTTAGTCCCCGCGTGGCAGTACTCTGGGCCGCCTTCTTCAATTTCGTCGCGATGTTTGTGTTTGCTCCGAAAGTGGCGGATACGATTGCGAAGATCGTGAAGATTGACGGCACTGATACCGTTTACGTTTACGTAGTGCTGGCTGGACTCTTGGGAGCGATCATCTGGGATCTTATAACCTGGTGGCTGGGCCTTCCCACCAGTTCGTCGCACGCGCTAATCGGCGGCGTGGCCGGAGCCGGATTGGCCTACAAGGGGATCGAAGTAATTCGATGGGCGAGTATCTGGAAGGCGGTCAAGTTTATTCCGCTAGCCCCACTCATTGGGATGGTAATTGCTTTTGCGGTTATGGTCGGAGTCTATTGGCTGTTCCGACGCTGGCGGCCCAACGATGTCGACAAGCTGTTTCGGAAAGGACAGCTGGTCTCAGCCGCCCTTTACTCGCTCGGTCATGGCGGCAATGATGCCCAGAAGACGATGGGGATTATCATGGCACTGCTCATCGCGGGCGGCCTGATGAAACCGGATACGGAGTTGACCCTCACGCACTGGAACACGCTGTGGATTATTCTCTCCTGCCATGCGGCAATGGGAATAGGCACAGCATTCGGCGGGTGGCGCATTGTGAAGACGATGGGGATGAAGATCACCAAATTGAAACCCGTGGGTGGCTTCTGCGCCGAAACCGCCGGCGCGACGACTTTATTCATGGCGACGCACATGGGAATACCGGTTTCCACTACGCATACAATCACCGGCGCTATAGTCGGGGTGGGGGCTACCAGCAAATTGTCCGGTATCAAGTGGGGAGTGGCGGGAAGGATTGTATGGGCGTGGGTGCTCACGATCCCGGCCTCTGCTCTAGTTGCGGCGGGATGTTTTTACCTGTTCAAAGCTATACATTTCGGGTTCTGACCGACTTATCTAAGCCTCGTGGGCGTATAGACATACCGGACTGATCGAAAATTCCCGGAAAATTCTCCTTGATCTTGCAACGATTTATGCAGATATACGTATATGCCTATAGCTGTATGAGGAAAGCTATGAAGACAAACCAGCTACCACCGGTGCTTCGGGCTGTGGCCGACAGCACCCGACTCAAGATCCTCCTGATGTTGGAGGCCAAGCCGCGAACGGTCGGCGAGATAGTGGATTTCTTCGATCTCTCCCAGCCAACTATCACGCGCCACCTTCAGACGCTGGCTTCAGCCGGACTTGTAAAAAGAAGCCGCAAGGGACAAAACGTCTACTATGAGCTGGCGGTCGAGATGGTGCGGATGATGTGCAGTGATCTGGTGGCCTGTTTTCCGTGCTGCTGCGTGTCGGCAATACCTCAGTCCGGTGAACCGATGCGGGTTCTGACAATTGAAAAACGACGGCCAAAAGGTAAAGCAAAGAAGAAGTCTCGACAGGAAAAGACAGAGTAACGATCGGGCAAATCGATTGTCACAAACTGAGCGATAAACGGCTCCGGTCGCGCCGGCACCGGGAGCACAACGATAAGAAAGGAGAAGCGATATGTCACGGTATCAGATTCCGCGCACGGCGCATTGTTGCTCCGGCTCGCTACGGGCGTCCCGGGCAGGACGCTAAAAGGCCCATTCGATTTTGCATGCACGGGGTCCCCGAGAACGGGGCCCCTTTTTTACAGGCTCACCCTTGCAGGGGCCTCATATGCTTTCCGAATGGGCCGTAAGTAATATAGCCTATGACGCCGCTCATGCAACTGTTCAGGGACAGTTCGGAAGAAGATAGCCGTCGCCGGTCAGGTAGCTGACCAGGGCGCTAAGGTCACTGAGATCGACAATGCCCATGGCATTGACATTTGCTTCGGCCCGGCATGGAAGCAGGAAACCACCGCCCGTGAGGTAGCTTACTAACGCGCTCAGGTCCGCCAGATCAACGATGCCAACACTATTCACATCGCCGGTTGTCCCTGCGCAGCAACCCGAAACTCTGGTGAGGCGGAGCGAATCTACGAGCGTGCCGCCCGAAGTAATAGAATAGAACTTCATGGTTAGAGACGTGTCATCGGCTTCGATCAACATGGAGCCGAAATTGGCGTTGTAGCGGACTACGCTGCCCGGAACGAAACCGGATGCTGGGAAGCCGTAAATAGTGTAGCCGCCGACGCCGGTGACGAAATATGGGATGGAGTCGCCATCCGCATTGTCATCCCGCATAATCCGTTCGTAGGTGTGATCATGTCCCGCCAGAACGGCTGAGGCGCCCCACTGCTCGAACGGCCACTGCATTACAGTCTGGGAACCGTGGTTGGTGCACGATGAATACGGCGCATGATGCATGTAGACAATTCTCCACGGCGCGTTGGATTGCCCCAATTGAGTCTGCAGCCAGTTGGCCTGAGACGATGCTGACGAGTTTCCGTCAGGTTCCAGGGCGTTGCTGTTGAGTGCGAAAAAATGCACGGGTCCGATGCGGAAGTCGTAGTACCGCTCATTGCCGGAACTTCCGGTCGAAATGACTCCACCCCCCGGCAACGTGACGTAACTAAGATAGGCCGAGATCCCGCCGCCGTCGCTGTATTCATGATTGCCGATCGACGGAAAGAACCGATTGGTGGATGCACCCGCTCCGTAGCCGCCCGTGTAATTGCCGATGAAGTCGTGGTAGTACAGCCCGATATTCACGTCAATTGGACCGGCACCATAACTGTTGTCACCGGTAGTTATGATGAAATCAGGGGACCAGGACTTGACCATCGCCGCGACCGATTGCTCCGCAGTGGAGGCATAGCCGTAGTCGCCGAAGGCGGCAAAGCGGATCGGATCTGCCGGGGTCTCGGTGACAAGCAGACAAACAGCCGCCAGAATCAGGCAGCCGTGCCGAAGATTCAGGATCAGGAGTTGAATCATAGTATCCATTCCAAAGATAGACACCGTGAGACGATTATGAAACATCATTTGACACTATCGTCGGAATAGAAACTCGTTCTGACGGCTTTGAACAAACCAGAGGATCACACGTCAATACGGATAAGCAGTTGTCAACCGACATAAAGCGCAAGAAAGAGGGAATGGGATGCCCGATAACGCTAACGGAGGACGCCGCCGTATGGATGATAAGTCAATGAATCGCAAAGAATTCCTGACGGGAGTCGGGAAGGCCTGCGCGTGCTCATGCGTTTATGCTCTGGCGGCAAGTCTGGGCTCGGTGAACGCTCAGGACAGCACCAGGCAAACAGTAGAGAAGCCTGAAGGAGAGCCGGTGAAGAAACCACGGAGTCAGGAACGGATTGAGTTCGCGGAGAAGTGGGCGGTCCGGTTTTTCGATGTACTCGACGCACATCTGGATGAACCGACTCGGAAGAAGATCATGATGGCGAACGGTAAGGCGTGTTTGCTGGCGTGGCAGAAAGAGACGAATCAGAAACTGAGAGCAGAGCCGGTGACACTTGAGCGGTTCGCGAAGTGGGTGAAAGAAAAGGGATCTCCGGATTATCAAATGGAAGGAAACGTCATCCACTACCAGTACCTGTCGGCGGCGGAGACCGGGTTGCCAGCGCCGGAGAATCACTGTCTCTGCCCAATGGTCGAGACAGATCCGTCCGGTCTGTCCCACACCTACTGTTTCTGCTCGCTCGGGTACGTGAAGGAGATGCACGAGCAGATGTTCAAGCGGCCGGTGGAGGTGGAGTTGCTGAGTTCGGTGCTTCGCGGCGATCCGAGGTGCAAGTTCAAGATTACGGTGGCGTAAAGCGGCACAGGTGAATTCGTCAGGCGCGGGGCGCGCTTGACTTTGCTCCAATGTACAGCTCCTGCAAAATCAATGGCTTTTTGAATCAGTTTTCAAGCCCGCCTCTATTAGTAGAAAGCATGTTGTCTCTGCAGCCGCTCCCGCCATGGAGGGACCGGTCGTCTGGCAACCCCTGCTGAAAACCTCTCGGGAGACTCCGAACAGGTGGCAGGTGCCCGTGGGCGTTCTTTTCGTGCACGGCATGAAACCGCCGATGGAAATCCTCTTCGCAAACCCCTGTCCCTCCCGGGTGACTCTCTGCCTTTCAACAGCAAAGGTGCATCGGGTTCGGACAGATCTGGCATTGACCGTAAGAGATGCCTGCGCGCGGGGACGCCATCACAATATCCTCACACGACCGAACGCTGCAGAGACAACTTAAGTGAGCAGATTAGAAATCGGGAGAACTGTGCGTCAAGCGCGCAGCGCGCTTGACCTACGAAGTCAGAAGGCGGGTTCGGAAACCGGACCCGCCCTATGAGAACTACCTAGCGGAAACCCTCCATAAATGGTGGGCCACCAAGCCGTATACGACCTACTCCAGAACGTGAATGTTCTTCTTGGCGCAAATGTCTTTGAGCGCTTTAGGCCAAACCGTGACCGTAACTTCGCCCAAGTGCGCGGTGCGCAATAGGTACATGTAGGTACGAGCCTGTCCGATACCGCCGCCAATCGATAGCGGAATCTTGTCGTCCAGAATTGCCTTGTGATACGGCAGTTTGAGGAAGTCGAGCTGGCCCGAAATCTCAAGCTGCTGCTTCAAAGTATCTTTGGTGACGCGGATGCCCATCGAGGTCAACTCGTGACGGCGCTTGGTCACCGGGTTCCAGACCAGGATGTCACCATTGATGCCGTGCGTGTCTTTGCCGGTCTCGTTCTTAGTGGGTGTGACCCAGTCATCGTAATCCGCGGCGCGCATTTCGTGCGGATAACCGTCCTTCAGCACCCAGCCGATTCCGATGATGAAGACCGCCGGATACTCCTGGATGATCTTGGTCTCCCGCTGCTTGCGCGGCAGGTCCGGGTACTTGGCCAGCAGATCCTCAGCGTGGATGAAAGTCAACTCTTCCGGGAAGTCCGGGTATTTGGGATTCTTGAGCGCGGGGAACACCTTCTGGACTTCTAAGCCGGCGCCGCGAATCACTTTCCAGATCTTGCGAACGGTGTCCTTCAGATACTCGAGATTCCGTTCCTTCTCGGTGATTCTCCGCTCCCAGTCCCACTGGTCCACATAGGAACTGTGGTCATGGTCCAGGAAGTAGTCCTTGCGGACAGCCCGCATGTCGGTGCAGATGCCTTCGCCGACTTTGCAGTCGAACTGAGCGAGCGCCATTCTTTTCCACTTGGTCGCAGCCTGAACCACCTGAGCGGTGATGCGAGGGTCGATACCGAGACCACACGGGAATTCGATTGGGGTACGGGAACCATCGCGGTCCAGATAATCGTTGACGCCGCTGTCGCGATCCACGATCAGCGGGACCTGCACCATATTGAGGTTGAGTTCCCGACAAAAGCCGTCCTCGATATACCGCTTGATGGCGAAAATAGCCTTCTGTGTATCAATGCGGTTGAGCAACGGCGCATAGTCAGACGGGAGAATTTTCTCGACCTCTGGGTATGTGCTGATACCTGGTCCGGCCAGGTCTGCTTTCTTGTCTGCCATAACTATATGTTCTCCTTCACAAATGATGTTGCAGGTGAAATGTGTGTTAAGCTCTCATATTCTATTTTACGACACCGACTCTGCCCAATTGACCCGGTCAGCGCGATGTAAACTGAGCGGCGCGAGCCGAGCGGGCAAAGCAACCAACAAAATAGGATAATTGCATCGGGATTACAAGGGGGGCGATAGAACTTCTCGGGAATACCCGGCACGTACCTCCGGAGAAAGAAGGACAAGCAGGAAGCGACGGAGCAAAACCACCCTATTTATGTGTTTTTTTCAGGAAATCCTCCATTTCCGGCACTCCGCCCTGGAAAATGAGGTAGCCGTTATACGGTTCGCGGGGAGTGATCTCCTGGGCTATTGGAGTCAGCATGATCTCCTTCACCTTTTCGAGGTCACTCGTTTGTCCCAGCGCCCAGCCGAGTTTTGTGTAGGCCACTTCCGGCAGCATGTTGTCAAGCGGGATAATTCCTTTGGCCATCAGGTCACGCCCGGTGTCGTAAACAAACATGTGGACGTATCCCCACAGAGTTTGCACGGTCATGTAGATGGCCACGTTATTGTCACGCGCCCGCTCGATGGCGGGATACAGCGGTTTATTGACGTGTCCCAGTCCGGTTCCTGCGATAATGATGCCTTTGTAGCCGTTGTCGATGAGTGAATCGATCATATCCGGCTTCATATTGGGATAGTAGTAAAGCAGGGTGACTTTTTCTTCAAAGAACGGCATGATCCTGACGTTCCGGTCATTTCGGCGATGGTTGTAGTTGTCCGTTAAGGGTGTGATTTTCTGCCGGTCCACCATCGCCAGCGGAATATCGCCGACTGTCCGGAAAGTCGATCGATACGATGAATGCATCTTGCGCACGCGCGCGCCGCGATGGAGCAGACCATAGTCGTCCGACGTCGGGCCGAACATGCAGACCATGACTTCGGCGATATCCGAGTAGGCGGCTGTTTTGACAGCATGTTGCAGGTTGAGGGCGGCGTCGGACGAGGGTCGGTCGGAGGAGCGCTGTGAGCCGACCATGACAATGGGAATCGGCGAATCCTGCACCATAAACGCCAGAGCTGCGGCGGTGTGGTGCATGGTATCGGTACCGTGACCGATAACGATGCCGTCAATCCCCTTTTCAATCTCGCGTCCGATGGCGATAGCGAGCTTCTTGTATTGTTCCGGTCCCATGTTCTCACTGAAGACCGCAAACAGCTTTTCGGTGGAGAGATTGCAGATATCGGCTAGTTCCGGTACGGCGCCGTACAACTCGCCCGGTGAAAACGCCGGAATGACAGCGCCGGTGCGGTAGTCCAATCGTGAAGCAATCGTCCCGCCGGTACCGAGCAATTTGACGTGCGGTTTCCCTTTGGTTATCGGGAATTCTTTCTCGGGAATCTTATAGTGGGCTTCGCGGTAGCCGACTTCCTTGATTTCGAGGATGGTCTCGACATTGACGCCAACATTGTAGCCGGAGGCGATTTTGACCACGAGATGGCGGTCATCATCGTTCTCTGAGCGCGGCAGCAGTATCCCGTGAACCTCGCCACGAGTAGTCTTAATCTGCAATTCAGCCCAGACGCGGGCGTTGTGGGATTTGAGCACCTCGACGGCTCGACCTTTGTAGCCCTTGAAGATATCAACCATTGGTCATTTCCTTTTCCACGATACCGCCCAGTTCTTCGAGACACATATTGCCGATAGCTCGGGCGCGAAGCTGACCCATCACCCACCGCACGCCGGCTATCGGATCAGGAGAGTTGTTAATGGCGCTGAACTCCTGCTTGAGCGCCGGGAGGTCGGCCAGAATCTGGTCTTTGCTTAGCGGACGATAGTCGAGCGTGATGAGAATGGATTCGAAATCCATGTGCGGTTGTTCGTAGAGGACGGGGACCATCAGCTTGAGGATTTCATCGTACAGTTTGTGCGCCTTGCCGAATCGGAACAGCGCGTAGATCTTCCGGTAGGTGAACCCGTCCTGATGCGGGCTTGTACCTTCGACGTGCTTCAGCGTGTGGCCAAGCAGCGAGGAGACAAAGACGGGGTCCTGATCGAACTCCTTCACAATGGTCTCGACAAGACCGATCAGATTGCGTTTGAATAGATAGGTATAGGTGTCCGTCGGCACCCGCCAGGCTCGGAGTTGCTGCAGCCGATCAGTGATCTCGACCGGAAGCGATTTGCGGCGCTCCTCGATTTGCGGCTCTTCGATCGGAATCGGCGCTGAATCGGTATCCGGATACATGCGGTTCGGGCCGGGGAGGACGCGTTCAAAGATATTGGTGCCGTTGGCGAGTCCCTTGCGCGTTTCGTTAGGGACTCCCTGCATAGCGAGTCGGCATCGCTCCTGGACGACATCGATGGCGGTGGGAATGTCATCAACAGGGGAAATGACAATGATCTGAGCATCGTCCTCTCTGACCTGAAGTAAGCGGCGGATACGCATCCACTGGTCGTCGGAGAGGACGGGAGACAGGCTTTCGGAATGAACCATGTTCGGCTTCTCGATGCAGGCGATGACCTTGAGCCGGCCGATCAACTCATCGGCGAAACACTGGTTTGGTTGCGTGAAATGCGAGAGGATGCCTCGAAATTTGGGAAGATTGATTGCCATTAGTTTCGATTTCACCATCCGGGCGTTGCGGAAGATGCGGTGATCAGTGGGCACGAGGTCATAGTCGATCTCCTTGGATGAGACACTCCACTCTTGGGGGGCGAGGCCACGCCCAACCAATTCATCTTGGATTCTGAGAAGCGCCCACTGGCGGAAGGCCTCGGTGTGTACCAATTTCGGGATCCACTTGATCTTGGAGACGCCCTTGATTTCAATGCGGGTGCCGCCGGTGACACTAACATTCACGTCTTCTCGCGCGGCGCCGATGCCGGTTCTGACTTTGCCGGAGCTGCGAGTGACAAATCGAAGGTAGTGAGCCGCTTCGGCGGCTTCATCGGGAGTAAGCATATCGGGGTAGGTGACCGTCTCGATAAGCGGCATGCCAAGGCGGTCGGTAGTGTAGGTGCGCCAATGGCCAATATCGGAGACTTCACGGCAGGAATCCTCCTCGATAGAGAGTTGAATAATCCGCACGGTCTTATGTTTGATCGGAAAGGAGCCTTCAATGGCGACAATACCGGTGCGCTGGAAGCCGGTCGGAATGGAACCATCGAGATACTGCTTTCGCGTGATATGAAATTCGCCGACGATATTCATTTTAAGCAGGAGCGCGATCTCGATAGCGATATCAAGAGCCTGACGATTTATGGCAAACGGCGGGGTATCGTCGACATCGTACGTGCACGCGGTTTCGTTCTTGATGCGATAGATGATGTTTTTCCTGGTCTTGAATTCCATCAGTGCGGTGCCGTCGTATTCGCCGAGTTCGCTCAACGTGGGGCGCATGTGACGAATGACTTCGGCGTCGTATTCATTGTCTCGCTGGTAGATTCCGGCGGGGCACCGGCAAAAAAGCTTTTTTTCAGTCAGCAGTTGCTGGTGGATTTCCAATCCGCACTTGAAGCCAAGCCGAGCGTAAGTTTCGGCTGTGGCTTGTTGACGTTCAACCCAGCCGACCAGATCGCGGGATCTGGCGAAATTGCCTGCCGGGTCAAGATGATGAGTCATGTATCCCTTTCGGTACGTACAATTCAAGGTCAAGTCTGCCCTATACGGGCAAGCAAATCAGGCGGGCAAAGTAGGCTAAAACGGTGGCAATTTCAAGAGGGTGACAAAGTGTTTTGACCGGTTCCTTGTTCAGGTGGCGGCAGGGTAGCCGAGCACAATAAGACTTGATTTAGGGCATTTCTGCCTTTACGATAGGGCCAAGGATATTGAGCGCTTATGAAATCGCGGGCCAAGCATGCAATCCGGAGCACGGCGGCAATAGTCGCCGGACTCATCACCTTGCTGGTTCTGGTAATGCTGATATACCTGATACTTGGCATCTTTTTTCCCAAAGCGTTTCCGGCGGTCGGCACACTACCGAGCATTCCGTGGGCAATCTTTCTGCTGATATGGAGCCTTGCTTCGGCTGTGGCAGGGGCATATGTGACATCGCTCATCTGTGTCGGTTCGAGAGTATGGCATGTGCTCGGACTGATGGTGGCAATTCTGGTGCTGGGGCTGCTGTTTTTGGCGGGAAACATCTATAAGCAACCGACCTGGTATTTGGTTGCTCAGATGGTTGTCTGGATAGTAGGTGCGATGATCGGTGGGAGTGTGCCGGTACAGGGGAAGGACCCAAGGGGGAGCACCTGAGATTGCTGCGACCTTCGACGTGCAGGAACTGAATGAAAGTGCCACCCTGAATTGCTCCTTAAGGAGGGTTCATATGTTCCGGGCTTTTGGAATCGACGGTCGAATAGTAGCCGGCTTTGTACTATTCACGGTGATAGCGTGCTCAGCGGTGGCTGGTGATGAGCCGCTGCTGTCGTTCGGTGTCGTGCTATCTGGCGGATACTCGCAGGCGACAGGCGAGCACACAGGATCGAACAAATCAGGACTTCATGTTGGCGGCGGGTTGCAGGCACGCCTGAGTCTTCGGCGATCTTATGCCATAAGCCTTCTGCTGCGGGCGGACTATTATCGCTATTCTGATGAACATGTGGATTTTGTGTACGATACTGCACCACAGATCGGAAATTATGGGAAAAACGATGGTCACGGATCCATTGAAGCCGATCTGACCTTGACGCTGTTGAACCGGACCGCGCTGCATCCTTATGGGCTGATTGGATTGGGAGTCAGAGAGCTGTCGGGGATGGTTTGTGTGGGAGTTGGTGCCGATCTGGCGCTTGTATCGTCTGGCGCGCTCGTGCCGTTTGTCGAATTTCGGTACAGCAAGGCTGAATTAAGCTCCGTGCAGTTTGATCTTGGCATCAGACTGGGTCCATGAACACGGAGCGGCGGTTCCGAAGCGGAGCCGCCCTACAGATTCTTGACCATCTTGAGGCCGTTAGAACCATCGTGGTAATAGCCGGGGAGGGAGTCGGTGATTTCGTATCCGTTCTTCTGGTACAATGCAATGGCGGGTCTGTTGTCGGCACGAACTTCCAGGCTCACTCGCGTGCAGCCGCGCCGCTTGGCATCAGCTTCGCACCTGGCAAGCAGCAATGCGCCCAAGCCGCGCCCCTGCGCCTTGTTCGATATAAGGATAGAATACAGTCGCCCGATCCGACTGCCTTTTCGCCAGACCATTATGGCGGAGCCGGCAACGCTGTTGCCCAATTCCATGACATACGATGTTGCGTGGGCGCGGGCAATCAGGTGGCGAAGCTGGGAGCGGGAAAACTGATCATCGCCGAAATGGGTGACTTCGAGTTGGTGAATAATGTCGAGGTCGCGGGCGGTAGCTTTCCGAATTCGGAGGGCGTCAGGCACGCTTATCCCCATTCACGCGCGAGGTAGCGGACCAGCCGTTCGTAAACTTCGGGATGGCCGAGGTCTTCTTCACCGGCGCAGATAGTCGGGTTGTCATTGACTTCGATAACGACATAATCGTCGCCCAGTTGCTTCAAGTCAACTCCGTACAGCCCGCTGCCGATAGCGGCGGCTGCCTGCACGGCGACCTCGACCAACCGGGCCGGCACTTTGGCGAGGTCAAAATTCCGTACGCGTCCCCAAATAACACGTCCCCCTTCGGTATAGGTGAGCACTTTCCAGCGCCGTTTGGGAATGAGGTACTGGCAGACGAAGAGAACTTCGCCGCCGAGGACAGCGACTCGCCAGTCAAATTCGGATGCCACGAATCGCTGGGCCACAATTCGGTCGGCCCGACGCAGAAAACGCTTGCCGACCCGTACGAAATCCTCAGGTGTGTTAACGCGGTCGACATACATGGAGAAACTGGAATTGGGCGCTTTTAGAACCACCGGCCTGCCCATGGTGTCGAGCAGCCGCTCGCCGGTCTGAGCTGTAATATCGGCCTCGGCCAGAAACAGGGTTTCTGGCATCGGGACACCGGCGGCCTGAAGGTGACGATACATATTGATTTTGTCACAGCAGACAAGAATGGAGTTGGGATCATCGACTACGCGCAGTCCTTGAACCTCGGCCAAACGCGCTGCGACATAAGAGGAGTTAAGCGGGTCAGTCAACGCCCGGATAAAGAGGGCGTCGTAGGTCGGAATCTTGTACATATCGGCCCGGAAGAGGACATCGAGCCGATGGCCTAACCGTTGAGCTACCTGTCCGAGCCGTAGCACCGCACCCATCTCCTCGGATCGGGTCAGCGTATATCGTTCAAGAAAGACGCCTATGTTCGCCATGTCACCATCTTCTGCAGAAACAACTGTTCGCGTTCAGTTAGTCGGGCATACGGCAGGGGTTGGAGACCACTGAGAAGCAAGCGGCCGTCGCTGCAGGTGATTACTCGCACCTTGGCCAACGGCAGACCGAACACACGCCAGACCGCTTGCGCCAATTCTCGAAACTTGGGGGTTGCCGACCAGCCAAGCACGGCATGAAAGTGATTCACCCGCGCCCGGTGCGGCAACTCCTGACAACTAATGGCGTAGGTGAAGTTCCGCGTAAGTGACTTGGCGATCCGCTCCTGAGCCGCGGCCTTGAGCACGACACTGTGGCGGGACATGAACGGGTTGATCGTATCGACAATCACCGGTGGCTCGAAATAGCCGTTGGAGATGTAATAATCGGAAATCGGCAAGCCAGCTCGCTTGGCCTTTTCCAGAAAGAGAGGCATTACATAGGCGTCCATGACCTCGGCACAGGTGGGGTGAATGAGCGCCCGCCCGGATTCAAGGTCCTGAGAGACGTAATAACCCACGCTCAAATAACTGTAGTCCCCGGACAGGTTGAGAAGGCAATCTTCCTGAGAGTGGTACGCCACTAATGCCTGTGGCCGGCTGAGTGTCTCGCGGATCTGCGGTGTGGCGAGGGAGACCAGGGTGGGTCGTGCCAAAGCTGTCCCGCTAAAGGATGGAGGCTGGTCAGGTTTGTCGGATGGAGATGAATGTGGCATTTCAGGCATGGGGTCGATCAGGACAAAGTGTCACGGAAGTAGTTGAAAGCCGCCGGGGAAACCGAGACCGAGTTCGAACCTGACGAATGAGCCGAGTGTCCTTCCCGATGTGAGGCACTCCAGCGCGGAGCGAGCCTGCACCGACCGGGAAGGCACCGCATGGGGTCTGGCAAAGGGTCGGACGATGTCGAGTCAGCTATCATTAGTCTTTGGTCTGGTGCTGTGCAGGCCGGGGCTTCAGGTTGTCATCGTTTCGGTCATCCGGCCTGGACACTTCTCCACACATATACAGATTGGCCGTACAATATGTTTCCGAAAACCGAATGCAACAAAAACAAGTTGCGGAGGGAAACAAAATCCGGGTGAGGTCTGGGGGGACGAAGAACGTGGAGAAGCGGAGTCTACGGGGACGGCCCGATCCGGTCGCTACAGCAACTGTTTTGACGCCAGTTCGTGGTAGAGTCGGCAGCGGCCCATCAGTTCGTCATGTGTGCCTTGATCGACAATGCGACCGGCGTCCAGGACAATAATGCGATCAACATCTCGCACGGTGGAGAGACGGTGAGCCACGATGACGGCGGTCTTGTCCTTCAGACTGCGGTCGAGGGAATCCTGAATAAGCTGCTCGGAGGCGGAGTCAAGGGCGGAAGTGGCTTCGTCGAGCAGCAGAACTTTCGGATCTACCAGAATCGCTCTGGCCAGACAAAGCCGCTGCTTTTCACCGCCGGAGACGGTGACGCCGCGTTCGCCGACCTCGCTCCGGTACCCCTGAGGCAGGGCGGCGATAAAGTCATGGATGTTGGCGGCACGGGCCGCGGCTACAATTTGCTCCTGACTTGTATTGCCTGCGCCATACGCGAGATTGGCAGCGATGGTGCCCTTGAACAAGAGAGGGTCCTGATCGACGAGCGAGACGGCGCTGCGAAGGGACTGAAATGACAGGTTCCTCAGGTCCACGCCGTCGAGCGTAATCGTACCAGAGTCCGGGTCGAAAAAGCGCATGACAAGATTGAGAACGGTCGTCTTCCCGGAACCGGAAGGACCGACAATGGCGACTTTTTCTCCGGCCCTGATGAGCAAGGAAAAATCAGCGAGGCCAAATCCGGAGTCAGGATATTTGAAGCTGACGTGTTGCAGTTCGATATGGCCGAGCGGATTGGAGAGAGTGACCGGATGGGGCGATTCGGTGACAGCCGGAGGGATATCAAGGTACTCGAATACGCGGTCGACTGAGGCCATAGCCGACTTTACCTGAATGCCGGTTTGAGCCAGACTGTGAATCGGGCCATAGAGATAGGTCAACAGAATATAGAAGGCGATCAGTTCACCGAGTTTCATGGTTCCGATCGCGACCAGATAGACTCCCCAGCCGAGGACCACAATCGGCCCGGCCATGTTAATGAAAGCAACCACGTTTACGCCCAGCGAGCTTACGACACTATGCTGAATGTATATGCCGGTCATGCCGGAGAGCACGTCATCGACCTTGTGACGCTCCTGCGTTTCCTGGCCGAACCCCTTGATTGTCTTGATCGAGAGAAATGCTTCTTGAATGCGGGCCGAGAGAGACGCGAGCGCCTGCTGCAGGTTGAGCGAGATCTTGTGAAGCCTGTTTCCAAAGTGGTTGGCGGAAAGGATGGTCAGGGGGACAGGAATCACCGCGACCAAGGTCAGGAGCCAGTTGGTATACAGCAGATAGATCAGGATGCCGACCAGCATAAGGATGTTCGTCGCCAGCATGAGGGTGGTGACGGTGAGCAGGTCCTGAATGCGGCCGACGTCGGATAATACGCGCGACATCATCTCGCCGGTCTGCCCCTGCTGGAAGAATCGAAGCGGGAGGCGCTGGAGATGGTCAAACAACTGTGATCGCATATCCTGAATGATATGAGCACCGACGTAGCCGGCCAGGTAATCACGGGCGTACGATACGAGGACATCGGCAAGATAGATCCCGGCCAGAAACAGACTGAACCAAATGATCGGCTCAAGTTTGACCGGCCGGCCGGAAGCGGCGATACCCGGAATGAGCGTGTCGATCATGTACTGGATGGCGATAGGGAGGGCAATGGCAAGCGCGGCGACCGCTGCCATGGTCAGGAACATGAAGAACTCAAGTCCTATGTATGGCTTCAGATAATTCCAGAGACGTTGATATTTGGGAGTAGGTGTCGCCATCTTGTTTTGCATCAGGAGACCGTGCGCCCGCAGGCAAATATCTGCGCTCTCGTGGTCTTCGGGAATGCGCCGAAAAATAACTCCTGATTGCGGTAGACGCCAACAGAAGAATTAGTTGGTCGCATGCCGCTATTCGGTTCCGGTCTGTCTCGCAGGCGGACCGTCAAACCGAGCCAGGACCTCAGCGATCGCTTCGGGATCAGGCGGCGGTTTGATGCCCTGACGAAGCTCCATCTGATAGATGCAATACGGGTTGTTAGCGATGCACCCGGTCTGCGAGTATGACGTGGTCGTGCAGCCGCCGCGGCACATGGGAAGATAATGGCAGTCGCGACAGGGACCATCGGCGCTCTCGCGAGTGAAGCGACGGTTATAGGCAAAGCCGTTGGGATCGTTCCAGATTTCGGTCAGGGAGCGCTCACGGATGTTCCCCTCGACGAAATCCTCCGGCATCGACAGACACCCCTTAATTGTACCGTTGGACTCAACCCCCAATATTCTCGTTCCCGCATAACAGCCGAGATAGGGGAGTTCGTCCCAGAGCTCGGTACCTTTGCAACCGTAATAGCCGATGTTTTCGCCGACATTGACTTTGAGACCGTCGAGGGCGCGAAGCTCCAGAAGTTTATCGATCAGGCGCGGGTAGTTGTCCAGCGACAGAATCATGTCGGCCAGCCCCTTCATCCGACCGGTAGTGGTGGTCAACTGGACCTGCCAGGCGTTGGCGTGATGTTCGATCAGTATTCGGCGCATCTGATCCATCTCGCCAATATTGAGATTGGAAATCTGGCTGACCGCGCAGAATTTGACGCCTCTCTTGTGCAGGAAGTCCATGGCGTTGGTCACGCGGCGGAAGCTGTCGTCGCGCTGGCGGATATAATTGTGCGTTTTTTCGATGCCGTCGAACGACAAACCGACATTGGTAAAGCCGATGCCGGCAATAGCGTCAGCAGCATCTTCGTCCAGGGCGTAGCCGTTGCTGATAATGCCGATCTCGATGCCGTCGGCCTTAGCTCGACGAGCGATCTGTTGCCAGTCGGGGCGGAGGAGCGGTTCGCCGCCGGAGATGGTAAGCCACTTCGTACCGAGGGCCGCGAGTTCGTCGCACAATTTCAACGCTTCGTCATCGGTCAATTCATCGGGGCGTTTCTTTCCAGCCGACGTACCGCAGTGGATACACCGCATATTGCAGGCGAACGTGATTTCCCACACGACGGAATGAGGATAGAATGTGAACTCGGTCATGGTTTCTCCTGGGTTGCAGCGACCGGACTTGCCGCTGCCTGCTGACGGGCGAGCGCAATTATTTCGAGCATCGGCTCAAGATTGTATTTCCAACTGTCACAGGTTTTTTCCGGCGAGCCATGGCCGTTCTGTCGGCGGGCCGGGCAACTCCCCATGCAGAGTGGAAGGATACTGCAGGCACAACACTCGGCGTTGTCAAAGGGATCAAATCTGAACAGGCGATTGAATTCAGGGTGGCGAAAATCGACGGCCGTGCTGATGTGACCGGACGCCCTGGCTTTATCGCCAACATTGTTGAAGCAGCGGTACAGATCGCCGTCAGGATCGACCAGGAAGCAACCAACCTGCTGGGCCATGCAGAAAACGCTGGTCGGTGCGGGGAGCTTTTGGATGCGAAATCCTTCTTCCAAAAGTAACGCGAAATACTCCGTTTCGACCTTCGAGAAATCGGCAGCACCATAGCAGTTTTCAGCGATATTGGAGCAGACACTGGTAGCTGCTTCGAGCATGCCAAAATTGACCCAGACTTTGTCCTGTAGGTCGGCCTGCTTGAGCTCCGAGATCAATTCACGAATAGTCGCGGCGGAGAAGCTCTTGTCGACATTCACGCGGATGCTGACGCCCATCTTCCGGACGGCATACTGCAAGTTTCTGATGATCGTGTCAAAACTGGATTGTCCGTTCTTCAGCGGGCGTTTGCGATTGTGCATATGCGACGGACCATCGAGGGTGACCTGAATCGATGCGCACTTCAGAGGGACCAACCGGTCAACCGTTTCGGCGGTCAACAAGTAGCCGTTGGAGATGATTGACGAAGAATAGTCGAACTTATGGGTTTCACTCAGGTCGATAAACGCACGGCTGAATCGTTCAATGACGTCTACCGCCAAGAGCGGTTCGCCGCCGAACCACTCGACCTCCAGCCCTTTCAGCGACTTGGCGCGCTGCGATACGAAATCGATGACTGCCCGCACAGTTTCGTCAGACATGCGTCCCCGCTTGTTGCTTTCATAGCAGTAGGCGCAGGCCATATTGCAGGCCATGGTCGGGGCGATTACCAGGCCGATAGTGTCTACATCATAGCGGGCCTTATTGTGCTCAAACTTTAGCCAGTCCAATTCCGAAAAGTCATCATCACAGACGAAAGAGCCGTATCGCAACTGTTTGAGCAGCGCTTCTTCTTCCGACGGCATAGGGCCAGACCATTGCGCCTGGAGTTTTTTGGCCACCTGCTCATACGTTTTGAAGTGCGAGGTGTCCAGCAAGGCTACGGCGCCAGAGCGGGCATTGAATGCCAGATAGGTTCCGTCACGCCATGGTTGAATATGATTGTATCGCGACAGCTTTGGCACGCGCCTAATCTCCTTTTTCAAACCCCGCGAGGAGGCGGCCCAGTCGAGCCGCCACCCGGCGGTCACTGGATCATGCCACGATCGGGTCAATCCCGTACAGCGGCACAAACCTCGGGCCGCAGCCCGCTTTCGGTCTGCACTTCACCGAAGAGACAGTGGTTGGATCAATCAGATAGATCATTCGACTTTCTCCATTCTTTTGGTTGTGGCCGACAATCGACACACGACCCAAGGCACGGCATCATGCCGTTCCTATGGTCGCCGGGCGTCTTGCCGGCCGATCAGACTCAAAACACCCGGACGTGCGGAGTCCTCATGTTATGGACCTTGCTAATTCACTTTTCCGACAGTGGGTTGCCGAGAGATAATCCGAGGACTATCCCTCGGCATCCGTGGGTTACTTCGCGGTGTTGATGCCGTAAAGCGGAACGTACTCCGGCTTACAAGTCGGTTTGTAGATTCTGCACTTCACCGCTGACACCGTGGTTGGATCAATGAGATAAATCATCCAACAGCCTCCGTACAAAGGTTTACATCCGGTCGTCGCATCCGACCACACCGACCCGAAGACGGGCAGGGAAAGATCGCCGAGTTCCCAACCGAATTGTTCAACTCTCAGCTCGGTAATGCTGAGTCAAATCAACCCATCAATCAGAGCCGCCTCAATTTCCTCCAAAAGAGAAAATGCCAGAGCGGTTCTTTCGACTAAGAAAAAGTGACCTATCCAGAAGCACACCGGTTGAATAGAGATAGCCGACCCGAAAAGCTCGTCGTCAGCAGGTAAATAGCGCCTGTGCTCATGGCGATCAAAAAAGTAAATAGCGCACAGAGACGGGGAAGGCAAGCTCGGCTGAGAGGGACGTAACACAGTATGCTACCCTCGCTGAGCGCAACCTTCGTCCTTATCATCGTGCCGGTCTCCGGTAGCCGCAGAAGGCGGTCTTGGACCGAAGACCAATATGCCCAGAGTATACTGCGCGCGGACCGATCAGTCAAGGACCAAACGGTCTCTGCCAAACGGTTCGCTTCAAGCCCGCCTCGAAGAAAGCATACTCAGGCGTATGGAATCCGCGCCACAGTCGTTTTGTGTCGTGCGGGGGTGATCGAACGCTCAAGGGTGTGTGACGAGCGCCCGTTTCGAGAAGAATCGGTGGGAGTGGTCAGTCAGGAGACAGTTATTTGGGTAGCAGCCAGGATTCTCTCCGTGCTGGTGCGCGATGCTCCATGTTCGCAATCCTCAACTGCGGGCAAATAGATGTAGAAGGTTGTTCCAACTCCGACTTCCGATCGTGCACAGATGTGGCCTCCGTGATGGGCGACAATGCCGTGGGTGACGGCAAGTCCCAAACCAGTACCTTCGCCAACCGGCTTGGTGGTGAAGAACGGATCAAAAATGCGTCGGAGAGTAGCCTGATCCATGCCGTGGCCGGTGTCGATGACGCAGAGTTCAAGGTGCTTGCCGAACAACTGGCAACCGCATACGCTGCAATTGGCGGCGTCGCCCGATGTAGCCTTGACAGAGATAGTCAGTTTTCCGCCCTTCTTCATCGCGTGTGAGGCGTTAACGCCAAGATTCATGATAACCTGATGGAGTTGAGTCGCGTCGGCGAAGAGCTGCGGGAGGTTGGCTTCAGCGCTTGTTTCGATGATGATGTTTGGCTCCAGTGACGACCGGAGTAGACGTGCCGTTTCGTTGACCACCGATTCCAGGCGAACCAGCTTGCCCTCGCCCGACTGCTGTCTGCTGAAAGCCAGAATCTGTCCTACCAGCGATTTGGCTCGGTAAGCTGCCTTCAATACCTCAGCGAGGTGCTCATGTCTTGGATCTTCGGACGCAAGCTCGGAATCGGCAAGTTCGGTATAACCGATCACCGGGACCAGTAGATTGTTGAAATCGTGGGCGATCCCTGCCGCAAGCGTACCAATAGTCTCCAGTTTCTGAGACAGACGGAGCTGCTCTTCGAGTCTGGTTCGCTCTACTTCGGCCCGTTTTCGTTCCGTGACATCACGGAAACTCCAGACGCGTCCAATGATCTCGTCGCCCATGCGCTGGGGTAGCGAATAGCGCTCGAAGTAGCGGCCATCCTTGAATTCAAGAAGATCGAAGCTCTCCTCCAGGGGGTTGGCGTAGAGTTCCTGAACTTTGCGCACGAATCCGTCCGGGTCCTTCAACTGATCCAGAACATAGGTTATGAGGCGAGCGTCGTCGTTCTGCTCGGCAAGGGTCACCGGAATTCTCCAATGTTCAAGAAATTTCTGATTGTAACCGGCGACGTTGCCATGATAATCGACGACCAGGATGCCGTCGGTGGTTGATTCCAGGGTGGCGCGGACGAGGGAGAGCGATCGCTGCAGTTTCGTTTCTACCCGCTTTCGAACTTCGATTTCCTTTTCACGTTCGGCCAGTTCCCTGCGCACGGCTTCGTTGAGCTGAGCGGTTTCAACGGCGAGGGCGGCGAACCGGGCGAATGCGTTCAACCGTTCGACTGACTCGGCGTCAAAGGTGCGGGTGGAACCGCGCTCAAAGGCCAATCCGAGGACGCCAACCACACCTGATTTAGCCACCAGTGGTGTTGCGACCGACGCCCCGACCACATTTGTTTCACAACCGGGAATCCGACCCGGCCAGGCATCATAATCATCAACTACGACAGGCAGCACGGCTTCCCAAGCCTTTCCCGTTATCCCTTCGCCCTTATGCACGGCATACTTCAGTGAGTCGTTTGCCATGCAGCCTAAGGCGATTCTGGGAATGAGATGATCTGCTCCCGGTTCCAGCAAGTCGATGAAGCCTGACGATGTCCCAATGAGTTGACCCGCACGTCTGACGATGGACTCAAGAAGTCTATCCAGATCCGATTCGGACACAAGATCAAGCGTGCTCTCTCGGAGTGCGATAAGAAAATCATTCTGCCGTCGCAGCAATTCCTCGGCCTGTTTGCGTTCGGTGATGTCCCAGTTGGTGCCGACAATTCGCGCGGGCTTGCCGGCGGCATCACAATGGATTACCGCGTTGACACTGATATGTCGAATAGAGCTGTCGGGCCAAACGATCCGGAAATCGGCAACAAGCTGGCCGCCAATTAGCATCAATTCCTGGACCTTGGCATTTGTCTGCACGAGATCGTCGGGGTGCACAGCAGCTTGCCAGAGTTCAGTGGGATCGGTCGTGAGTTCCGGTGACAGGCCATAGAGATCGTACATGACGGGGTCCCAGAACATCGACTGAGTCGGGATGTCGTAATCCCAGATACCGACCCGCGCCCCCTGGGTTGCCAGTGACAATCTGTCCGACGTCAACTGGAGTTTTTCTTCGGCGAGCTTGCGTTCAGTGATGTCCTGAGTGGTGCCGGATATCCGCACCGGCTGGCCGGTGGAGCCAAATTCGACGGTACTCTGAGCCCGGCAAATTCGAATGCTCCCATCCGGACGGGCGATGCGATAGTCGAAGGGTTGGTGAACTCGTCCCTTGGTCAATTCTTCGATCGCGGCGCGCACCGATTGGCGGTCATCCGGGTGAACAATGCAGTCTATATACTCGTCAAACCACGGCGGCTTTTCTCTGGGGCTCAGTCCGCAAATTCGGAACATCTCCGCAGACCAAACGGATTTCTTTTTGAGCGGATCGACTGACCAGTTGCCGATATGGGTGATGCGCTGGGCGTTAGCGAGACCGGTTTCGCTGTCCCGCAGAGCCTCCTCAGCCTGTTTTCGGTCGGTGATGCTCATGAAGACAGCGGCCATTTTCATGGGAGAGCGCTGGAAAGCGACGACCTCAAACGCGCCCTCAATTCGATTGTCCTTATATGTGACGGATTCACTGCGCCAGCGTTCGCCGTGAGCAGCGATCCGCCGGTATTGCTCAGGCACTTCCGTGTTGGCCAGTGAAGGGAACGCCTCTTCGATAGTCTTGCTAATGAGTTTTGAGTGGTCAGCACTGAG
>Ga0315276_10000558_pt1 | contig 32028 bp, 33 predicted proteins | sample YL17G05_0_MG_FD_204542 | JGI IMG/M metagenome (GOLD analysis project Ga0315276, IMG submission 204542) | Sediment microbial communities from Yellowstone Lake, YNP, Wyoming, USA - YL17G05_0 | ecosystem: Environmental > Aquatic > Freshwater > Lake > Sediment | place: USA: Wyoming | collected... | reverse complement strand
TCATATAAATCAACACAGAATTTTCCTTACGAATTTCTCTAAAAGAAAAGCCTTCAAAATTGTAAAGTTCTTTTAGCACTTCTTTTCCCCTTTTCATGACGGTAAGGGGCGGTTTTATCCTTTAAATTTTGTCCCAGTAGTGCAGTTGTTCCATTCATTTTAAAAAAGAAAGAAATATAAATTCAGCTTCTCTGTATCTTTAATGCTCTTAGAATTGGTCCTGGCTTTATTATTAGGAATTGTTGCAGGTACGATAGCTGGCCTGCTTCCGGGAGTTCACTCGAATCTTATAGCTGTATTTTTGGTCTCAACATCTGTTCTCCTTATTCCATATTTTCCTCCGATTGTATTGGCAGTTTTTATCGTCGCGATGTCAACCTGCCAGTCCTTCCTCGACTTCATTCCTTCTATCTTTTTAGGTGCTCCTGATGAAGATTCTGTCCTTTCTGTCTTGCCAGGACACGAAATGCTGATAAAAGGACAGGGATATGAAGCAGTTCTTCTTACATTAATTGGAAGTACTATAGGAATTATTTTAATTTTACTATTTAGCCCCTTATTTATTTTATTTCTTCCAAAAATATATGAAAGTGCAAGGCTAATAATGCCCTTTATTTTAATTCTTGCTTCTTGTTTTTTATTTTATTTTGAAAAAAACAATAGATTATGGGCAATAATTATATTTTTTCTTGCGGGATTTTTAGGTATTGCTTCAATGAACCTAAATTTAAAAGAGCCTCTTCTTCCTCTTTTAACAGGATTATTTGGAGCATCAAGTTTAATAACCAGCATATCAAAAAAACAAAAACTTCCGAAGCAAAGAATTATAAAATTAAGACATTTAAAAATAAAAAAGAAAAGCATAGCAAAAAGCATATTTGCTTCAATAATTGCTTCTCCTTTATGCTCTTTTCTTCCAGGATTAGGAAGCGGGCAGGCAGCAGTTATAGGAAGCGAAGTTACAGGGGATTTAGACAGAAAAGAGTTTTTAATTCTTTTAGGCAGTATAAACACAATAGTAATGGGTTTATCTTTTGTAACTCTTTACACAATTCAAAAATCACGCACAGGGAGTGCTGTTGCAATTTCAAAACTTCTAGAAACTTTTTCATCAAACAATCTTTATATTATTCTTCTAACAATTTTCATCTCAGGAATTCTAGCTTTTTTTCTAACAATTTTTCTAGCCAAGATATTTTCAAAAAACATTTCAAAAATAAGTTATAATAAACTTTCTTTAGGAATTTTAATTTTTCTTTCATTTATAATTTTAATTTTCTCAGGATTTTTAGGATTTTTGGTTTTTATTGTCTCAACCTCTCTAGGATTAACCTGCATTTATACAAGGGTCAGAAGAACCCATTTAATGGGCTGCCTTCTTCTGCCGACAATTTTAATTTATTTATTATGACAGCATGCTGATAAGCCCTTTTCTTGCAGAATCATAAACTTCCAGGCACTGTTTTTTTAATAAAACAAGATTATAGTCAAGCTCTGATATGTTTTTTGTTCTCAGAAAACTATCTCTTGATTCAATAATTCTCTTGTATATTTCTTCATCTGAAATATTTCTTCTTCTTGCTTCATATATCCAGTACCCTAACCCTTCATTTAAATACCATCTATGATGATTATTTTTATTTTTTGAGCTTGGCTGGATAATTTCTCTTGAAGCATTTATTATTAAAACTTTCATTAAAATGCTTAATCTGTTCGAGTTATACCCCCAGTCAAAAATATTTTCAAATAAGCATGATTCTGTAAGAATTATATTATCTAAAAAGTCTGTATGATTAGTGCAATCTTCTTCAGAAACAACCCCAAAAATCCCGCTCATCTTTCTTCTCCCTCTTTCCTTCTATTAGTTTTTCTCTTTCTCTCCCAAGTCTCTTTTCTAAAGAGAGCTGTTTTTTAAAAGAGCTTAAAGAAAAAGCCAAAATAAGCTATTTAAATTAATCTATAATAAGAAATATATTTTATTTTTTTGGCGCAAACACTTTCGACAATCTCGGAGCTTTTTGCCCTTGATAGCTCCCTTTTGCTTCAAAACCTTTATCTGAAGAAAGCGCATCTATTTCTATAGTTCCTGCCAAATCCCCATTTTTAATAACTCTTTTTTCAGTTGTCTTGCATTCTAAAGTTATTTCTCCATAAAATCCTGCATGAATAATCCCGGCAAACTGGCTCCATAAGCCAGTTAAATGCCCACCATAATCTCTGCTTAATCTCCCACAAACAGTTCCAAATTTAATATGCTCTCTTGTCCCAAGCAGATAAAATCTATCTTTTTCTAAAATTATTTTATCATTTCCTTTAATTTCTTCAAAATAATCTCCCCAATTAGGTTTGTTATCCCCCTCTGCTTCGATATCTATAGCTCCTGCTCTTAAAGCTTCTGGTCTAGAAACATAAGCTTTATGAGTTGAAAAATGTAAAGCTAATTTATCCTCAATTAAAGCATCTTCAAGAAGGATTTTTTTTCTATTAACACTCACTTCTACTTTATCTCTATTTTTTAAAATATCTTCTCGAGTCATATGAAACTCTTTTGAATAAGTAAAAACTCCCTGAAAAAGTTTAGATTTGCCTGCTGTAGCTCTGATTGTAAAAACATAAGGCCTAACAACACTAATAAGATTAACCGGAGAAGTCCTAAAAAGCTCTTGTTTAGTAACATCATGGCACAAACATCCTAATCTTCCTATTGTGCTTTTTGAATCAACAATTAATTTTAAATTATTTGGGATTTTTACTTTTTCTTTGCTTAAAACATAATAAATTATTCCTGCCTCAAAATCAAATTTTTCTCCTTCTTTTAAATTTATTTCTCTCGCTCCTCCGCAACTAACCATCTCTTCTAAATCAACTAGAGAAATTTGTTCTGATAATAAAACATCTGAAGAATAAATTTTTGTTCCTATTGTAAAATCTATTCCATCGCCTTTTAGATTATCTATATTAAAAGGCTCTACAACTAAATTATTAGCTTTTAAAGAGTTTTTTGTGAGAATAGGAGCAGCAAAAGCTTCTTCACTTAAAGAAGCCATCAGCCCTTTCTTCTCAGGCCCTTCTTGCTTCCCAAAACAACCACTCCTAAAACTACTATAATCCCTTTTTTTCATTAAAAATGCAAAAATATCTTTATCACTCAGTACCATCTCCAACAACTCCAAAAATCCCGCTCATTTTTTCTTTTCCCTCAAATATTTATTTTCTTTCTTCCGAAGTTCTTTCTTTTCTAAAAGAAAGAAGCTCTATTTAAATTAATGTGTAATAAAAAAGATATTTTGAATCTTGTTAAAATTAAGAAAAAAATTTAAATAATAAAAGTTGAACTTAAGTTAATTAAGAATTTTGCTCCCGTACATCTCTTTCACAAACATCTTTGTAAACACTTGAATTTGGAAGTTGATTGCATATACTTGCATCATTTTTTTGTATTGCAACAGATCTAATACAATAATCCTTTGGTTCTCCTTGTAAGCTATCGCAAATAGAAACATCTAATTTCTCTCCCGCAAAAGCGGTATAGCAATTGTACTCGTCTACCCCTCCCCCAACTAAAGTTCCGCAAATAGTTATATCATTTTTTTCAGATGCAAACTGCTTAAAACAACTCATAATGTACCTATTATCAGAATTAAGACATATCGAAATCTCATTCTCAGTTATCGCAATCAAACCATAGCAATACGCTTCTCTATTCACTTTGCTTATTTTATCACAGATTAAATGATTGCTTTCTTTAACTGCCTTGTTAAAATAATACGTATCTTTGTAAAAAAATACAAAAACTATTGTGGCTACGAGAATTAAAATAATAAGTATTAAAATTATCCAGCCTGCTTTTTTCATAAAAGACTTAAAAAAATAGAGTTAATAAATCTTTTTAAAACCATTTCTTCAAAGCTTCTTGCTTTTCTGTTTCTTTTCCGAATATGCTTTCAATATAGCTCTTTGTCAGCTCTAAATTCTGCTTTACATAAGCAGGAACATCATAATTATTTGCAAGAGACAAAGCAGGCTCTAAATATTTCATTATTCCACCTTGTGAAATTGTGAAAATTATTCTTCCTCCGCATTTTGTGCATTTTCCAACTAAAGGCGGCCTTCTATATTTGGTATTGCATTTCACACATCTAAACTCCTGTTGGGAAAATTTTCTTAAATTTCCTTTAATATCTCTGATAAAATGCTTGTCTATCACAAGTCTTGCGACATCGCTTGTATTAACACTTCTTAATTTTTCTGCAATCCACATCTGTCCAGCTACTTTTTCTTGCATTGTCGGAATTAACTTGTAAGCAGAACACCTAACTGCATTATTAAAATCATCAACATTATGAGTGAAGCCAAAATCACTATAAGATGCATCACTTCCTAATCTCTCTTTTAACTGCAAAATTTTAATCTTCCAAGGCTCTATCTCCTGCTCAGCTGCCTCATAAAGCTCAAGGGGATATTTCCACAAAACATCTATATCAAAAGCCATGTCGTCTATTTCAGTTGGCACAAGTATAGAAGTTGCAACCAAAGGAGCATCTTGCGTAGATCCCCTATGGCTCGGCAGATAAGCTCTTGAAAAATTCAAAAAAACATCTAATAATAAAAGTATGCATGTTTCGTCGCCCTCACAATCGCGACGTTGCGCAGCATGCCACATCGGATGTGCTACCCCCGCCTGTATCTTGCTAAATCCGATAATTCTTCCAACAATTCCTGCAGAAGTATGAGGCGCAAGCCCTAAAACCAAATGCCCTATCAAATCCTCTCTGTTTTTAACTTGGTAAAAGGGCTTTTGTTTATAAAATCTAACTAAAAGCTCATCTATATACTTAGCTATGCCCACAAAAACTTCATCTGCTTTCTCGTCTTTGCTTTCAGCACAACAAGGGAGAATAACATCTTGGGGCATTATTTCTATTAACTGCTCTTCATTTTCTAATTCTTTTCCGTGAATATCCTGCTTATAACCAAGCTCTTTTAATTTTTCTATGCTAATAGAAACTTCTTTTGGCTTAAAATGAGTCAAAGGCATTTCTGTAACATCGTACCTTATAGTCCCATCTTTATTAACATTTAATTTATGTTTTGCTCTTAAAATTCCTTTTGCTAAATTCTCAGACATATGGTCTGCAGAACTTGTTCCTCTAACACCTTTAATCAACAGAGGAATTTGGCTTTTTTCAATCCCTAATTTTTTGACAGCAGCATCAAAATAATGTTTAATATCAACTCTTCTGCTATTGAATTCTTGAGAAAGATTGTGCTGAGGGCATTTTTCTCTTGTAAATTTCTGCTGGCATTCAGGGCAATAATGCAATTTTTCTGTCTTGCTGCTGCAGATCTCACAAATAGGATAAATAGTTTCCTGCTTGCAAGTTCCACAATAATAAATTGGAAAATCGGCCTTGACACTTCCAACTTCTAAAGCCTCCTGCACGCTCCTCATTCTTCCTCCCTCTTCACCAACTGGAAACAAAACATGAGGGCTTCCTGTTAATTTTCTTAATTTCGCTTTTTCAGGCCTGCCCATTCTTGCACCCACCCATGTTCCAGATTTATCTTTAATTTTATACCTGCTTAACTGATTAATAATATCCAAAACTCTCTCTGCCTTGATTTTTTTAGCTTGCTCTTCTGTCTCTTTTTCCAGATTTTCCCCGCTTAAACCTAAATTCAAAAATACTGCTTTTGTTTCTTCTTCAGATAAAACAACATTTTCAATTGCAACCTCGTGCTCTGCTCCTAATAGCTCTAAAGCTCTTTTCCCTTTAGAAAATCTTTCTTGCTCGGTTTTATTATAAGGCAAAACAAGTTTATTTTCTCTTACTTGTGAATGAGAAAGCCAATCAAGCAAAGCAAAAAACTCCTCTTTTGAAATTTGGTCCCAATAAAAAATATACTTTGGATATAGAGCTATTCCGAAATTCTCACTTAATCTAACAGCTTCTTCTATAGAAACTTTTGTTCTCCAATCTTTAATAATTTTTTCAACTAACTCTTTTAATTCTGCACTAATTTTTTCTTTTATTTTTTCATCTTCTACATTAGTTTTTTCTTTAGATAATAATTCAGCTCCTGCACTAGCTTTCTCTTTGAATAATAATTCCTCTTCTGCACTAATTTTCTCTTTAAATAATTTTTCCAACTCAGCAGAATACCAATCCTCACAATAACCAGGTTTTTGCAAATGCTTGCCTCTATTAAAAAACTCACCATAATTAACGAGGAAATCCCCTAAAAACAAAATTTCTTTTAACTCGGGTTTGAATTTTTTTGCTTTTTCCAATGAATTAATTTTTACAACGCTTCCATTATTTAGTTTTATTATGGGCCCTTCTATATCATCGCACAAACTCATCGCACTGCTTTTTCCAGGGCCCTCATATTTCAACTGAGTTCCTATAGCAATATAATTTTTTAAAAACTCCATAGTGAATGGGTGCATCGCCATAGAGCTTAAGCCAGCAGTCCTGCATTTGCCATACCTTAATCTAAATCCTCCTGGTTGCGATGGATGCCCTAACACCGGCCTTCCTGCAACAATATCCGAGATGTACGTAGCAGAAGAAGCTTCTTTTTTCAATTTTTCTTGCTCTTTATTTTTTAATTCAACAAATTCCTCTAGCCAGCTCCAATCGCTTAACTTTATTCCTTTTTTTCTAACATTTTTCAATATTTTCAGAAGCTTATGTGCTTTTTGGGCAATTCCTTCAGCTAAAACTAAAGCAACCCCATTTCTAATTAAATTAGTTTCTATTCTTTCTAAATCTTTATAATTGCTCACTTCTTTTTCTTCAGAAGCCAAGCCATTAATTTGCACAGGTAAATTTCTCGCCAAAAATTCCACCTCTTTTTCAGAAGGCAAATATTGCAAATTAGTTATTCTTTCATGATAATCAAATATTTCTGTAACTGTCCTCTTTATTTCTTGCTCTGTTGGGTCATATTTTGCATACCCAAAAACCTCTCTTAAGTGGTCTGCAATTAAAACAGAAAAACTTGCGCCAGTTCCTCCTGCGCTTCTGACTGGCCCAGAATAATACAAGCAAAAATAATCCTCCCCATTTTTTGTTTTTTTTAATGTAAAATGAGTATATCCTTCCAAAGGGCTTGCGACAACTCCGACAGTAATATAAGCAAAGCCAACTCTTATCCCTGCGTCTATAGCCTCTTCATGGCTTTTAAACTTACAAAATTTTTCTTTAGCTATTTCTTCTGCGATTATTAAAGCAACTGTATGGTCCAGCATCCCATACTCTTTCTCCAACTCCATAATTCTCTTAACAATCTTTGGGTCAGTTATTTGAGGATAAACTACACTAATCAATCCTACAACTCTCTCTGCCAAACTTCTTGCTATAGGAATCTCAACAACAGATTTAGGGTCAAGGTCTTTGCTTCTCGCTTCCTGTGCCACGCTATAACAAACCTTAACCTTGTCTTCTATCTCCTTAAAATAACTTTGAATGTTCATTTTAACTCCTCCCCCTCAATCCCTTAATTTTTTCTAAAATTTCATTCCAATTTTGAACTTTAACCAAATTTTCATGATTTTCGCAATTTTGATTCCAAGGCTTGTCTAACAAAAAAACTTTAATTCCTTTTTTAGCACAATCCAAAGCATACTCTTTATTATCCTCAATAATAAGAGATATCCCCAGTTCGTTGCAAAAATCTGCTTTTGTTTTTCCCTGATTATGAAAATCCCCTGAAAAAACCAATTCTAAGGGAATGCCTTTAAAATGTTTCTGCAAAAATTTTTCTGTTTTATCTTTATAATCAATTCTTCTCGTAGTTATAATAATTAATTTATTGTCTTTAGCAAGTTTATTAATCGATTTTGCTCCTTTTACTAACTTCAATTTTTCGAATTTTTCAGAATTAAAGAACTCATCAACTTCCCGTATATCCTCTTCTCTTGTTCCGCCAAAAACCTCCCAAAAATTATAAGAGTGCCATTGCTCATATTTATAATCTGTACTAAATTTCTTATTATGAAAATCTAAAAAACCCTTTATAAATTCTACAATTACTTCATCTAAATCAATTCCAATTTTCATTTTCCTTTTTTCAAATTTATTTTTTCCTCCCTATGAAAAGTCCAATATCTTAATCTCCCGCGTCTTTAAATTAAGCATCGGAACTTTGCAAGGATCAGGATGGTTTCCTACTTTTTCTTCAAAAGCAGTTGTTGATTGCCAGCAGGAATTTGCTATAATTAAGATATTATTGTACGAGTCAATATCTGCTTTGTGCATTTCCCCTGTTGTGATAATGTCGGGGATTCTTCTGATAAACAAAGGGTCTTTTTCTCCAGGAATATAAACAACAGAAGAGTGTGAAGGCGCCAGATGCCTTCTCTTTAACAGCTCTTTAACAACTAAACTCGGCTTATTATGCGCATTTATAACTCTTAAGCTGTCAATATCATTAATAACCCCATGGAATCCTGCTCCATGGTACATTAAAACTTCAAATCCCTCTGCCAAAGAGAGATAACAGGGGTTTGTCACGAGGGTAAGATTCTTCAGTTTGTAAAGGGGCGCCGCATAATCTTCTCCTATAGCTGGTTGAGGCTCTGCAACTCTAACTGCATCATGCTGCCCGGGGCACATAATTATCCTTATATCTTTCCTTATCATTCCAAGAAGTTCAGCTAATTTTTCATACTGCTTGCTCATATCATTTATTTTTAAAAAATTTTCCTGCCCAGGATAAGTCCCAACACCATCAACATTATCGCCGGTTATAAAAAGATATTTTATTTTCTCTATCTCTTGTTTGTGGTTTATTTTCCCGTTAGTCCAATCAATAAACTTTAAGAAGTTTTCTTCTAAAAACTTGTCGCTTCCAACATGAATATCAGAAGTAAACAAAGCATAAACCTCTTGCTCTGCTTTTTTCTTCTCGTAAATTGCCGCATCGGGATAAATAAGATCATTAACAAACAGCATCTCCCTGCTGCCAGTGCATTTTAATCCTATTACTTCATCCATCAAAGTACTTTGCGCCTTTTCGTATAATTCAGGCTTGTTGCGATTTACTAGCGCTAGTCCTCCTCCAGTCAAATCTTCTATTTCCAACAAAAGATTTTTATTTTTTGTTATCCTTTTTCCAGAAACAAGAACTATAACAGAAACACTCTGTCTCTGCCCGTTTATTTTATCGAGAGGGGTTAGATTTTGTAGCTCTTTTCTATCCTGCAAAATTTGTTTTATGTCTGAATATCTGCTTCTAAAGTGTTTAACAAAATCTTCAACCTCGATTTTCTTGGCTAAGATGATGCTTGGAGAGATAATCTTCAAATGATTTGTTGTATTCCCTTTTTCCTCTGATTCCTTTTCTTGCTCAATATACTTTTCTTTTTTTATCTCAATATTCATGCTAAAATTAACAAAGAATCTCTCAACTAATTTTTTCTTCTCGTCTCCAAGTGAAGAGAAAATTCCCCCCATTTTCGGCAAGTTTTTATTGATAACTGACTTAGTGATTATTCTCTCTCCAGTGTTTTCAATTTTTGATAAAATCTGGCTCGCTACCTCTTCGTTGCTTAATTGAGAGAAAAAATTTAACATTTCATTATCTAACAAAAATCCTTTTTTCATAAAAAAATTTAAAGTTTCCTTTTCCATATTATTTTCTCTCCCAAGTCTCTTTCTTAAAGAGAGCTGTCTTTTCCATTTTAAGTTTTTCTCCGAGATATTTTCTACAAAGCTGTCTTTTCCATTTTTTCTTTTCCCCACACGCGCTCTAGAGTGCTCTCTTTTCTATTTTTCTTTTTCCCAAATTCTCTTCGTTTTCTTCCCAAAGCTTCTTTTTAACAAAACTACAAGGAAAGAGCATCTCTTAAAACCACTTTTACCTGCCCTTCGATTTCCGGGGGGATAGCAGATTTAATCTCTCGAGTTTTGCCATAAGTCCCCCGAGAGATATTTTTTGTAGTTATAAGCCCATTCATATCAAACTCACCAATTATGCTGCTTACTCTTCTTTGTGTTAAAACTTCTGTTCCGGTCTTTCTGCATAATTCTTGGTAAACTCTATACGCTTCTCCAGTGAATATTTTTTCATTTTTTTCAGTTAAACTCAAAATAGCAGATAAAACAAGTTGAAATTGCTTTGGATCTGACTCGACGAGATCTAAAATTTTGTCTCTTTCTATTTTGCTGTTTGCCAAGTCTATATGCTTTAATTTTATTTTTTTCTCTCCGCCTCTTTCTGCTATTTCTCCAGCTACTCTTAATAAATCTAAGGCTCTTCTTGCATCCCCATGCTCTCTAGCTGCAAAAGCAGCACATTTTTCTATTACCCCCTCATCAATTACGTTTTTGTGAAATGCTTTTTCAGCTCTATTTCTCAAAATATCTTGTAATTGTAAAGCATTATAAGGTGGGAAAACAATTTCCTCCTCAGATAAGCTGCTTTTAACTCTAGGGTCTAGATCATCCAAAAACCTCAAGTCGTTGCTTATTCCAACAAGGCAGATTTGGGTGTTAGTTAATTCGGCATTAAGTCTCGTGAGATTGTAGAGAAAACTATCAGATTTTTTCTTAACCGCTTGGTCAACTTCATCTAAAATCAAAATTAAGATTTGTTTTTCTTTGTCGATTAGATCAATAAATTTATTATAAACACTATCTGTTGGTAAGCCTGTCGCAGGCACTGTTCCCCCTAGCTTTTTTATAAGTTCTGCCAAAATTCGATAATCAGTGTCTGCAATTTTTTTTAATTTGCAATTTAAATACTCAATTTTAAGTTTAAAGGGGGTTGTCCCAGCTCTTTTTAATAATTCATTTTTAACATATTGAACAGAAAGCGTTTTTCCTGTTCCGGTATTCCCATAAATAAAAAGGTTGCTTGTTTTTTCTCCTTTTAAGCATGGCGCAAGAATAGCTGCAACTTGCTCTATTTCTTTATCCCTATGTGGAATTGTCTCTGGGGTGTGGTTTGCTTGTAAAACAAATTTATCTTTAAAAAGTGAATTTCTAGCAGCAGAATCAAAAATCTTATCCAACTTAACAACCATCTTTTTTCACCTCCATCATGCTTCTTGTTTTAATATATTAAATTTAAAGCAAGATTTTAAAAAGGTTTGATTTTATAAACCTTTTTGTCTTGTATTATATACACCCACAGGTATATTTCCTATGCAATCTTTCTTTCAGCCCCGTCCTTAACCTCGGAAAAAAGCCTAAATCTTTAACGAAAAATCTGTAACCACGAGAAAAGAAATACACCTTAATTTCCTATAGAAGCGGGAAATGAGTATCATACAAAATATATATCATAAAGAGTATAATAAAATATAGATAATAGAGTAGATATAATAAAATATACAAAACCAATTGAAAAAACAAAACCCCCACAAAATGAAAAACAACAAAAATATAGAATGAATTAATTTAAATGTAATAAATTTAAACATGTATACTATACTATATATAATATAATATATATAATATATAATAATAAAGCTTTTAAATAAAAAAAGAAACAAAAAAACCACAAATTTCTATTTATAAATCTTTCTACTATCCCTATAAGAAACGATGGGGAGAGCCTAAAAATAACCCCAAACAAAACATAAAAAAAGAAGACTAATAACACAAAAAACAAATAATAACCCCAATAAACTACAAAAACAACTATAAAAACACAATTTTGATTCTTCAATAAACCCAAAACAAACCACTAAAGCGTAATCCATCTTCTTCAATAAATCCCAATAAACTACTAAAGTGCAAGCACACTTCTTCAATTAACCCCAACAAACTACGAAAATGTAATCACTTTCTTCCAATAAATTCCAAAACCCAGCAAAAAAACACCTCTTTTCTATTATAGAAAAGTTTATAAATTGCACACATTATTCCTAATTATGGCTTTAGAAAAAAAACCCCTAAAAGAGATCCTTGGGAAACTCGTGGTAACAAAAGAAGGCAAAAGACTTGGATTAGTTAAAGATATAACTTTTGAAACAAGAACAGGCGAGCTTATACATGTAGTTTTGAAAGAACCAACAGCCTACATAAACAATCTCAACCTGGAAAAAACAAAACAGAGAGAAGTTTTAATCCCCCACAATTCAATAGTAGCTATAGGGGATTTTGTTGTTGTTTCTGAAGAAGACTTAATTTGAATATAAACAAACCATACAAATATTTTTAAACTAACTTTTTTAGTTTGCATATAAAATGAGGATCATAGGATTTAACTTCAAAAAAATAAGTGTAGAAAGAAAAAAAGATATTCAGGGAAAGCTGGAGATAAAATCAAACCTTCAGATAGATGATATCGAAAAAGAGAGTATAGACCTCGCAGGAGAAATTTTAAAATTCCATTATGAATATTCTATTCTTTATGAGCTTGGTTTCGCAGAAATAAGTTTCAAAGGCAATGTGCTTGTCTTGCCGGAAAAAGAAGACGTCAAAAAAATACTCAAAGAATGGAAAAAGAAAAAACTTTCTGAAGATGTAAGATTGCCTATTTTCAATTTTATAATGTCTAAATGCAATCTAAAGGCTTTGCAATTCGAAGAAGAGTTTGGCCTTCCCCCCCATCTTCCCCTGCCCAGATTAACAAAACAATCACTCCAAGGCCAACAAACCAATTATACTGGCTAGCCAGTGTAATTATACATTCTATTAAACAAACACCAGATTTCTACTAAACAAATAACCCTTCCGATTAAGCAAAATATCTATATATCCTCTAACCAAAGAGCTTACCACCCAGTCTAACTAAAAAGGTTCCACAGCTATAACAAAACATAAAAAGTTTTATTAATTACCAAAACCATTATCTATATATTTATTAATCTCTTTTCTTTCTTTATGTTGTGCCCAGATGCGACAATGGTTACTCGAGCGGTCATTGGATAGTGTTTTGGTTACTATGTTCCATTCCAAATATTTATAAAGCCAAGATATATTTATTATTATGAATTTTTCAGATTTTGGGAAGAAAGGGGCTAGGGTGCATTGGGAAAAATATCATAACCCTTTGATCAACCATATAAAAAATAACCACACCCGATTCTTGAAAGAAAAATCTCGAGTTATTGGATTTATCATGGGTGATGGGAGTATAACTCGTTTAGGAAAACCACTCTCTCTTCAAAATCATACAATCTCTTTCTATCCTGATGACAAAGCAATGTTAGATTTGTTTTTAAGCGATTTCGAAAAATTATACCTAAAAAAACCAACAGTAAAATTTCTTGGAAATTATTATAGTGTCAGAGTTAATTCCAAGCCTGCATGCGATGATTTGCGCTCTTTTGGAGATTTTTCTTCATTAAACTGGGAATTTCCCAAAAAATTAAAATCTCAAGAAGAGAAAATAGAATGGTTAAAAGCGATGTTCGACTGTGAGGCGTATGTTGGTAATCAAGATATCCGATTGCAGTCTGTAAGCGAGAAAGGAATAAAATCAATACAAAAGCTCTTAAATGAACTTAAAATAGTCTCCAAAATCTATACTTATCATCGGAAAAATAAGAATTGGAATACAAACTACATTCTATCAATCCCCAAAAAAAGTATTCAAAACTATCAAAAAATAATAGGATTTAATAATTCTAAAAAACAATCTAAGTTAGATGCCCTGCCGGTATGCCAGAATGGTTAATGGGCGCGTCTCGAAAACGCGTGTCCGCAAGGACATCTAGGTTCGAATCCTAGTGCCGGCGTTTTTGATGAAGATAACCGCGTCCTTCGGGATATCCAGGTTCGACTCCTGGTCTGGGCGTCTTGACTTTAGTAAATTAAATGTATCCTCAAGAAGTCAGAATGCACAGAGGGCGTCGTGTGATTTTATGATATTATAAAATGAAAATACTTTTTGTTTGTAAAGGAAACTTAAATAGAAGCCCAACAGCAGAAAGAGTTTGTAGGGAACTTGCGGAAAGCAAGGGACTTGAAATAGAAGTTGAATCAGCAGGACTTTCCACTCTTACCTCATTATTTTCTGGTAGAAAATTAACGAAAGGAACAGCAGACGCAGCAGACAAAATTTTTGTCATGGAAGAGTATATGAAAAGAGCATTAGTTAGAAAGTACTCCCAACCATCTAAAAAAATAATTTCTTTAAATATCCAAGATATCTATATCACAGATGATCCTGAGCTAATAAATCAGCTAAAAAGAAAAATCACTCCTTATTTAGATAAGATTCTTTGATTTGTTTTTAATTATATATTTTTCAATACAGATTTATTTAAAAATCCCCCCTCTTTTAGATTAAATGGCCATACAAACAGAAACCTCAAAATTACAAAATTCAAATATAGCAAAAGTGCTTAAAGAATTAGGAGATGTTTTATACAATCATGCTGCTTTTTGTGACCATAGCGGCGGTATGGCTTATTGCAATCATTGTGAATCTTTCACTCTTGTTAGTGATAGTTATTCACGGCATGTTGGAAGGGATATGTCAAGAGAAAAAGGAAGAGAACAGTGTGTCTGGTGCGATGGAATAGAGTTTATTCCAGCTTCTTATTATGATTTATTAAGATTAAGGGCAATATATGGCCCCAAAGCTCCTTCAAAAATTATTCAAGGCATAGAAAAAACATTAAACAAACTCCAACACCACACCACTTTAACAGAAAATTTTTCTTTATGGGAAAAATTAAGATGTTCTGAACAGGTTAGGCAAATAAAAAAACTATTCATAAAACAAGAAGAGCTGGCAAATGTCAAAGAAGAATTAACAATGACCCAAACTAGAATAGAGAGTTTAGAAGCATCCCTTTAATCTTCTAAATCATCCCTCTCAGCTTCCCAAATCTATACACTTTATCTCCCACAACCCAAACCTCAAAATTCCTCAAATTTTTTTCTTTAATAAATAATTTATTGCAGCCAAGAAGCATTATATCGCTTCCTTCAATAAATGGAAAAAACGAAGGCAAAATTATCACCTCTTTATTTTTCCAATTTCCAACTAAAAAGCATTTATACTTCTCGCGTTTATATTTATCACTTAACACAACAGCAGGATGCCTGTGCCCTATCACAATCATCTTAATCTTCTTATCTAAACACTCACTAAACATTTTATTCCCATGCAAAAAACAAATTTCAGCTTCAATATAAAAATCTTTAATCTTAAGCTCTTTTCTAGAAGCAATTGGCTCTAAAATATTATCATGATTCCCTTTAACAAGAATAACTTTCTTGGCTCTTTTCTTAAAAAATTCTAAAACCTCTTTTGTTTCTCTCCATTCCTGCGAAGAAATTTGCCCAAACTCATGCTTTAAATCCCCAACAACAATTATCTCATTGAGCTTTTCCCCCTTCGATTCTTTATCAATCTTTTCAACTTCATTAAAAATCTCTTCCAACTCTTTTATCATCTCTTTAAACTGCATTCTCGGAAGAAAAACACCTAATTTATTCAAATACTCTTCATAACCAATATGCAAATCAGCTAAAACAAGCATTTTCCTTTCAGGAAAATACAAGCTTTTTCCAATAAACTGAAATTTATCTTTCTCTTTGTTCATTTTCTAACAATAATCTAACAAAAATCAAATTTATAAATATGCGCCAGCAATGAATTACAGAACAAACGAAAGGTAAATAAATGCGAAACAACCCACATACATTATGATAAAAGCAGAAGTTACTTACTCATTTGTAAATGAAGAGTTATTTAAAAGTAGAATTCTTCCTTATATTTTTGGTTGTGGGATGTTTTACACAAAAATGAATCCAGTTCTTAAAATTAAAGAAAAAGAAAAGAGGTTTTTTACTTCATTTATTGTTGAAACAAAAACACTCACTCAATTTGTCGCAGCAACAACTGGGATGCTTAGGTTTTCCCCAGATTGTATTCTTGAAGAAATTAATATAATAAAATGTGACAAAGTTGAATCAAAAAGATTACCTCCCACCCTTGAAGAAACCCCCCTTATTGGAGCAATTTTAAAACCTGCAATATTTTATCAAGAAAGCATCAAAGGAATAATAAGATATGCAATAAATAATAATTTTGATTTTGTTAAAGATGATGATGCAAGTGAATATTCAGTAGAAGAAGTTTTACAGATAAAGAATTTAATTAAAGACCTGAAATATTTGCAAAAAATAACAAGATTAGATGATGTACAAAGCGAGTGGGTAATGGTTGTTCCATTTGTATATGGTTGGACTTTATTAGAGCAGTCTAGTAAAAAAAGAATAACCGCAAGCCATTGCGCATCACTTCCTTCACAAATCTCTTGGTCTGTTTTTGTTATCTTTTCACGTCTTGCTGGGGCTTCTATGGTTGTAGGAGCAGACACTAAATTTGACAGCACATGGAATTTAATTGAAATACTCAAAACAGCAAGCATAAAAATTGAGGGGGTTCCAGAGACAAAAATAATCTTAGGTGGGGGGATAAACCCTAAGAGAATAGAAGAAGTTCTCAAATCAATTAAAAAAGAAAATTATAAAAACATTGGTTTTGCAATTGGTTCTTGGATAGCAAATGAAATTGAAAAAACAAACATAAATCTTAATAAAAAATTATAGTGTTTTCAAGCGCGCGTTTCATAAACTAATAAGAAAAAATTTCTTTAAATATCTTCAAATCTCCCACTTTCCTAAATTTTGTTCAGTTTTGTTGCTGTCAAAAAGCACACTTAAACTTTGCCCAGTGGCTGTCCTGTAAATTGCCTCGCCAAACAAATTAACTAAAGAAACAACTTCAACATTCTCTGCTTTTGGTGCTTTTAATGTATCACTTACTAAAACTTTATCAAACACTTTAAATTTCTCAGTTCCTTCAACAAACAAGCAATGAGTTCCATAAGCAAAAACTTTTTCAGCGCCACTCTCTTTCAGCTTTTCAGCTGTTCTTACCATTGTTCCCCCTGTATCAATAATATCATCAACAATCAAGCAATTTTTTCCTTCTACATTTCCAATAATAATTGTTTTTGCAACTTCATCATCTTTTTCGCGAGTCTTGTAGCCAAAAGCAATCTCTGCCTTGAAACCTCTCTCCTTAAGTTTTTTAACCAGTGCTTCTACTCTTTTTCCCCCGCCAAGGTCAGTTGCAACTATAACTAGATTATCTAAAATTTCTTTATACGTTTTTTGCAAATAATTAATCAAGCTTGTTAAGCTATAAAGATTATCAAACGGAATGCTAAAATACTCTTGTATCTGCGGAGCATGCAAGTCAACAGTCATTCCCCTGTCTGCATAAAGCGAGAGAATATCAGCTACTGCTTTAGCATTAACCCCCACTCTGCTTTCATCTTTCCTATCTTGCCTTGAAAATCTCGTGTAAGGTAGAACGGCATTAACCTCTTTAGGCGAAGAAAAACTCATCGCCTCTAAAATGAAAATCAGCTCTGTAAGCCATCTTGAAGCCTCTTTATTTGAATCATGAACTAAAAAACAATATTTTCCCCTTATATTCTCAGCTATCTTAACTTTAAACTCACTATCTTTAAACTCTGTTTTTTCTATGTTAATAAGCGAGACACAAAACTCTTTGCTCTCTTTGTGCTTTAGATAGTCATAAATTCCTTTTGCAAATCCAAATCCTACACTCTGAAAATCTGCAATTATAGCAACTTCTTCTGGCATAATTCTGCAAGAACTGCTCTCTTTTTAACCTTTATCACAATAGAGAATATACTTTAAGAAATTATATTTATCTGCAAGCTGTTATAATCCTTTTTCCTAAACCTCTTTTAGGAAACTGAGCTGCAAACTCTGCTAATCTCGATTTAGTAACTCTCTGTTCTTCTTTTTTTGGAAGGCTAGTTAATTCATATTTACATTCAGCTCCAAAAGCAACAATCTCTGAATCAGCTCCAATAGGCACTTTGTATTTACAAGCATACATCCCACCAATATCTGTAAAATATTCACAACCAAGTCTGCATCTTCTTGTTCCAACCATAAAGAATCTAAGAAACCCAACTTTTTAATCCTTTTCTTTCCTCTCCCCAATTTCTTTCAAATGCTCTTCATGCATTCTTTTCAAGAATGCAATTTTATCTTCGATTTTTAATAAGTCTGCATATCCTTGTAAAATCAAGTTTAAAGCAAAAGGAGAAGGCAAGCTAGTATTAATCTTCTCAACTTTTATCTTCCCATCTTTAATCCAGTCTAAAACAAGTTTTGCATTTTCAATATCCATTAAATCCTCTAAAACTTCGCGTCTTGCTTCTTTTAAAATTGGAAAATTTCGAGAAATTTTTTTCACCGAAGCAAGCAAAAAAAAGCTTTTCATCTGCTGTTTTCCAACACTCCTGCTTACTCCTTTATAATTTCTTAAAATCATCAGCGCGCGAGTGGCACAATGCCTAAATCTCCTGTTTAAAACCTCTGTCCTGTCAACCGCCTCTTCTAAAACTTCTTTTAAATTCTTGCTATTAAGAAAATTTAAAGCTTTTTCAACTTGCAATTTCTCTCCAGCTAAAAAGAAACCATTATCTGAAATTCCAATTTCAACATCTCTTCCTCCTGCCTGCGCAACAAGATAAGCCAAAGCCCTTGACAAAGCATCATTAACTCTTCTTCCAAAAAGCGAATGAAAAATAACATAATTTTTTTCGCTTTTATAAAACTCAATTAATAATCTTCTTTCGTGAGGAACTTTCGCAAATTTATGCTGCTCATAAAAATAATTATAAATTGTAGAAGCTACAGAATCTGAACAATACAAATAATTTTTAATAAACTCCTTGATTTCCTTTGGGCTTTTCGTCATTTTCTCATCGACAAGCTTCCTAAACCTCTGTATTTCTAATGCAGAATCAAAGCTTAAAGGAAGCATTTCAGAAAACCAAGACGGAATTGTCGGCGGCCTATTTACAGAGGCTGAAACATAAGCATTCATTCCTCTGCTAAAAAGATACTGATACTTATTTCCCCCTAACACAAAAACATCTCTTGGCTTCATTCTTTCAAGAAAAGCTTCATCTATCATTCCAACTCTCTCATCTTTTCTCTCTCCGCCGGCAATAACCACATTAATAAAACTCTCTTCTGGAATTGTACCTATATTTGTCATATAAATAACTCTCGCCAGCTTCCCTCTTTTTCCAATCTGCTTTGTTTTTTCATCATACCAAATTTTAGCATACACATTTCTCGCCTCTAACTCATACTCTCCTGCCAAATAACTTATGACTTCTAAAAAATCCTCTCTTTTCAGCTCTTTATAGCAATAGCTTTTCTTTATTAAAGAAAACATATCATCTTCTTCCCAGACTTTATAAATAGCCATGCCATAAATCTGCTGGCTTAAAACATCCAAGCAGTTTTGCGGAATCTGCACTTTGTCAATTTTCCTCTCAACAGCTTCTTTAGCCAAGACACAACACTCAACTAAATCATCTCTGTCCATTGCAATAAACACCCCCTTGGCAACATCATGCAATTTATGCCCGCTTCTTCCAAGTCGCTGGAGCGAGCGGGCAACAGATTTCGGCGAGCTGAGCAAAATAACCAAGTCAATATATCCAATATCAATCCCCAACTCTAAAGATGTGCTTGTAACCACACATTTTAGTTTTCCCTCTCTTAATCTTTGTTCAATATCAAATCTATGTGCTCTTGAAAGAGAAGAGTGATGAGCCCCGATATTTTCAAGATAATGAGAAGGAAACCTCTCTTTTAAATGATGCACAACTCTTTCTGTTGCGCTTCTTGTATTTGTAAAAATTAAAGTTGTTTTGTGCTCCTGAACAAGCTTGTCAATTAAAGAATAAAGCGCAGAGTGCAATTTTTCTCCCGTTGTATCAATTAAATCATCAACAGGAGTTAAAACTTTAATTTCTATTTTTTTAGTGAACTGTACGTCAGCTATCATGCAATTTCTGTCTTCTCCACAGCCAACAAGAAAATTAGCAATTTCTTCAAGTGGAGCAATTGTAGCTGACAAGCCAATTCTTACAGGAGTTATTTTTGAAACCTCCTCTAATCTCTCTAAACTTAATGACAAATGCACCCCTCTTTTACTTGCTAAAGCATGAATTTCATCAACAATTACAAATTCAACTGCTTTCAATAACTCAATGAATCTAATTGTATTAAGGATAATAGCTAAAGTTTCAGGAGTTGTTACAAGTATATGCGGAGGCTCTTTTAACATCTTTTGTCTATCTTTTGTTGAAGTGTCTCCTGTTCTCAAAGCAACTCTAATTTTCTGCAATTTTATCTCTTTTTTCTTAGCTAATTCTTCAATTTCAGCAAGAGGCTTAACGAGATTAAAGTACACGTCATTGTTCAGTGCCTTAAGAGGGCTTACGTAAACAGCATAAACTTTATTCTCAAGCTCATTTTTTCTTGCTAAGCTAACTAAATAATTCAGAATGCTCAGAAAAGCAGTTAATGTCTTTGTTCCGCCAGTTGGTGCGCTTATCAGTATGTTTTTTCTTTCAAAAATAGGCATAACCCCATATAACTGGGGCAGAGAAAATTCTTTAAACTTAGAAAAAAACCACTCTTTCACAAGAGGCTCTAAACTATTTTGAATTTCTTTCTCATTCCTTAATTTAGCTTCTTGGTATTTCATTTTATAAAACAATAAAAACAAACTTAAAAATAAGAACTAATCCTCTTTTAATAATTATGCTTATAAATCTTAACGCAGAGTCCCTAATTCATATAAAATATCAATTAAACCCCTGGCAGCATCTCTAGATTTTTCAGCAAACTCTCTGCTTTTCCCTATTTCTCCCTGGCGAAGCCCAATAACAACCCCCCTAACAAACGGGGGATTACCACGAACTCCCCCCCTTATAATTTCAAGAGGTTTTCCTCCGCGATATTTAGCACCCTCGCTTTTTAAAAATTCAACTAATTTTTGGTACTCTCCATTCGATAAATCTCTTCCTAAGCTTATTTTTAAAGTATATTTATCCATTTTTTATAGTAATCTCCCATTTTCTGTAATCGTTTCTATTATTTTTAAACATTATTATATCCAAGAATACACTTTTAATTTAAACTTAACTTTAAAACAAGCCCCTATCTAGGAAGAAAACTCTGCTGGATTTGCTCTTGTCTAGGCCTTTCTTGTATTATCGGAGCAGGCTTTTCTTCTTTCTCCATAGAACTCCTAATAATAAAAATAACAACCACAACCAAAGCAGCGAAAACAATTCCAATAATAGCAATTACAATATAAATCCAATAGCTTCTTTTCGGCTTTTCTAAAACATTCAAATTCCAAATTTTAGAAACAACTTGATCTCCTTTTTTAACTAAAGCTTTAATTTCATAGCTTCCCCCACTTAAGTTGCTTGGAGTAAAACTTGTCACCCCGCTTTTCACTAAATCTCCATCAACATACCACTCTATAGTATCATAGTTTTCAGCTGTTATAGAAAAGGGTTTATTTTCCCCATAAGCAACACTAACATTATTCTCTTGAGGAGAAGAGCCAGTTACTCTAACTGGTGGTGGAGTGGTAGAATTTACACATCTCCCATTTTCGCAACTAAGCCCCGTAATACAACTTCCGCAATTCACACTGTTGTTGCAATTATCTATTTTTGTTCCGCAAGTCCAGTTTACACAAGTTACATTTAGAGACTGGCGAGCGCAAGGAGGTGGTGGCAGAGGCACAGCTCTAACCTCTACCTCTATTCTTCCACTAGTCTCATTTTTTGAGTCATTTGCATAAACAATAAAAGAACCATTTCCAATAAAATTTATCGCAGGGGTAAGAGTGAGATTTGTGTCGTTTCTTGTAATACTAATGTTACTTATACTCATATTATCATATCTAAACACCAAATTATCATTGTCATCATCTTCAAAACAACTTTTCATATTCAGAATATAACTTGTATTGACGTTAAAAACAATGTCATCACAACCACTTAAAAATTCCGGAGGATGATTTACAGAAACATTCACAATACACTTCCCATCGTTACAAGAGCCGTTAATGCTGCAATTTATCTCAGTACTTTCAATTCTTTGGAGGTTGCACCTATATTCTATTAAAGTATCATTAACACAATAATCTGTTTTGTTTTCACTTAAATTTCGCGCAGTTCCTTTTACACTAACATTATTCCCCCAATCAGAGTCTAAACAACCATAAATAGTTACATTAAAATTATTACTTGTAACATTTTGTCCTGAATTCCATTCTGGATGACTTAATGTTATATTCATTGTAAAATTCCCTCCGAAAGTATTAAAGGTATTAAAATTGAGCTGCGAGGACATTAAGGGTCTTGTAACTATAAAAGCTCCTGGTTCAGATAAAGAATACCTAAAACTTAAATTTATGCCCTTTCCCACATTTACAAAATAATCACTGAGATTTATAACATAATAGTGTGGTCTAGAGCCATTTAAAACAATATTTGGAATGTTGTGAGTTTTTGTTAAGTTTATTGGTTTTTTAACTATAAAACTAGCATTAAACAAATCTAAAGTTTTATCTTTATATATCCTCCCCTCTCCTTTATTGCTAAAATAATAATAAGGCATAACAATATCTGTTCTTGCTACCCAACTTCCATTTGTAACATCAAATATTCTATTAAACTCTTCATTTGCCTCGCTTATCCCTGGGATGTTTCTTTCCCCAGCTACACCAACTCCCGTAGCAAGAATCAAAGGGTACCCCGTTATAAATTCATTAAGAGCAATTTCATTAACCTCATTTAGAGTAATTATAGCCCCCGTAGTTAAATTTGCATAAACCTCAACTATATTATAATTTGTGTTCTCGCTTGTTTCAGAAGTTCGGCCAAAGAGCATTTTTACAATATTTCCTTCTGAAACAATATAAACAAGATACTGCGCGCAAAAACCAGTTTCTGTTTCATTAACAACCAATCTTAATTCTCCAGGCGCACCTTCAAAAACAGAGTCCCACAAAGAGTATAAATCCAACTCGCTGCAATCTTCAGGAAGATAAACTCCTGTTTCTTCATCTTGACCCAAAGTTCCTAATAAACTCTTTAGCTCTCCTTCTAATCCAGCTTCTTCTTTGAGTTTAGAAACTTCTTGTAAAATTAAAATCGTTGACACGAAAATAAGAATTATCATCAGAGTTGTATTTGTTTTGCTGAATACATCTCTAAAACTTTCTTTTTTTCCTCTCTTTTTCATTAAAACCTCAAGATAAAAGAGTTTAAAAATTTATTGATAACTCTCTCGCATAAAACTTCAGTTTCAAAATAAGATTTACTTTTTAACAGCTACAGAAGGCAGAGGGGTTTTTGGCTCTTCTTGTTGTTTTGGCTGTTTTGGTTGAACTATCTGTTTTTCTACAATTTTTCCTTTTTTTCCAAGAGTGCTCCTTATGATAAGAAGAGCAATTAAAATTAAAGCCCCCAAAATAATAGCAATAATCACTATGTAAATTAACTTGCCTCTTACTGGAACCTCTTTTTCTAAAACATTTAAATTCCAAATTCTCGGCACAGACAGGCTTCCTTTTTTAACTAAAGATTTAATTTCATGTCCTCCTTCGCTTAGGTTGCTAGCAATAAAACTCGTCCCATTTTTAACTAATACTCCGTCAACATACCACTCTATAACATCATAATTTTCAGCTGTTATAGAAAAGGGTTTATTTTCCCCATAAGCAACACTAACATTCTCCTCTTGAGGCTCTGCATTTGTTATTCGAGGAGGCGTGGGAACTACGCATCTTCCATTTTCACAAACTTTCCCGGCTGCGCAACTGCCACACTCTACATTAGTATCACAATTATTCTTCTTTATTCCACACCCCACATTTGCGCAAGTTACATTTAGAGGATTAGGAGTGCAATGCCCATTTCCATTACCATTCCCATTTCCATTCCCGTTGCCATTACCATTACCATTGTGGGGCGTCGTAGAATCACATTTCTCCCCAGCACACCCTCCTTCACAAATTATTTCTTCATTTCCAATATTAGAACCATGGCAATAATACTCCATTACTTTATTACTTCCTGCGATGCAGTAATCTGTTTTACTTTCACTCAAATTTTTTGTTGTGCCCTTTGTTGTTGGATTTTCTCCACCATCATCTTCACTGCACGAAAAAATAGGAATTTCAAAATTATTGCTCGTAGCATCTGGAGAACATGCTAGAGTAATGTTCATTAGATATATTCCATCTGGAGTTATTCCATTCGTAGTATTAGTTGTATTAAAATCAAGAAACCTATTAACATTCATAGTAACATTAAAAGCCCCTGTTACATTTATTGCATAACTAAAATTAATCTTTGAACAAGATAAAGGGATATTAAAATACTCGCTTAAATTTATGAGATTCTCATACATTTTTCCGCTTATTAAAGGTGAGAAATTTGGAATATCTTCTATTATCTCTATAAGGCGAGTGTTATCATCACTTCCCTCTTCAAAAAACCCTAGGCTAGGCAATTCTCCTTCTAGCCCCTTTTCACGATATTTTTCAGACATGCTCTTCAAAATTGAAAAAACCACAAGAGCAATAATAATCAAAACAAGAAAGATTACAATATTTATCAATAGTTTTTTAACAATCTTTTTCTCAGCATCTTTTTTTATAATCCTCTTTTCTTTCTCCACTCTTTTTTTCATCAAAATTCAAAGAGGAAAGAGTTTAAAAACTTTGTCTAATTCTAAGAAACATGAGAATAAGCAAAGAAAAAAGAGATAGAATATCAGAACAGATTTTAGCTGTTCTTTTCAATAGCTCGCCAAATTCTGTTTTCACATCAAAAATTGCAGAAAGCATTGCAAGAGATGAAGAGTTCACAAAGCAGCTTCTTAAAGAGCTCTGGCAGAAAAATCTTGTAGTGCCTATAAAAAAGAACTCTAAAGGTATTGCTTTCAGCAGAAGAATAAAATGGCGTCTGAGCAGCCAGGCATATTCAGCATATAAACAACATCAATAATTCCCTGCAAAAACAAAATATATATTCTAATAAATAAACCTTTAAATAACTCAATTGGTTATAGCAAAAATGGAAGAGGAAAAAATAAAAGAGGCTTTTTCGCGAGTTAGAGAAGATATTCTAAATTTAGGGCAGGAGATCACAGATATAAAACTCCAGCTTCTTGAGACAGCTCAACTCTTTAAACAAATAAACGACGAATTTATTAAATTAAAGCTTGAAAAAATAGCTGAAAATAATGACTTTTTAATAAGAAATACTCCAACAGAAACTCCAACACATCCACAAAAAACTCCAACACATCCTGTAACTCCAACAGAAACTCCAACACATCCACAGGAAATACAGGGGTTAAAAAGCCAAAATTTAGCTATCTCCATAGGAAATGATGGGGTTCCAACAGACAGACAGACAGACAGACAGACAAACCAACAGATATTCCAACACATAATTTCAAGAAATTTCTCCACAAAAGTCAGTGATTTAGTAACTACACAACAAGAAAAATCAGAGAAAGAAAAAGAAAATGTAGTTACTAATCATCAAAAAGAAAATATTTCAAAACAAACTGTAGATATTCCTGATAAAGTCCAGAGAGAGCTTATAAGAGAGACTTCTCTTATCACTAAAACTGTAGATATTCCTGATAAAGTCCAGAGAGAGCTTATAAGAGAGACTTCTCTTATCACTGAAAAGCCAATTCAGCAGCAAATTCAAGAAGCTTCTAAAATTCTTGAGTCTCTCGACAATATAAAAAAAGAAATAAGAAGAAAATTTAAAAAAATAACAAGACAAGAAATGCTTGTTTTCTCAACAATATACGAACTTGAAGAGCAGTACAGAGAGGTAGATTATAGCAAAATAGCCTTAAAACTAAGCCTGAGTCAATCTTCTATACGAGATTATGTGCAAAAAATGATAAACAAAGGCATTCCAATAACAAAAGAAAAGCTAAATAACAAGAAAATACTCCTTCATATCTCCCCAGAACTAAAGAAAATAGCTTCTTTAAACACAATCATCCAATTAAGAGAAATTTAACAAAAATCTAAGCCTAAAAGAACCAAATTTAGGTACTTTAGCCATTATTAACCTAAATTTTTACCCAACGATCGTTATTCGGTGTAACGTGGATAAATTGCTTTTCCAACTAAGTTTTTCTTTCCATAAACTCCAATTTTCAATCTTTTAAGCCTTAAAAAGCCAAAATTTGGCTTTTATAGCTTCTCTCTCACAATTCTCACAAACCCCGTTTTGCTCTCACTTTTGAACTCTCACTTTTTCTCAATAACACTTATTTTTTAACTTATTTTTACTGCATTTTCTCTCACTTTTCGCTATTGCAGCTGTGTTTTGCTCTGTTCTCCCCTTTCTTTACTAATTTCTAGCTTATTTCCTCTTTTCTCTGCCTTTTTATCCCTCACTCCTATGGATTGGCTAGCGATCTGGCTCATTTTTATACTATTTTAAGCATTTTTGTCTTCTTTTAACTCTCACTTTTCCACTTTTAATCAAAAGAGGTTCGCATAATACCTTTAAAAGGTTCGTTTAATTTACAAAACACTCTCATTCAGTTTATTTTTCCCAGCTCACTATCAAAATCATGACAAATAATCTTTTTTACTATCTTTTAACTCTCACTTTTCCACTTTTTTATAAAAAGAGGTTCGCATAATACAGTTAAAAGGTTCGTATAATCTTCAAAATACTCTCATTTTTCTTCGATTTCTTCTTTATCTCTCCACCTCTTCTTCTATTTCTTCTCCTTTTTTCACTTTTTTCCCGCTTCTTCGAAGCCTCACTTTTACTTTTTTTAGCATAACCTCTCTTATTTTTTCTGAAATATAAAACCTTTTTTTGTTGTTCGATTCAATTTGTTCTGCGATTAATCCTCCACTTTTTTGCTTTATTGCATTCATCTGCCCCCTGACAGTTGCCCTCTCTTTTCCCAACATCGCAGCGAGATCATCATAACTCAATTTTAATTCTGAATTTAACAAAACCCATACAATTGCTCTTTCCATAACCGATAAATTATTTAAAAAATTGTCTAAAAAATGACTTTGAACAGCTGTTTGAACAGGTGTTTGAACAGCTTGAACAGCTGTTTGTTTATTAAACACTGTTTGCCGTTGTTTAAACAGCTTAGTACTCCCAAGGATATCCACAATATTTTTCACATTTTCAAGCTCAGATTTTATCGTCGATAATTCTTCATAAATGTCAGAAATCTCATCATCGTGCCTCTCTTTATGCTCATCAAGGTGTTTAATCCACTTAGAAATGTTAGAAATATCTTGTTTAACAGAGCCAAAGCCTGTTTGAACAGCCCCCCGTAGTCGTTCAACATCCTCTTTTTCTGCCTTTTTTTTAAACCAACCAAACATAAAATATCCAGACAACAGCTGTTTAAAAACTTTTTGGTGTTTAAAACATTCTTTGTTGTTTAAAACATTCTTTGTTGTTTAAAACATTCTTTGTTGTTTAAAACATTCTTTGTTGTTTAAAACATTCTTTGTTGTTTGTCTATCTTAAACAACTATTTAAACAACCCCTTAAACAACCCTCTCTCGTCGTTAAATCTCCTTTCTGATTAAACATTTTAAGCTGTTTAAACAGCTTTTAAACAACTATAAAACAGCCAAAAAACAACAAAATTTTACAAAAAATCATTAAAAATCCGCAAAACTTCATAAACAATTAATCTATCCCAACACAATAATCTTTAAATATTTTAAAGATATTTTATATCATGGGTGAGAAAATACAGATAGTTAAAGAAAATAATTGTTATATCCTTAAGATTTTTACAAATTCAAATGATGCTTTGCCATTTATGTTATTCCATTGCTCATATATTGATCGGTTCAGGGAAGAGGCATTAGCGCAAGCGAAAGAGTATAAGGTAAGATTCAGGAAAACTTACAAAATTCAACTCGAAGAAAAAATCAAGGAAGATAAACTATAAAAACCCCTATTCCTTTAATTTTAGATAGCATAATAAAAGCATAATAGAATAACATCATAAAAAGGAGGTAAAAATGCCAAGAAAAACAACAAAAAAACCACAAAAAGCCGATGTTTGTTGCGAGCCAGCTGGCTTTTGCTTTTGCAAATTTATTTTAGCCATACTAATAATCATCTTAGTATGGGCATCCCAGGCAGTCTGGTCAAAAGTGTTGATTACAATTTTTGCAGCAGCAATAGTTTTGTGTGCCAACTGCCCGTGCAAAAACAAAAAATAAGTTTTTAATTTTTTCATTTTTTGTTTTTTATCTTATTTTTATTAATTTTTTGTTTTTATGTTTTGTTTAGTTCTGCTTAAATCTTTTAATCATCTCTTAAAACCTTTAACCAGTGTTTTTTATCACAATAATGCTTAAAAACCCGTGGTTTTTAGATAAAAGATGACAACAGACAGAATTTTTCAAAGATTTGATTTAGATTTCGAAGCTCTAGAGTCCAAACTCGGTGTAAATATAAAGAGAGATTTAGATAAATTAAGCGAAGCAGGCAAAAAAACTTTAGTAGCTCTCAAATTTCCTGAGACAACAAGGATTTTAAGAGAGAGATTAGTTCAAGAAGGATATGAATTTTTAGAATCAAATGATATTTATTGCGGGCTTCATGGAAGTATAATTATCGGAGGAGAATTTGGAAAAAACCCTAAAGAAGATTTCTATGAGCTTGCAGCAGTATTCGATTTACCTTATCGTTCAGGACAGAGCTATTTTGAGGCTAAATTAGAGTCATTAACTCAATCTGAAAAAACAGAAACAGATAATAGCATTGGACACGATGATGACCCCACGATACTCTAAAACTTAGGAAGCTTCGCTAACCTAAGTTTTTTCTTTAAATCAGTAGTGCAATAAAACTCTTTAATCAGAATAATCTATATTTTCTAATGCAAAAATGCTTAAAAACCTCAGGTTTTTAGATAAAAGATGACTAAAATATTAAGAGACGTTCAAATAAAAGAACCTTTTGACAAAAATTTAGAATATGAAGTTAAAAGAGAAGAAGAGACTTATGTAGCGGGCGTTAGACAAGCAAGATATCATCTTAGTGGGAATATTTTTGGAGATTTATATGCAGATAGAAAAGTAGAATTACCGATTAAAGTCTGGACCCCAAAATTTCCAAATCTCTTTCATACTATTTCAAAAACAAAAACAACAATAGAAAGAGGGTTTTATATAGCAAATATTTTATTAACCCCTATTTCTTTTAAGGCAATGGTTAGAGATATAAATAAAACCCTTTTTCAAGATAGTAATAAAGGAATAAGTTTTGATGCTGCAGAAGCTTTGTTCTTACGAGCTTATGAATACTATAAACAATTTGAACAAAATTGGGGAGAACAAGTTGAAGTTGGTGAACCTGTCGAAAACTTAGAAAAACTAACTCAAACTCCTTAATTTAAAATTTTTCATTTTAACCAAATATATAAAACTTAGGAAGCTTCGCTAACCTAAGTTTTTTCTTATATCATTAATTCAATAAAACTTTATTAAAAGCTGGGCAGAGGTAAGTTGAAAGCTTAAATAACTCAAATTTTCCCACATTAAACCTTCCTATCATCGCTTAAAACCTTTAATCACCTTCTATTCTACATCAAAAAACACCCTAAAACCTCAAAAAGCTTCGCACAACGTGTATTAACTGAACCCGCAGAATTAGCCTTTTTTAGCCAATTAGAACAACTTTTTTTTGCTTTCTTGATATTAACTACTTACCAACAAAGATTCAATAGCCCACCCTTAAAGTTGTCTTATCAAATTACCAAAAACAAAGAAAAAAATTTGGTTGGACTATGGACACCAAATTTTTAAGGGTTTATTCTTTTATTATAGCTTCTAAATAATCAACTCTTTTTAAAGATTTTAATTCAGAGAAATCAATATTAATAACTCTCCCCGTTGTTATGTTTTTAAAAGCAATAGTTGGTCTTTCTTTTGAATTCTTATAAGCTAAATGAGCAATATGAATATAAATGTACAACTGCCCATTTCCATCTTCATAAGCTCTCCCTCTTAATCCATCAATCATATCATCTTTTGCAGTCACCATATTGAAACAACGTTCTTGCTTTATTTATATTTTATTATGGTACAAAATAACAATTCTTTTTGCTTAAACCTTTTAATCGCCTCTAAGCACCAATCCCCAACTTTTAAAATTAGTTTAGAGAGATACCGATTTCCTAAAAAAGAGAATTTGGTTAGCTTTCAGCTTCCAAATTTTCAAACAAAACTTTAAAAACCCCAAAATCCATAAATAAATACCCTAAAAGGAAAAAGAGTTCTGATAAATAAAATGAACTATAAACATCTAGTTCCAAAATTAAATAAAATTATAAGGGTTATACCTAGAGATTATGAAGCTTTTCAAAGTGCTAAAAGAAGCCCGCATGATTTTTTTGATTCTGTTATTGCTGATCCTACTGCTGATAATCTGTATCTCGGTTTTGTAGCAGCAAATCTTCTTAGAAAGGGACAGGGCCGCCTGCCAACATCTTTATCTGGTATTATCAATAGAGTAAATAGGCATTATTCAGATCTTGGACAACACAATGTTAGCTATGTAAGAAGCCAACTTAAAAGTGAATTTCCCAAGGATTACAGAGAGGAAAAAGGTTCTCTTTTAGTTGTAGAAACTGAAAGGAGAACTGCCCGTGTTGAAGTTTGTGGGAAGGGCAAGGTGCAATTCAGAGTAGGATTGCCTTTTAGATTTTTTGAAAACAAGCCCAAAGAAGGAAATAAATATAGGATGACTATCTGGGATTTTTACCAGCACTGGTTTGGGGTCCATAATGTAGCTTATCAAGGTTCAGCTATTCCAGAATGGACCGAAGAGAAGAGAACAAAGTTTATAAGTTCTCTTGAGAAAATAAAATTTGGTCTAAGAATTGAACGAAACGGAGAAAGATAAATTAAGAGCCAAAGCCCCCTCTATTTTTTTCTTCATCTTCTCCTGCAGTAATCTTTTTGCTTTTTCCAGCTCTTTTTTCCGAGATTTTGAAAGCCCTTTCCATCCTCGGTTGATAAAATACTGAACCATTCGTATTGCAGAGCCAATGCCCTTCGGGCTCACATCTTTGCGCGCCATAACGCGCGCAATTGTCTCAGCATCTTTTGAAAAGATGCCTTCAGGAGGCGAAGTCGAATCTGTTGTTATTGTCTGCACCCATTTTTGAGTTTTTATTTTCTCCTCAGCTTTAATAAGAATTATAAACATGCTAAGATTATAAATTTAATGAAAATCAAAGAGATGAATGAAGACTCAAGACCAAGAGAAAGGCTTGTTAAATTTGGAGTTGAAAACTTATCTAATGCAGAGCTTCTTGCATTAGTCCTTGAAAAAGGAACAAAACAAGAGAATGTTATAGAGATTTCTAATCGATTAATAAATCAATACGGAATGGATAAACTTTCAGAATGCTCATTAAAAGAGCTTCAAGAAATAAAAGGAATTGGACAAGTCAAAGCAATGCAAATTCTTGCTTTATTTGAATTTAACAAAAGACATAATATGGCTAAGAAGCCCGTTAAAAAAATAACCTGCGCTCAGGATGTTTTTGATTTATTTCATGAAAGATTAAAAGATGAAAAACAGGAAAATTTCTATGTTTTAATGTTAAATACAAAAAATAATATAATTGGTGAGCAATTAATATCCAAAGGAATACTGGATGCTTCAATAATTCATCCCAGAGAAGTTTTTAAGCCAGCAATTAAAAACTCAGCAAGCAAGATAATATTAGTTCATAATCATCCGAGCGGGGATCCGACTTTTAGCTTTGAAGACAAAGATTTGACTGAAAAATTAATTGATGCTGGAGAGCAAATAGGAATAAAGGTTTTGGATCATGTAATTATTGGTAAAGGCGAGTGGGGGAGCTGGAAGGAGAAAAGTTAATTAATACTGCAATAAACAAATTTCTCCTTTAGCTTATTCTTTTCCTGATTAAAGTGTTTCTTGCAAAGATAATACCACTAATGCTCTTCATTTTCTTTTCCAAGATTAGGATAAACTTCTTTATGTCAGAAATTAAAACCACATTCTTTAGAATGTGGTTATTGTTTGTTAGTTTTAATTTCTGAGCATCCTAAAAACAAGTGCCTGCCACAAACCACACCTTTTAAGGTGTGGTGGCACTTGTT
>Ga0315276_10000557_pt1 | contig 32040 bp, 23 predicted proteins | sample YL17G05_0_MG_FD_204542 | JGI IMG/M metagenome (GOLD analysis project Ga0315276, IMG submission 204542) | Sediment microbial communities from Yellowstone Lake, YNP, Wyoming, USA - YL17G05_0 | ecosystem: Environmental > Aquatic > Freshwater > Lake > Sediment | place: USA: Wyoming | collected... | reverse complement strand
CGGGGACTTTATCCTTCAGCTCGCGCAGTGTTTTTTCCGTTTGATAAACCAAATTATCTGCAGTGTTACGCGCCTGGATGAGCTCGCGCTGGCGTTTATCATCAGCATCATGCTCACGCCCTTCGCGTACTTTCCGCTCAATCTCTTCCTTGCTAAGGTTGGTTGAAGCTGTGATGGACACCTTTTGTTCCCTGCTCGTGGCTTTGTCGTGGGCAGTGACATTCAATATACCATTCGCGTCAATATCAAAAGTAACTTCAATTTGAGCTGTACCGCGTTGGGTTGGAGGGATCCCTTCCAGGCGAAAGCGACCCATACTCATGTTATCAGCTGCCATGGGTCGTTCACCCTGAAGGATGTGGATATCCACAGCTGATTGGTTATCTTCAGCGGTAGAGAAAGTTTCAGATTTCTTTACAGGGATGGTTGTATTACGTTCGATCAGAACGGTCATTACGCCTCCCAACGTTTCAACACCTAATGAAAGAGGAGTCACATCGAGCAGCAACACATCTTTAACATCGCCACTCAGAACACCCCCCTGAATGGCAGCACCGATGGCAACCACTTCATCAGGGTTGACCCCTTTATGGGGCTCTTTATTGGTCATCGAATGGACGAGTTCCTGAACCATGGGCATGCGCGTGGCACCTCCGACCAAGACAACTTCATTTACAGCGGATGCATCCAGGTTTGCATCTATTATGGCAGCCTGGAAGGGTTCGCGCAAGCGAACCACCAGGTCTTCAGTCAGTTGCTCGAAACGGCTGCGAGATAATTTAATCTGAAGGTGTTTCGGTCCATTCATATCAGCTGTGATGTAGGGCAGGTTGATCTCAGTTTCCAAAACACTTGAGAGCTCAATCTTGGCTTTTTCGGATGCTTCGCGTAAGCGTTGTAAAGCTTGCTTATCCTGACGCAGATCGATTCCTGTATCTGTTTTGAATTGGTCTCCTACCCATTGAACAATCCGTTCATCCCAATCATCGCCACCGAGATTGGTATCCCCATTGGTTGCACGTACCTCGATTAATCCACCGCCCACTTCAAGAACACTAACATCGAAGGTGCCTCCACCCAGATCGAAGACCAAAATTGTCTCATTTTCTTTCTTATCCATTCCATATGCCAGAGCAGCTGCAGTGGGCTCATTGATAATACGGAGTACATCCAGCCCCGCTATCTTGCCGGCATCTTTGGTTGCCTGGCGTTGGCTATCATTGAAATATGCCGGCACAGTAATTACTGCCTGTTTTATAGATTCACCCAGGTATGCTTCCGCATCCTGTTTTAGTTTTGCCAGGATCATGGCAGAGATATCCTGCGGTGTATAATCAGCTCTCATCTGGGGGATCCTTACTCGGGCATCATTGGAAGGTCCCTGTACGACTTGATAAGAAACCATCTTACGCTCTGTTTCCACCTCATCGAAACGCCTCCCCATAAAGCGCTTGATCGAATACACAGTATTCTCAGTGTTGATGACAGCTTGACGTTTTGCTGCCTGGCCAACCATGCGCTCACCATTTTTGTTGAATCCAACCACGGAAGGTAATAGGTGAGATCCTTCTGAAGTAGTGATTACTGTTGCATCACCACCCTCCATTATAGCAACCACGCTATTGGTGGTTCCAAGGTCAATACCTATAATCTTAGACATATCATTCTCTCCTCTGCATGTTTCAAAAATATTATTGCCAATGGAAATCTGCAGTTATTTCCAAATCTTAACAACCAAAGGATACTGTGGATTTGCAAGAATCACATTAACATACAGTAGGAAAAATATATACAAATGGCTCTGGTTTGGTTGCCTTTACATTTATTAGCTCTAGACGTGATTGTCCAAATCCGGTTCGTAAAGGTTTGGAATATGTGAAAGATTCGTAAAAATCTTTCGACATGTTTTCAACTAGAAGCAAAAAAATGTACCAGATTTGGCGAATTATTTTCTTGTATGATATATAAATAGGACAAGGAATACTTTATTGATGAACGCCATATATAGGCGAATTCGAGAATTATTTGATTTTAATGCCACATATATGGATAAGAACAAGTGTTCCCCAATCTTCAAGGCTTATAATTATTATTGTTTTTTTGTTCTGGTCATGCCATCCACAGAACCTTCATACAATTCTTTAACATTTAGAACCTTAAATAATTGGGAATTTTAAAGTTATCGTAGGGTAAAGGTATTGCATAACAAGCTCATTATCTGCTAGAATGGTGTGGTAGTCATAGCTTATCGATAATTGTTGTTTTGGTTAGCCAGCCTAAATAGGAAAATCTCGGCTGGCTTTTCCGTAAAATTTAATAGCAGGTGAATATAGGGTAAATTCCCACGCCGATTACGAGGTGTGGTCTATCTATATCGCTATGCACTCAACCTGGACAGAGGAGGAAAGGTTGAATATGAAACCTGAGCAAGCATGGCAGGCCGTGTTAGGCCAGTTACAGATGGATATGCCCAGAGCATCTTTTGATACATGGGTACGTAACTCAGATATTGTCAGCTATGAGGATAATGTATTTATCGTTGGTGTACCAAATGCATATGCTCGCGATTGGTTGGAGAGCCGATTGTCGAGTAAGATTAAGCGCCTGTTATGTGGAATTCTAAACCGGACGGTGAGTTTGCGTTTTATTGTTTGGCAAGCAGGTTCTGATCAACCAATAGCAGAAGTTGAACCTCCAGTCGACGAGCCCGAATTTCCATCAAATCAATATAAAACCACCGCACTGATCAACCGGTATACATTTGAGAACTTTGTCGTGGGGTCAGCCAACCGTTTGGCACATGCGGCATCCCTGGCAGTGGCAGAACGACCAGCACAGGCATATAATCCCCTTTTCTTATATGGTGGTGTAGGTCTGGGGAAAACTCACCTCTTACATGCCATTGGTAATTATTGTATGAGCAGTAACCTGAATGTGTTGTATGTTACATCAGAAGAATTCACCAATGACCTGATCAATGCCATCCGTTCTCATACCACCCAGACGTTTCGAGAAAAATATCGTCGCATTGATGTTTTACTGATTGACGATATTCAATTCATTGCAGGCAAAGAATCCACACAGGAAGAATTTTTTCATACTTTTAACGCGCTGCATGGACAGGAGAAGCAAATCGTCATAACCTCCGACCGGCCTCCCAAGGCGCTGATTACCCTGGAAGAACGGCTTCGCTCCCGTTTTGAAAGTGGTCTGGCAGCGGATATTCAACCGCCAGATTATGAGATACGCGTAGCGATTTTACGCTCAAAATTAGAGCGTATGGGACGCGTGATCCCTGCAGATATTATTGAAACGATTGCAAAACGGGTGCAATCCAATATCCGTGAGCTTGAAGGCAGCCTCACGCGTGTGCTTGCCCTGGCAGATTTAAGCAATCTACCCTTGAACACAAAGCTGGTTGATACTGCCTTAGCGGATTTATCGACCAGAAGGACCTCGGTAGAACCGGCTGAAGTTGTGCGCAAAGTGGCAGGTGCTTTCGGTGTGACTGTTCAAAATATGATTGGACCCGATCGCAGGCAGGAAATCGTCTTGCCGAGGCAAATTGCAATGTATCTATTGCGGGTGGAGGCTAATTATTCATTGCCTAAAATTGGGGAGGCTCTCGGCGGACGGGACCATACGACAGTGATGTATGCCTGCCAGAAGGTTACGGATCTCCTGGAACGGGATGACAAGCTTCGCCATCGGGTAATTGAAATTCGAGAGCAAATTTATGGGCAATCAAAACTAGCCATTTAATTCAAATAGGTAATCTTACTCAATTTGAAATATAAAGAGCGTGGATGGATTGCCTTTCTTCCACGCTCTGTGTTTTTAATTTCCGCCCATGCTTTATTTTGATTTCAACCAGCTACTAATATCATTTATCAATCTACTTAATCTGGGAAAACCCAATGGCTCTAACTGTTCCTCAGTATCAGCCCAAGGGTCTCGGTCAAACATCTTGCGGATTGTGTAATGTCCGATAAGATTCACGCTTGCCAATACTGGTGCTGCTAAAAGCAAACCAATCAGACCAATAAGATTCGCAGCGATAATCGCAACCACCAGCACGGCGGCAGGATGAACACCCAGGCTTCTGCCCATAATGCGAGGAGCGACAAGATTATCGTATACCTGGTCAATAATGATTGAAAGAACAATAACGAGCAATGTGTAAAAAAAAGGTTGTAGGTTGAAGTAATTTCCAGACTGGAATAATGTCACCAACCCAATGACAATATAGGTTATTAATGGACCTATGTAGGGAACAAAGCGGGCAAGACCGGCGAGTATGGCTAAAGCAATAGAATAACGCACACCCAGGATGGATAATAGGATCGAATAGCTTATCATGACCAGGATGACGATCGTAATCTGCCCCCGTAGAAAAGCATTCCAAATTCGCCCTATAGCTCTGCTCATCTTTTGGATATCATAAGAATATCCGGGTATATTTATAAAATCACGCGGGTTGGGCACTTTACCGAGGTCAACCAAAACAAAATATGAGATGACTAAAACGAACAATCCCCGTCCAATGGTGCTGGCTGTCGCAGTGGCCAGCGTACCGACGACGGTGCCAGCCCTTCCAATAAGTGACTGTAAGGTATTGATCACCTGGTCACCTAACTGACCCAGGTCGGTGAATTGCCTAAGATCAATTTTAAAAGGGCCGACAACAATAATTGTCCTGGATATGTTATCAATCACATTAGGCAGGTCGTTTACGAAACGTTCAATCACCTTTATTAAACTTTGGATTTGTGAAACAGCTACCAAACCGATCAGGGTAGATAAAATAATCACGATGATGATAAGGATGAGGTAAATGACATTTGTTGATGCCCTCCATGATAGCTTGGTGTGACTGTTCAAGAAGGCAGATACTGGGTGAAGCAAGTATACGAGTATAAAAGCCAGGAGTAATGGTCCAATAATGGATCGGAAATAAATCAACATCGCCACCAGCAATCCAGCGACAGTGAGTCCAATAATCATCTTAAAGGTTGAATTCCATTTTGGAGAGTTTGGACTTGATTTTTCCACACTCATTGCATATCCTCTCTTCTTTGGTTTCTTTTCCACCAATAGGTCTTTGGAGGAGGTAGGGGTTGTGTGACACTGATGGGTGTCCATTCCACATCGAATAAATTGGAAAAAATATAACGCCCAATGATACGCGCTGAGGCTATTGTTGGTGCAGCCAATGGTATAGCAAATACACCTGCCAATAAGGCAGCGGCAACAATCCCTAGTATGACCACCAATGGGGGCAGGTGTACGCTTCGTCCAATGATGCGTGGGATCAGGTAATTATGATCAAATAGCTCAAAGAATAAGTGGAGCCCAATGATGATCAGCATGAACGCCCAATTTTGAATTGGCATCCAGGTTGATCCCAGGAAAACCGCAAGCAATGAAGCAATGATCAGCCAAATGGCATGCCCGACACTGGGGAAGAACTCGAGGATACCTGCGAGGATACCCATAGCAAAAGCGAAGGGTAATCCTAAGATTGAGCCTATCACGATAAAAATGACTGCTACGATGGTACTTAATAAAAGCTGACCGCGAAAAAAAGCCCCCCAGATTTGATTGATTTCATCATGGATCCATTTGTAATCCTGTAGAAATTCAGGCGGTATATGCGAGGTGAGCCATTCTTCAAGCTTGGTTCCATCCTTGATCAGATAAAAGGATACCAGGAGAATGAAAATTATCCAGACGATGGAAGTGATGATACTCATCACTATTGCTACAGTCTGACCGATAACGGGCTGTATATAACCTTGCAAGGTGACAATAACCTGATTTAGTAACGCGGAAGGATGGATCGTGATGCCCAAAACACTATATTGCTGAGCCAGGGCATCCTCCAGTGATTTAATCAGTTGTTGTGTATTTATCTGTGCTGAGGAAACATCACCTGCAAATAAAGGTATGATCACGATTGGGATGGATATGATAATTGCCAAAACAATGATGTATGTAAGTAGAATAATCAGGGACCTGGGCAGGCGGATCCGATGCTGGAGATAATTTGCGATGGGATTAAGAATATAGGCGATGATTATTGCAATAATGATGGGGGGGATAATCTCATTGAATCGCGTTAATAGATAAATAAAAAATGCCAGCAGTAGCAGGCTAATAGTTAGTTTCGTCGCATATGGCCAACGTGGTCGTTCCACTTTCCCACCTTAGTGTATCATTTTGGATACAGGCTCAGTTGTATAAGTTAATGGATGAGTATTGCTAATACCAGTAAAATAATAACAAACGACCCTGCCAATATTCCCACGCGGCGGAGGTCCCGGATGACATATTGGTAATCAGGATTGAATCCCGTTGGACGGTTGGTCATCAAAGGATCAACAACAGTTTTTTCTAAGGAAGGATTTGCTTGCTTGCGGACAAGTCGTTTTGGTTTCTTTGCCATAAAATATCTCCACGGAAGGTTTGCGTGCCTAGTACGGGTATTCCAAACATGGCCTAATAATTGTGACGCATATTATAAATCTTAATTGTTACCAATTTGTAAACTAGCTTGAATAACGATGCGCTTGTTATCAACCATATAGGGGTAACAAGAAATCAGAGTGATGGATGGATCGGGAGTAGTTGCCATAACCTCAACATCGGTGGGCTCAACGACCTCGACATTTGTAATGACATAGCTATACGCGTGTTGAGGAGTATAAACGATAATCTGGTCACCCCGTTTCAATTGGTCCAGATTCTTGAAAATCTCACCGAACACATCATTATGGGCAGACATGATCATGTTTCCCGATTGGCCTGGATTGGTTGAACCGATATGCTGACCTACTCCTTTTTTTAATTGTTCCCATCCATCCCCTTGAACCACGGGAGCGTCAACATCGATGATCGGAATTTGGATCTGAATGGCTTGTTCTGGACCGGGCGTGGGGATAGGGATTTGTGCCAAGGATTGGTATAAGGGGAGTAAATGGGCCGGAATCTCGGCTTCATTCAGGTGAGCACCACCAGGAGAGTTTGGTGGAGTATGCCCTGAGGGCAAAATCACCTGAACGATCAGTGGGGTGGGGGTGAGTGTTGCAGGAGTAAGTGATTGTGCAAATTGAGAGTTTAAATCTCTGAGAATTTGGATACCGTTGTAGATGATGAAGAACAATCCAATTACAGCCATGACTTCGATAACGAGTAAGAAACGATCAAATACGAGCTTTTTCTTCTGTTGCCTGGGTAGTTGGAAGTTGTTTATATCCTGCTCTGATTGTGAATCTGAGTGCAGGTGCTCAATGGGTGTGCTTTCTAGATCAGATGCGAGAATGACCACCCTTCCGGTGTTGCGGAATCGTTCCAGATGTTGCATCCGGACTCGTCGTCTTTTTTCCACCAATAATTGGCGAAGCTCATCAATGGTTAGATCATCGGGTGATTTTACTTTGCGCACGAGGCGATTATACTCCGTTTATTCTCCTGAGATTTCATCAAGGGGTGCGCTTGTTGATGGAGGATAAGAGTTTGTGGGTCGACCCTGGTGGTAGAACAGGAGGAAACCGATGAAGCGAATCACTGTGCTAAACAACAGGGCACCGGTGATTCCGATATGTACAGATAAATATGTGCCAACCAAAGGAGCGAAGATAGCTGCCAGATATGTTATGCTCTGAGCCAATGATACAAAGGTCGGGCTATAATTTGTTGGAATGGTTTTCATCAATTCATCGAAGAAAACCAGATCGATGCCTGCCTGGAAAATACCCGCCACACTCGCAAGAATAAATATCAACGTTTGGTTGTTCGTCAGAGCAACCAAACCTGGGTAAAGCGCAACGCTAAACGTAGTGGCTAATAAAACAAAACGTGAGCCTCTTTTACGTGACTGACGTGTCCAAAAAAAGTATCCAACCACAAGTACTGCAGTTTGTGCTGTGTACACAAAACCAATCCATGCATCGGAGGCATTTAATTCGCGGACAAAGTACAAGGGGAACAGAGGTGTTGCCAAAGTGATCCCAAAAAGGTAGACAAAACGCTTGAGCGTAAAGGAAACAAAAGCTGGTTCCTGATTGATCAGGTGGAGATATTCATGAAGGCTGGATTTAATCGTACCCTTTGAGGACAATGGCACAGGCTCGATGTCGGGTATCTGAATCCGGCTGGAAAAATAATAGCTGACCAAACCACCCAGAGACAACCCGATAAAGACGACCTGGTAATTGAGATGGAAACCAACGCGATCCAAAATTTGCCCTGCAATTGCCACCGTGATTGCAGTGGTTATGCCCAAGATTGACCAACGGCGGCTCATCAGCTCATAACGCCCCTCCGGACCTGAAACCGCATTCATGACTACCGAGAAGCCGACTGCAACCATCGTCTGGGGTAAGGTGGCCAAAGCCCAGATGAACAAAATTACATATATCAGGATATTATCCTGTACGAAGAAGGGAACTATCCCGGTGAGGGCATATGCAGATATGACTATCAAGCGGGATAAACTAAACCACGGGACGACGTTCCGTTGGCGTTGCAGGAAGCGCCCTACCCAAAGTGATAATATAAACCCGGTGATACCGGGCATAGAAGTTAATAGACCAATCTGAACTGCGGTGGCTCCGAGCCGGGTAAGGAATACCGGCAGAAATGGTGCTGCGGCACTGGCTGTTCCTACACCAATGGCATCGATTTGAACATAGCGTTTGTTTCGTTCCTGGATATCAGCTTGTTCAAGTTTGACTTCTCCAGTGGTTTCATGGCTGGTACTCATGATACCAATCTAACCAAAATATCGATAAATTTTGATGCCAGGCTTGCTCTGTCAAAATGTGTTTCCACATAAGAACGTGCTTGTTGTCCCATGCGATGTGCTAATTCGGGATTATCGGCGAGGGATTGGATAGCGTTTGCCAGTGCTTCAGGGTCACCGGGGGGCACAGGTATACCTGCACCTGCATTTTCGAGCACCTCTCGGATAACCCCATCAATTGCCAATACAACTGGCTTGCCAGCAGCCATATAATCGAAGACTTTGTTCGGGTATGTGGTTTTGTACAACCCCACAGGTTTGAGTATAGCAATACAAGCGTTTGCTGCTGCAAGGGCAGATGGCATATCAACTTTTGGAATGGGAGGCAGGAAGATTATATTAACCAATCCATCACGGGCAGCCTGGGCCATCAAGGCAGGCTTATCCTTGCCATCACCGAGTAGGACAATATTGATATCTTTGCGGGGGAGCAATCTTTTAGCTGACTCCAGTACTACTCCCAGGTCGTTAGATAAGCCATGAGCACCAGCATAAAGTGCAATAAATTTATCATCAAGCCCATGAGCCTGGCGAAAGGCAGTACCGTCTACAGATGGATTGAACATGGTTATATCCGTGCCATTGGGCACCAGATCGATCCTGTGCGCCCCGCGGCTTTGTACATGCTGGATATACCCGGGTGAATTGACCACGACCTGGTCTGCTCGGTGATATAAGAATCCCTCCAGCCATTCCGAAAGCTTGATCAGTATGGGTTGACGAAGAACACCTACGGCAACGGCAAATGATGGCCAGAGGTCCCGAACTTCGAATAGAAAGGGGACACGTTTAAGCCTGGCTAATACCCAGGCAGTCACCCCTTGAAAAATTGGAGGTGAAGTGCCCCATACCAGGTCGACTTTCTTTACACTCAGACCGATGAGGAATGACGATACCATAAAGCTAAAGAAATTGATCAAACGAAATGAAAAGCTATGGTGCAAGGATGGATAGGCATAAGCACGAAAGATGGTGATGAACTCACCATCGGTTTGTTTTTCGCCCCAAGGAATTTTTGAGACTTGTGCCTTTCCCGTAAGATAGCTTATTGGGCTGGTGATTATCGTTACCTTGTGACCGAGATCAGCAAAATAACGGGAAAGCTCGTGATGGCGTGTCCCGCCGGGTTCATCTAAAGTTGCGAATGCCTGGTGGATCAATAGGATGTGCAAGGTCGATTCTTTCTCAAACGAATATTGGCATACGGAGTTTATTCACTAATCAAGCATTTCATCTGTGGTTTGGTCAGTCACATAAAGGGGTTTTTCAGGCCATCCTTCAGCGTAAGATTTCCGAACGAACTCCGCCAATATCCTTGGATATATAGGTTTATCCGGCAAGAGATTAACTTCCACCCAGACTGGGAGGTAGCTGCCTTTTTCAGAGTAAGGTGTACTACTCATCTCAGGTCCGAATCCATGACCGAATTGACCACCGATTGCTTCTGCTAAATAAAAATATTGAGGTGATCCCAAATACCACACTTTTGCGACCATTGAGCCAATTTTTACTTTTAATCCGATCTCTTCCTCAGCTTCGCGGGCAGCAGCTTCTATAAGTGACTCGTTCGCTTTGACCTTACCCCCAGGAAAGACAAAATAATGAGTGCCTGAACGATGTCGTTCGATCAGAGCAATTTTATCATTTTCAATCAGGATGACAGCAGCTCTAGCTTTCATTTGGAATACTCCATTCACTCTTCACTTCGATTGGTAAAGTTTGAGACATATTTACAATCCAAGCCAAAGCTGGGATTTTATCTCCATATGTTGGAGAAGTCCAGCCGGCGATTGGCAGCACGGTTCCACCTCCGGCTAAAACCTTGCCCTCCCGGGCAAGCTGAAAGCTCATCGTATGGTCGGTGAACTTCCTTTCATGCATTGACATCAATCCTATTTTTAAACCAACCCAGCCAAAGGGGGATTTGATGCGAATTTCATTCACCAGTAAATCATTATTAACTGGTGGATCCACGACCTCATATTCCACATCAGGTAATAACCAGTGCAGGCGGGCAAAATGAATGTGGTCTGTAGGTCCATCCAGATGATCGATGACCTCCCAATGACCATTGGGAAGAATAGTGACTTTTCGCGAGTGGGTCACTCCAATTTTACGGTATCCGTTATGCTCAGCTGTCAGGCTCTCGCAGCTACCTTCGGGGGAGGTTTGAAGTTTCAGGACTCTGGCTTGAGCCCAATCGAGGTATAAGAACCGACCAGCTCGCTGCATGAATTCCTGACCGTCCACCACTACTGTATTGTGTACAAACGCGCTGGTCAAGGAATTATCCCAAGGGGGCGGTGAATTGTAGAGATAAGTTCCGGGATCTTGGGCGAGATTATAACCCCGCCACCATAAATCCATATGTAGCTGGTCTGCATGTGCTGGGCGGGAGTGATATTTTGCTACACGGAAGGTTGCCCAAGAACCATTTTTATGGTTCATCAGTAAATAAGGGTCTTGTGTATTTAGCTCTTTCCGCTGGGGAGTCAGGTGCCAATCGTTCAAACCGACTTTCTTTTGGGGCTGGTCCGTTGGGAGATACATCCAGGTAGCCATATCATCCCATGGCCCGCTTGGGATCAAGTTTGTCTGAAGGAATGATCGAGCGGCAACGTGGAGGACCGGTCGATAATCATGATATGAGCAAACAGTAAGAGGGAGGATGTAAGCACCATCGTTGTGACCCAGGTTGGGAACATGTCCAGTTTCAGGATCGACCAGTTTCCACAACCAGCGGGTGGCAGCCTCCAGGCGGGTGGTTAAGTCTGGTGGGATCGGTTCATTCACAAATGAGCTTTCGTGTACAGCATATGCCCACAATGCAGCTTGCAACATCAGACGGTGATAATTTATGCTGTGTTGGGTATAGGTGCCATCATAAGTAATTTGTGTAAGAAAGGCATGCTTCATCCAATCCCAACCGAATTTATGCCATTTGGGCGCCAAAGGATGATTGGATAGAACGGCAGAAGCAGTATAGAGACCCACAGCTTCGGTGATGAGGTGATTATTATTTTGAGAACGTGCGTAAACCAGGGTGGGCGGAATTCGTTCGGCGTGAATTGCGATGGTCCAAGCAATTAATTCAACACGTTCTGGGGTTGTTTTTTGGGATTGGGCGAATATTTGAATGGCATAGGTCATTGCGACCAACCGGATGGCGGCTTCTTGGGCAGAAGACCAGTGAGGACCAATGTAGGGCGGATTGGAGGCTAAAAATTGTTCTGTGTAAAGCCAAAATGTTTCAGCATACTGTTCATCTTTGGACAAGTGGTATGCCATGGCAAGCTTGATTGCCCAACCAAACCTTCCAGGCTCCCATATGAATTTAATATCCTTACCTGGGATAAAGTTTGTTCCGCTTTCATACTTCGTCCAGTATTCCAATGGTTCCGGTAGGGTCAATTCCAATGGGACTGGCTGACCACCAAACAGGCGCACATATCCTTTGACAATCTCATTGGCTTCCTCGTAAAGTTGATCTACCTGGGATCCGATCTGCTCGAGCAGAACAATACGGTCGGGTAAACCCTTCAGGCATGGTTGGAGCTTGATCTGCGCACTTCCTTCTATGTTTTCCAGCTTATTTAATGTTGAGGTGAGTGAACGTTTGAAATGCCCGGTATGCAGACCAAGTTGGTAGAACACGTAAAGCCCCAGTTGACTGGGGCTTAATTGGAGTAATGCTTTAAATGCTAACTTGAAACGTGAAAATTGACTCATCAACATTGGGCACTGGTCACGGATTCAGGGAGAATGGTTCTATGGCGATGGAATTTCTGCTGTGCAAGGCGTCCATGGCGGCAAATGTCGCCTCAGAGACGCCAAACAAGTGCCCATAAGGTATAGGAGCGGGGCCACCGGAACGGATTGCAGCTGAAAACGAATCCCATTCTGCGCGATGCCCTTTATCCTGGCGCAGCGCTGAGCGGGTCACTTGCCGTTTTCCTTGATGAACCAACTCAAGAGTGCGGAAGTCATCCAGTAAGGCGACCCTGCCGCCTGTAAAGACTTCCACCCGTTCCTTTGGATACGCTTTATCTCCATTAGCCAGATAATTTACTGTACCCAGTGAGCCATCCGCGAAAGCTAATACCATTACAACGTTATCTTCCCTATACCGACCGTCATCTGGGAGACCTTGCGCCTGGACTGAGATGGGTGGTGAACCTACCAGGAAAGTCAGAAAATCGATAAAGTGACAGCCTTCACCGATGATGCGACCACCTCCCTGGATGGGATCATGAACCCAATGCGTGAGGGGGATATTGCCGGCATTGATGTTATAGTGTGCCACCAAAGGTTCCTGGCGCATTTTAATGAAATCATAAAGTTTACGTGCCAATGGGGCGAACCGGCGGTTGAAACCGACCATCAGCAGTGGAGGATTCTCAAGGGAGAGGAGCTGGTCCCGGATCTGGATTAGTTGTTCGCGGGTTGTTGCCAATGGTTTTTCACAGAAGACATGCTTGCCGGCCTGCAATGCCCGGATTATTTGTTCGGCATGCAAGTGGTGGCGGGTGAGAATGCTTATGGTATTCACCTGAGGGTCTTTAAGGATTTCATTTTCGTCGGCAGCGGTATATTTAAAACCATACTTTTTTGAAGCATACTGTGCATGAAGACCGGAACCTGATGTGATAGCAACCAAATCTACAGATGGTATTTTTTTCAGGACTGGCAGCATGACAGCATTGCCGAAATTGCCTGCACCTATCACCCCCAGACGAACGGAATTTACCCCGGTGATGGGTAGGCCTGCTTTTTTAACGGGCTCTTTTGTTGTCTGTAACTTATGCACACTTGAGCTCGGTTCAGGATATGTCAGCAATACACCCAGAAAGGGCTGGTTTGTCTTACCTGTGATCAACTCGTACGCTTCAGGTGCGTTTTCAATTGGGAAGCGGTGGGTGATAAGTGGCTTTACATCCAGGTTCTTTTCCGCCATAAGTTCCACGAAGGCCTGCAAGTTGCGTCCTTCCGACCAGCGGACATAACCTATGGGATAATCCTGACCGCCCTCTTCATAAGCAGGGTCGTAACGCCCTGGTCCATATGAGCGAGAATTGATGAACGACAGCTCTTTTTGGTAATATATCCTGCGCGGGATGGTAAGCCCGACTGCTCCGATGGCGACCACATGTCCCCGATCACGTGCGATTTCTCCTGCGAGCTCTACCGGGTCGGAGGAGGTGGTATCTGCACAGATAAGAACATGGTCAAATCCCCTCCCATGGGTAAAGGATAGGGCAGATTCCACGGCTTGTTGCCGTAGGACAGCATTTGCACCCATCTGCTGCGCCAAGGCTACCCTGGTCAGATCGAGATCAACCCCAAAGACCTGGCAGCCAGCTGCCCTGGCGATTCCAATTGCTAACAAACCCAATAAGCCAAGACCAATCACCCCCACAGTTTCGCCAAGCTGAGGCTGTGAAAGACGAAAACCATGCAAAGCAATGGCGCCCAAAGTGGTAAAGGCTGCGGAATCAAAATCAACTATATTGGGTAGGGATGCCAGCAGATTATTAGGTACGAGGGCAAATTCAGCATGGACGGCATAACCGCCTCCTGCGCAAGCTACCCTGTCTCCAACCTTGAACCCTTGCATTCCTTCGCCAATCGCCTCGATCACCCCAGATGATGAATAGCCTAATGGCATGGGTTGGTCCAGGCGATTAAAGGCGGCTTCGACAGTGGATAGAACACCCTCTCGATGAGCCTTATCCACCAGCTGACGCACTAAATCTGGCCTCGATAGCGCTTTTCCCACCAGGGATTTGCTGGCAAATTCGACCAGCATACGTTCTGTCCCTGCAGAGACAAGCGATGCTCGGGTGTGAACCAACGCCATTCCAGCTTGGACCTGTGGGATGGGCACTTCGACGACTTCAGTGACACCGTTGTGGATATTCTGTAAAAGCTGTTTCATTCAATTCCTTACCTGGATTGCATGTAAAATTGGATGCCAAAGGAGATTATAGCGCGGATTTCACTGGCATGTAATTATTTTTTAAGAGGAAAATGTCAGACATATTTATAAATGGGTTAGTGCTATGACAGACCATCCATATAAGAAATTCGCCCAGGTATTGGAGATCATTCCACGAGTGTACAACCTGGAGACCGGGTAGCCATTGAAACAACTACCAATGCCGCTTCCATGGTGAGTGAAATCTATGTACTGGTCTTACTGCGAGGTGGTTATCCGCAGGTGCTCCTCAATCTCCCTGAGCAAGAAAAGTTGTTATTCAAATATGCAAAAGATGACCAGCTGACTATTACACCTGCATTTCAGAAATTGGTGACAGAACAATTTGAGGTATACATACGGGTGCGTGCAGAAATTGATCCTCGGGCTTTATCTGGGATATCCCCACAAAAACAGTCGCTACGGCAAAAAGGTATGGTGCCAGTGCGGAATATGATGCTGCAACGCAGTGCCACCGATTCATTATACGGGGTACTGACCCAAATTCCAACCGAAGGTTTTGCCCAAGAAGCGGGGATGAGCATGGAGGAATCTGCTGATTTCGTTTTTTCTGCCTGCCATGCAGATGAGAACAACCGAGACCCGGTGGCACATTGGGAGAATATCCACAAGCAGCAAATCCGAATGATTGAAAGCATACAAGGTCATGATAAATTGAAGCTTTTGGAACCGAATGTTGATCTGACCTTGTCAATCAAGGGTCGCAAATTCAACAATTCATTTGGCAGGCACAATATGCCGGATGGTGAAATTTATACCGGTCCAGTAGAGGAATCTGTGAATGGCTGGGTGAAATTTACATATCCAGCAATCTATCAGCGTCAGGTGGTGGAGGGGGTCGAGTTAACGTTTGAAAACGGGCGGGTAATTGATGTAAAGGCAGCTGTCGGTGAGATATTTCTGCTTACCATGATTGACTCTGATGAGGGTTCACATTATCTTGGCGAATTTGCGATCGGGACAAATTATGAGATCAACTGATTCACAAGCAATATTTTATTTGATGAAGAACTAGGTGGAACATTCCACCTTGCATTAGGTGCAGGGTATCCTGAGACAGGCAGCCGTAATACCAGCACCATCCATTGGGATATGATCTGGTACTTGCGCAGGGATGCTGAGATACAGGTGGATGGAAGCGTGGTCTATCGTGAGGGGAAGTTCATCTAATCGTTTGATTCAATACATGGAATCTGAAAAGAACAGCCGAGAGGTAACGAACAACAAAAGCAAACGCCAGCTACCCATACTTCAGTAATGGGTGGATACAATAAATCTACGGGATTAAATCAATCTTCATACACTATCTAACTCAGGGATTAGTCTGCACTGACTTGAGTAAATCCAGGGTGGCTTGAATTATCTGAGCTTGTTGATCCTGGCGACTGATCGTGGCTGGATTGTCTCCAGGTTGGTCTCCGTACCAACCGAACTGGCCATGGTTTCCGCCATCAATTGGTACCCAGGTGGTATTTGCGGGTAGCAATTCATGTGAGGCATCGATTTTATCTTTGGTGGCTAATCCATCTTGTGTGCCGTAGATGGATGCGACCTTGAGGTTGCTGTCCGACAGATTATTGCTATTAGCTGGATAAGATGCCCACAAAACCAGACCATTGATTTGATCTCGATTTTTGTCAGCGTAAAGAGCTGCCATTGAGCCACCCAGGGAATGCCCACCTATGACCCAGTGTTGGATATCAGGATATGCTTGAATGACTGATGCAGCCCGATTCGCCCCAAAAACTGCCAGGTTAAGTGGCATTGGGACGATCACGACCAGATATCCTTGAGCGGCAATTGAGTGAGCAATAGGCGCATAGGCTCGCGGATCCACACGACCACCTGGATAAATGATCAGTCCCGTGGTAGGAATTTGATCCGTGGGTTGGAAGACAAGCCATGGTTCAGTTGTGACTGTTACTTGAGAATCGGTCTGCATTGCTGCCAATGCTTCTGGCATCGGTTTTGGGATTATCAACCCCCAGGTTAAGAATCCGATTACCACAACAAGCAAGATTCCAACGATAAGTACCCACCAATGTTTTTTCAACCAGCGCATTCTTCCACCTCCCCAAGTATATTTATAATCAATAATCCAATCAGCATACGCTCATTTTACCTTAGATGATCTGGTTATAAAGCGTCCACATCTGGCAATATAATCCTTGTTTGGATAAAAGGGCTTCGTGAGAACCACTTTCGATGAGTTGACCGTCTTTGAGTACCAGGATTTCATCCATTGCCTCAAGACCCACAAAGCGCTGTGTGATGGTGATCGTACTACGCCCAAGGCTCAATTTCTTAATTGAATTCAACACTTCTACCTCAGTGGCAGGATCCAGGTTGGAGGACGGCTCATCAAGAATGAGCAGGGGAGCATCCTTAAGCAGAGCCCTGGCAATTGCCAACCGCTGGCGTTCTCCAGCGCTGAGGTGTAGACCATGTTCACCAACCCAAGTATCATATCTATCGGGAAAGGTTTGGATCGTGTCATGCAGGTGGGCAGCCTGTGCAGCATGGATAATTTCATCTTCAGATGCTTCAGGTCGAGCGATAAGCAGGTTTTGTTTTATGGTTGTGCTGAAAAGATAAGTGCTTTGAGGTATTACAGCAATACGTCTCCGGATAGCCTCCTGCCTGTACTGGTGCAACTCGTTACCGCTTAGCTGGACAGAGCCATGTTGATATTCCCAAAATCGCTGCAGCAGATTTATCAAAGTTGTCTTGCCTGCACCACTTGGTCCGACGATAGCAATATGCTTGCCCTGGGGTAGGGAAAATGAGATGTTTTCCAACCCGAAATCAGAATTTGCTCTAGACAGTCCTTTACTCACCTGTGTGGGATATTGAAATGAAAGCTCCTTAACGGACAGATGATTATCTTCCGGGAGCAGTAATGGTTCAATAGGGTCATTAACGATTGGTGTAGCGTCCACCAGCTCGTATAGCCGGCGCCCAACCGCCCGATTGGCTTCGAGATTTTGGGCGGCTACTGGCAGGGGTTGCACGGCTTCAAAACTCATCAAAGCTCCCAATGCCAACACGCCCAACAATATTCCAGCAAGTTGCCCTTGTGAAACGCTTTGGATTGCGTAGATTAATATTGTGAGCATACATAGATTAGTTAATAAACCACCAACCGCAGATTGCACGGCAGATATTCCTGCCATGCGAGATTGTAGTCCGGAGAAACGCTTTCCTGCCAGATCTACCCGATGGATTTGGGCTTCAGCGTGACTGCAAGTCAAGAGGTCTGGTAGTCCCTGGATTCCATCGATGATTTCCTTGCTCAGATGAGCGCGTGCCTGGATCAACTGCGGTCCCAGCCGGTGCGACAGAAACGAGATTAACACTGGCAACCCGAGCCCGGCTAAGACTAGAAAGGCGATTAATACCCAGGTAAATTCAGATCCAAAGGCGCTCAAGAAAACGCCCATAACGATAGCAACCAATATAGCCACCAGAGGAGGAGCGATTGCTCGAACGTAAAAGCCTTCCAATGTACCGATATCACCAATTACACGGCTAAGCAAGTCACCGCTATGGTATTGCATTAAACGAGCAGGTGCAAGTGGTTCCAATGCCTCGTAGAACCAAACCCGCCAGCGGGCCAGAAGGCGGAAGGTCACATCATGGGAAACCAACCTTTCAAGATAACGAAATACGCCGCGCGATAATCCAAAAAAGCGCACTCCCACAATTGCCACCTGCAATTCAGCTATGGATGGGTGTAGGGCTGCAGCTGAGATTATATAGGCTGCGGTAGCCATCAAACCAATGCCACTGGCGATTGTTGCAAAACCCAAGAATATTGATAAGAGGATACGACCAGTGAATGGGGAGAGAAGCATAATCAACCGGAGCTCGACAGGTTTAGCGCGGGTTTTCTTGAGATCCAATTGTTCATGTTCCCCTTGCAAACCAGGATCTCCGGTCTGAGTATAAACGGTTGATGGTTGTAAAATGCTCTGCGACCCTACCTGCAATGAACTGATTGTATGGGTAATCTCATGGGTCTGCACCACCATACCGCGGCTTAGTCTGATCACCTGATCAGCCATGTCGAGCGTTGATTGGTGATGCGCGATCACCAATACCGTTCGACTCTGGCTAAGTAGCGCAAATGATTCCTGCAACAAGGCATCATTTTCGGGATCCAGATGGGAGGTGGCTTCATCGAGGATAAGGAACGGCGCATCTTTGAGAAATGCACGTGCCAGTGCAACCCGTTGTGCCTGACCTGAACTCAACCTGGTACCACGCTCACCGATCATAGTGGCATACCCTTGAGGTAATTGATCAATAAATTCATCTGCATGCGCCAAGCGAGCCGCATGCAGAATATCTGCCTCGGTTGCTTCAGGGTGCGATATCTTGATATTGGCGGCAATAGTGTCATTGAATAAATATGGGTTTTGAGGTACCCATGCCAGGCTATCCCGCCATTGCTGGGCTGGAATTTCAGATAGACTTACCCCATTCACAAAGATATTCCCACTTTTTGGATGGAGAAAACGCAATAAAAGCCAGGTAAGTGTGGTTTTTCCTGCCCCGCTCTCTCCCACCAAGGCAGTCAGTTTTCCGGCAGGGATTTCGAAGGTTACTCCCTGAAGTGCTGGGCGATTATCGGAATAAACATAACTCAAATCCTTGAAAGCTATCGAAGGAAGTGGATTGTCCTTAGGTGAAGGAAGGATCATGGGGCTGGAGATAGAGGCATCTTTCGTAACCGGAAGGTCAAGTATCCCAAATATGCGTTTGCTGGCTTCGATACCTCCCATGGAGGCATGAAAACGAGTACCTAATAAACGCAGTGGCTGATAGAACTCGGGCGCAAGCAAGAGCACAAAGAAAGCCTGTTCGAATGACACCTTCCCGTAGAGCAGTCGGATCCCTATCTCTACGGCAACTACTGCCGTACTGAGGGTGGCTATTAGTTCTAGTACCAGGGCTGAAAGGAAGGTGACCTTGAGTACTCCCATGGTGGATTGGCGGTACTGTTCGCTAACTTTTTTAATTACTTGCACCTGGTCCTTACTGCGCCCAAATGACTTTAATGTGGTCAGTCCTTGAAGCACATCCAGAAAATAGGCACTCATGCGGCTTAATCCTGTCCATTGTTTACTAGTGAGGGAATCCGCTGCACTGCCTATCAGGTACATGAATAGGGGAAGTAAAGGCGCAGTGACCAATAAGATTATTCCAGAAAGGGGATCCGTTGGAAACACGAAAACCAATATGCTAAGTGGGATCAAGGCAGAAAGTGCTATTTGAGGCAAGTACTGGCTGTAGTAGGATTCAAGTGCGTCAATCCCTTCGGTGGCGACATTGATCAGCTCTCCAGTTCTGACCTCAGATTCTCCGGCTTCACTTCTGAGATACGCTGGACCGATATTCGTAATATGGGCATAAAGCCGCTGGCGCAAGTTTTGTTTAATGCGCCGTGCACCTGTGATAGAAAACCAATCCCCACTCCATCCTAAACCAGCCCGAAGCAGCATGATACTGAGTATGGTTATTAGGATCCTGGATACCGCTTCGAGATCTTTACCTTGCAGGAAGACCTGACCAATCAGCATGCTGATCCCACGGGCTTGGAAGATACTTAAAATTCCCGCCATCAGACCCAAACAGATGGATAGGATGAATGAAATTTGTGATTGCCTGGCTTCCCTGATTAGACGTGGATTTAGTTTCATATGGGTAAATAATCAGCAGTCAGCGTTATTTCGTGAAAGGCTGTTCAGGAAAAAAGCTGACCGCTATGACTTGCTTTAAACTCTAATATGTCAGCTGCTTAGGTTCAGTAGAGACGCGTTTACGAAAGACCCAATACGACCATCCCTGGTAGATCAAAACAATTGGTAGGAATATCAGGGCGATTATCGTCATTAATTTAAGCGTATAGGGGGAGGAGGCCGCGTTTTGAATAGTCAGGCTCCATTCAGGATTTAAACTGGAAACCATCACCCTCGGGTAGAGCAATATGAAAATTGTGAACATGAAGAAAGCAACCGTCAGACAGTTCATGATAAATACACGCCCAAATTGTCCTTTACGCAGGAAATATCCAGCAGCCAAAATCGATGAAATTGTAATCAGCGGAATAATAACCATAAGGAAATTAATTCTTTCCAAAATATCTGTGATTATGAAGGATGTTACAAGGAAAATTACTATCAACAAGACCACCAATAACCAGAGCCAACGGACAAGTTCTTTTGCTTTTTGTTCAACTTCACCTGAAGTTTTAATGCTCAAAAAAGTTGCTCCGTGCAGGGTGAATAGAATAGTCACTGCCAGGGCAGCTAGTAATGCATATGGGTTCAACAAGTAAAAGAATCCCCCAACATATTGCATATTTGCATCGATAGGGACTCCGCGCAATATATTGGCAAAAGCGATGGGGAACAGGATGGTGGGTAGGAGGCTACCGATAAAAATACACCAATCCCAAAGGTTACGCCATTTCGGATTATCTCCTTTGCTTCGAAATTCAAATGCTACGCCTCGAATAATTAATCCGATGAGCACCAGAAAAAACGGCAGGTAAAAACCACTAAATAAAGTGGCATACCAGTTTGGAAAGGCTGCAAAGGTTGCACCTGCTGCAACGATCAACCAGACCTCATTTGCATCCCAATGTGGTCCAATTGAATTGATAATGGTTCGTCGTTGCAAGTCATTTTTACCCAGGAACGGCAGCACAATCCCGACTCCAAAATCGAAACCTTCCAAGACGAAGAAACCTGTGTATAGGATTGCAATGAAAATGAACCAGAGTGTGTTAAGGGTCATAATAATGCCTCCTATTGCGGTTCGGGTGGATTAACCAGGGATGGTGCGATATCTGCAGGTGCCTCTACTGCAAGCAGAGGACCTGCCTTTGCATATTTTAACATCAGGTACAAGGTTGCGGTGATAAGGCCCCCATAGATCAGGATGAAACCAATCAGACTTACAGCGAGCATGCCACTGGACACCACCTGCGAAACACCATCTTCCATCTTGAGTAACTCATAGACAACCCATGGATATCTACCTACTTCGGTAAGAATCCAACCCGTAGTATTCGCTAGATATGGTAAGGCAATCGTCCACGGCAGTAATTTAAGGAACCATGGTACCTTCTTGTATAGGTTTCTCAGGTCAACGAAAAGGGCAAATAGGCTTATCAAGATCATAATTAAACCAGCCCCCACCATGATACGAAAACTCCAATACAAAACAACCGGTGGTGGGACATAATCTCCAGGACCATATTGCTGCTCATATTGTTTCTGAAGCTGATAAATCCCTTGAACTTCACCTGTGAAACGGTTGAATTCCATAAAACTAAGCCCACCTGGCATACGTAGGTCTAGGATCATGTCGTCTGTAAATGGATTTTTAATCGTGATGATGGATAATGAGGCTGGATTTTCAGTATTGAATAAGGCTTCAAGAGAAGCCAGTTTCATTGGTTGAGTTTCAGCCAATTCCTGACCCTGGGTGTGACCAGAAACTCCAATCGCTATCGTTCCAATCACGCCAATAATTGCCGCCATACGAAACGAAATATTAAATATGTCCGTCTCGTTATGACGTAACAGGTGATATGCGCTTATCCCAAGCATAAAAAAGGCAACCGTTACCAGCCCGGCGCTTATCACGTGTGGGTAATGGCTAAATATTGGAGTATTAAAGATAACCTGAGAAAAATCGGTTAATACTGCCCTTCCGTCTACAATGGTATACCCGACTGGGTGCTGCATGAATGCATTCGCGATCAGTATCCACAGGGCGGAAATGGTTGACCCGATCGCGACAAGCCAGATTGTTGCAGCATGCAACCCCTTGGAAAGCTTATCCCAGCCAAAGATCCATATACCTAAAAATGTGGATTCAAGGAAAAATGCGGTCAGTCCTTCTAGTGCTAATGGAACTCCAAATATATCCCCCACAAAGCGGGAATATTCAGACCAAGACATTCCAAATTGAAACTCCTGAACGATGCCTGTTACCACACCAATCGCAAAATTGATCAGGAATAACTTACCCCAGAACTTGGTCAGCCGCTTATATTTTTCTTTTCCGGTGATGACGTATATTGTTTCGAATATTGCTACTACAAAGGACAGCCCCAACGTCAGGGGAACAAAGAAGAAATGATAGATGATTGTAATTGCAAATTGAAGTCTGGCCAAAAGCAATACATCCATACTGAAACTCCTTAATAAAAATTGAGAACCCTTAGCGCTGAAAGTTATTATATCCTGGTTAAATCTAAACGTGAGTTAAATCACAAAGAGGGTGTTATTTCCGTTTACAGATCAGGAGCTTGATCTTTCTCCCTAATGGAATCTGCGCGCTTATGGTCAAGGTAGCAGATACAACCGCACCAGCGGGTTCATCAAATTAGATTAACGATCGATCCAATTAATGGTTAAGGCTGATTATGTAGGCAATGACATCTGCGATTTGTTGCTGTGTAAGAACCTTTTGTGCACCCCAAGCAGGCATCATATCGACTGCGGATTCGCCTGCAGGAATAGAGCCATTTTGAAGGAAAAGGTCTAAGTTATATGAAAACGTCTTATATTCCGAGCTTACCAGTGTCGAATCAATCGGGTATAAGGCGGGTACTGTCCCGTCATCACTGCCCGGGTTCAATACACCACCTTTTCCCTCGGTTCCATGGCACTTCTGGCAATTAGTGATAAATATCTGTTCTCCAGCTTGCGGGTCACCAGTCAGATTGATTGCATCACCGGGTCCTCCAGAAGCATTCGGGCGAGCAACTTTGTCTAACGCAAGAGCTTCGGTTGAGGTGCTATCCACATTGGTGACAGGGTGACCAGCTTGGATGGTCGGGCCATCTGGCGCAACCGCCCCAGGCGGACGACCGAAAGGCATCAGTTGCTTCACAAACAACATGTCTTTAAGTATGGATTGGTCCCATACACCCCCGCCAAGAGTGTCTTCCCCTTTTGCTTCCGGAGAACTACGCTTTCCACCCGCCAGGATACCTGCATAGCTGCTTAGATCCATATTTGCCGAGGCTGTGGCAATCTCAGAGTTGTGGCATGATGCACAAGCCAGAGCGCCGTTATGCCAGAGGTTGGCTTCGGTGAAGAGCGGTTTCACATCAGAAAATGTTGCCTGGCAGGTGTTGCTGTTGGCATCTTGGAATTGAAAGGGATCTGTTTCATGATAACCAGACGAGACCCAGGCAGATAGCAGAGTACGTGCGGTCACCGTGCATTTCGCTTGCGAGGCTTCAGCTTTACCCATTCCTTCTGCAGGTAATGTCGCCGGGATCAAGGTGGGGATAGGGGTGTGGATGATTTCTGGCAGGCTGGCTTGTGAGCAGTCAGTGCTAAAACCACAATTGCCCACATACAGCACAACGATGAACAGCAATAGGAAAATTGGCAGACCGAAGATGAGATAAAGCATGATTGCTTTGAAGTCTCGTTTCATGACCACATCTCCATTTCGGGCGGTTAGGCTGCTTTCATTTTGCGAGTGTGCGAATGAAATTGACCAAATCCCAGCGCTCACGCACACTGAAATTCTCGTTTAATGGAGGCATGCGTCCCTCCACACCATTGGAAATGACCATGAAGATGGCGCCATCACTTAGCGTTTGTACAGTCGTGGATGTCAGATTGGCGGGTTTGTTGGTAAAGAACGCCCCTATGACACCATCGCCCATACCTTTTTCCCCGTGGCAAATGACACAATTTAGGATGAAAAGCTCGGATCCTCGTTGTATGGATACGTCGTCCGCATCCACCGGATTGACTGGAGAGCCCATCCCAGGGATGTACGCTGCTCCTTCAATGGGGATCGAGTCAGCCGGGACGGGCAGGGGATTTTCCATTGGCTTGAAGGATGGCTGGATTTCCATGAAGGATATCCAATCCAGTTTGATCACATCGAATGTAAACAGCATCAATACACCACCAGCCACAGCTACCACAACCATTAGAAAAACGAGGCGTTTAATCATAGTTGCCGCCTTTCTGCATGTGTAATAGACTCCGCTCCAATGCTGTTCAGTACTGAAGTGATCACAGTCTCTTTTTCATCTGGGATACTGAACAGGATGGCAATCTTGCCATCGCTAATCTCTTCGACGTATTCTTTTGGCCGGTAAGAGGGGAAGTGACTGTCCAGGAATACTCCCAGAAAAGTGCTCACCAACATTCCTAACATAGTCATCTCAAATAGAACCACCACCGTAGGCGCGCCGGCTATCAATCCTTGCCTGCCAACCTGGATAGGGTAAAGATTAGGGACAACGAACGCAAGGAAGATGCCGATCAGCATTCCAGCAACTGCACCTCCCAATGCAAGGCGGGGGACATTACTCCATACACGCGGTCGGCCTAGCATGGTTTCAGTGAGTGGGATTCCTGATATTACGGTCATCTGCTCATCGCTGACGCCGTGATCACGCAATTGGTCAATGGCTTGAACAGCCGGATCGATATCGGCAAACAAAGCCAGAAGGGTTTTTATCTCGCTCATGCCCGGCTCCTTCTTACTCTATGTCACTTACCGTCTTAACGACGGCTTTCCCAACCTTACGTAAACCATGTGCCATCTGCCCCTCTTGAACTTCCCACACAGGCACGAGAGGGATCAGACGTGAAGCGATCATATAAATAAGTATGAAGAATGATAATGTTCCGATACTCAAGAATATCTCTATGCCTGGTTTATATAATTTCCATGTAAAGGGCATGCGGTTGATGGTCAGCGAGACCGGGATAATTATAAATCGCTCGAACCACATGCCGATGTTGATGATCAATCCAATGGTGAATAGTAACCCAGGAGTACGGCGAATTTTCTTATTCCACAGGGTCAGGAAGGGAACAGCAATATTGCAGATCAACATAGCAAACCACATCCAACCCATCGGACCTTTTTCATGAAACTCAAGCAGCATCTGGGTGAACTTGTCACCGCCATACCACTGCACCATATAATCGTTGAAGAAGAAATAAGACCAAGTCATCGAGACGATAAGCATAAGCTTACCCATTGCATCAAAATGCTCAGGTCGGAGGAAATACTTCATATTTTTCATTGTTGCCCGAATGACCACCAGCACCATCGCCACTGCAGCGATTCCTGATTGTAGCGCCCCAACCACGAAGTAGGGTCCAAAGATGGTTGAAGACCAGCCTGGGCGGGTCGCAGCGGCGAAGTCCCACGACACAATCGTATGTACCGAGAACATGACTGGGATGATCGCAAAGGCGAAGATGTTCATCGCTGTCCTTAAATGTGTCCATTCGCCCTCTGTGCCGCGGAATCCCAACGATAGCAAGCGATAGAACAGCTTACGCCAGCCTTTCGATCGATCACGTGCCATGGCAAGATCGGGGATGAGTGGAAGAAACAGGTACATCGTGCTTGCAAGCAGGTAAGTGTTGATTGCTAGGAAATCCCATGAGAGCGGTGAGTGGAAATTGGGCCAAAGGGTGCGCTCATTTGGGTATGGCATCAGCCAATAAGAAAGCCATACTCGCCCCATGTGCATGAAAATGGAGAGCCCCGCTTGCACTAGCCCGAACGTGGTCATCAACTCAGCTGCGCGGGTGAATGGACGACGAAATTCAGCTTTGAACACCCTGAGCAATGCTGAGACAAACGTCCCGGCATGGCTAATGCCAATCCAGAAGACCGTATTGACCAGAAAAATACCCCAGTATGAGGGTCGATTCACACCAGCCACGCCTAACCCCTCAGCAATCAGATAACCCCAGGCACCAAACAAACACACCAATACGACCAAGCCTAAAAGGATTGCCACCACCCAGAACTTCCACGAGGTGGTGTGCATCGAATCCATGACCATGGCATTCATCTCACCACGCGGTTTCGGGTCGAGCATCAGGTGTTGGCGGGGATCTTCTTGTTCTTCAAGAAGCGTATGCTCGAGAGGTTTAGCCGTTGCGACCATAGGATGAGCCTCCCTTCAGGTAGGTCACGCTGGGTAGTGTGCCCAGTTCTTCCAAAAGCTGCACCGCACGCCCATCCCGTACCAGATGGCTGACCAGACTCTCTGGGTCATCAAGGCGCCCGAAGACAATTGCACCAGTCGGGCAGACCTGAGAGCAAGCTGTAGCCACCTCCCCATCTGTCAATTCACGAGCTTCCGCGTTTGCTGCATCTTCCGCCCTCAAGATACGTTGTAAGCAGAAGGTGCATTTTTCCATCACACCCCTTCGGCGAACGGTCACATCCGGGTGAAGTTGGTTGGAAAGCGGTTCGGGCCGGGGGAAATCCCGCCAATTGAACGCCCTCACTTGGTAAGGGCAGTTGTTGGCGCAATAACGTGTGCCAACGCAGCGATTGTATACCTGTAAATTGGTCTGCTCAGCCTGGCTGTGTACCGAAGCATATACCGGGCACACCGGCTCGCAAGGGGCGTGTAAGCACTGTTGGCAAAGTACCGGTTGAAATGGGGTGGCTTTCACATCAGGGAACACCCCTTCCCAGAAACGCTCAATACGCATCCAATGCATGCTGCGACCATAACCTGCGTCGACCTCCCCGACGAATGAGATGTTGTTTTCCATGGAGCAAGCTGTTACGCAGGCCTGACAGCCGGTGCACAGGTCCTGATCGATAACCATGCCCCATTTATGATTGGAAGTCTCGGCTAAGTGATTGCCCATGACCACTCTCCTTGGATACTAACCTGTGCTCTCATTCTTTCATTCCTCGCCATAAACGCCCATACGGCTTTCCAGGCGTGTAAGAATCTGCTTTCGTCCAGTCTTCTCAAGGCGTACCTTCGTAGCGCCGAAGGCTAGGTCGTCTGCCCCATTCAGCTTCAGGCTCAGCAATTGCGCGGGGTTGGCTCCCCGTCCCTGAGCATAACGGCCATAGCCGGTATGGCCTTGTCCGAATGGAATAGCAATTGTGTCAGGACGTATGGCAGGATAGCGATAGATCACAGCTTCAATCTCTCCGTATGGGGAGATGACTTTGACCACGTCGTCATCCATCAATCCAAGTTCGTCTGCTTTTGAAGGGTTTATCTCTAGCCAGGTGTTCCACATGACCGTGGTAGTGGGGTCGGGTGTCTCTTGAAGCCAGGGCTTGTTCGCCCCGCTGCCATCCCCCAGGATGGGTGACATGAAAGGGAACAAATAGAAATCACCGTCGCCAGCATATTCGGGGGAGCCAGCGCCAAGAAGTTGGCTTAATGCTTTGAAACCATCGGGGGTTGAAAGGTCCGTTTGTGCACTCCACCAGCCGCCGTATTGTTGGAACATTGCCATGAAGGTTTTAATCTCCGGGGCGCTAAAGCTGCCATTCTGAGTGACAAGAGGCGTCAGGGACTGGTATAAGTAATCGACCTCGTCTTTATATGGCATAGCTGTAACCAAGTATCCACCAATCGCCTGTACTGCTGCCAGAATGACATCGGCTGTTGCACGTGTGTTATAGAAGGGAACAACCACTGGCTGAGAGCCAGACACGGCTGCCCGGTCTGAACCTGTAATCACCTTTTGATATCCCCACGATTCGAGTGCAGTATGGTCAGGGAATATATAATCCGCCTGAAGGCTGGTTTCATCGGGAAATGGGGCGAAGGAGATGACCAGTGGTACATTTGCCAGTGCGGACGAAAAGCCCAGTGCTGCGGGTAATTCGAACAAAGGATTGATGCCATGGATGAACAGCGCTTTAACCCTGCCTTCCTTCATTCGATTAATCAGGTCATTCACCTCCAGCAGCGAATTCGGCATGCTGTTCAAGTTCGAGTGGACTGGTGGGGCCGGGCTCAGGAATATACCTCCCTGCTTGCCCAAATTCCCTACCAAAGCGTTCAATACCAGAATTGCCTGGGTGGTTTCCAACCCGTTCGTTTGACCCAGTGCTCCACCTCCAGGGATTGCCAACGGGTATGCTGCCTGAGCAAAGATGCTTGCCAGCCGACGAAGGTCAGCTTCACTAATCCCGCTGGCTGAAACCACACTTGCAATGTCCACCCCCAGGAAGGCATTGGGAATGGCACCTCCATATTCCTCAGCGACCAATTGACCGATTGCCAGTGCCACCAGACCTTCACTACCAGATGCTATTGGTATCCATTCATCAGCTGTCGCCGCTGTCTGTGAGAGCCGTGGCTCGAATTGCACTAGATAACCCCGCCGACCTGTCTTTCCTCGCCTCATTTGTGCAAAACCCCGGCTGTATGCCACTGGTGAAAGGTAGGTTTCCAGGAAATTTGCCCCAAATGAAAATGTCACGTCCGCATTTGCCAGGTCAAAATAAGGCAGGGCATTTGTTGAGAAAAGTTGCTGGCTAGCTTTGACCAGCGTGAGGCGCGCATCGTAAATCTCATGTGCTCCATAGCGGATGGCAAGCGGTGCACCCAGCGCTGTGCACAATTCATTGACCAAGTCAGACAGGTGGTCCGGGACCATGCCCATCAGAAATGCCAGCTCTTCCGGTTTATTGGTTGCTATCGCATTCTGCACCACGACCACTGCTTCGTCCCAATTCATGTCAATGAAATTCTGGCTGCCACGATTGGCTTGCTTAAGCGGATTGTGAATACGGTCAGGGTTGTAAAGTCCCTGCAGGGAAGCCTGACCTCGTGCGCACGTCTTTCCCAGGTTGACAGGATGAAGTGGATTCCCTTCAACCTTAAGCGCCCGACCTTGTTCCGTGCGCACGACTATTCCACAGCCAGCCGGGCATTCACGGCAGGTGCTGGCGTAATAAGTGCTCTGACCATTGTATGTGTATTCGGGCATGCGCGTATACGGTTCGCGCACCACATAGCGGGAAGCCGGTCCACAACCGGTCAAAACGGCAGTGGCTGCTGCAGCGATGCCGGCTGTTCTAATAAATTCGCGCCTGCTAATCTTTCGGGTCATACCATGCTCCACAAGCGAATTTCTTGAGCGTTTATTCTCATCCTAACGATGACAGGTACCACAATCGGTAAGCTTGCTAAACAGAACTTCATTGCCTGCTGCCCGGGTGCGGTGGCAGTGCAGGCACCAGCCCATGTTTAGCCTTGGAAGGGGTTGTGCTACTGTCTCGCGACTTATTTCTCCATGGCAGGTCTCGCAATTTAGCCCCGCGGCAATATGTGGGCGGTGATTGAAGTAGACAAAATCCGGCATGATGAACACAGGCACCCATTGGATCGGTGTGTTGTTCGCTACTGCGTTTGCGAGTTTCTGCTGCTCCTCGTCCTTGATGGGAATCTGTTGGTGGCAGCCCCAGCATTTTGTCTGGGTAGGTAATCCTGCTGATTTTCCTTTCCACGCCCCTGGGTGACAATACAGGCATTGCACACCAAAACTGAGATGCAGGCTGTGATTGAACTGGATGGGCTGTTGCGGAGGCTGCTGTGTCAGCCAGATACCATAGCTGGCACTGCATAGGAAGAGAACCATTAATATTCCCACCAGGAGCAGGAATAAAGGCTTTTTTACTAACGCTTTCGCCTTTTCAAATAGATTATGTGTCTTGATCTTCTCAAGCATCGTTTTGCCTCGCTACTTGCGCTTACTACGCTCACTTCGTCCGCGCAGGATGGTGACCACGATCACGCCCACAATGATGAAACCGCCAATAAACAATGCCGCGGAGATTCCCATCCCTAAAAACATCCCCAGACCGGTCAGGATGCCTGTCCAGATGCTGGTTGCCGGACCCCCCCTCAACGGGGCAGGCGTGCTCAGAGGGTTTTGGGTTGGCTCGCTGGTTATTTCTCCTCCAGTGGGTAAAGTCTGGGAATAAGCCAGGATATCGCGACCATCCCCTGGTGTCCAACCCAGGGTAATTCCCACTGGCATGTCAGTCCCGGCTGTACCAAAACGTGTTCGATGTAGGAAACGCCACGGATCACGGTTTGCTACGCTACCCAGGAATTCGCTGATCCCTTCCGTATGGAAGACAATCTTCTTTCCATCTACACCATGACATTCTGCGCAAGTGGATTGGTAAAGATCCTGGCCATTCTGTATGTCTGCATTGGGTACCCGCACTGAGACCGGGTTGATATATTGTGTGTCATCAATGGTGCCGTACTTTAAGAACTCCGCTACCTGTGTCAGGGCAGTTTTATCCAGATAAGGTGAGAAATCATGGGCTGGGTCCTTACTTCCTTGTAGGTGGCTGATGATATCGTCAACACTCAGGCCTTGAGCCAAAGTCATTACGTCCGGGAAACCTGTAAAGTGCGAGCCAGAACTATATTCGCCCTGTGCACCGCGGTAATCCCAGCCGTGACATTCGCTGCAACGCCAGGTATCTTGTCCGGAACGAGTATTGGTGGATTGACGGTTCCATATGGGCATATTTCCAGTAGGCGGATCCATTCCCATGATGGCATACCATTTATCATATAACTGGGCTCCACGGACAATATCCTGATCAGGTGGATTTTCCCCCTGCGCCAGTGTGCCCGATGTATTCAGTAGTGCTAATGCACCCATTAAAATAAAAAAGAGAAAGCGTTGCTTAATTAATTTCATAAGTGCGCCTCTACTCCCAATATTATCAATGCCCTGCGGAAGATCGAGCAGATGGAGAAATTATACATCAAGAGCAGAAAATGAGAAAATTATGTTTTCTCTCATGATATACTTTAACTGCTCTAATGTAAGGATCAAAAAGAATGGCTCCTATTGTGCTTGCAATCCAAAAATCAAAATTTCTTCTTACTGAACACGCTTGTGATGAACTTTTTACCTTATCTAAAAGGAACAGCTCATGAGGCATGTTGTAATCATTACTATTTTGGTTATCGCCAGCACCCTACTGATTCACACTGGATTAACCAATATCGGTTTACTTCCAGCAGAGGCCAGCGCCCAATCGGTGGAAATCGACCAACTCTTTGGCATGTACATCTGGATGATATCAGCTTTGTTTTCGCTAATCATGGTCGTCCTGGTGTATTGCCTGATCGTTTTCCGGCGCAGGAAGGGTGAGACGGGGGACGGGGCTTACATCACTGGCAACTCCGCCCTTGAAATAGCCTGGACTGCCATCCCGCTTATCCTTGTTGTTATCCTGGCATATATTGGTGGCAAATCGCTGGGTGTAATCCGGCGTATTGATCCATCCGCAATGAAGGTTAAGGTGATAGCGGGGCAATGGTACTGGCAATACCAATATCCTGAGTATGGTGTTAGTTCCACTGATCTCTACCTTCCAGTTGGACACCAGATCGACCTCTTGATGACCTCCAACGATGTCATCCATT
>Ga0315276_10000556_pt1 | contig 32053 bp, 29 predicted proteins | sample YL17G05_0_MG_FD_204542 | JGI IMG/M metagenome (GOLD analysis project Ga0315276, IMG submission 204542) | Sediment microbial communities from Yellowstone Lake, YNP, Wyoming, USA - YL17G05_0 | ecosystem: Environmental > Aquatic > Freshwater > Lake > Sediment | place: USA: Wyoming | collected... | reverse complement strand
AGAAAAAATATCCTATTTCAGTTTTTTTTGAAGGACAAAGGCCAGACATAAAACAAATTAAGTACGCAAAATCAGGAGAAATAGATGCTTTAATTCGCGAGCTGGCATTTAAAAATAAAGCAACTTTGATTACAGCAGATTTAGTCCAAGCAAAAGCATCTCAAGCTTATGGCTTGAGCATTTTGTTTCTCAGGCCAAAAATAATAGAAAAAAAGAAAAAATCTTGGTTTTCTTTTCTTAAAAAATAGCTAGCTAAGCATGCTAAAAATCCCTTTTTGCAGGAGAAAAAGCGCAATGATAATCACTACAAATTTAGGCATTGTTACAGCAGTGGAGATGGCTATAAGTATGCCGAAGATTATGTCTAAACCACTCACAATGCTCAAGCCAAGAATAAAAATTAAGCCTTTAATTAACAAAATAAATCCAAGAATTAAAATAAAAGTATTTGAAAATAAATTAAAAATTCCAAATAGCCAAAAACATACTGCTATAAAAATATCCAAAACTCCCAAAACCTTTATGAACATAGGCTTTTTAAAATATAATAACTTTAAAAATATATGCCCCTGTAGCTCAACTTGGACAGAGCGGCAGCATCCTAAGCTGTAGGTTGCAGGTTCAACTCCTGTCAGGGGCGTTTTTTCATTTCTTATCTTCTCAAAAACATAAACCTTTAAAACATCACAAATTTTATATTTACAATGCGCTGGTGGTCCAATGGCTAAGACAACAGCCTTCCATGATTAGAACCAAAGGTTCCGATACCTCCTAATACAGAGGAGCAAAGAAAGCTGTTTATCTGGGTTCGAAAGAGCTCTCTTTTAAAAAAGAGACTTCAAAATCGAAAGATTTTGAGAGTGCTCAGAAATTCAAAAAAACAAAGAGAATTTCTGACACTTCGGAGAGAAAATCTCAGCTCACGAAAGTCCCAGCCGGCGCATTTTTCCTTTTCACACTGCCATTATCGCAGGCAGAAGCCCAAGAACTAATACAATTAATATCATCATTAATTCGTTGTATATTTTTCTTTTGTTAAGGTCAAGATACAGCAAACCGCTTAACAAAATAAGCAAGAGAATAAAGAAAACTATCCCTATAATTTTTGAAATGTGGCTAGCGACTAAAAGGCCAATTGTATTGAAAATTAAAGCAATTCCAGCAGAATTAGTAAGCCTGTTGAAGAGATAATAGTCTTTAAAACTGTCTGTATCAACAATTTTTGCATTTGAAATCATTGAAGCTAAAAGCAAAGGCATTGAAAGAGCAAGTTGCAAAATAATTATATCTTTTTCAAGAAGTTCTGATTTAAGAGTAAGCAGAAGCACAAATACAGTTATAGAAACACCCAAAAGCCTGCTTGCAATTGAAACATTCATAGGCGATCTTTTGTTGATATTCTCTTTTTTTACCATATTTTCTTAAGAAAGCTTTATTTAAAAATTGTTCTATCTTGGATTTTGTTAACTTAAAATTCAATAAAAAATTAGCCTTGCTCTGTTTAGCTAAAGATATAATAGATTCTTAATAATTAACATAAAATAACTATAATTATCTGGTGAAGCTCTCTCTACAAAACCGGTGTTATGATTATAAGGTTTGTTCATCGTAGTCTAATCTTATTTCAAGAACAACAAACCTTATAAATCGCTTCTTTCTGTTTAAAATATTAAAAATGGCAGAAGAAACTAAAACAGAAGCAAAAAACAAAATAAGTTGGTATGATAAATATTATAAAATTTTGTTATTTATTCCAATTGTAATTTTAATCATAGCCTTAGCTTATCTTGCATTTTTTTTCTCGCAACATCATGATTTAATCTTAAAAGATGTAAGCTTGTCAGGAGGAACAACAATTACTCTTGAAGGGAAGGCTATAGAAAATTTAGAAGCTCTTGAAGCAGCTTTAAAGCAAAAATTTTCAGACATAAATTTCAGAAAGCTAACAGATTTAAATTCAGGCAAGCTGATAGCAGTAATTATAGAAAGTCCTGCTTCTCCAGAAGAGCTTAAAAAAGGGATAGAAGACTACCTTGGCTTTAAGCTGACTGGCGAAAATTCAAGCATAGAATTTACAGGCCCGACTTTAAGCAGCAGTTTCTATTTAGAGCTATTAAAAATATTATTTTTAGCATTTATTTTAATGGGGCTTGTTGTATTTTTAATTTTTGGTGAGTCTAAAAGAACAAAAGCAATTGCTATATCTCTTTCGCTTATGGCAGTTAAATTAACTTTTCCAACAAGAACTTTTCTTGGCGCTTTAACAATTCTTCTTGGCATTTCTGCTTTAATCTATAGTTTTGTAAAATCAAAAGGAAAAAAACAATATATCTATTCTGTGCTCTCGTCTTTAATCTTTATAGTCTCTTTAATTTTTCCAGTTTATTATCTTCTTTTTCCTATTGTGCTTATCCTTCTTGTGATGTATTTCATTGAAAGCGTTCCGAGTATAGCTGTAATATTCGCAGCTTTTTCTGATGTTATTTTTGCTTTAGCTATTATTGATTTTTTTGGAATTAAACTTTCTTCAGCAGGAATAGCTGCTTTTTTAATGTTAATTGGCTATAGTGTTGACACAGATATTTTGCTAACCACGAGAGCTTTAAGAAAAAAAGAAGGCTCTCTTAACGAGAGAATTTATGGGGCATTTAAAACAGGAATTTTAATGACCATAACAGCTTTAGTTGCTGTCTTGCCTGTTTTTTTCCTTGTCACAGGCTTGCCAGAATCTTTCAGGCAGATATTTTTAATTTTAGCTTTAGGCTTGTTCGCAGACATAGCCAATACCTGGCTTACAAATGCCGGAATAATTAAATGGTATTGCATTAGGAAGAAGATAGAATAAAATGGAGATTAAAAAATGATAAAAATAACCTTGAGAGTATGGATTCTAATTTTTACTTTGCTGTTAGCATTTTTAGCAATAGCCCCCTGGCAGATTTTAGAAAAAGGCATCGTAATTAAATCTATCGAGAAGAATTCAACAGCTTTTGACTCTGGATTAAAAATAGGAGAGATTATAACATCTATAGACGGAAAACAAATACGCTCTATCCAAGACTATACTAAAGCATTAGAAAAATTTCCAACTAAAGAAAAAACAAAATTAATTATCACAACAAAACAGCAAGAATATATTCTATTAACAAACAAAACTCCTGAAATAACTGTAGGTGAAATAGCAAAAACGAGAATAAAGCTTGGATTAGATTTGCAAGGAGGCTCAAGAGCTTTAGTCAAGCCAGAGAAAAAACTTTCAGTTTCTGAAATTGATGATTTAATAGCAGTTACCTCTGAGCGTTTAAATGTTTATGGCTTGACAGATATCGTAATCCGCCCTCAATCAGATTTGTCAGGAAACAATTATATGCTAATTGAAATTGCAGGAGCCTCACCAGCAGAACTTCAAGAGTTAATTGCAAAACAAGGCAAATTTGAAGCAAAAATAGGAAACGAAACGCTCTTTGAGGGTGGAAAGCAAGACATAACTTCTGTATGCAGGAGAGATGCTTCTTGTTCAGGCATAGAAACTTGTTTTGAAGTTTCAGGGGGGGAAGCATGCAGATTTAGGTTTGTTATTTACTTAAGCGAAGAAGCAGCAAAAAAACACGCAGATATTACTTCAAAACTTGGCGTGAATATCACAGAACAAGGGCGTTATCTTGATAAAAAATTAGATTTGTATTTAGATGACAACCTTGTTGACTCACTTTTCATAAGCGAAGATTTGAAAGGAAGGGTGACAACACAAATTCAAATACAGGGCTCTGGCTCCGGAGCAACAAGAGCTCAAGCCATAGAAGATGCTGAACAAAGCATGCAAAAATTACAGACAGTTTTAATTACAGGCTCTCTTCCCTACAAATTGGAAATTGTAAAGCTTGACACCATCTCACCAATTTTAGGCAAGGAGTTTACAAGAAACCTTTTTATCCTTGCGCTTATTGTTTTCGTTATTATCTCTATTGTTTTGTTTATAAAATACAGAAAAATAAAAATAACCTCTGCTGTAATCTTAACAATGTTTTCAGAAGCATTTGTTACTTTAGGAATTGCAGCATTAATAAGCTGGAATCTCGACGCGCCAAGTATCGCGGGAATTATAGCAGGAATGGGAACAGGAGTTAATGACCAAATTGTTATTATCGATGAGTCTGTTTCAAGCAAAACAGAAAGCTTAAAAGAAAGAATTAAAAGAGCTTTGTTTATAATTGTAGGGGCTTTTTTTACAATAATTGCCGCGATGCTTCCTTTGTTTGGGGCAGGAGCGGGCTTGCTTAGAGGATTTGCATTTACAACAATAATTACCGTTTCCATAGGAATTTTAATAACAAGGCCGGCTTTCGCAGATATAATAAAAAAGATTGTTGGATAAAATGAAGAATTGGATTTCAGAAGAACTTTATAAAGAAATACTCGAAAATATTCCGATTTGTTGTGTGGATGTAGCAGTTCTAGATGGCAATAGAGTTTTGTTGGTCAAGAGAAAAGATGAGCCGGCTAAAGATCATTGGTGGATTCCAGGGGGGAGAATTTACAAAAATGAGAAATTAAAAGACGCAGCCATTAGAAAAGTTTATGAAGAAACTGGAATAAAGATCAAAATTAAAAAGCTTATTGGAACTTATGAATTCTTCTGGCATAAAGGATTTTTTAGTGCTTTACGGACCGGAGCCCATACAATTGATGTAACTTTTTTAGCTGAGCCCCTAAATAAAGATCCAAAAATAAAACTTGATAAAGCTAGTTCGGATTATAAATGGATAAACAGAATTGAAGAAGATTTTCATCCTTATATAATAAAAGTTTTAAAAGATTCTAAAATTCTAGATTAAAAATGCTACCAAAATGGCACATTTTATTTGGCTTGCTATTTTCTTTAATTTTATATTTTTTCTTTAGTGTAAGTTTGCTCAACTCTTCGGTAGTTTTGCTTTCCTCTGTTATAATTGATGTTGACCACTATCTTTTCTATGTTAAAAGAAAAAAAAACTGGAGTTTAAGAAAATCTTACGAATGGAATTTTGGTTTAAGAAAAAAACATAAACCAATATTGCACATTTTTCATGTAGTTGAGTTTATAATTTTAATCTGCGCTTCATCTTATTTTTTAAATATCTTTCTGTTTGTTTTTATCGGTATTTTATTTCACTCAATTTTTGATTTAATAGAAATGATTGTTTATGGGGGAAATGGCAGAGAATTCTTTTTAATTAGATATTTATTAACAAAAAACAAAAATAAATATTTTTAGTAAAACTTGTACAGCCCGATACTTATTTAAATGTAAACCTGATTTCATTTTAATAATTTATACAATACAAAGAAGATGTTAAGAATAAACTATTCCCCATTGAAAAAGGAAGCTGAAGAATACTGGAAATGGGCAGAAAAAAATCCTCCCCCCTCCATATCTACTAGATGGTATCAGCTCAACTGGTGGAAAATTTGGGCGGAGATGGCAAAAGGAGGGGCAGGCTCTGAAGCTCGAGCTCCTTTAGCACATTGTGGTACTGTTGCACCAGTTTATTTAGCAATACTTAGATATTTAAGAAAGATAAAACCCGAAAAAGGGATGAAACTTATTGAAATTGGATGCGGTTCTGGACGAGGGCTAAGTTATATAAAAACTAATTTTCCAGAATTAGAAGTTTATGGTTCTGACTGTTGTAAGGGGAGCATAGAATATGCCCAAAAAATTTATGGTGAGACCGGAGCAATATTTAAGCATATTCAAACAACAAAAACACAATTTCCGGATGAGTCATTTGATTTTATTATTTCTTCCCATGTAATAGAGCATATGCCAAAATATGAGGGATTAAGATTTATGGAAGAAGTTTATAGGCTGCTTAAAAATAAGGGGTATGCGTTTATTGGAACACCAAATAGAGAACAAGGTCAAAATTTGTATATCAAAAATCCAGATGACAGCAAAAAATATAGATTTAACCCCTCTCATGAGCACGAGTATACTTTTTCCGAATTAAAAGAATTGGGAGAAAAAATATTCCCCCAAAATACAAAAATTGACATTCTGAAAAATAAAGTTTTTAATGAAATTTTTAATTCGAGCATTAATAGAATCAAAGGAAGAATTTCAAGTTTTTTCTGGCAGATAGCAAGAGATTATTTTCCAAAGAATTTATTCGATGGAATAGGCACAACAGGCGCAAGCATAAATATGAAACTGCATAAAATAAGCTATTATGATGTTCTTATGAATAATTCTATTGAAGATGAAAAAACAAAAGATAAAGAAAAAGCCGATAATTTCCTGTTAGTCTCCCAAAAAATCTCAAGATAAGTGAATTGGTTTATATGGGCATTTATCTCTTATTCTGCATAGATTTTTATACCGCTTTTTCTTAATATACCAAAGGACATTGATACTTTACCATTTATGCCTTTGGTATTTCAGAAACTGAAAGTTTCTGATAATGCTCAGAAATGCGAATATTAGTGAGCATTTCTGACAGATAGGAAAAGAGATAGGTTCTTGGTAAATTATTTATGTCTTTTACTATAAAATTACTAAAAAATGGATGAAGAAAAAAGAAATAATATTATTTTAGACAAAATAATTAATTTTATTTTCTCAAATGATGAGAGAAAGTGGCTTATCTTGATTGTCTTATTAGGAGCAATTTTGCGTTTTATAGTTCTAAGCAATGTTTCTCCATTAGCCGATGAGATGGTTTATGGAACCCACCCGATTAACATCATAAATTCTGGAGTGATAAATGAGCAGAATGAGTGTCCTGTTTGGTTTTATTTGACAGACATTGCTTATAAAACGCTTGGGGTAAATGCATTTGCAGGCAGATTTTTATCTTTCTTTTTTGGAATTTTAACTATCTTGATAGTTTATCTCATTGGAAAGAAAATTTTTGGCAGAAAGGCTGCCTTAATCGCAGCGTTCTTATTATCCATCTCCGCGTACCATATAAGCAATACTTTAATGGAAATGGATGAAGCAATGATTTTTTTTGTGCTGTTCTCTTTTTACCTTTTCATTAAAAATTTAAAAGATAAGAATCAATTATCATATCTCTCAGTAATACTAATAGCTATTGCTGTGCTAATCAAACCAATTGCCCTTACTTTTGCTCTCCCATTTTTGCTATATTTCTTATTCTTTATATATAAACAACCTGTTGAAAAAAGAAAAGAATTCTTAAATAAGAATTATAAAAGGATTATTTTATCAGCCATTTTATTTATACTCTTTATGATGCCTATTCTTGCTTATAATATCATCTTGTATAAGCAAAAAGGAATAACTGATATTCAGTTTGCAAGGTTTTTTAAAGTTAATCCAGAGATATTTGCAGGGTTGGGCGGTTATAATCTATCTTTCTCAATCACGGTACTTTTCTCGCAAGGGTTATTCACAGCTTTCAAGTATTTCTTTTTATTTCAAGACCCGGCAATATTTCTCTTATCAATTGGAGGAATTTTCGTAATATTTTTAAATAAGAAATATAAGCCTGGAAGAACCATTGTTCTCATGCATCTTATTCCATTCATATTTTTAGCAGGCACAGCTCTCCTAGAAACACATTTTGTCTCTTTTATTCCTCTGCTCTCACTATCTGCAGCAGCATTCATTTCTTTTGCATCAGAAATTCTTAAAGAAAAGAAAAATCAAAAAATTTTGATTTATGGTATTCTCGCCTTGGTATTTCTAGTTAATCTTTGCTTATTAATGCCCCATATGACTAGTAAATCAGCTATCTTTAAAATGAGAAACTATGCTGTCCAAAACTTACACGAAAAAGATATAATTGTTGCAGATGCGAGAATTTATCGGGGGAGAATTGCGTGGATGTTTAATGATAAGCCTTATATAGAGTCTTCTCTTTTCCCCCAGATATTCTCCACAAATCAAAATTTATCTGGCCAGCCCATTTCATCAACAGTTTATTTTGTGGAATGCGTTCCTGATGATTGTGGATGGGGCACGATAAAAGACCAACCAGAATTTAACCAGAGCACTGAACAATTTTTTGACTACATTAAAAATAATTCTATAAAGGAAAAAATCTTCTTAGGCGGGGGAGGATATGACGCACAAAAAGATTATCCTTATTTCATAGTTTATAAAACAACCATTAATATTCACCCTCAAATTTATAGTTATATCTACCAAACACACGACTGGTTTTATTATCCTGTTAGGTGGGCAAAAAATGACTGGTACGATAAATACTATCCAGAAGGAACTCTTCAATTTCTGCTGAACTCTGCTGGCAAATTATTTTTATGGATAGCGATTCTATTAGCTCTTCTTTCCCCAATATTGCTAATTAGAGAATTAATTAAAGAGGTTCAATAACTTGCCTTTTTAATTTTATAATTGAAAAGAGATTTGTTTTTTTCATTAACCATATTTTTTGCAAGTGCAAATCCCATTTCTATAGAATGATCCATATTATTATATTTAAACAGCCCGCTTCTTCCTAAGCAAAAAATCTTCCCGCTTTTTTCTATAAATCCTACAGCCTCCCTTAATTTTTTCTTATAATCTACATCATAAAAAGGATAAGCATATTTTATTTTAATAACCTTTGAGCCATCTATCTCTTGCCTTTTAAACAGGTTTGTTCTTTCTCCGGACTTAATGCACTCTTCAACTAACTCCTCATCACTCTTTTTCCAGGTCTCATCTCCTTCAAAGCATGTAATATCTAAACAAATTGCTGTTTTATCTTCAGGAGCCATTTTTTTTGACCAGGTTTTAAATTCTACAGACCTGTTAAAAATTATGTCTTTATCTGCAAAATAAAGCCAGTGGTCGTTGCTTACTTTCTTCTTATTTAACATAAGGTAAACAAAAATTATATCCATGTATTTTAATCCTTCTAATGTTTTTTTGATTTTTTCAGATTTGTTATCAAGCACTTCATAATAAGAATGTAAGGGGATGGTTGTTATTATCGCCTCTTTTGCGCTGTCTTTATGCAGTTTGCCATTTAAAAAATATTCAACTTCTGATTTTTTCTCTTTTACTTTCACTATATTAACACTTGTAGAAATCTTTGAATTATTTTTTATTATCTCTTTTTTAAAACTATCCGCAAGAATTTGTATCCCACAATCATCATAATAAAATGTTCCGCCATCTGGCGCCAGCTTCTCATCCTCTAATGAATAAGATGAGAAATCCAGCCTCACAAGCTTGTTAAGTGTTTTGCTTATCAATTCTTTTATATTGATACCATGCATTCTCTGGTCAGCCAAATCTGCAGATAAATTTGAAGGATCAGTTTTCCAGATTTTGCTTGTATAAGGATAGCACATTACTTTATAAAGTTCTTTGCCAAAATACTGGGTGAACCAGTCTTTGTATGTTTTTATTTCTTTGTTTGAATTTTTGAAAAGATAATTTAAAATAAAAGAAAAACTCGCTAGTGCTGATTGTATAGGATTCATTACCCTGAATAAATTAGGCAGCTCAAAAGGATATTTTAAATATTTATTGAATATACAAATCCTGCTTTTTTTTATGTGCTCTTTAAATGAAGGCACAAGCAATAAAATTTCTTTCAGCAGCTCTGGATTCCCTGTATGAAACCTATGCGCACAGAAATCAAACTCAAAACCTTTATATTTGACACTTCTTGATAATCCACCTACTTTATCTTCTTTTTCAAGAAGCAGAACAGATTTTCCTTTAGATGATATTTTATATGCAAAAGCCAGCCCAGCTAAACCCCCTCCCAAAACAATATAATCATATTTCATTTTTGAAATTCTTTCTCCATGTTTTCAAGATACTCTTTTAAGCAAACTTTCCAGTCTCTCATTATAAAACTAAAGCTTGGATGGTCCTGTTTCGAATTAATCATTCTTTCAGAGGTTATTCTTTTTACAGGAAAGTCTTTCTGAAAAAATTCAGAGCTAACTTCATTAATTACAACATCTTTAGCATTTAAAGTATATAAAATAAATTTGGCAATTTCTGCTCTGCTTGCTTCTCCAGAGCATCCTAAATTATATTTTCCATACAATTCAGTATTTATTAAAATCTCGATATTTCTCGCAAAATCTTCAGTATATGTAGGAATCCCGAATTTGTCATTTACAACATTAAAAACTCTATTGCCTTTTTTAATTTGTGAATAAATATAAGAAACAAACTTTTTATCTTTTTTTCCCCCGCCCATCATCCAACCAGCTCTTGCTATAAAATACTTTTTTAGCAAATGCTCAACAGCTATTTCCCCGTATAATTTTGTTTTTCCATAAACATTAATAGGATTTGGCAGATCATTATCTGCATAGGTATATTTTTCCCCATCAAAAACCCCTACAGTAGTTACATAAATTAAAGGTATATCCAGCTCTTTGCAAATTAAAGCCATGTTTCTCGTTCCAATATAATTTGTTTTGTAAGCTTCTTCTGGATTTTTTTCACAATATTCCAAGCTGGTTAAAGCAGCAAGATGTATTATCGCCTCTGGCATAAATTCCTTGGCGATTTTTTCCGCTTTTTCAAAATCTCTCACATCAAGACAACTAAGCCACTCTTCATTCAAATCTATATCTGTCGCAAGCACCTCATAATTTTTTGCTTTTAAAACTTTGTACACTGAACTTCCAAGCATGCCTCCACAACCAGTTACAATCACTTTTTTTGCCATTTTATCAAGTCCTTTTTATATTTTTTATGAGAAATCATGCTATTTAAAGATTTATGAGGTGTTTTGTATTATAGTTTCCATTCCGCAAAATACCAAATTTTAAAAAGACAAATCTCATTTGAAGAGTATGGAACTGAATGAAAAAAAAGAAATCTTGAAAAATTCTGGATGGAATATTTTTACAGCATTTATTCAGAGACTAGGCGGATTAATACTCACTATTCTTCTTGCAAGATTCCTGCTTCCAGACAGTTTTGGCATTTACAACATAGCTATGTCTATTGCAGCAATATTTATCTCATTCCATGTAGGATTAAATGACACTTTTTTAAGATTCCTTTCAGAATCTCTTGGCAATAAGAATAAGAGAAAAACACAGAATTATTTTCAATACATCTCAAAACTAAAACTCTTGCTTTCGGGAATTGCTTCTCTTGTTTTGATCTTATTAGCGTATCCTTTATCTTTTTATATCTTCAAAAAAGAAACTTTATTCCTTCCTCTGATTTTTTCTTCTTTTTACATTTTTTCTTTTTCTATGGAAGCTTTTTTCACACAATTATTTTTTGCAACAAAAAAAGTAAAGGGGGCGGCATTTAAGGAGATAATCTCCCAATCTTTAAAAATTGCATTTGTTTTTATCACGTTCCTATCCATCGCTTCTGCTTATCATATCAGCGGAGTAATAATCTCAACTTTTTTAGCAAGCTTAATTGTTTCTGCGGGAATCTTGCTTTATTGCCATGAGCATTATTCTTATCTTTTTAAAAATAAATCAAAAATAATAAGAGAAGATATAAAAAGAATTTTAAAATTCTTTGGCTATTTAGCAATATGGTATGCTGCCTTTGCATTTTTTAGTTATATTGACATATTCATGATAGGAATTTTAATCTCTGATTCAAGTTTTGTAGGGTACTATCGCTCTGCGTTTATTCTCGTGTCTAGCATTGGAGGAGTTTTGGTCTTTGCTAACATTTTGATTCCAGTTCTTACACAATCAAAAAAATACAGCCTTGAATCAGCTTTTAATAAAGCATGTAGATATGTAATGATAATAACTATTCCCTCAGCTTTTGGCCTGGCTGTTTTAGGCAGATATTTTATAAGAGCAATTTATGGCTATAATTATCTTCCAGCAAGCCAGCCGCTTTATGTTTTATCGTTTCTTTTGATAGTAAATGTAATTTGCAGCTTATTTCTTGTTTTATTCTCCTCAAGAGAAAAGCCCCATCTTCATCTTCCATTATTAGCAGCAGTTATAGTTGTAGGCATAGTATCGAACTATTTTTTAATCTCCCTTTTCTTGAAAATTTCTTCAATTGCAGCTACAATTGGCGCTGCAATAGCAACTTTGCTCAGTATGACAGTTTATGATATTGGCTTGTATAAGGTTGCATCTACTAAACTAAATGTGAAAGCAGATTTTTCATGCGTCATCAAGCCAACAATAGCCTCTTTTGTGATGCTTTTTAGCTTAATCATCTACATAGCTCTTATAAAAAATATGACTTTATTTACAGGCATTCTTGGGGTAATTTTAGGAGTTTTAATTTATACTTTTGTTATGTTCTTGATTAAAGGAGTAGACAAGAATGATTATCTCCTAATAAAATCCACTTTCAAAAAATAATTATTAGAAATTTTTTTATTTTTAGACATAATCGAGTTGTAAAGACAAGTATCTGAAACATATAATTTACCTTAATAATCTTTAAATACGCTTCTAAACAGAGTTTCTTTATGAAAAAACGGGCCTTTATCACTGGTATAACCGGCCAAGATGGAAGTTATCTCGCAGAACTCCTTTTAGACAAAGGATATGAAGTTTATGGGATTATAAGAAGAGCTTCGACTTTTGGCACAACCGAGCGAGTGGACCACTTACATAATCCTGAAGAAGATAAAAACTCAAAAATCTCCATGTATTATGGAGATCTGGCAAATACCGGGAATGTTTCAGATTTAATAAAAAAAGTTCAACCCGACGAAATTTATAATCTTGCATCACAATCCCATGTAAGAGTCTCTTTTGATATCCCAGAATACACCGGAGATATAACCGGGCTGGGGGCTTTAAGGCTACTTGAAGCGATTAGGCATTCTGAAAAAAATATAAAGTTTTATCAGGCATCTTCAAGTGAACTTTTTGGAAATGCTAAAGAAATGCCCCAGAATGAAAATACTCCCTTCTCACCAAGGAGCCCATATGGATGTGCAAAATTATACGCTCATTCTATCACAAAGAACTATAGAGAGGCTTATAATATCTTTGCTGTTAATGGAATTTTGTTTAATCACGAATCTCCGAGAAGAGGAGAAAATTTTGTTACAAGGAAAATAACCAAAACCTTATGTGAAATTAAAAACGGTTTTAAAAATATTCTCTATTTAGGGAATCTTGATGGTAAAAGAGATTGGGGTTATTCCAAGGATTATGTTGAAGCAATGTGGCTTATGTTACAACAAGATACGCCAGAGGACTATGTAATCGCAACAGGAGAAGCTCATTCTGTTAGAGAATTTGTTGTTTTAGCTGGAAAGGAAATTGGTTTTGATATTGAATGGAGAGGTAAAGGTGTAGACGAAGAAGGGGTGGATAAGAATACTGGAAATACAGTCATAAAGATAGATTCAAGATACTTTCGGCCTTCAGAAATAGATTATTTATTAGGGGATTCAACAAAAGCGAGAAACAAATTAGGATGGTCTCCAAAAGCCTCTTTTTCAGAGCTAGTTAAATTAATGGTGAATGAAGATATGAAAAAAATTCAAGCAAAAATAAATGGGATTAGGCCAAGCTTAACACCCTCTAAAAATGACTAATCCAAGAATAGCCTTAATACAGCCAGATAGCCCTTACCTGTCATTTCCTCTTTCTTTTCCTAGCCTGGGGCTTTTGTACCTTTCTTCACACCTAAAAAAACATGCCTATCTCACTGATTTTTATGACTTAACAGGCGGCGTTTCTCTTCCTGAAGATTTAAAAGCAGATATTTTTGGTTTTTCACTCCAGATAACCCAATTTAAAGAGTTACTTAAAAATTTGCCGGAACTTAGAAGAAACAATCCCAACTCTCTCTTTGTTGCTGGCGGGCCATTTCCGACCCATAGCCCCGAAGAATGTTTAGGGGCAGGATTTGATATCGCAGTGAGTGGTGAGGGGGAAGTTCCTTTTTTGGAGATTGTTAATAATTTTCCAAATGTTGAAAAGGGGATACATTCCTCAGAGAAATTTGTTGAGCCAAATGAGATTCCAGATTGGGAAGCAATAAACCCTCTTAGATATAAATATCAATTAGATGGAAAAAGGTGCATAAACATAATGACTAAAAGAGGAAATTGCCCATATAAATGTACCTTCTGTGCTAAACAAGAAACTGGAAAAAGCCCCCCAAGGTTTAGGACATTGGATAACATTCTAGAAGAAATTAAATTTCTTAGAGAAAAATATGGGTTTGAATCTATAGCAATTTATGATGATGAGATATTCATTAACAAAAAGAGAGATAAGGAGATTTTTAAAAAACTATATGAATTAAGAATGCCGTACAGGTGCATGACTCGGGCAGATTTAGCTAATAGAGAAGACCTGAAATCTCTTAAAGAAACTGGTTGTGGGGAAGTCTGTGTGGGGGTGGAAACTGCTGATCCTTATATACACAAAGAGGTAATCAAAAAAGGAACAACAGTAGAACAGAATACAGAGTTTGTTAAAAACTGTAAGGACTTGGGGTTAAGGGTAAAAGCTTATCTTATAATCGGATTGCCAAGCGAAAGCAGAGAGAGTGTTGAAAAAACAAGAAACTGGCTTAGAGAAACAAAACCCGACAACTTTGATATGTCTATATTCACGCCCTACCCCGGTTCAGATATCTATAAAAATAAAGGAGAATATGATATAGACTGGGATGAAGCTCATTTAAGAAGGGTATGGTTTTCCGGAGAAGCGCAATATGGGGACTGCGCTGTAAGGACTTCTTCCTTATCTTCCCATGACATTTTAAATTTAAAAAGAGAAACAGAAGAGGAATTTAAAAGAGGAGAAGGAGGCTCTACAAATTACTGGGGGCCAATTAAATAATAAAATGAAGTATAAATATCATCTTAACGAACCTTTTTTAAGAGGGAAAGAAAAAGAATATGTTTTAGATGTTCTTGAATCTGGATGGCTTTCTATTAAAGGGAAACATACTAAGATTTTCGAAGAAAAATTTGCAGAGATGGTGGGCGTTAAACACTGTCTTGCTGTCCAAAGCGGCACTGCCTCTTTGCATACAGCGTTATTAGCTTTAGGCATGGGCAAAGGAGACAAAGTAGTTGTTCCGAATTATACTTGCGCCGGCGATATAACTTCAGTAATACAATGCGGAGCTACTCCAATCATCTTAGATGTTGAAGATGAAACCTTTGCTTTAGATGCAAAGAACTTAAATGATTTGCTTAAAAATGAAAAACCAAAAGCAGTTATTTTAGTTCATGTATATGGCTTTCCGGCAAGGGACCTAGAAAAAATACAAATGATATGCAAAAGGGAAAAGATTTCTTTTCTTGAAGATTGTTGCGAGTCTCATGGTGCAGAATACGAGGGTAAAAAAGTAGGTTCTTTTGGAGATGCTTCTGTTTTTTCAGTTAGAAGCGAAAAAATGATTGGGGTCGGAGAAGGGGGGTTAGTTTTGTCTAATGATAAAGAATTAATGGACAGAGCATTCTACTGGGCGTCAAGAGCTGCCCCCCATAGAACTGAAAAAGATCCTTATTGGTCAATGTATTGTTATTCTGGTGTTGGAATGAATTATCTTATGCCTCATTTATTAGGCGCAGTTGGAAGAGCCCAAATAGAGAATTTTGATGAAATCTTAAAAAGGAAAAAGGCAGTTGGTGAAAAATATCGTTCTTTACTCGAGGATGTTAAAGATGTTAGGCTGCAGAAAAAAATTCCAGGAGCTGAACCATGTTATTGGTTAAATATGGTTCTTCTTGAGAATAAAACAAGCGAGCAAGTTCATAGAATTGGCGAAGACATTCTAAAAAAAGGAATAGAGATTCGCCCAGCTTTTTGGCCTTTAGGAGACCAAAAAACATTCAGCGAATTTGCTTATGGAGCTCAGAAAACTGGCGGTTATCTATTTGAGAAGGGGTTAGTTCTCCCTTCTTCAGTTTTTTTGGCAGATGATAACTGTAAAAAGATTGAAGAAATTGTAGAAACTCTTCAAGATTCTATTCAAAAATATTAATCTCTAACTACATCCTCGATTGCAGTATCAAGAACCCCTAATGTGTTTTCCCAATCAAACTTTTTTGTATATCTTTTTGCTTCTTTTCCCATCTCTTTTGCAATTTTTCTATTTTCTGCAAAAAAATCTATTTTTTCAGCTATTTTTATAGGCGAAACATTATCTATTAGAAAACCAGTTCTCCTATTAACAACTGTTTCTTTTAATCCACCCTCATTCGCCCCAATTGTTGCTTTCCCAGAAGCGCCAGCTTCTATTGGAGCATACCCCTCTGGCTCATCTATTGGAACATATACAAGAGCAAGACAATTTGCATAAAGCTCTTTAAGTTTTTTATCAGAAACAAACCCTAAAAATTCAACATTAGGGTATTTTTCACATAGCTCTTTTATTTTATTCTCTTCTTCTCCGCATCCAACAACTTTAAGCTTTATTTTTTTATTTTTAACATAACCCATGCTTTTAATGACCATATCAACTCTTTTATGGCTAACAAATCTTGAAACACTTAAAACATAATTTCCATATCTTCCTGATTTAAACTCATCAAAATCAATTCCAGGATAAAAAATTCTGGAGTTTCTCTTATAAAATCTTTTTACTTTTCTTTTCGTCCTCTCACTAACTGAAAGAAAAAGTGTTGTTTTTTTAGCAGATAATAGATCCAATTTTTTTAAAAAAACGTTTTTTAAAATCAGCATTATTTTTTTCTTTAAACCTAGCTTCTTCAAAAAATGTTCTTTTTCATAGAGAAACAGTGTTGGAGAAGCACAAATAGTTATGGAAGGTTTATGCGTAATGCTTGCTAAATTCGTAGGAAAACTTGTCAAAATAACTAAATCAAAATCTTTTGTTTTTTTTATCAAATAAGCGATTGGGCTTAGGTACTTATTTAAGGGTTTTATTAAAGTTAGTTTTGCTTTGTTAAAATTTAATCCTTTCAAACTGAATTTAGTGGTAAAAATTTCAACATAATGTTTTTCTGATAGGTGAGCGGCAATTTTGGACAAAAATTGTGGGCCTCCCCCCCAACCAATCATTGGCGGAATAAAGATAGCTATCCGAATACTTTTTTTATCCATTTTTATTAAGATTTATTTACAATAAACTCGAACAATAAATCATCATAGACCCCATTTAAGAAAATTTTTAGATGCCCCCTAAATGGAATAAATCTTTTCCATTTGTTCTTGTATACAAATTCATTTTTAATCAATTTAAGCTGTTCTAAATCATATTCTTTTAAATGTTCCGGCGTAAAAGAATTTTCTGTAAAATTAGCCTTATGTTGTATACTTGCAATATTCGCATAAGAGATTGCATGAGGAACCTCTACAATTACTTTTGCTTTATTTTTAGAAATCCTAATAATCTCTCTTAACACTCTTATCGGGTCTATTAAATGTTCTAGGACATGGCCCATTAAAACTTCATCAAACTGATTGTCTTTAAAAGGATAAGGAAACTTTTCTAAATCCCATTTTACATCCACCTTCACATTATTTCTACAGTCAACATTTACCCACCCCGTTCTATACTCCTCTCCGCATCCTAAGTTTAATTTTTTCATTTTTCAATTAGCTTTTTCTCCTTTGTTCTTGATTTAAGCTCTTCTAAATAATCACTTAAGTTTATTTATATAAGTATCATTAAGAAATATTTTCTTTCCATAGGCTCTGTTGATATACCATTCCCTAAATTTAAAAGGCATTTTATCGTATATTCTTCCTGCAATCTTATATTTTAAAAAATCAAATGCTATAAGAAGGTATGGAAAAATAAAAACAATCTTATTTTTGTCATTGAAACGTTTAACATATTTATCTTGTAATAATTTATCAAGAAGACTTACTTTGAGTGAGCCATACTTATCATCTGTCACAACCCCTCTGGTCAGGCTTAAGATTGTATAAAGATAAATGTTTTTTCCTTTCCTTAAAATATGCTGCCCTCTATCATAGTAGTCTAAATCTATTGCAGTATCTTTTATATTTTTTATGCTTCCTTCACTAACTCTTCTTTCATACAATTGTGAGCCAATAAAAAAAACAAGATTATGTGTAGACAGCCTAAAAGGCTTCGGAAGTTTTTTAAGCATCTTAAAAACTTCTAAAATATCTTCAGGTCCTTCATAAGGATTTGTTACTATCACATCATAATTTACTGACAGTTTATCTTTATATTTATTTAAAATTTTAGCTGCTTTTAACACAGTTTTATCATCTATATATCTATGGTAAACTTCTTTATTAACTCTTTCACTCCCTTGAACTCCTACAGCTATCTGAAAACATCCAGAGTCTACTAATTCTTTAACTTTCTCTTCTGTTATTGTTCTTGCATCAGCTATGCATGTGTATCGAATCCCTATATATTTTTTATAATTATTACAAAAATCTTTAATTTCTTTGATATCTCTGAATGTAAATGTGTCATCTACCAACTTAACATATTCTACTTTGAATTTATCTTTTACACTCCTAAGAAATTTAATTGAATAATCAACACTATGATTTCTTACTATTCTCTTTCTATGGCATTTATATATTTCATTAAATTTTCCATTACTGCAGTATGCACATCCATATGGACAGCCTCTCCCGCTCATAAAAGGAAGCACCCCCTTAAAATCTTCCTCCTCAAAAGCCCTTATTTTTCCTTTGTCTAATATGTAGTGATTTTTTATATCAAAATCAGGAAAAGGCAATTTGTCCAAGTCATCAATCAAATCTCTTACCTCATTTTTTATTATTTTACCATCTTTTTTTATCCAAATATTTTTTATATTGTCTAATGGTTTTTTATTCTCAATAGCATTTGCAACCTCAACTATCGCTTCTTCTCCTTCACCAACACAAACAATATCACAGTCATTTATACAACTTTCTGGGGAGAGAGTTGCATGGATTCCTCCAAAAATTATCGGAACTTTTAACTCTTTATTTAGATATGCTATTACCTGCTTAGTTTTTAGATATGTTGATGAAAAACAATCTAGTCCTATTAGTCCATCTTTCTTGCATAACTCTTTTAATTGGCTTAATTCTTTTTTGGTGTATAGATTGTAATAATTTTCTCCTGATTTCATGCATATAAACTTAACTTCATGTCCAGCTTTTTTTAAAACAGAAGAGAGCACCCTTAATCCTAAAGCATATGGAACAGACCCCGTTGTTATGAGTGTTATTTTCATTTTTCTCCGCATCCCAAGTTCAATTTTTTCATAATACAAATTCGATAACTATATTTTTAAAGTTTGTCTTTTCCTATAACTCTCCCTTTCATATCTTCGGGAATTTCTAATTCTAGTTCATGGAGAATTGTAGGTGCAACATCTAAATAACTAATCTCACTAAGATTTCCTTTTGATTTACCATTTTTCATAATAAATATTCCTTGTCGAGAATGTGCTGCATCGTCACTTCCTCTTGCTGTCTGTTCACTGTATAAAGTTTCATTTCCAATTAAAGTTGTATTGCAGCCATATTGCAAATCATCAAAATAAATAATCATGTCAGGAGCAATATCCTCGCATTTTCCCTTAAAATGCTCTTTTTTCTTAAAAACTTTTGTTTTCAGAGTTTCGCCTCTATCCCCCTTTATCTGCTTTAATTTTTCTTCAAGTTCATCAATTAATTTTTCATATTTTTCTTTTTCAACAACTCCTTCTGGCTCTCTTCCTTTTAAATTAATAAAAATCTGCCCCTCATAAGCTCCTATTGCAAACACCTTTGTTTTTTGCCAATTAACCATATTAAAATTAAACTCGCATTTATCTTTAATTGGCTCTTTTAAAACCATATAACCTTCTTTAATAAGCCAATCAGTTAAATTAACTCTTGTATGCATCCTTGTTATTCCATGATCAGACAAAACAATTATTGTAGTATCTTCTTCTAATTCTTCCAATAGTTCTCCTAATTTTTTGTCTATAAATTTATAATAATCCTTTAAAGTATTTTGAAATTTTGAGTTAGGATCATATTTTCTATGTCCTTTATCCATATACTTCCAAAATGCATGATTCATTCTGTCAGTTAATCCAATTACCCCAAAAAAAAGATCCCACTCTTTATTTTTAATTAAATATTTCATTATATTAATATGTTTCTCTGTCAATTCATATATTCCTTTTATTACATCTTCTTTTGGTATTTCTCTAAAATTTGATTTTTTAGAAACATCTCTAAATTGAGAAAAATTCGGAGGAGGAAGCTCTTTGAAGACTCTTTCAAGTTCTTCTTTTAATTCTTTTGGATGTGTGGACTGAATATCATTGCCAGAGGGGGTTAGCGGATCGCTAATTAAATAGCCATTAAAAGGTTTTATTGGCCACGTTAAATTAACAAAACAAATAATGGATTTCTTTTTAAACTCAGAAGCAATTGTCCAGATTGTCTTTTCATTAAGATTCTTTGAAGTAATAACATGCAGATCATCATAGGAAAATTTTTTTCTGTAAACATACTCAAAAATTCCAGTATCAGCAGGAGATTTTCCAGTTGTTATAGACGTCCAGGCAGTTGCAGACAATGGTGGAATTGTACTATTTAATCTAGCATAAGCCCCATTTTCTATCAACTTCTTTATGTTTGGCATTTCTTCTAGCCATTCGCCAAAGACATATTCAGGAAATGCTCCATCAATGCCTAATACAAATAGTTTGACCATTTGTTTTCGTGCTGTTCTGGCTTTTTATATTTTGTGTTGATTGATTAATTACGCCCTTAAAGAAATCCAAAAAGAGTTTGCATTTCAGCATTTGTTAATTTTTTTTCTTTAGCTGCATCTATAGCTCTGCAAAGGCCAGTTAGCCTTTCCATTGCTCTTTTGTGGCCTTCAACAACAAAAGAATCTTTATACATCAGGTCATTTTGATATCTTTTTGTAGCATCCTGTAATTTCCATATAGGGTCTACTTTTTCTCCATTGTTGTCACACAAATCAGAATAAGCAACAATAGCTTCTTGCCAAGTTCTTGGAACTAGCAAAAAAGGATTAATTTGCCCAAATTCTTCTATAAATTTTTTTGCTTTTTCATCTCCTTTTTCTAACAGCTCTTTAGCTATAAGACACTGTTCATAAACAGAAGAGTGACTGCTTGTCATCTGAGCAATTCTATAAGCATCTATTAAAGAGTCTACTATTCCTTCTTTTTCTGCATTTTCTTCAACCCATTTTTTGCTTCTTATTTCATGACCCAGTTGTCCAAGTTCATTTGAGCTTAAAGGCCTTCCAATATCATGCAAACCTGCTCCGCACCCCACTTCTTCTACATTTAAGGGTATCCCCTGATAACTTTTAGCAATTCTCTTCGTTGTTTCTTCTGCAAGAGCATAGACCCCACGTACATGAATCAAGAACTTGTCAGGGCTGTGTATCACTCCAGGATGCTCTGCTATGACTTTTCTGTTTAATCCAATTATATACTCTATTCCTTTTTCTTCCATTCTTCTTCTCTAGTTTATTTTATTTTTAAATTTTATTAATTTAGAGTATATTTTATTAGTTTATTTGTTAAAAAATCTCAACTTTATCTTCTACAATATTAGGAAGCTTTACAGCTATTAATTTAACTTCTTTATCCTCTGCGAATATCTCGTGGGGGGCGCCAGGAGGAAGAATAACCATATCTCCCGGAGCAAATTCATATATTTCAGACCCTATGTCAACTTTTCCAGAGGTTATGAAATAAAGAATTTCATCTAAATTTTCATGGTAATGATTTTTAACTTTGCTCTTTGGAGGAATTGTTGTTTGGTAAAAACCAACATTATCTGGATTTTTTCTTAAGGATTCTGTGAATAATCTTTTAATAGAATAGCTTCCTTTTCCTCTTATTTCATCTGGAACATCATTCAACCTTATTATCTTAATTTTTTGCCTATTTTTAAAACATTCAGAGCAGACTTCACTATTTTGGGGTAAACAACTCAAAAATCCATTTAAACTTAAAAATCTTAAACTATCTACTTCAAAATGTTTTCTTAATCCCTCTTCAATTTCTTCTTTTTTATTTCCGAATCTTCTTGCTATCAATTCAGCATCCTCTTCTAATACTTTATTTTTACAATTATAAAGCATAGGCGGAGAAGGAATTCTAACATGTATTTCTTTTACCCCTTCTTTTTTTAATTTGTCAATTGTAACGGCAAGGGTCGTGCCAGCAACAATTGCTTCATCAACTAAAACAACTCTTTTATTTTTTACAACATTAGGAATCACGATTAATTTTTTGTCTAATGCAGCATTTCTCATTTTTATAGTTGGTTCAAATAAAGTCTTATTTGTGAAGTAATCTCTTATCAAACCAAAATAAAAAGGAATTTTTGATTCTTCTGAATACCCGCTAGCACCATAAATTCCTGATTCAGGAATTGGAACAACTATATCTGCATTTGCGGGATGCTCTCTAGCAAGAGCTTTTCCAACTTCTATTCTAAAACTTGAAGCATTTTGATTAATCAAAAGCATATCTGGCCTTAAGCTATATATTAGCTTAAAAATACACCCTTTTTGATTTTTTATTGTCTTTATTCCTTCATCGACTTTTACCATTGAAAAATTCATTAAGAGCCTTTTTATTTTAGAGTTTTCTAACCTAACATTTGGCGGCCTTTTTGCTTTTGTTAAGGAACTTTCAGGCATCATTTTTTCAATAGGAAAACCATAAGTTTCAGCTATTTTAACCGCCCATCCATGCTTTGTGATCGCTTCTTCTCCAGCAACATGATAAACTCCCCGAGCATTAATTTCCAATAATTTTTTAATTGCTTTACTTACATCGTCTGTTAATGTTGGATATTTTATTACTTTGTTATCTGCAAATACTTTTTCATTTCTAATTATTTTCTTTAGAACTTGAGTAATAAAACTATCTTTGCATCCCTCGTCATTGCCATATAAAATAGCGGGCCTGATTATAATATAGTCATCCAAATTTTCTTTAACTATCTTTTCGCCCTCAACTTTAGTAACGCCATAATAATTTACAGGACTAGTTTGGCTTTCTTCATTATAAGGGCCAGTTTCTCCATCAAAAACAAAATCTGAAGAAATAAAAACCATCTTGCGCCTATATTTTTTGCATATATTAACAATATTTTTTGTGCCATCTATATTCACTTTCTTTGCTTCATCTTTATTTTCCTCACAATAGTCTACATCAACAAGAGCAGCAGCATGAATTATTACATCAGGCTTCATTTCTTCAAAAAAAGATTCCACTGCATTTTTATCAGAGACATCTAAAAAATGCAACTTTTCGACTTTATCACCAAAATAGGTTCCAGTTGTCTCTTCAGTTTTAGATAGGTTATCAAATAAGCTTCTTCCTAAAAGCCCGCTTGCTCCTGTTATTAACACTTTCATTTTAACTTCTATTTTACGAAAAACACTTAAACAGAGAATTATCCTCTTTTAAAAGATTTATGTAGTTGTAACATATATTATTCAAACATTTATTTATTCGAAAATATACTACTTTTTTTTGGTAAACTCAGTATACTTAGTAGATATCACTTTAAACAAATCATTCCAATTGTCTATTTCCATTATATTTTTATTAGGACTTTTTTCAATTCTATTTGAAATATTTCGATATAAAACAAGGAGATATTTCTCAAATAATCTGCTGTCTTCTTTAAGCATTTTTTCAAGCTTATAAACATCATCTTCTACGAAAATCTTCGCATTTATTATCCTAAGCGGTTCCGCCTTGCTTCCGCCTTTTGTGTGGATTATTCCATCTACTCTTATCTTATAATAACTCAAATACTTTTGCAAATGTTTTATCATATAATCATGCCTGCTTGTTAGTATAATTATTATAATCTTCTCTAGAGCTCTAAGCTTCTTGAAATTTTCAGCAAAACCTTTTTCTAACAGAAGTATTTCTTGGCTTTCTGCATAACCCCTAATACTCGCTTTTTCGTAAACCTCCTTAGGAATGCCAAGCCCCAAACACACTTTTCTAGAACATTGTTCTTCTGAGATAGTAAAGTCCGCGCCTATTTCTCTTAGAGCTTGATTTATGTATTTTGTTTTAAACTTATGGGGATTTGTAATTACACCATCAAAATCTAAAGCAATTACAAATTTACCATCAATTAGTTCAGGAATTTTTTCTTCTGGAAATTCAACAAAATTAAAATCTTTATCTTGAATTAACATTTTAATTAATTAAACTTAGGGTGTTTAAGATTCTCGCAGCATTTTCAGAATTTTTGTCTCCACAGATAAATTCCGCTTTTTTTGTTAAAGAGTTGTATTCTATTATATTCAAATTTATCCACTCAGGAAAAATATCTTTTTCTAAAGGTTCTGTTATCAGCTTAGTTGCAATATAAGTATTCCAAGAGGGTGTTTCATTAAAAGGAGTATCTTTAAATTTTTCTGCCCTCTCTTTTAATCTTCTTTTAATTTCTTCTTCATCTTTGCATGTAACTTTAATAACAAAAATTTCTGGATTTAAAGAGCTTACATTTTCATAAACCATTTGCCTCTGCCAACTGAAAAAATATCCTGCATCAAGAACAACATTCTTCCTATTGTTTAGAAAAACTCCGGCATTCTTTGCAAGTTCAGAATAAACTTTTTTATCAACTTCTGCTCTTAAATTATTCCGGTAATCAAAAAATTTATCTGCTTCTTCAACTGTTTTGAATTTGGCTAAATTCAGGTTTTTTCTTATAACTGCTGAATGGAATACTTCTGTATTTGGAATTTCAGCTATTTTTTTTGCAATTGTGCTTTTCCCTACAGCAGTATAACCAAACATCAACACCAAGAAGTTTTTTTGTAAGATACTTTCAGCTTTTTTTAAATCCTCAGTTGTATTAATATTCACCCATTTATCATCTACAAGGTTATTGATGTCCACTTTCCCAATTAATTCTTCCAAAACAAACCCAAGATCTAAGCTATAATACTCCTCTTTATTTGTGATTTTCTTTAATTTTTTCATATCTTCTTTTTTCACTTTTAAAATTCCACCATAAACCAAATCACTTTTAAGTTCTCTGTTTATTTTTAGAACTTTTCCTCTTTCGTCAGTTATCACTTTGTTTCCAGGATCTTCTTTTATAGATTTTTTTGTTAATATTACACTTTTATCAGTTTTAATAATTCTTTTTATCAAATCTTCAGAGAAAATAATGTCCCCATCGATTACAAGAACATCATCTTTGTCTATTTTTTCAAAACCCAGTCTTAAACTGTAAGAATTATTTGTTTTCGCATTTTCATAATTTACCACTATATTTTTTACTATTTTTCTTATTTTTTCTTTATTCTCTTCTGTCCAACACTCACCTTGATTTCCTATAACAACAAAAACATCTTCATTTTTAATTCCAATCTTACCTAATAATTCAATCTGATTTTCAAGAAGAGTTTTTTTATTTAGCTCTATCAAGCATTTTGGCTTATCTTTAGTTAAATCCCCCATTCTTGTTCCAAGTCCTGCAGCTAAAATTATTACTTTCATCTTTTCATACACAATATATACGTTAGTGTTTATATACCCTATTTGCGAAATTTCGTATTTAAGCTTTTCTTCACTCTTATATATACTCAAAAATCCAAATATTTTTAAATAGCTTACTAATTGTCTTATTATGCCGAAAGTCTTATTTGTTTATCATAATGAGCTTGAAGAAGGATTTATGCCAGCTTCACTCGCGGTTTTAGGGGGGGTAATGAAAGCCGCAGGCGTAGAATCAAAATTATTTGATACTAGTTTCTGGAAAGACAAAAATTCCAAGATAAAAGAGAATGACAGGCAAGTAAGAGAGAAAACAGGGGAATTTAAAAAAGTTTCCGGCTTTAATCCTGAAAGAGAAGTTGTAGACTTAAAAGAAAAGTTTTTAGAGGTTGTAGAAGAATTTAAGCCAGATTTAATAGCTGCAACTTCAACCTCTTACGAATTTAATTCTTTGATAGACTTTATGCTCCCTGCAAAAAATAAATTTAATATCCTTGTTATAGTTGGAGGTTCTCATACAACTGTTGCTCCAGAAAAAGCTATTCAAAAAGAAGGAGTTGATATTGTTTGTGTAGGAGAAGGAGAAAAAGCTTTACTCGAGTTAGCAAAAAGAATAGAGCAAAAGCAGAGTTTTAATGATATCCCAAATTTATGGGTTAAAACTCCTGCTGGAGAGGTAATAAAAAATGATGTTGCTCCCCAAATTGAAATGGATGATTTGCCAGAACCTGACTGGGACTTGTTTGATGCAAGGCATAGAGCAAGGCCTTTTGAAGGTGAATTAAAAAATTATGGTTTTTTTGAAATAAGCAGGGGCTGTCCGTTTAGCTGTAGTTATTGCATTAATGCAAAATTACATGAGATATACAGAAGTTTCCCAAATTCAAAACTTTTCAGATTTCATTCCCCAGAAGAGATAGTTAGAAGAATAAAAAAGTTTAAGGAAAAATACAGTTTCAATCATATTCAATTTGTAGACGAAAACTTATCAGTCATGCCACTCGAAACTCTAAAAAAACTTGCTGATTTATATTCTAAAGAAATTGGGGTTGGATTTTTTATGATGGCCCGCCCAGAAGGTATAGTTGCCGAGCCAGAAAAAGCAAAAATATTTGCTAAAATGGGATGCAGAATGGCTGCTCTTGGCGCAGAGTCTGGAAATGAGGCTTTAAAAAAAGCAATTCTAAACAGGCCGATGAAAAATGAAACACTCGAGAAAGCAGCTAAACTTTTAAAAGACGCAGGAATTTTGGTTTCTATTTATAATATTATCGGATTTCCAACAGAAACAAAAGAGATGATTTTTGACACAATCAGGCTAAATAGGAAGATACAGCCAGATAGATATTCTGTAAGGTTTTTAGTTCCTTATCCTGGCACAGCTATACGAAAATATTGTGAGGAAAAAGGATACATAGATCCAGATTACGAAGAGACAATAGGAAATGTTTCCTTCTTGATAGAGCCTGTATTGAATTTACCTTCCCCTCCCCATCCAACAAAACAGGAGTTAATGGATATAAAGATGAACTGGAAAAATTATCTCAAAATGTCTGATGAAGAATTCGAAAAAATTGCAAGGAATAGTTAGTTTTTTATTTTAACTAAAAATTTTTCCAATTTATTTTTTCCCGAATAAATATTATTTGATTCTTCTTTGTCTTTTTCTAGATCATACTCTTCTTTTTCTTTTCCGTGAACAGCCCCGCATAAATAGCATTTGCTTTCATCTGAAATTATTAATTTTCTTGTTTCTGTTCTTACCGCGCCCCTATTTTCACAAAAACCATCGCTAATCAAAACATAATCTCTTATTTTTTTGCCTGTTTTTATCAATTTTATAAGGGATTTTCCATCTATCTTAATTTTTTTCTCGCCTAAAATTTCTAATATTGTGGGAGCAAGGTCAATATTCTGTGTTAATTTGTCAATTCTTCCTGCTTTAAGCCCTGGAATATGCATAATTAGAGGAACATGTGTAGAAGAATCGTACAAACCCCCTCTGCATAAATAAATTCTATGCTCCCCAAAATTTTCGCCATGATCAGAAAGAATTATAAAAATAGTGTTTTTCCACAAATTATTTTTTTTCAGAGAATTGTAGAGTCTTCCAATTTCCTTATCAACAAAGATGATAGAATCATCTCTTTTTTCCTCAAATTGTTCTAAACAATGCGTCGAAGCATCAAAAAATCTCTTTTTAATATACTCTTTCTGTTGAGAATATTTGATATTTTCTAAAATTTTTTTTATTGTATTTTTTCCTTCTATACTTTTGATTTTAGCTGATGGAAACGGATAATGAGTGTCAACAAGATGCATAAACAAGAAAAATGGCTTTTTTGTCTTTTTGTTTTCATTTATTTTTTTCATTGCTAAATTCACAACCTCTTTTGCAGAATAAAATTGCGGTGATGCCCTGGCTTTTACTAATTTTTTTCCTAATCTATATGCCCAATTTGGAAGCGAAAGAAGAATTTTTTTTATAAGCCCGTTGTTTAAAAAGGGATTTCCCATTTTTTCTCCAAGTTCCATATGATAATCAAAACCTTTTTTAAACCAGATATGCAAAGGAGTAGCTGAAATTGTAGAATAGCCATAATCCTTTAGAGATATTGGTAGCCAAAATTTGTTTTTCCTTAACTTGTCTATTTCTTCTTTTTTTGTAAAAGGATGCTGATGTATAAAGCCGTGAGTTGTAGGATATTGCCCAGAAAATATAGAGGTTAATGAGGGGTCAGAAGCATTTGATGCAGAAAAATTTTTTTCAAAGACAATTGATTCAGAAGCAATTTTCTTTAGGTTTTTGTCTGTTTCTTTGTTATAACCATACAAGCTGAGGTCTTTAGGCCTAAGAGCATCGCTTATTATCATTACAATATTCGGTTTCATATGTAACCATAATATTTTAATCTTTCTTTTAATTCTTTTTCTTCTTCTTCACTTAGGATTTCTTCATCTTTCCCAATAAATCCTTCTTCTTCAATTTCTTTATTTTTTTCTTGTTTTTCTTTTTTAGCCATGTTAAAAATCTTTATTTATTTTTGTAAATACTCCTTAACAGTACAATCAATTATCTTTTTCCATTTATAAACATTAGCATACTTTTTTATATTTTTATTTTTCCATTTGAGAATTTCTTTAACAGCTTTAACTATCTCTTTTGGAGATTTTGGAGGAATTATAATCCCATTTTTTCCATCCTCAATCATTAATGAAATTCCACCAACATTTGTTGCGATTATTGGCAGATTTTTTGCCATAGCTTCCATTATAGTTACAGGAGCCCCTTCTTTTGATGAAGGCAATATAAAAGCATCAGCTGCACTTAAATAAAGCAGTTTCTTTTTTCCAAAAATCCCCCCTAGAAATTCAACATTCTTCAAATTATCTTCTCTTATTCGATTTTCAAATTTCTTCCTTTCTTTTCCATAACCCATAATTTTTAATTCCACATCAGGCAATTTTTTCATAGCCTCAATTAAATAGCTTATTCCTTTGGTTTCAGAAACCCTTCCTAAGAAGATTATCAATTTTTTTCCTGACAGATTTAATTTTTTTCTAGCTTCTTTTTTATCTTGTCTTTTAAAATATTCATCTTCAATACCCATTGTTTGAAATTTTATCTTTGAATTTGGAGCATTTTTTTTCAAATAGTTTATTTCTTCTTGGCTTAGCGCAAAAAAACAATCTACATTTTTCAGAATTTTATTTTCCCATAATTGCCCCAAAAAGAAAAAAGGGAAAAAAATTTTAAATTTTTTATTTTCTTTTAGATGTTTTAAAGGCCAGCTTCCCCCATGATGCTGAACGACAATTTTTTCATTTTTAAAAATTGTGGCTATAAGCAAACTATGCAGATTATGGATTTCATGTAAATGGAGTATCAATTTATAGTTTTGTTTTTTGCTTTTTTCTATTTCTTTTTTTAATTCTTTCAGCATGGAAATAGAAAAATCAAGAGCATATCGCGGAGAAAAAGTAGTTGGGAAAAATCTAAGTTTGATTCCAGACTCGTAAAACTCTTCGTATTTTTCATTCGTTTTTTCAGGAGCCCAGCACTCCACTTCAATTTTAGGATAAAACTTTTTAAGCTGTTTAGCAACTTTAAAATACCAGTCATTCAACACTATACTTTTGACACTATCCTTCTCATTAGCAAAATATGAGTGAGAAGCATGCGCTATCTGAATAACTTTAATTTTATTCTTCATTTGATCTCGATCTACAAACCACCACCACATCTCTAGCAAACATACCGGGATAAACTTTCGATAGGAGATTTATAAATCTATCAACATACCAAAAAATTCTTTTTCTTCCACTCGCTCTGGACTCCCAGTGATATCTTACTGCTTTTATTTTAAAACTTTCCGAAAAAAGTTCAATTATATCTTTTATTCTTGGTTTGTGAATGTGCTGATGCTCTTCAACAACCATCCAAGGCTTTTCAGTTTGTTTTTTTATTGCAAACAGATAATAAGCTCTTTGTAAAAAATTATATTCATTAGGCAGAGAAAAAATAAACAAAGCATCATTTTTTGCAATTCTTTTCAGCTCCTTTAAAATTTTTTTGGGATACATCGTATGCTCTAATGTGTCTAGACAGAGGATTATATCAAAAAAATTATTTTTCACAGGGATTTTCTGCTTGTCTAAATCTAAAATAAAATCCTGTTTTGCCTCTTTATCGTGAATGTCAAGCGAATAATACTTTATGTTTTTAGGCAAAAATTCTTTTAAAATACAATCTGCAGCTCCGATATCTAACAATTTTTTATTTTCTTTTATATCCTTGATAAACTCAAAAGCTATTTTGTTTTGTTGCCTATCACCCGGAACTTTAATTTTCATGTTCTACTTAGAAAGTTTTTATTTATAAACTTATTCAGAAGCAATAAACAAATTTTCATTTTTTTGAATCCATTTTATTAGATTAGTTATTCCTTCTTTCAGCATAACCTCTGGCTTCCAGCCAGTAGCATTCTGAAATTTTGAATAATCTGAAACATAGTATCTTAAGTCACCAAATCTATCTTTATCAAACTTTACAATAGCTTTTTTCCCTGAAATTTCTTCAATTATTTTTATGCACTCTAACAAAGAGAGCATCATCTCTTCTCCTCCGCCAATATTGTAAATTCCTGGTTTTTGTTTTTGGAAAAAAGCATTAAAAGCTTTTGCCACATCAGTAGCATATAAAATATCTCTTAACTGCTTTCCTGTTCCGAATATCGTTAATGGCAAACCAAGTATGTTGCGAATTGCAAAATTAGCGACCCACCCATGGTCTTCCCCCCCAAATTGATAAGGCCCATAAATTCCAGTTAACCTAAAAGAAGCTGCTTTAATCCCATATTGATCAATATAACATCTAACATAATTTTCAGCTGCTGCTTTAGAAGCATGAAGCGGAGTAACAACCCCTTGAAGCAGAGGCTCATCTTCATTAATTGTTATTGGCTCTCTAACATATCTTGTTTCTTGCTCTTTTAATTCAGAATTTATTTTTTTAGGGCCATAACAATGTATGCTGTTGCAAGAGACAATCGGCAAATCAAGTTTTCTTGCTGTTTCTAAAACATTAAAAGTTCCGAGAACATTTGTTGAAAAATCTCTTTCTGGCTCTTCCCAAGAAAGAGTCATTGTTGGCTGGGCTGCTGTGTGGCATATGAAATCAGCATCTCTTGATGCAGAAAGCAAAGTTTCTTTGTCTCTAACATCCGCGATATTTACTTTAACCCCCAATCTCTCAAGCATTTCTTTGTTGTAGTATCTTGATTCTGGCTTCATATAAGCATTTTTTTTAAACTCATAAGTTGTAAGATTATCATAAGCAATAACTTCTTCTCCCATCTTTCTGTACATTTCGCAAATATGGCTTCCTAAAAATCCACATCCGCCAGTTACAATTATTTTCATTTTATTCTTTCTTTGATTAAACTTGTCTTTTTTAAAGAAAGTTTATATTTAAAAAGATTTATGTAGTAAAGGTATATAACAAAAAATAACTCTCCTATAACAATAATGATTATAAACTTAATTTATAAGGAAAACATATGAAAATTAACAATAAACCTCTTAAGAGCTTTAAGAGAATCTAAACAGATTCAAAATGTCTTTATTTTTATTTGATGTTGATGGAACCCTTCTTTCGGGCTTGGGCCCATATGAAGCTTCGCTACAAACTGCTATTAGTCAAATCTTCCAAAAAAATACTCTAATTGACCCGACACCCTTTCATGGATTAACCGATAGGGCTATTTTAAGAGAGATTCTTAAAGAAAACAAAATTAATTATGATGAAAATTCTGTTGATAGATGTCTTGCTAATTTTGGCTCAGATTATGCAGCTTCTTGCGAAGAAGTTAAAATCTTGCCTACAGCTGAAGAAACCCTGCTTACTCTAAAACAAAAAGGACATTTTTTAGGATTAGTCACGGGAAATGTAGAAGAAATGGCGAGAAAAAAACTAGATTCCAGTTCTGGGGCTTACCCCGTAGCTTGCTACGGCAACTTTAATAATAACTAAACTTATTCTTGTTAATGGAAGTAATGCATGCTTGTCATTGTACTTACAGAATAAGGTATCATATGGTTTTTGTTTTGAAATACAGAAAGAAATTAATTACTAATGAAATGTTTGAATTTATGAAAGAAATTTGTAAAGGAATTGAGGAAAGATA
>Ga0315276_10000555_pt1 | contig 32104 bp, 27 predicted proteins | sample YL17G05_0_MG_FD_204542 | JGI IMG/M metagenome (GOLD analysis project Ga0315276, IMG submission 204542) | Sediment microbial communities from Yellowstone Lake, YNP, Wyoming, USA - YL17G05_0 | ecosystem: Environmental > Aquatic > Freshwater > Lake > Sediment | place: USA: Wyoming | collected... | reverse complement strand
CCAGGGCGACGATGGGGTGCGGCTGATCCGCATTCTTGACGTTGAGATGGGGCAGGTGCACGAGGATCATCTCGACACGATCTCACCAGAACAGTCGACGGAGTTTCGACGCACGATCGTGAACGTGGGGGACCTAATCGTGTCCGTAGTCGGGACAATCGGCCGCTGCTTCGTCGTTCCGCCGTCCCTCGCGGGGGCGAATCTCTCGCGGGCGCTGGCTCGCGTGCAGCTGAACGCGACTGTCGAGGCCAGCTTCCTCGAGTACTGCTTCGCCTCGACGCCTTTCGCGGCCTTTGTCGAGCTCATACCGGCCGGTACAGCCCAGCGGGTCCTCAACCTGGGCGATCTGGGGGAATACTCTCTGGCCCTCCCAGACGCCGGAGAGCAACGAAGGATCGTCGCTCATCTTGAGGCCAAGGTTGGTGCGCTGACGGGACTATTGTCGAAGGTCCGCGACGCCATCGGCCGCCTCAAGGAACTTCGCATCGCCCTCATCTCCGCCGCGGTGACGGGGAAGATCGACGTCCGGGAGGAGGCAGGATGAACCGCGTCGCCGTGAGTCCCGAACTCCTGCGCTGGGCGCGGGAACGCGCCGGGCGGAGCCCATCCCGGGGCCCCGGAAGGAGCTGCGACGAGCTGTGACAAGCTGCGACAGGGCCGGCCGCGGAGCTGTGCGCCGCCATCATCTCTGTCGCAAACGGGAGGCGGCTTGACTCTGCCGGGGGGTCTTGTTTAGACTTCGGTATCGAAGTATGAATAGTGACATCCCTTATTCAGTTTTCCTGAGCCGGGAGGCCCGTCCGGCATGAAGCGTGGGGAGACCGGCAGGCACGAGGTGACGACCTCCGGCGGGGAGCAGGTCCGTGCCTTTCTCCCCACGCCGCTGCCTCCCGTTCCGCCCCTGGTGCTGGACGGCCCCCTGCAGCCGGTGCTCGAGACAGCGGTGCTGGCCCTCGGCAGGCTCGACGGCGTCTCGACGCTACTGCCGGACAAGTCGCTCTTCCTCTACGCCTACGTCCGCAAGGAAGCGGTGCTCTCCTCGCAGATCGAGGGAACGCAGTCGTCGCTCTCGGACCTGCTGCTCTTCGAACTGGACGAGGCGCCCGGCGTGCCCCTCGACGACGTGGTCGAGGTCTCAAACTATGTCGCGGCACTCGACCACGGCCTCGCCCGGCTGCGCGAGGGGTTTCCGCTCTCGAACCGCCTGATCAGCAAGATTCACGGCGTGCTGCTCTCGCGCGGGCGCGGCAGCGGCAAGGATCCGGGCGAGTTCCGCCGCTCGCAGAACTGGATCGGCGGCAGCCGACCCGGGAACGCCGTGTTCGTGCCGCCGCCGCACACCGCGGTGCCCGAGTGCATGGCGGCACTCGAGCGCTTCCTGCACGCAGAAGGAGACGGCCTGCCGGTGCTCTTGCGCGCGGGGCTCGCGCACGTGCAGTTCGAGACGATCCATCCGTTCCTCGACGGCAACGGCCGCGTCGGCCGCCTGCTCATCACCTTCCTCCTCTGCCACGCCGGCATCCTGCGCGAGCCCCTTCTGTATCTCAGCCTTTACCTCAAGCAGAACCGAGCCGCCTACTACGAGCTGCTGGATCGAGTGCGGCGCGAGGGGGACTGGGAGGCGTGGCTGGTGTTCTTCCTGGACGGGGTAAGGCAGGTCGCTGAAGGGGCGGTGTCCACCGCGGAGCGGTTGGGCGCGATGTTTCGCTCAGACCGTGAGCGGATCGAAGCGTCCGGGCGCCGGGCGGGTTCGGCGTTGCGGGTCCACGAGGCGCTCAAGGCGCGGCCGATCCTCTCGCTGCCCGCCATCCGCGACACGACGGGGCTTTCATTCCCCGCGGCCTCCTCAGCGATGGACCTCCTGGTCGAGCTCGGTGTTGCGCGCGAGCTGACGGGCAAGCGCCGCAATCGACTTTTTGTGTACGACCCATACCTTGCGATCCTGAGCGAGGGGACGGAAACACCATGAGCCCCGACATCTCCGAACGCTCCTTTGAGGAAGCGATCGAGGGCGGGCTGCTCCAGCACGGCCCGGACGCCAGCGCCGGCGACGCGACTGCCGTCCGGGAGGCCACACCGCCCTACGGCGAGACGCCTCCAGGTGGCTACCACAGGCGGAACCCGGAGGACTACGACCGCGGGCTGTGCCTCTTGCCCCGTGACGTGGTGGACTTCATCCTCGCCACGCAGCCAAGGGAGTGGGAGAAGCTCAAGCAACACCATGGGGCGGCGGTCAAGGAGCAGTTCCTGAGGCGCCTTGCCTGGGAGATCGAACGGCGCGGTGCGCTGGACGTGCTGCGGCAGGGGATCAAGGACGCGGGGTGCAAGTTCCGGCTCGCCTACTTCCGCCCCGCGAGCGGACTCAACGAGGAGACCCGACGCCTGCACGCGGCGAACCTCTTCGCCGTGGTCCGCCAGCTCCATTACAGCGTGAAGAACGAGAAGAGCCTGGACCTGGTGCTCTTCCTCAACGGCATTCCGGTCTTCAGCGCGGAGCTGAAGAACCCGCTCACCGGCCAGACCGTCGAGGAGGCCATCCGGCAGTACAAGACCGACCGCGACCCGCGCGAGCCGCTCCTCAGCTACGGGCGCTGCCTCGCGCACTTCGCTGCGGACCCGGACCTGGTCTACGTCACCACACAGCTCGCCGGGGCGAGAACGCGCTTTCTGCCGTTCAACCAGGGAAAGTTCGGCGGCGCAGGGAACCCACCGGTGCCGCCTACCCGGAAGGGCTACCCCACGGCCTATCTGTGGGAGGAGGCCTGGGCGCGCGACAGCGTGCTCGACCTTATTCGCCAGTTCATCCACGAGGTCGAGGAGGACGACGACAAGGGCCGGAAGACGGGAAAGCGATCCCTGATCTTCCCGCGTTACCAGCAGATGGACGCGGTGCGCAGGCTCGTGGCGCATGCTCGCGGGGCGGGTGCGGGTCAGCGCTACCTCATCCAGCACTCGGCTGGGAGCGGCAAGAGCTTCACCATCGCCTGGCTGGCTCACCGGCTCGCCACGCTTCACGACGACACCGACCGGCGGGTGTTCGACTCCATCGTGGTCATCACCGACCGGCGGATCCTCGACCGACAGCTTCAGACCACCATGCGCCAGTTCGAGCAGACCCTCGGCGTGGTGGAGAACATCGACACCACGTCGCGCCAGCTCAAGGAGGCGCTCGAGGCGGGCAAGACGATCATCGTCACGACGCTTCAGAAGTTCCCCGTGATCGCGAAGGAGATCGGGGAGCTGCCGGGCAAGCGCTTTGCCGTGATCGTGGACGAGGCGCATTCCTCGCAGTCGGGGGAGAGCACGAAGAGCCTGAAAGCCGTGCTCGCCTCAGGCACGCTCGAGGAGGCCGAGAGCGAGGAGGCGGGGGCGCAGACGCCGGAGGAGGAGCTGGAGAATACGATCCTGGAAGAGATGGAAAAGCGCGGGCAGCTGCCCAACCTCTCGACCTTCGCCTTCACCGCGACGCCCAAGTCCAAGACGCTGGAGCTCTTCGGGACCCGGCGTCCCGACGGGCAATTCGAGCCCTTCCACCGCTACAGCATGCGCCAGGCGATCGAGGAAGGGTTCATCCTCGACGTGCTCGCCAACTACACCACCTACAAGGCCTACTGGCGGCTGCTGAAAAAGGTCGCGGACGACCCGCGCTACGACAAGAGAAAGGCGGAGTACCTCCTCAAGTCGTTCGTGGAGCTGCACCCCCACGCCATCGGCGAGAAGGTGCGAATCATGGTGGAGCACTTCGCCGCGCAGGCGCAGGGGGAGATCGGCGGCAAGGCGAAGGCGATGATCGTGACCCGCTCCCGCCTGCACGCCGTGCGCTACAGGCTGGCGGTGGACCGGTTCCTGAAGGAGCGCGGATACCCGTTCCAGGCGCTCGTCGCCTTCTCGGGAACCGTCCAGGACGGCGGACGGTCCTACACCGAGGTCGGGATGAACGGCTTCCCCGAGAAGCAGACGGCCAAGACCTTCGAGCGGCCCGAGTACCGGTTCCTCATCGTGGCCAACAAGTTCCAGACCGGCTTCGACCAGCCGCTCCTGCACACCATGTACGTGGACAAGAAGCTCGGCGGTGTGAACGCGGTGCAGACCCTGTCGCGGCTCAACCGCACCCATCCCGGGAAGAAGGGCACCCTGGTGCTCGACTTCGCGAACGAGGCCGACGACATCCGGGCGGCCTTCGAGCCCTACTTCGAGACGACTCTCCTCTCCGAGGCGACCGACCCGAACCTCCTCTACGAGATCCAGAGCCGGCTCGCTGCCTTCCCGGTTTACTCCCAGGCCGACGTGGATCGCTTCGCGAAGATCTACTTCGATCCCAAGGCGACGCAGGACCAGCTCTACGCGGCCCTCGCGCCTGTGGTCGAGCGCTTCCGGGAGATCTCCGAGGAGGAGCAGCACGGTTTCCGCGGGGAGATCACCGACTACGTGCGGCTCTACGCCTTCCTGGCGCAGGTGCTGACCTTCGCCGACGCCGACCTGGAGAAGCTCTACGTGTTCGCACGGCACCTCCGGCGCCTCCTCCCCGGGGAGCGGGACGAGCTGCCGCGCGAGGTGCAGCAGAACATCGACATGGAGTCATACCGGATCCAGCAGACCGGAAGCGGCAAGATTGCGCTCGAGCGCAAGACAGGCGTGCTCGAGCCGATGAGCACCAAGGGTGGCCACGGGGTGGCCCCGGAAGAGATGGAAGCGCTATCCCGGATCATCGCGGAGCTCAACGAACGCTTCGGGCTCAACCTCGGGCCCGAGCACCGGGTGACGCTCGGCCAGATGATGGAGCGGCTCGACGCCGATGCCGGCCTCGATGCGAGCGCGCGGGTGAACACGCGGGAGAACGTACGCCTCACCTTCGATCAGAAGGTCGAGAGCGTCATCCAGGAGATCGTCGACTCGAATTTCGATCTCTACAAGCGGATCACCGATGACCGGGTCTTCGGCGAGGCGATCAAGGATTTCCTGTTTGACCAGTACTTACGCGCCCATCGCCAGGCGGAGGAGCTGATCAAACGGGGCGAATCGAAGACGCTGGAGTTCAAGGCCACGCTGCGGTGGAACCTCAAGAAGGACCGGCAGGACGACAAGGTTGTGACCCATGCGGTGCTCAAGACGATTGCGGCATTTCTCAACACCGAGGGCGGTGACCTCCTGATCGGTGTCGCCGACGATGGTTCGATCGTAGGGATCGAGCGTGACCAACTGGAGAGCGACGATAAGTTCATGCGCCACCTCGCGCAGTCGGTCCGCAACGGCCTCGGCGACCGCGCCGGCACCTGCATCGATCCCAGGACCCAGATTGTGCAGGGAAAGACGGTCTGCGTGGTGAGCTGTCAGCGCAGCCCCGAGCCCGTATTCCTAAAGTGGAAGGGTGTCGAGGGGAGCCCGGAGGGCGAGTTCTACACCCGCAGCGGCCCCGGAAGCGTGCGCCTTTCCCCGACCAGCGCCCAAGAGTACATCCGAACCCGCTTCCCTCCCGCCGCGAAGGCACGGGCGTAAATGATGAAGGCCAACGGGCAGTCGGAAATCACCGTTACGTCTCCAGCGAAAGAGTCGCTCCCTGCTCTCGCCCTTGCTGCCTTGCTCGGCCTGGCCGGCGCCAAGCTCCTCATCCACCTCCTGCTCGCCAACCGCTACGGCTACTTCCGGGATGAGCTGTACTTCCTGGACTGCGGGAGGCACCTGGACTGGGGGTACGTGGACCATGCGCCGCTGATCGGACTCGTGGCGAAAGCGGCGCTGCTCCTCGGCGGGTCGCTGCCGGCGCTGCGGATCTTTCCGGCGGTGGCGGGGGCGGTGCTGGTCGCCCTCACGATCCTCCTGGCGCGGGAGCTCGGTGGCGGGAGGTATGCGCAGTTTCTTGCCGGCCTTGCCGTCCTGGTCGTCCCCATCTACCTGGGGATCGACAGCATCCTCAGCATGAATGCCTTCGAGCCGCTCTTCTGGATGGGGGCGGTCTACGTGCTGATCCGGATCATCCGGACGGGGAGCTCGCACCTCTGGATCGCCTTCGGGGCGCTCGTCGGGATGGGGGTGGAGAACAAGCACTCCACGATCTTCTTCGGACTCGCGGTGGCGGTGGCCGTGCTCGCGACCCCGCTCCGGCGCGAGCTGTGCAAACCCTGGATCTATCTGGGGGCCGTGGTGGCGCTGCTTCTGTTCCTGCCGAACCTGATCTGGCAGGCGCAGCACGGCTTCCCCACGCTGGAGGATCTCCGCAACGTGAAGGAGACGGGAAAGAACGTCGTCCTCGACCCCGTCGCCTTCCTGGTCCAGCAGGTCCTCATGATGCACCCCGTCCTTTTTCCCGTCTGGCTCTCAGGGCTGTGGTTCTTCCTGGCCGGGCGGGGGAAGGCGTGCCGGGCGCCGGGCTGGATCTATCTGGCGCTCCTGGCCACGTTCCTGGCGCTGAACGGGAAGTTCTACTACCTCGCCCCCGCCTACCCGATCCTGCTGGCGGGGGGCGCGGTGGCCATCGAAGGGTGGCTGGGAGAATCGGCCGCCACGCTCGGCCGATTCCGGCCGAAGGCCGCCATCGCGGGAATCATCGCGGCGTCCGGCATCCTGTTCGCGCCGATGATGCTGCCGGTCCTGCCGCCGGAGCGGTACGTCGCCTATCAGAAGGTGCTGGGCATGCAGCCCGGCAAGACCGAGGTCGAGCACGTTGGGCCGCTGCCGCAGCTCTTCGGCGACCAGTTCGGCTGGCCGGAGCTGGTGGCTGAGGTCGCCCGGATCTACAACGCGCTGCCGGCGGAGGAGCAAGCGAAGGCCTGCATCTTTGCGGGCAACTACGGGGAGGCGGGCGCCATCAACCAGTTCGGGCCACGATACGGACTGCCGACCGCCATCAGTGGCCACCAGACCCACTTCTTCTGGGGGCCGCGGGGATGCACCGGCGACGTGCTGATCGTCCTGCAGCGCTCGCGGGAGGGGCTCGAGCGGGTCTGCACCTCGGTGGAGGAGGCGGGCCGCCACGAGCACCCCTGGGGGATGGCGGAGGAGAACGGCCCCATCCACATCTGCCGCGGCCTCAAGATCCCGCTATCCGAGATGTGGCCCCGGGTGAAGCACTGGAACTGAAGCCACTCCCTCCTTGGAAGATCATCGTCTTTCCACAAGCAGATTGCCTGGCAGGAATAATGGGTGCTGAGGTTCTGCTTCAGGGCGACCGACGGGCTATTGCCGCCGTCGGGAGTGTCTCGGAGGAAGGACGGTTGTTCTGCGAGGTTTCAGGAGCGCGAGGAACTCGGCGTATGCCCCCAGTGCACCCTCCTTCTTGCTCCACCGGCGGACAGCGTCCAGATCGATCTTGCGCCGGCGGGCAATGGCGATGGCGACAGCCAGGCTCTGGCGGTCTTTCCAGTGGTAAAAGGCAGCGAGGCGGTCGCGGCAGGAATCCGTGGGTGACAGGGCCGGCACCCTGACCCGACCCACACGATAGGCGACCGGCTGGATATGGAGGTCCGAGCCAATGCCGAGGGGACCGGCCGGGAACTCGACGAAAAACAGGGTCTCCGGGTGCTCGTAATGAGTGCCTCTCCTGCGGAATCCGATGGTTCTCATGATGGAGTCCAATTTCCGGGGAGAGACGGCCGTCTGCAGGATGAAGTCCAGGTCGGAGGACTGGTAAGAGCCGCGGCTGTAAAGGCTCGCGCACGCCCCTCCGCAGAGCACCGCCCGGATACCGGCGCGATTCAGGGCCCCGGAGACGCAGGCCGCTACGCGCTCGAGGCTCGAGCGGCTGGAGAGCTTCACAGGGGCTTGCCGGTCCGGCGTGGACGCCTGCGCAGTGAAGCGAGACGGCTCCTGAGCTCCGCTTCCGGCTCGGCGAGGCGGCGCAGATAGTTCTCCAGCTCCAGGCGCGCGAAGTAACGGGGGTTCAGTCTGAAGAGGCGGGTCCGGCCGGCGTTTCGGCCCACTACGATTCCATCAGCCTCCAGGACGCGAAGGGCCTGCTGGATGCCGTTGAGCGGCGCCTCCAGGACGCGGGCCAGCTCCCTGGCAAAGCTCTCCTCCATGAGATGGAGTGCCAGCAGCACGAGGGTCCGGGTCTTGCTGCCGAACGGCGAGGAGCTTGAGACCAACATGGTTGGTCATATGACCATATAAATTGGTCATCGTCAAGAGGAGTTTCAAACGTACTCGCCGTCGCGCATCAGGGGGAGAGGGGGACCCTCGGGCATCACTAGGTCGACGGAGGGGACGCTGATGGAGGGCTGCACCTCGGGGAGGTAGACCCGGTCGATGTGGACGACCTTCTCGGGGGAGGAGAAGTCCTTCGCGCCGACCTGCCCGCCGAAGTGATCGCTGCGGCCGAAGGCGATGTGGAGGCCCAGCTTCTCGTCCAGGAGGAGCTCGCCCACGGGACGGATCCCGTAGCCGGAGAGGATGCCCAGGCCCAGCTCGGCGACGTTGGAATAGGCCGGCTCGGCCTTCATCTCGGCCGCCTCGGCCGCGGCCCGGGGGCCGCCTCCGAGCACGCGCCGGACCCGGTTCCGCTCGATCTCGTAGGCCATCAGCTCCCCGTCCAATTCCAGCGGCATGGATCCAGCCGTCCGGCTCGGGTCGTCCGCGATTTCCCCCTCGTAGGGGACGATGTAGGTCTCGCCCGACGGCAGGTTGGCCGCCGTCCCGGGCTGCCGGATCAGTCCTCCGCTGGCCGCGGCGGTCCGGTGCCGCAGGTCCAGAAGGAGGGAGCAAGCCCGGTCTCCCGCCTCGAAGCGAATCCTCGCGCCCGTCGCCTGATCCAGCTTCGACTTCAGAACCGTGCAGCGCCGGTGGATCTCCTCGTAGTCGAGTCTCAGGGCGGGGACCATCGCCTCCGTGAAGCCGGGCATCGTCGCCGCCCGGAATCCGAACTCGCGGGCCGCGAGCTTCAAAGGCGCGGTGGCCGACAATTCGGTCGCGGCGATCAGGATCCGGCTCTGGGCGAAGACATCCCTCATGGGCAGCCTGCGTCCTTCGATGTCGCGCGCCTGCTGCGGCAGGCCGCCGCCGGCGTAGATCCAGGCCTCGGAAGGCAGATCGGCGTTGTTGCGGCGGGCGTTGCGATAAAAAACCAGCTCGACCTGCCTCAGTCCCAGTGCCGAGCCGGAAGCCAGGAGATCGCGGTGCCACCCGGCCACCATCTCACGTCGCGCGCGCCAGGCGGCATGGTCGGGGACGTGCTCGTCCGGCAGGTCCACGAGGAAAGCCAGCGATGGGTCTTCCGCCCCCGGCTGGAACACGAGATCGATCAACCGCAGCAGCTCCTTCCTCGTCAGCGTCTCGCTCATGGGACCCTCGCGCCTCCCGCAAGATCGATCCGGGTTCCGGATGCCTGGACTTCCGGGGGTTCCCCGGGGAGCTCCAGGCGCCTGTCCTGACTGCCGTCGCAGCATAGCCCCTGGGCGCCGGCGATGTCCATCGCCGGTGATTGCAGCGGGACGGATCCTGCTACTATGCTGGGGCCCGGAAACACGGCGCCTGGCGGGCGCCTGAGGCGAAGGGGGATGTGGGATGTTGAGAAACGGCGTGTCGCGCGGTCTGCCGGGGACGGCCGGGTTCCTCCTGCCGGGCACGGCGGTGATCCTTCTCGCCGCGGGCCTTTTCGCCGGAGTCGCCTGCCGGCGTGCGGAGCCGCCGTCCGGTGGGAAGATCGCCGCGCCGGACAAGGCCGACCTGCGCGCCATCGAGGCCCTGCGCGACGCGTTCGTGAAGGCCCACAACGACGGCGACCCGGGCCGCCTCGCGGATCTCTTCACCGACGCCGCCGTCTTGATTCCGGCCGACGACGCGACCTGCGAGGGGAAGGAGGAGATCGCCGACTACCTGCAGAGCGTCCTGGAAGAGACGCCGTCGGTCGTCGAGTTCGACGTGAAGGAGACCCGGGTCCTGGGGGAGTGGGCCTTCGAGCGGATCGACGTGACGATCATCGTGACGGACCCGACGACGCGCGAGGAATGGGAAATCTGGGCGAGGCACCTCTGGATCCTGAAACGCCAGCCGGCCGGAAAGTGGAAGATCGCCCGCCTCATCTATAACATCGACGAATCGGACGGCGAGGAGCCGGGCGACAAGCCCCAGCCCCGCACCTGAGGCGCCGGCGGAGGCCCCATTGAAGCCGACCACACCTGACGACGATTTCGACCCGTGCGAGGAGGGAATGGGATGAAGAAGATTCTCGACATCCACAAGGCCCCGCCGGGCCACTGGGTCGGCGACGGCTTTCCCGTGCGCACCGTCCTCTCGTACCAGGACGGCGGCGCGCAGTTCAGCCCGTTCCTGCTCCTGGACTATGCGGGACCGGCCCCGTTCCTGCCCTCGGAGGAGCCGCGAGGCGTGGGGGAGCATCCCCACCGGGGCTTCGAGGCGGTGACGATCGTTTACCAGGGGGAGGTGGAGCACCGGGACTCGGCGGGGAACCAGGGGAGGATCGGTCCCGGCGACGTGCAGTGGATGACGGCGGCATCGGGCGTTGTGCACGAGGAGAAGCACTCCCGGGACTTTTGCCGGCAGGGCGGGACGCTGGAGATGGTCCAGCTCTGGGTGAACCTCCCCGCGAAGGACAAGACGTCGCCGCCGGGCTACCAGACCCTTCTCGACCGCCAGATTCCCCGGGTGATCCTCGCGGAAGGGATCGGCACGGTAAGGGTGATTGCCGGGGGGCTCGAGGGGCTGAAAGGTCCCGCCCGCACCTTCACTCCGATCCATCTGTGGGACCTGCGGGTCAAGGGAGGGCGCCGGGCCGAGCTGCCTCTGCCGGAAGGACACACCACGATCCTTTTCATCCTGCGAGGGAAGGTGGAGCTGGGCCTGTCCAGGACGGCCGGTGAAGCGGACCTGGTGCTGCTGAGCCGTGACGGGGAGGGCATCGTCTTCGACGCGCGGGAGGACGCATCGATCCTGGTGCTCAGCGGCAAGCCGATCGACGAGCCGGTCGTCGGCCACGGTCCCTTCGTCATGAACACGCAGGAGGAAATTCAGCAGGCCATCGAAGACTACCGGACCGGCCGGATGGGACGGATATCTTCCTGATCCGCCGGCCCCGGCACGAATCGCTGCGAGGCCAGGCCGTTGCTCCCTTTGCCTCTTTTCTCGGCCCGGCGGAGGCACTTCGCCGCAGAGTTTGCTAAAATCACAGGCCGTCGCGAAATCAAGCGCCCCGGGGGTTGCGGACCGAAGCAATCGGTCCGGGTTCCCGGGGTTGTCGCGCAGAACCTGCGCGGCCCCCTCCCGGCGGCCCCCCACTCGGGCGGATCTGGCGGGAGACTTCAGGAGGCTAGGGTGTTCCGCATCGTACGGCGAGAGCAGTTCGGTCCGGTGACCTTCCTGTGGGAAGTGGAGGCGCCGAAGGTGGCGCGGGCCGCCCGGCCCGGCCACTTTCTCATGGTGCGCATCGACGAGACGGGGGAGCGGATCCCTCTCACCGTGGCCGACTTCGACGTCGGGCGGGGGACCGTCACCGTGGTCATCCAGGCGGTGGGGAAGACCACCCGGCAGATGATGGCCCTCCCCGAGGGGTCGGAGATCCTGGACTTCGTGGGGCCTCTGGGGCTCCCCAGCGAGATCCACAACCCCGGCAAGGTGGTCCTGGTGGGAGGAGGCCTGGGGGTGGCCCCCGTCTTCCCGCAGCTGAGGGGCTACAAGGAGAAGGGGAACTACACCCTCTCCATCGTCGGGTTCCGCTCCAAAGACCTGATGTTCTGGGACGACAAGTTCCGGCGCTACAGCGACGAGTTCCACGTCACCACCGACGACGGCACCTTCGGGATGAAGGGGCTGGTGACCGACGCCCTGAAGAAGGTCCTGGAGGCCCATCCCGACGTCAAGGAAGTGGTGGCCATCGGGCCGCTGGTGATGATGCGGGCCTGCGCCCAGGTGACCCGCCCCCTGAACATCCGCACCCTGGTGAGCCTGAACTCCATCATGGTGGACGGCACGGGCATGTGCGGCTCCTGCCGCGTCACCATCGACGGGCTCATGCGGTTCGCCTGCGTGGACGGCCCCGACTTCGACGGCCACAAGGTGAACTTCGAGGAGCTGATGCTCCGCCAGAAGCGCTTCGAGCGGGAGGAGAAGGAGGCGCTGGAGCGCTACCAGCGGGAGGCCGCCGCGGTGGCTTCGCTCCCGAGCACCTCCGGCGATCCCATGAAATCGATCGCGGTGCTCCGGGCGCGGCAGGAGACCGAGGCGGCGCTGAAGGACCTGCCGGCGCTTGTTCCCGTGCCGGAGCCGCTGCCGCCCGACCAGAAGCCGGTGGTGAAGAACATCCGGACCATCGCCCCGAAGAGGACCCCCATGCCGGAGCAGCCGGCGAAGGTCCGCGCCCACAACTTCCAGGAAGTGAACCTGGGATACACGCTGGACGCGGCCTTCTGCGAGTCGGAGCGCTGCCTGAACTGCAAGAAGCCCCGGTGCGTCCCGGGCTGCCCGGTGGGAATCGACATCCCCGGCTTCGTCTCGGCGGTGGCCCGGAAGGACCTGAAGACGGCTTACCGGATCCTGAAAGCCTCCAACGCCCTGCCGGCGGTCTGCGGGCGGGTCTGCCCCCAGGAGAGTCAGTGCGAGGCCACCTGCATCATCGGGAACAAGCTGGAGCCGGTGGCGGTCGGGAGGCTGGAGCGGTTCGTGGCCGACTTCGCCGTCTCCCGGGGCTGGGACGAGGTCCCGGACGTGCCGAAGACCGGGAAGAAGGTCGCCGTCATCGGCTCGGGGCCGGCGGGCCTCGCCTGCGCCGGCGATCTGATCAAGAGGGGAGTGGACGTCACCATCTTCGAGGCGCTCCACGTGGCCGGCGGCGTGCTGAAGTACGGCATCCCGGAGTTCCGCCTTCCCAACCACATCATCGACATGGAGATCGACAACCTCCGCCGGATGGGGGTGAAGTTCGAGCTGGACGCCATCATCGGGAAGATCTACACGATCCCCCAGATCCTGGAGGAGATGGGATATCAGGCGGTGTTCGTCGGGACCGGGGCCGGGTCCCCCAAGTTCATAGGGATCCCCGGCGAGTCCCTGAACGGCGTCTTCTCCGCCAACGAGTTCCTCACCCGCGTGAACCTGATGCGGGGGAACGAGAAGCCGCTCTACGACACCCCCGTGGGGATGGGGCGGAGGGTGGCGGTGGTGGGCGCCGGGAACACCGCCATGGACGCGGCCCGGGTGTCGATGCGGATCGGGGCGGAGGAGGTCTGCATCGTCTACCGCCGCAGCCAGAAGGAGTCCCCGGCCCGGGCGGAGGAGCTGCACCACGCCATGGAGGAGGGGGTGAAGTTCTACTGGCTGACCAACCCGGTCCGGGTCCTGGGCAACGACGCCGGCTGGGTGAGCGGGATGGAGTGCGTGGAGATGGAGCTGGGAGAGCCCGACGCCTCCGGGCGCCGGCGTCCCATCCCCAAGGCAGGCACCGAGAAGATCCTGAACGTGGACACGGTGATCTCCGCTCTGGGGACGAGCGCGAACCCGGTCATCGCCCAGACGACGCCTGGGCTGAAGATCAACCAGTGGGGCTACATCGTCGTGGATGAGGCGACGATGGCGACGTCGCTTCCCGGCGTCTACGCCGGCGGCGACATCGTCACCGGGGCCGCCACCGTTATCCTGGCCATGGGGGCCGGGCGCACGGCGGCCGCCGGCATCCTCGGCTACCTCGGAATCGCCGCGCAGACGGCCGCGGCGGCCGGCCCGGCGACCGCTTAGGAGAGAGAAGCCATGCCCTCCACCTGCCCGAGATGCCGCCAGGTCGTTGCCGACGACATCGTCTGCTGCGCCGACCTGGTCTACACCTGGCGGTGCACCGCCTGCCACAAGGTTGCGACCGGATTCGCCATGCCCTACGGGAAGTGCTTCATGTGCGGCGGCGTTCTCGAGGTCATCAAGGGCCACGAGTTCGACGATCCCATGAAGGTGAAGCCGATCCGGGACGCCGTCCAGTTCGAGCTGAACACCTACCACTTCTACCGCCTGGCGCTGCCGAAAGTGAAGGACCCCACGCTGCGGGCCATCATGCACGAGCTCTACCACCACGAGGTGGACCACCTCCACACTCTGCAGGAGCGCTACCACACGCACCTCAACGAGGAGGTCCTGGACCTGCGCCCCGACGTGGACGCGCTTCTCTCCGACAGCCTGTTCCAGGGAATCGATCTCGCGGATCCCAAGGACGGGCCCCTGGGGCTCTACGACAAGGCCATCGACATGGAGCGCCGGACCCGGGATTACTTCAAGAAGCTGGCGAGCGATCTCCCCGACGGGCCGGAGAAGGAAATCTGCCAGGAGCTGGCGGCCGAGGAGGAGGAGCACGTGGCCATGCTGGAGACGGAAAGGGAGCAGTTCATTGGCAAGTAAGACCACCGTGGATTTGGAGAAGCTGGCGCAGGATCTCTCCGACGCCGACGCCCGCGTGGTGGAGGGGGCGCTGCGGCGCCTGGGCGCGAGGCTGGGGCGTCTCGGGAACGCGGAGTACCGCCGCGCGGTGGAGCTGGTGTGCAGCCTTTTCTACGTGGACCCTGCCGATCGACCCGACCTGGAACGGGCCCTGGAACGGGGCACGAAGCTGCTCGCGGCCCAGGGGGCCAAGGTGATTCCGCATCTCATCCGGCAGATGGAGGGGAGCGACATCAAGTCCCACCTCTATCTGGCCCGGACGCTGGGCCTGATCGGTCCGGAGGCGCTCCCGCGCCTGAGAAACCTGATGGCCACCGCGGAGGACCCTTACTCCCGGGCCTTCGCCATCTACGCCCTGGGGAAGATGACCTGTCCCGACGTGGTCCGGGCGCTGCCGGAAGTGCTGGGGGGGCTGATGCACCCGGACAAGGAGGTCAGGGACTCGGCGGCGAGGACCCTGGGGAAGATAGCGACGGTGGCCCCGCCCCGGAGGCTCACGCCGCGCCGGCGCAGGGAGATGTTCGAGGCCCTCACCAGGGCCCTCGGAGACTTCCAGCCGGCGGTGAGGGCCAAGGCGATGCGGAGCCTGGGAAAGTTGGACGCCGCGGGGCTGATGAACCGCGAGCAGAAGAAGATGTTCGAGTCCGCCGCCCGCAAGGCCCTGGGCGAGTCGGACGAGTACGCCTGGGACAACGCCTACATCGTCCGCCGGGAGGCTCGCGAGGCGTTGGATCGCCTGCACCTGCGCTAGTGTCATGCCTTCGAAATGGCTTTACAACCCTCAACCTCGGATTGTGTAAGCACGGTGCGGTGTTCCAAACCAAGGCCGATTGTATAGAAGCGTAAGATGCACGACACTAGTCGTGAAAGCGGCCATCCTCCTGCCGGCGGCGGCGAGGAAGAGCGGCGAGTGTCGAGGGGCCCGGTCAGATCGACTCGAGGACCCGGGCCAGGTGCTCGTTCACTTCCTTTGACACTTCCTCCAGCCCCGCACCGGGAAACAGGGTGGCCATGGCCCGGGCGTTGACCGTCTCCACGCGGACCTTCCCAGCCCCCACATCCCGGACCACCACGTTGCAGGGGAGCATCAGTCCGATCTCGGGCTCCAGGGTCAATGCCTTGTGGGCCAGGGGCGGGTTGCAGGCCCCCAGGATCACGAAGGGGGAGAAGTCCACTCCCAGCTTCTCCTTCAGGGTGGCCTTGACGTCGATCCGGGTCAGGATGCCGAAGCCCTCCTTCTTCAGGGCCTCCTGGGTCCTCTCCAGGACCGCTTCGAACGGCATCTGGACGTCCTTCCCCATGCCCGCGGGGCTGCTCCTGTAGGTTGGACTCGTCATGGTCAATCCTCCGGAACGCCGGCGGCGCGCAGCAGGGCCATCATCGGGCACCAGCCGGTGAAGGCCGACTGGAAGAGATTCAGCCCGACGAAGGCGGTGAAAAGATAGAAGTAGGGGCTCACGGCGTAACCGAAAGCCAGCGAAACCAGCACGAAGAAACCCGCGATCAGCCGCAGCCAGGCGTTCAATCCCATTCTTTTCATCATTTTTATTTTTCTCCTTCTCCCGGGGCGTGATGGAATCCTCCCCGGCAGAGATGCAGATTCGCGCCGGAGGATACAGCCCGGCCACGAACCGGGTCCGGCAGGGAACAGGACGGTTCGGACGGGCGCGGCCGGGGAGGGCCTCAGGCGCCGCGCTGCCGCCGGAGCCTCTCCAGCGACTCCCGGACCTCCCGGCGGATCTCCTCGGGGACGCGCTCTTCGGGGAGCCGATCCAGAAGCCCGACCGTCCGCCGGAGCGACTCCAGGAAGTCCCGGCAGGGAGGGCAGTCCTCCAGGTGGGTCTCCGCCTCGGAGCAGAGGGCCTCGTCCAGCTCCCCGTCCAGATACTCGGAAAGGCGGGCGAACAGCTCCTTGCAGCGGGGAGAGCCGGGGCTATGGGCATGGCTCATCGTTTTTCTCCCGCGGCGCCCTCCCCGGTCAGTGCGGCCTCCAGCCGTTGCCGGACCATCAGCCGCCCCCGGTGAAGCCGCATCTTGACGGTGGTCTCCGGGAGGTTCAGGGCCGCGGCCACCTCGGCGGTGGAAAGGTGCTCCATGTCCCGCATGACGAGGACGATCCGGTAATGGGGCGGCACCTCCGCCACCGCCTTCCGGATCGTCTGCCGCAGCTCCGATCGGGCCAGCGCCTCGTCGGGGAGGGCGGCCGGGTCGGGGATCTCGGCCCGGGGCTCGTCCGGATCCCGGGGGCCCAGGTCGTCCAGGGAAAGCTCCCGCTCCGGCTCGAACTTTCCCTTCCGCCGCTTCATCAGACAGGCGTTGGCCGCCACCCGGTAGAGCCAGGAGCGCAGTGCTCCGGGATGCTTGAGGGTCTTGAGCGATTTGTAGGCCTGGAGGAGGGTGTCCTGGAGGACGTCCCGGGCATCCTCCCGCTCCCCGCACATCCGGACTCCGAAGCGGTAGATCCGGTCCTCGAAGAGCGACACGAAGCTCTCGAAGGCCCCGGGTTGATCGCTCCGGATCCTCTCAAGAAGCCTCGCCTCGTCCGCCTGTTCCATCTCCGTGCCTCCCGCCCGCGGCCCGAACGAACGCTAGTTTACCATTCCCCCCGGCCGTGGCCTCCCCACTTTCATCCGACTCCAAAAGGATCCGGCCGGCAGGGCGTCGAGCGTCAAGAGCTCCCCCACCGTGGCCAGGGAAGGGAGGAGATAGTCCGGATTGCTGGGGACTGTCGAGGCTGAATGGCCGGATCCGCCAGGAAGTAGTACGATGCTGCCCAGTTGCGGCCGAGAGAATCCGGCCTGGTGCCCCCGAAGTAAGCAACGACAAGTTTCAGTCCATGAATCGAGCCCAATTTCCAGTCCTGGTCCTCCTGGCTGCCGTGGGATGGGTGTTGTCCAACGGCTGCTTCTCGCCTCTTCCGAGCCATTCTGATCGTTCATCTGCAGGAGCCCCGCTCGTTCATCGGGGCACTCTCGAGGATCGATTCCTGCTCACAGGAGAGCTCCGCGCCGTGAAAACGCGCCGCATCGAGGCCCTCCCTTCCCCAGAATGGACCGTCAAGATCCAATGGTTGGCCCCGGATGGAAGCCACGTCCGGGCCGGAGATCCGGTGGTCCAGATGGACAATTCCTCCATTCTGGCGAGGCTGGAAGATCAGAAGCTGGCTCTCGCGGAAGCGGAGAAGGAGCTTCAGAAGGCCCGAGCGGACACCGCCCTCGAACGGGCGAAGAAGAGCCTCGAGGCTGTGCGCCGCCGCATCGACCGGGACAAAGCGAGGATTGAGGCGGACATTCCCGAATCGCTTCGGCCCCGGCGGGAGCACCAGGAGAAGCAGCTGGCCCTGGAGAAAGCGGAAGCCGCACTGGAGAAGGCGGTGCGGGCTATGAATCTTCTCGAGAAGAGTGCGGGGAACCAGGCGCGGATCGCGGAACTCAAGAGGGACAAGGCCCTTCGCGATGTGGACCGTGCGGAGGCTTCCCTTCGAGCGCTGACGCTCACGGCTCCCGCGGACGGGCTGGTCATCATCGGACTGGACAGACAATTCGGACGCCAGTGGCAGGAAGGGGACTCCGCCTATCCGGGCCAGGTCCTGGCGGAGATCCCCGATCTCTCGGAGATGGAAGTGGAGGCCTGGCTCAGCGACGTTGATTACGGCCAGGTGCGCGCCGGGATGGCCACACGGTGTCGCCAGGATTCCGATCCCGGCCGGGTCTTTGAGGGGAGGATCACCCAGGTCGGCACGGTGGCGTCCGGAAGAGATGCATTCTCAGGCCGCCGCTTCTTTCCTGTCCGCGTGGCGCTGACTGGAGGGGACCCGGAAACCATGAGGCCGGGAATGTCCGTGCAGGTGGAAGTTGTCCGCGGACGCTGGGATGGAGCGCTTCTGGTTCCGAGGGTGTTCCTGGATCCAGGCGGCCCCGGATCTTCGCTGGTGCTTCCCGGAGGCCGAACCGTCAAGGTGGATATCGCCGGGTGCAATGCCGTGGAATGCGCTCTCCGGGAAGACCCTCCCGAGGGAACCCTCCAGGGGAGCGTCCCGTGAGCCGGCCCTCCGCCTTCGCGGCCGGCGCCCTCTGGATGACGGTGCTCCTCATCGGATGTGCCGGCCCCCCGCAGGGCGAAGTGTGCACGGTGAAGCGGGCCGACCTCGTCCTGACGGTGGAAGCGGCCGGGTCCCTGAAGGCCGATGAGAGCACCAGCGTTGCTCCTCCCATCATCCCTAAGGCCTGGAACCTCAAGATTGTGTGGATTGCCCCGGAAGGCCGCCCGGTCCGGGCGGGGGACCCTGTTCTGGCATTCGATGACGGTGAACTCCGGCAGGATCTCGAGCGGAAGAAGGCGGATCGGGATCAGGCCGTGAAGGAGATGGAGAAGCAGCAGCTGGAACTGCGGGTCCAGATCCTGGAGCTGGAGGGGCAGCGGGCCGAGGCGGAGTCTCGCCTGCGGCGCGCCCGCCTCAAGCTGGATGTGCCGGAGGATCTCGTGGCCCTGACCGAGCGGGCGAAGGACCGATTGGAGCACGAACTGGCGGCGGCGGAGGTGGAGTCCCTCGGGCTCCAGAGGCGGCTGCAGGAGGAGTCGGGAGAGACCCAAATCGAAATCCTGAGGCAACGCCGGGATCGAAGCGCGGAGCGGGTTCGCGAACTGGAGAAGGGGATTTCGGAGATGCGCATGAAGGCTCCCCGGGACGGCATCGTTGTCCATGTCAGCAACTGGCGGGGAGAAAAGAAGAAAGCTGGAGACACCGTGAACCGGATGGAGAAGATCCTGGAGATTCCGGATCTGCGGCGCATGGGCGCCGAGGCGGAGATCGATGAGGAGGACGCCGGGCGAATCCGCGTGGGGCAGCCGGTGCGGCTGCGTCTGGAGGCCTATCCCGATCGCCAGATCCATGGACGGGTTGCGGAAATCGCCCCGGCCATCCGCCGCCGATCCTGGAACTCTCCGCTCAAGGCACGGATCGCCCGCGTCCGCCTCGAGGGGGAGAGGCCCGACTGGATGCGGCCTGGAATGCGTTTCCGGGGTGAAATCGAAGTGGAGCGGGTGGACCACGCGCTGGTCATCCCGCTGGAGGCGGTTGTCTCGGGCTCCGGGGGGCCGGTGGTCACCCGGATCACGCCTTTCCGCCGGATGGAAAACTCCGTCAGGCTGGGGAGGAGGAACCAGACTCTGGTGGAGGTCGTCTCGGGGCTCAAGGAAGGGGACCGGATCTCCCGGTCCCCCGCGGGGGAAAACGGGACGGGACCGCGGCGGGGGGTTTCATGAACCACCGGCTGTCTCTTGCTGCGTCCGGTGCCACGATGCTGCTCGCCGTGGGCGTGGCGGGTTTCCTATGGGTCAGACACCCGGCCGGGCTCACTTCCGACAGGGTCCCCCTGTTCAAGGTCGAGCGCGGAGTGTTCATCCGCACCGCAATGGCGGAAGGGTACCTCCGCGCCGTGGACGCGACCCCCATCACCGTTCCGCAGGGGATCGAGGGAACCCCACGCATCGCCTGGATCGCGCCCGATGGCAGCCAGGTCAGAAAAGGGGACGTGGTGGTCCGCCTCGACACCACCTCGCTGGAACAGGATCTCGCCGACGGGGCCGGTGACCTGGAACAGGCCAGGCTCCGTACCGTGGACGGGGAGGAATCGGGGGGAGAGAAGCGGAAGGACCTGTTCCGGGACGCCCAAACAGCGGAAAGGGAACTGGAACAGGCGGAGGCTTTCGCGCCCCGCGATCCCGGCATCTTTTCACGGAGGGAAATCCTCGATTCCGAGATCGACCTGGAACTGGCCCGGGAGAAGATCGAGAACATCCGCCAGAAGGGGGACACCGTCTCCCGGCAGGGCCGAAACCAGATGGATCTGCTCCGGATCGAACGGTCCCAGGCGGAGCTCGCGCTCCGGAAAACCAGGAAGGGCCTGGCCTCTGCTGAAATCCGGGCTCCCCATGACGGCATGCTGGTGCTCACCCGGAGCTGGGAGGGCGTTCTTCCGGAGAGCGGGATGGGAGTCTGGCCGGGACAGGATCTGGCCGAGCTCCCGGATCCGAGCCGGATGCAGGTCGTGGCGTACGTCCTGGAGGCGGACGCCACGGGACTCAAGGCCGGCTGCCGGGCGACCCTGGTGGTGGAAGCCTTTTCCGAGAAGGCGATTGCGGCCAAGGTGGAACAGGTGGATCCCCTGGCGAAGAGGCGGGGATGGAGAGTCCCTGTGCAGTACTTCGAGGTGCTGCTCGCTCCGGAGCCGAAGGCCGTGGAAGGGATGAAGCCGGGGCTGCGGGTGCAGGCGGAAATCGTGTCGCAGGAGACGCCAGGCTCGTTGATGGTTCCCCCGCAGGCCATTTTTTTTGAAGAAGGGAAGGACAAGGTCTTCCGAAAGGAGGGGAGCAGCCTGGCTCCCGTGGAGGTCGAGGTGGGAGACCGGGGACTGGCCCGGGTCGTGATCCTCCGGGGCCTCAAGGAGGGGGACGAAGTGGCCCTGCGCGATCCCCGGTCGGGTTCCGTGGAGGCCCTGGAGAAGCGCCCCGAGGCGAAAGCGCCTCCCCGGGGTTCCGGGAGCACGCCGTGAATCTCCCCGAGCCCATCGAATACGCCCTCGCCAGTCTTCTGGCCCACAAGCTTCGCAGCGGACTGACGATGCTGGGCATGCTCTTCGGAGTGGGGGCGGTCATCGCCATGCTCTCCATCGGGGCCGGCGCCGAGAGACAGGCTCTGGCCATGATCGACACGCTGGGGCTGCGAAACGTCTATGTGCGGCACAAGGAGTTCACCGAGGAAGAGCTCCAGGAGATCCGCAAGCGTTCCGCGGGGCTGTCGCTGCGGGACGCCCGGGCGATCGAAGGCGCGGTGCCCCACGTCGAGTCGGTGCTGCCGCGAATCAAGCTGGAGCCCTACAAGGTCTTCTCCTTCACCGGTCGCACCAAGCCTGCTGTGTATGGGGTTCCTTCGGCCTACGCGGCATCGGCCGGTCTCCGCCTCGTGGAGGGGAGGTTCTTCAGCGCGAAGGAAGAAGCTGCCCATGCCCAGGTCTGCGTCGTCGGCGCCCGGGTAAGCCGGGAGCTCTTCGGATACGAAAGCGCCATGGGCCGCGACATCAAGGTGAACGATGTCTGGCTCACGGTGATCGGTGTTCTCCGGCCCCAGCCGGGCAGCGAGCGAGAGTTCAGGGGCATTCCTCTGGAGACCACCGAGGGGGAGCTGCTCCTTCCCCTCGCCACCGCACGTCGCAAGTTCGAGCGCGAGATTCTGAGGGACGAGCTGGACGAGATCCGGATCACGCTGGACTCGAAGGCCGATCCGATTGAGTCCGCGGCAGTCGTAGCCAACCTTCTCGATCGCCTGCACGGCGGCGCCGAAGATACGAGCCTGACCGTGCCTCGGGCGCTCCTGGATCAGAGCCGGCGCACCCAGCGGCTGTTCAGCATTGTCATGGGGTGCATTGCGGGAATTTCACTGCTGGTCGGAGGGATCGGGATCATGAACATCATGCTGGCCACGGTTCTGGAGCGGACGGCGGAGATAGGACTGCGCCGGGCCGTGGGAGCCCGTCGCCGCGACGTGCGGAACCAGTTCGTGATCGAGGCCTTCATCTTGAGCCTGGCGGGAGGGGTGTCGGGGGTGCTTCTTGGGGTGGCCATCGCGCAGGGAGTCGCCGCTTATGCCGGATGGGTCACGGTCGTGACGGCCGGCTCCATTCTCCTCGCCACGGGCGTCTCAATCGCAGTGGGCCTGATTTTTGGGATCTATCCCGCCTGGCGCGCTGCGAATCTCGACCCCATCGAGGCGCTCCGACACGAGTAGGGGGACCGCACGAGCCGGTTCGGGGCGGAAGCTCTCTGTTGACGGGACGCCGGGATCGGTGCAGTTCTGCGCAATCGGATTCTCCCGGCATCTTGCGCCGGCGCGGCGCCGCGGATCACCCCGCGCGCGGCCCCCGGGGGAGGGTGGCTTCCATCCATTTGCGGATGCGGTTGGCGTCCCCGAGGCGCGTGTACTTGCCCCAGGAGTCGAGGAGGACGATGATGACCGGCCGCGCCGCGATCTGCGCCTGCATCACCAGGCACCGCCCGGCCTCATCGAGGTAGCCGGTCTTCGACAGACCGATGATCCAGGACCTGTTCTTCACCAGGCCGTTGGAATTGTTGTATTCCAGCACGCGGCCGTCGGAGAGCGTCACCGGGTGGGAGGGAGATGTCGTGAACCGGCGGATCGCCGGATATTCGCAGGCGGCCCGGACCATCCGCGAGAGGTCCTCCGCGCTGGAGACGTTCTCGCTGGAGAGGCCGCTTGCGTCCGCGAAGCGGGTGTGGGGCATTCCCAGATCCAGCGCCTTGCGGTTCATGGCCGCGACACACGCCCCGGTCCCCCCCGGATAGGTGCGGGCCAGGGCCGCGGCTGCCCGGTTCTCGGAGGCCATCAGCGCCACCCACAGCAGATCGCCCCGCGAGAGGCGGAAGCCCACCTTCAGCCGCGAGGGGGTGCGCCTGGCGCCGTTTGTGTCCGCCCTTTCGATGGTGATCGGCTGGTCCGGCGGGAGGCGGGCGTCGAGGACGACCATGGCGGTCATGAGCTTCGTGATGGAAGCGATGGGCACGACCTGCCTGGGGTTCTTCGCGTAGAGGGTCAGCCCGCGCGCCTCGTCGATCACCAGCGCGGCGTTCGACTTCAGATCCAGCCGGTAAGGCGCCGCCGCCGGTTTCATGGCGGCATGGGCGGCGGTCCCTCGTGCCGCCGGTGCCCTCGCTCCCGTGTGGGCCAGGCCGCTCATCGTGGCCGCCCGCCGGGCGGAATCCCCCCCGGCGCCGCCGCCACCCACCGCCGCCACCGTCATCACGCCCGCCAGGATCGCCGCCGGCACCGTCGCCCGCACGAAATGACCCAGAGAAACCTCCTCACCATGGTTCCGGCGGCCGCCTGACCGCGCAGTCCATCGACCGTCCGCGGAACCGGGCGGACTTCAACGCGGATTCGCGTCCCCCCGGCTCGACCGGCATCTCATTTCAACAACCCGCGGCGCTTGAGCAACGGCTCAACCCTGGGCTCGCGGCCCCGGAAGGCCTTGTAGAGGGCCATGGGCTCTTCGGTGTTCCCCCTGGACAGGATGTGGTCGCGAAATCGTTTCGCCGTCGCGGGGTCGAAGAGGCTGGTCTCCTTGAACGCCTCGAAGGCGTCGGCGTCGAGGACTTCGCTCCAGAGGTAGCTGTAATACCCCGCCGAGTAACCGCCCGAGAAGATGTGCTGGAAGTACGGTGTCCTGTACCGGACGACAATCTCGGGGATCATCCCGATCCTTTTCATCGAGGCGGTCTCGAAGGTGCCGGCATCCCGTTCTTTGGCGTCGGTCAGCGTCGCCCAGTCCATGTCGAGGAAACAGGCGGATTCATACTCGACCGTTGTGAAGCCCTGGTTGAATTCGTTCGCCTTCTTGATCCTGTCCAGAAGGGCCTGGGGAATCGGTTCGCCGGTCTGGTAATGCCTGGCGTAGGTCTTCATGACTTCGGCCTCGCCCGCCCAGTTCTCCATGATCTGCGAGGCGAGTTCGACGAAATCACGGGGAACGTTCGTCCCGGCCAGCGACTCGTAGGTCACATCGGACAGAAGGTCGTGGAGGGCGTGGCCGAATTCGTGGAAAAGCGTCTGGGCTTCTTCGAAGGTGATCAGGGACGGTTTCTCGGCCGTGGGCTTGGTGAAATTTCCGACGTTATAGACGATCGGGGTGATTCTCTTTCCGTCCTGAACGGATTGCTCGCGGATGGAGCTTGACCAGGCCCCTCCGCGCTTGGACGGGCGGGGGAAATAGTCCGAGTAAAGAATCCCGACGTGGGTCCCGTCGGCCTCCTTGACCTCAAACACTTCGACCTCGGGATGATAGACGGGGATGTCCGTTCTCGGAGTGAAGGTCAGGCCCCAGAGTCTGTTGGCGACGTCGAACGCGCCTTGCCGGACGGCCTTCAACTCGAAGTAGGGTCGCAGGATTTCGTCATCGAGGTCGTACCTGGCCTTCTTCAGCTTTTCGGCGTAATACCACCAGTCCCAGGGCTCGAGTTTTCCGGCGACGCCGTCCTTGTTCATCATGGCCTGGAGCTCCCTGGCCTCATTCCTGGCCATCGCCAGGGCGGGCGGCCAGACCTGGTCGAGGAGCTTATAGACACCGGCCGGCGTCTTGGCCATGTTCTCCTCAAGGACGTAGTCGGCATGGGTTGGATAGCCCAGGAGGTTGGCGCGGGTGACGCGCAGGGCGGCGATTCTCGGAGAAATGGCGCGATTGTCGGCCGCGTTGCCGTTGGCCCCCCGACTGATGAAGGCCCGGGAGATCTTCTCCCGCAGGTCGCGGCGGGCGGAATAGGTGAAGAAAGGGATGCAGGACGGTTTGTGGAGGGTGAAGACCCACTTGCCTTCGAGGCCTTTGGCATCGGCCGCTTCAGCCGCGCGGGTGACCACGTCGGCCGGGAGCCCGGCCAGGTCTTCCTGCTTGTCCAGAACGAGGGCGAATCCGTTGTCCTCAGCCAGGACGTTCTGGCCGAACTTCTGGGTCAGGACGGCCAGCTCCTCGTTGACTTTGCGGAGCTCGCCCTTTTTCACCTCGTCGAGGGCCGCGCCGCTCCGGACGAAGGCTTTGTAGGTCTTTTCGAGAAGGCGGGCTTGTTCGGGGCCGAGGCCGAGCGCGTCCTTTTGATCGTTGACGGCCTTCACCCGTTCGAAGAGCGTGGCGTTGAGAACGATGTCGTCCCCGTGCTTGGACAGGATCGGAGCCAGCTCGGCTTCGATCTTTTGAAGCTCCTCGTTGGTGTTGTTCGAGGTCAGGGCGCCGAAGACGTTGGCCACCCGGGTCAGAAGGGCTCCGGTCCGCTCCAGGGCTTCGATCGTGTTGGCCATGGACGGCGGCTCGGTCGAGGCGACGATCGCCTCAATTTCCTTTTTCTGCCGGGCCATCCCCTCCTGGAAGGCGGGCATGAAATGGGCTTCCTTGATCTCGCCGAACGGAGGTGTGCCGAAGGGCGCGGTCCATTCGGTCAGGAGGGGGTTCAGGTTCTGCGTCACGGGCCTCTCCGGTTCCTTTCTTGCGCAGGCCGCGGCGACGAAAGCCATGGCCAGGACGAGACTGAGCGTCTTTTTCATGATGTCGGTTCCTCCTGATCCCGGCTCCGCCGGGAGAGTCCATTCCATCGCCGCCAGGTCGATCCTGGAACATCCGGGAATTCCGCCGGGACCGCGGCCCCGGCCCGCCGGATCTTATGCGATCCGAAGGCGTGGCGGGAAATCCGGTGCCGGCCGATCCGGAAGGTCCGGGTGCCCCGGGGGCGTTTCCTTCAGCGAGAAGACGGGCGACGGGTTCTTCGGTGGGCTCGTCCCGTTTCGCTCGGGAAACGAGTATCCTTTTTGGTCGGACCGCATCTCTAGGGTAGGGACGGGAAGAAGATCAGGGGGAGGGAAGCGATGCGCCGATTCTTCACCTTGTTATCAATCGCGGCCGTGCTGATGACGCTGGCCCGGGGGACGGGGGATGCCTCCTGGGAGGCTGGGGAGGCGGCGCCGCTGACGCCCGAGTCGGCGGTCTCGCTGGCCCTGGCCAACCACCCGATGCTCCGCGTGGCCCACACGGAGGTGGCGGCGGCCGAGGCCGACAAGAAGACGGCCCGCAGCGGCTACCTTCCCCGCCTGGACCTGACCGAGGACTACGCCCGGTCCACCAACCCGGTCTTCGTCTTCGCCTCCAGGCTGGGGCAGCAGGTCTTCGGACCGCAGGACTTCGCCATCTCATCCCTGAACGAGCCCGACCCGTTCACCAACGCCGCGACCCGGCTGGTCCTCCGGCAGAACGTCTGGGACGCCGACCGGACGCGCCTGGGAAACAGGGCAGCGATTCTGGGAATCTCCGCGGCCGCCGACGGCGAGACCCGGGCCCGGGAAGAGGTCGCCTTCGGCGCCATCAAGGCCTTCTGGGACGCGGTCCTATCCGACGAGATGCTCCGTGTGACCCGCGCCGCCGAGGAGGCGGCCCGGGCCAACCGGGACCTGGCCGCGAACCAGGAAGAGGCGGGCACTGCCGTCCCCTCGGACCGGATGTCGGCGGAGGTGCGCCTCTCGGAGGTGCAGGCGATGCGGATCCGCGCCGAGCAGGGGACCCGGGTCGCCCGGGCGGCGCTGCGGCAGGCGCTGGGCCTCTCCGAGGACCGGGAGTTCGTCCTGTCGCCTCCGAAGGTGGAGGCCGTGCCGGCGGGCGGAGAGGAATCCGAGGAGTCGCGGGTGACCGAGGCGCTTTTCTCCCGGTCCGATCTGAGGGCCCTCGGATCGAGGATCCGGCAGGCGGAGATGGGGGAGAAGATCGCCCGGAGCCGCTACGTCCCCGAGCTGGGCCTGGGCGCCCAGATGGAGTGGAACGACGAGACGCTGTTCGGCCGGGCGGGGAACAACTGGACCGTGGGTGCCTCCCTGCGCATCCCCCTCTTCGACGGCCTGGAGACCGCCTCGCGGATCGACCGCGCCCGGGCCGACAAGGAGAAGCTCCTGGCCTACCGGGACTCCATGACCGAGGGGATTCGCCTGGAGGTGCGCGCCGCCTGGGCCGACCTGGTTTCTGCCTCGGAGCGGCTGCGGGTGGCCGAGTCGGCCCTGGGACAGGCGGACGAGGCGCTGCGTGTCGTGAGGGAGCGTTACACCGAGGGAATCGCGGTGATGGTGGAGCTGCTGGGGTCCGAGGCGGCGCGGACTTCCGCCCAGGGAAACAGGGCGATGGCCACCCGGGACCTGGTTCTGGCCCGTTCCACGCTGGATTTGGCCACCGGAAGGGGCGTTGCGACGGCGGGCGGCGCTCCGGCGGCGCGATGAGGGGGCGATGAGCGATCGGGAAGAGGGGATGAAGATCATGATGAGGAACGTCGGAGAGATTTCGGGAAGGGCATCGCGAAGGCGGGCGCTCCGGATCGCGGGTGCCCTGGTCCTCCTGGTTTCGCTGGGCGGCCTCGCCTGCGCGAGGGGAACGGAGCGGGCGGAGAGGGAGATCGGGCCCGCCATTCCGGTCTGGGTGGAGACCGCGGCGGAGATTCCCTGGGCCGAGGAGATCCCGGTGACCGCGGGCCTGATGCCCCTGCGGCGGGCGAGCCCCGGGACGGTCCTGATGGGCCGTGTGGAGGAAGTGCTCCGGCACGAAGGAGACAGGGTCCGCGCGGGCGAGGTCCTGGCCCGGGTGGAGAGCCGGGACGTGGCGGCCCGCCTCGCCCAGGCCGAGGCCGGCGTGGCGGCGGCCAGGGCGCAGGAGGAGAACGCCCGGCTCGCCAAGGAACGGATGGAGCGGCTCCAGGCGCGGCAGGCGGCCAGCCGCAAGAACGTGGAAGATGCCGTCACCGGCTACGAGGCGGCGGCGGCCGGGCTCCGCGCCGCCGAGGAGGGAGTGAAGGCGGCCCGGGTCGCCTACGGCTATTCCCAGGTGAAGGCCCCCTTCGCGGGGGTCGTGGCGGAGAAGCGGGTGGAAGCGGGGGACACCGCCGCCCCCGGGATGCCTCTCTTCGTGGTGGAGGACACCTCGAAAATGAAAGTGGAGGCGTCGGTGCCCGAGTCCTCCATCGCCAATCTGGCCGCGGGCCGGCCGGTGCAGGTGATGGTGGAAGCGGCCGGGGAAGGGACCCGGCAGGGGGTTCTCTCGGAGATCCTTCCGGCGGGAGATCCCCGGAGCCGCACCTTCACCGTCCGGGTCGTTCTGGACAATTCCGACGGCGCCCTGCGGTCCGGGATGTTCGCGCGACTCATCATCGAGAAGGGGGACCGGAAGGCCCTGGTGGTGCCCGAATCGGCCCTGGTCCGGCGCGGCCCCCTGACGGGGGTCTTCGTGGTGGACGAAGGGAGCGTGGCGCGCCTGCGCTGGATCACGGCGGGAGAGACCCGCGACGGCAAGATCGAGGTCCTCACCGGGCTGAAAGCGGAGGAGCGCATCGTACTGTCGCCGCCGCCGGCGATTGCGGACGGCGCGAAGATCGAGGTGAAGTGATGGCGGGAGTGGGTGCCTCCGGCCGCATTGCCCAGGCCTTCCTGGACAACAAGCTGACGCCGCTTCTGGTCCTGGCCTCCCTGGTCCTGGGGCTTCTGGCCGTGGTCGCGACGCCCCGGGAGGAGGAGCCGCAGATCGTCGTTCCCATGATCGACGTGATGGCCCCGTGGCCCGGGGCCGACGCCGGGGACGTGGAGCGCCTGGTCACCATCCCTCTGGAGCGGGCGGTGCGGGAGATCCCCGGCGTGGAGTACGTCTACGCCACCACCCAGCCCTCCGGAGCCATGCTGGTGGTCCGCTTCCTGGTGAACTGGGATCCGGAGCGGGCGCTGATCAACGTCCGGGACAAGGTGGCCAACGTCGCTCCCGTCCTGCCCGCCGGCGCCATGGCCCCTTCGGTCGTGCCCCGATCCATTGACGATGTCCCGATTCTGGCGGTGACCTTCTCCTCGGAGCGGTACGATCCTCAGGCCCTGCGGCAGATGGCGGCGGAGGTGGAGGAGAAGATCCGGGAGGTGCCGAACGTCTCCACCACCACCCTCATCGGCGGGCTGCGCCGTCAAATCCGGGTGGAGCTGGATCCGCAGCGGCTGGCGGCGCGAAACCTGGCTCCGGCGGCGGTCTACATGGCGCTGCGCCAGGCCGGGTCGTCGCTTCCGGCCGGGAGCATGGGCGCGCGCGGCGAGGAGACCCTGGTCGAGACGGGGGACTTTCTCCGGGGCGCCGAGGACGTGGGCGCGGTCGTCGTGGCCGCTCCCATGGGGAACGCCGTCCACGTCCGGGACGTGGCCACCGTGGCCGACGCGCCGGAGGAGCCTCGCTCATATGTCTTCCACAAGGAGCCCGGGAAGCCCACGATCCCGGCGGTGACTCTGGCGGTGGCCAAGACCCGGGGCGCCAACGCCACGGTGGTCGCGGAGGCGGTGCTCCACCGGATCGAGGCGGAGCGGGGACGGCTTCTTCCCGCGGGGGTCGGCGTGACGGTCACCCGGGACTACGGCGAGACGGCCAAGGACAAGTCCAACGAGCTGATCAAGCACCTGATCCTCGCCACCCTCTCGGTGGTGCTCCTCATGGCGGTCTTCCTGGGCCGGAAGGAGTCGCTGGTGGTGGCGGTGGCGGTGCCGGTGACCCTCGCCCTGACGCTCCTCATCTACTATCTGATGGGCTACACCCTGAACCGGGTGACGCTGTTCGCCCTGATTTTCTCCATCGGAATCCTGGTGGACGACGCCATCGTGGTCGTGGAGAACATCCACCGGCACCTGTCGCTCCGGAAGCTCCCGCCGATGCAGGCGGCCGTCTTTGCGGTGGACGAGGTGGGAAACCCCACCATCCTGGCCACCTTCACCGTCATCGCCGCGATCCTTCCCATGGCCTTCGTGTCGGGGCTGATGGGCCCCTACATGCGTCCCATCCCGGTGGGCGCCTCGTTCGCCATGATCATCTCGCTCCTGGTGGCCTTCGTCGTCTCTCCCTGGCTCTCCTTCCGGTTGCTGGCGCGGCGTGGCGGCGCCGAAACCGCCCATGGAGGCGGGAGCGGCGAGGGGGGCGCCGGCCGGATCTACCGGCGACTCATGGCCCCCCTGATGAAAAGCGCCCGCCTCCGGCTGATCGCCCTGGCGGCGGTCGTGGTCCTCCTTCTCGCCTCGGTGGCGCTGGTTCCCCTGAAGCTGGTCACGGTGAAGATGCTCCCCTTCGACAACAAGAGCGAGATCCAGGTGATCGTGGACGCGCCGGAGGGGACGCCTCTGGAGGAGACCCTGGCGGCGGCGCGGGAGATGGCGGACCGGCTGTCGCTGGAGAAGGAGGTCCGGAACATCCAGGTCTACGCCGGCAACTCCGCCCCCTTCAATTTCAACGGCCTGGTCCGGCACTACTTCCTCCGGAGCGGCCCCGGCGTGGCCGACCTGCAGGTGAATCTTTTCCCGAAAGAAGAGCGCAAGGCTTCCAGCCACGCCCTGGCGCTGAGGATCCGTCCCGGGGTGACGGAGATCGCGAAGCGTCACGGCGTCCGGGTGAAGGTGGCGGAGATCCCACCGGGGCCGCCGGTCCTCTCGACGCTGGTGGCCGAGGTCTACGGTGCCGATCCCGGCGTGCGCCGGAAGCTGGCGGAGCAGGTGCTCGGGGTCTTCGAATCGACCGACGGCGTTGTGGACGCCGACTGGTACGTGGAGGCGGAGCAGCCCAAGGCCCGCTTCGTGGTGGACCGGGAGAAGGCGGCCCTGTCGGGAATCGATCCGGAGCAGGTGGCCATGACGCTGCGCCTTGCGGTGGACGGCCTCTCACCGGCGGTGGCCCACCCCGGCGCACAGCGGGAGCCGGTCCCCGTGGTCCTGCGGCTGCCGCTGTCCGACCGGACCAGCCTCAGGTCGCTCGCGGGGTTGAAGCTCCTCTCCCCTCTGGGCGTCACCGTCCCGGTGTCGGAGATGACCCGCCTGGAGCGGTCGAAGGCCTCGGAGTTCCTGTACCGGAAGAACGGAAGGGGAGTGACCTACGTCATCGGCGACGTGGCCGGGACCGAGGAGTCGCCCGTCTACGCCATCCTGAACATGTCCCCGGGGATTCGCGCCATCTCCTCGTCCCTCGGGTCGCCCCTCCCGGAGCGGATGGTGGACGATCCGGCGGAGGGAGACCGGGAGCGGGTGGTCTGGGACGGCGAATGGCGGATCACCTACGAAGTCTTCCGGGACCTGGGAATCGCCTTCGGCGCCGTGCTGATCCTGATCTACATCCTGGTGGTGGGGTGGTTTCGGTCGTTCCTGGTGCCGCTGCTGATCATGGCGCCCATTCCGCTGACGCTGGTGGGGATCCTCCCGGGCCACGCCATCGGAGGGATCTTCTTCACCGCCACCTCCATGATCGGGATGATCGCCCTTGCGGGAATCATCGTGCGCAACTCGATCCTGCTGGTGGACTTCATCGAGCTTTCCCTGGAGCGGGGCCTCTCCCTGGAGGAGGCGGTCCTGGAGGCCGGGGCGGTGCGCTTCCGCCCCATCGCCCTCACGGCGGCCGCCGTCATCGTGGGCGCGGTGGTGATGATCCTGGACCCCATCTTCCAGGGCCTGGCCATCTCGCTGATGACGGGGGTTTTCGCCTCGACCCTCCTGACCCTCATCGTGATCCCGCTTCTTTATTACATGGCCATGAGGCGGCGCGTTCCCGCGACGGTCCTGATCCCGCCCGGGATCGCCACGATGGCGGTGGAGCCGGACGAGCCGGAGGCCCCGTGAGCGCCCCGGCGACAGGAAAGGAGTCCGACATGAAGATGCTGGTGATCTTCTGCGCCGGAGCGAAGCTGGAAGAGGTGCGGCGATGAAGCAATTGACGATTCTCTGCAGCGCGGATCTCTCCGCGAAAGTGCAGGAGGCGCTGGTGAGGGCCGGGGCCGATGGGTTCCTGAACGTCCCCAACGCTTCCGGAGTGAAGCCCGGCGCCGCGGCGCCCCATGGCCGGGTCCCCCGCTGGCCCGCCGAGATGTTCCTGGCGCCGGTGCGGGACGAGGTGGCGGACAAGGTGGTGGCGGCCCTGAAGTCCTACGCCGGAGAGTGTGAGGTGGAGCCCTGCCTGTGTATAATGGTGTCCAGCCTGGAGGCGGTTTACTGATGAGCGGCGGAAGCGACCTCTGGATTCTTCTTCTGGTCTTCGCGGCCTGGTTCGCCCTGAACCGGTGGATCCTCCCCCGTTTCGGCGTTTCTACCTGAATGTCCTCCACCTGCGGTCCCGCGGAGCGGGATCCCGGAAAGAAGAATCCCACGGGAACCGATCCC
>Ga0315276_10000550_pt1 | contig 32276 bp, 20 predicted proteins | sample YL17G05_0_MG_FD_204542 | JGI IMG/M metagenome (GOLD analysis project Ga0315276, IMG submission 204542) | Sediment microbial communities from Yellowstone Lake, YNP, Wyoming, USA - YL17G05_0 | ecosystem: Environmental > Aquatic > Freshwater > Lake > Sediment | place: USA: Wyoming | collected... | reverse complement strand
CTTTTTGATGCCGAGGCAGTGTATGACGCCCGGCACATAAGTCTGGCCGAACAAGCGGATCTGATTGTCGTAGCGCCGGCTACGGCCAATATCATTAGCAAGATGGCCGGCGGGATATGTGACGATCTGGTGAGCACTTTGCTGTGCAGCGCCGGGAGTGGGATTTTGTTGGCCCCGGCCATGAATAATCGGATGTGGCAAAATCCTGTTACGCAGCGTAATGTAAAGAGCCTTTCGCAAATGGGGGTTTATTTTGTCGGTCCGGAGAAGGGCAGACTGGCTTGCGGAACCGAAGGTGTCGGGCGAATGAGTGAACCGCAAGAGATTTTTAAGCGGATTGTCGAATTGCTAACGAAATCGAATGAGTAGATGAGTAGTAAGTCAGGCAGGGTAGCCCCTGCCGGGTTTTTATATTATGCATTTTTTGATAACAGCCGGTCCTACGCGCGAATATATCGACCCGGTACGGTTCATCAGTAACGGCTCGACCGGGAAGATGGGCTACGCGTGTGCGGCGGCGGCACTGCGGCGTGGACACGAGGTAACACTGGTGAGCGGGCCGGTGAGTTTGGCTGCTCCGAGTGGGTTGCGGTGCATCGATGTTGTTACCAGTGATCAGATGGCCCGTGCGGTACATGACCACTTTGGCCGCTGTGATTGTGTAATTATGACCGCGGCGGTAGGCGATTACAAGCCACGGCAGCCGAAAAAGCAAAAGATCGAAAAGACAGACCGACCTTTTACCCTGGTGCTTAAACGTACCGTTGATATTCTGGCGAAGTTGGGGCAAACCAAGAAGCATCAGGTTTTAATAGGTTTTGCGATGCAGGACCGAGCGGGCCGACGAAACGCCCAGGTGAAAATGGTCCGGAAGAACCTGGATGCTATTGTGTTAAACAGCCCGAAGGCGTTTGGGGCAGATCGAACCGAGGTTCAGATTCTGCGACGTGACGGCAAGTGGCAGGGCCTTGGCCAGGTACGAAAAACAACAGCAGCAACGGCTATTGTCAAACTGGCGGAAAAGCTGGTGAAAGATGGCGTCAGCGTCAAAGACGGCGGTTAGCGGCGTTTATGAGTGATTGACAAGTTGGGGTCCGCAACTTTTGGCGGGCATGGGGGCTGTTGGGTTTTGAGGGGTAAGTTGTTATTACACAAGCATTTATGGCGGGCAGAAATTGGTTGATCGAATAAGTTTAATTATTTGCAGGGTTGATTATGATTTGTCCGATAAATAGATGGTAGGAGTGTAGATGAGTAAATGGGTAGATGAGTAGATGAGGGAAGCTGGTTTTTTATGCAGAATCGTGTCAATGTAAACCGTATTGTCTGGGCAAGCTTTGGGCTTGGTGTGTGTGTTTTTTTCTCAGTGAGTTTGTATAGTTTCAGCATTTACGATTGGCCCAATCCCGATGTGCTATCTACCGGGTCGTTTGAGAATCTCTGTGGGCCGATGGGCGCCTATCTGGCTTATTTTAGTAATTACTATCTTGGCCCAGCTACCATTCCCGGGCTGACTGGACTGGCGGTCTGGCTGATACTTTACAGTACGGGGCGGAAGCTCGAGCAGATGACGTTGCGGATTATCGGTGTGGCACTGACAGGTGCGGCCCTGGCAGCCGGGTCGTATTTGATCAGTCATGGCGGCGAGAATTCGCTCAGTCACGGTAACGGGGGAGTGGTTGGGATCGCACTGGGACATTTTCTTTTGGTCCGTACCGCCATGACCGGAACAATACTGGTACTTGTTTCAGCCACAACAGTGGGATTGTTACTGGCAGCGGACAACGTGGTAGTAATGCTGCTGAAACTGCTGTTACGTTCAGGTGTCGCGTTGGCGGGGATCGGCGCCAAGGCGGTGAATATCACGTCCAAGACGAAGAGAACCGGTTTGGCGACGGTGAAAAAAGCGGTGACAATCGCAACGACTCTGAACAAAGGAAAAACCAATCTCGACGACGAAGACCTGGAAGAAGAATCCATATTACACCGGGAATTGACAGAGATCGAGTCTGAATCCGAAGAAGACAATGAAACGAAAAAAACATCTTCGCGGCAAACGGTATCTACGGTGCTGGCGAGAATGATCGGGCCAGTGGCGCAGCCGTCCAGTTGTCCGGCTGGAGCTAACTCTGAAGATTATTCTGATTACAGTTTTCCACCGCTGGATTTGCTGGAGGATTCGGTACAAGGTTTTACATCTCTGCAGGAGAAGGTGGTCAAGGAACGTGCACGGATGCTGGAACAGACACTTGCCGAATTCAATCTGGATGCCAAGGTGGTGGAAATGGAGACAGGACCGGTTATTACCATGTTCGAGTTGAAGCTGGCGCCTGGAATTAAAGTTTCGCAGATATCGAACCTTTCCAATGACATGGGCCGTTCGCTTGGGGCTTCTGCAGTGCGAGTGGTTGCGCCGATACCCGGCAAGCACACCATCGGAATAGAAGTGCCTAACAGTGAGGCGGAAACGGTACGTATCAGGGAACTGCTGCGATTGTCCGGCGACAGGGCGACAAAGATGCAGATACCGCTGTTTCTGGGTAAGGACGCTTCGGGCAATGCTTTGGTGGTCGATCTTACCAGTATGCCTCACCTTTTGATCGCCGGTACGACCGGTTCTGGTAAAAGCGTCTGCGTCAACAGTATCATTACCAGTATCCTGCTGACGCAACGGCCGAATATGGTTAAGCTTATCCTGATCGATCCGAAGATGGTGGAAATGGCGACGTTTGCCGACCTGGCCCATCTGATGTGCCCTATCGTGACGGAAATGAAACGGGCCGAGCAGATTCTCGAATGGCTGACCGAAAAGATGGATGAACGATACGCGCTGCTGGCGGAGGCGAAAGTGCGACATATCACTGACTATAATAGACTTACCAAAGAACAATTATACGAACGTTTCGATCCTGGTACCGAAGAAGAAAAAATAAAAATACCGAAGCGCCTGCCGTACCTGGTAGTTATAGTTGACGAATTGGCGGACCTAATGATGACCTCGGCCAAGGAAGTGGAGGCGTATATCGTGCGCCTGGCACAAAAGAGTCGAGCGGTGGGCATTCATCTGGTGTTGTCAACGCAACGACCGCAGGCTACGGTGGTAACCGGCCTGATCAAGAGTAATATGCCTTGTCGGATCAGTTTTCGCGTAGCGGCGCGAATGGACAGCCGAATCGTACTGGATCAAAACGGCGCCGAAGCGTTGATGGGACGCGGTGATATGTTGTTCCTGCAACCGGGTACCAGTGATCTGGTGCGTGCCCAGGGAACCTTCATCGACGATGAGGAGATCAATCGTGTCGTCAAATATCTCAAAGAGGTGGCTGTGCCTAATTATCATCCGGAATTGGTGCAGATCGATCGCTTCGATGCGGGCGGACAGGAAAAAGATGAACTGTTCGATGAGGCGGTACGCATGGTCCTGGAGACCAAACGTGGCAGCGTCTCACTGCTGCAACGGCGTTTGACGGTTGGTTACTCGCGGGCTTCGCGACTGATCGATCAGATGGCGGCAGCGGGTATCGTGGGTGAATATAAAGGTTCGCAGGCGCGGGAAGTGTTGATAACGCTGGCGGAGTATGAAACTATCTGCAAGCAAATGGCACGGGATGCCGCCGCTGGTTACCGTGACCTGCAGGAAGAAGAAACCGAGCCGGATATGGAAGATATCGAAGGCGAAGAACCGGAAGATGTGCTGGAGGAAACGGACGAAGCGGATGAGGTAAAAGAGGAAGAATACGAATATATCAAAGAAGATGTCGGCAGTTGAGAAATCGGCTATCGACCGAAACCGAACCAGCTACCTGCAACAATCTGCCCCGGTGGAATTGCCGTGAAATCAAACCATCCATCATCTCATTTGCAAGTCGGTTTTATCACATTGGGGTGTGCCAAGAACCTGGTGGACAGCGAAAAAATGCTCGCTGTGCTGGCGGAGGCGGGTTTGGTACTGGTTGGTTCGGACGATCCGGCTGATGCGGTTATTATTAATACGTGCGGATTTATTGCCGAGGCCCGTGAAGAAGCTCGGGAAAATATCGAATATTGTCTCGAACGGAAACGAGCCGGTCAGATTGGCTGTGTTATAGCTGCAGGTTGTTTGGCGCAATACCGGGGTGAGAAATTGATCGAACAGTTTCCCGATATCGATGCGGTGGTGGGACTGGCCCAGCGGGATAAGATTGCTCAGATCGTTCGCCAGGTGGTCGGCGATTCGCGTAAGACATCCGGCAAAATTGAAAGTGGCTCCAGCAGTCGAGCAATTATCCAGACCGGACCTTTTGACGGTCAAGTTCTTAACGATCGGGCCAGGCTAAGAATAACCGAGCCGTGCTGGGCGTATCTGCGGATCAGTGAAGGCTGTGATCGCAAATGCACTTTTTGTACGATCCCCGTTATACGCGGCCCATTCCGAAGCAAACCGCCGGAAGCGGTCATCGAAGAAGCCCGGGAACTGGTCGGCGACGGGGCGGTGGAACTGAACCTGATCGCACAGGAAACCAGCAGTTACGGGATCGATTTGGGTTACGAGCCGGGACTGGCAGGGCTGCTGCGGGAAATGAACAATATTGAAGAGCTTCGCTGGCTGCGTGTGCTTTATGCGCATCCGGCGACGCTGTCCGAGGCGCAAATAGCGGCCTTTGCCGAGTGCGAGAAGGTGGTGCCGTATATCGATTTGCCGCTGCAGCACATAAACGATCGCATACTCAAAATGATGAATCGCAGGATCGATCGGGAAGGCACCGAGCAGTTGATCGAAAAACTGCGCAGGACGATTGACAATCTGACTATTCGAACCACCATGTTGGCGGGTTTTCCGACGGAAACGGATCAGGAATTCGAGGAATTGCTTGAGTTCGTGCGTGAGTATCGTTTTGAAGTGGTGGGTTGTTTTATGTATTCCGCAGAAGAGGGCACATCGGCGGCCCGCATCAAAGGGCAAATCGCCCAAGAAACCAAACAACAGCGGTTCGAGCAATTGATGCAGGCGCAGCAGGAGATCGCTTTCGATCATGCCGAGGCACTGATCGGCAGTCGTTTGCCGTGCCTGATAACCAGCGAACTGCCGGAACAAGACCTCGGCCCGATGGAACTGGATGCAAACCGGCAATGGTTTGTTGCTCGGCACATCGGCCAGGCGCCTGAGATCGACAGCGAATGCTATTTGGGCGCTGAGCCGCAGATGAATACAGAACCTGGTATCATTGTCTCGGCGATAATAACCGAACGGCGTGAATACGATCTTGTGGGACGAATTGATAGCAGTGAATATCACCCATTGGGATAATATGAAAAGTTTTGTGCTGAATTTTGGGATTGCATTAGGGTGGTGAATCTGATATAATCAGATAAGTCTGGAAGTTCGTATAAAGAATTTCTTTGGAGAATTTCGGTTTTTGCCAGATCTGTGACCAATGGGCGAATCGAAAACCGTGCAACGCCAATGCGAAAAACCGGCGGTATTGGCAAGAAAGCGGGCGGTCCTCTGCGCCGATGTGGGAAAGGAAGAAACGATGTATCGAATTATAAAATTTAAACAGGGAAAAGGTGAGACGTTGGCTCGATTTCACATGGAGGAGGAAGTGGCGACCTTTAACCACTGCGTCCAGGACCAATCGCAACCTGACTCCGGTGAAGCCACAAAAAAACACTGCATTGTCGAATTTGAACGTGGTACGGATAATTGCATGATGCTGGCCCAGTTCGACACTTCCGAGGAGGCGGCGAAATATTACAAAACGGTCAAAGACAAATACAAACCGTTCGGGCCGTTCTTCGTTTTAGCCTTGGAATTGCAACCGGGCGGCGATTATGATGATCTTCAGCGGAAGCCGAACTATCAAAAAACAGGAAGTTGGGGCAAAAAACGATAAATAAAAAACACGCAATGCGAATTTCCGATATCCTTCACCGCCAAGGCGGACCGGCCGAACAAGCGTTACGGATTCGGTGTGAGCGTGAAAGGAAGGCTCGTCTGGATGTTATCATGGAATGTGGCGATCCGAGAAAATGGCAAAATTAATATGAGATTTTCATGGCTATCGAAGGTTAATTATCCGCTACAACTCCTTTAAGGTTTAGTTTTTAGCCGCTCAGTGACGAAGCAACATCGTCGTTTTTTGCGTTAAATCATCGATATTTCCAGAAAAACAAGAAAAAAATAATTTAACCCTTGACAGAACCCCAATATACTGCTACAGTGCTTCTGATATAGAGATTGGTTCGCTGAACGTGTAAATCAGGTTTGAGACAGTTTCATTTCTGCTTCCCACCGAAATTTCTCCTTCAACCTTCCATTTTTTATGAGGCTGAGTTTTCGGCCGCTTTCTCTGTGACCTGGAAAGTTGAATGTTGGTCATGTACCCGAAAATAACAGGAGATTTTGTTATGGGTAAAAAAGTGTATGTTGGAAACATGAGTTACGAAACGTCTCAATCAGACTTGGAAACGATGTTTGGTGAGCACGGCACGGTCGAAAGTGCTCAAATCATCATGGATCGCGACAGCGGTCGAAGCAAAGGTTTTGCTTTCGTCGAGATGGGCAGCGATGCTGAAGCTCAAGCTGCGATCGGTGCACTGGACGGAAAAGACTCTGGTGGCCGAGCTCTCAAGGTGAACGAAGCCAAGCCTCGTCCATCTGGTGGCGGCGGCAGGTACGGCAGTGACGGTGGCCGAAGCCGTTATTAAAATTTACTTAGAGGCGTAACATAGAAGAAGACCACAGAATCGTAAAAACTGTGGTCTTCTTTTTATAACGATGTTTCGCTGCAAGGCATGTATGGGCCTACCCGTTGTTACAGAGAAAACGCTGTTCGGAGTGGGCGGTATTTCTCTTGATTTATATGTTGCCAGATTATAACGGATGAACAGGCGTCAGTGTGAAGTCCTTAATGGTTACTCCTTTGAGGCCCTCTTCAGGCTCGCGGGAGAACGTCAGCACATTCTTTCCCTTGGCCAGCGTGATCTCGACCGGTTGAGTCTTATCCCACATGCCTACAGTGAAGGGCAATGCGATGTCAATTGGCTTTTCGGCGCCGTTGGCCGTGACCATGAGATGCTGCTTCCAACTGGGAGTTACCACCCTCGCGGTAAGGGTGTATTTCACGGCCTTCGGTGCGTCGAATGTGTATTCAAAATCCTCGGGCTTGCCGTTACGGCTGTAATGCAACTGCATTGAGCCAAGGTTGCTCTTCATGAAAATGATCTTCCCCGTGCTCTTGGTGGGCTTGCTGCAGGCTGCCGCGGGAATGGTGATGACCCCGTCCCGTCCGACGAGAATTTTCTTGTCCGCTTCGGTTATGGTCACCTTCGCAATGTCAACCTTCTCCTTGGTTTCGTTCGCCTCGCCAATGTCCTCGCCGACTGCGGCCAGCGCCACGGCCTTGGCCTCTTTAATGATTGCCCGCTGCCGGTAAAGCGCCACGCCATGCCAGAAGTCGGGATCGCCGGAGAGGAAGCCGAAGACCCGCGTCTCTCCCAAGACGTCGCCAATCCACTGTGCTCGCTTGACCTGCAGGTATTGCTTTTCATTTTCCCGTGCCTGCGTAGTTGCCAGGAAGTCCAGGTCCTTCGTATAACGTGTTTTGGTCCAGCCCGATCCCCAGCCGGCGCCAAGGCAGACCACCCAGCCATCGGGTGTCCAGTGCACCAAGGCGGCATGACCGCTCTGCGGACGAGCCGTGGTAGGAATTCCGAAGGCGCGCAGAATGAAGCGTCCGAAGAAGGCGCGGCGTCCACAGACCCCGCCGTTCATCAGGATATTCTGGAAAAATTGCAGTTCGGGCTTGTCGTATTTGTTGTCCTGCGAGCCGTACCTTATCTCTGTCCTGACCGCCTCCACATAACGCCAGCGGTAGTCCTTGGTGGCAATATGATCAGGCCGATAGTTACTGAGCATCTTCCGACCCCAAGTGAGAATCTCATCCGGTTCTTCGCCATCGACGACCATCCGGTAGTCCCATACGCTCAGACCCTTGAAACCCGGATCCAGTTCATCATTCAGGTAGGCCTTCTCGAAATGCAGGTACCGCTTCACCGGGTCCACGGTTGCCGGTGCATCGGTCAGGCCGGTGGCATTTCTCTGACCAACCGGTACGGCATGTTCTAGACTAATAGCCATCGCCAGTCGTTGCAATACGCCATCCTTGGCCTTATCGCTGGCCTTCTGGATGTCGGTGTAGATCTGCATGGCCCGGCCGTACTGACCGTCCTTGGCGCCGTCCGCCACAACCATCTGCGTCATCATATCGGCATCGACAAGTAGCTTCTTGATCAGTTCCTCCTGCTTTTGGCCCTCTTGGGCAAATTCCGCCAGACTCCGCGGCGTGGCCTCCAGGAGGACGACGTATTTCGCCAGTTTGCCATCCAGCTTGTCGCTCGCCAGGAAAGTCTCCAGCCTGAGTTCTTCGATCGCCTTGAGCGTATTAGCCTGCGTCAGGGCCAGCGCTTCCTTGGCCGCCTCCAGTTCCTTGACCAATTTCGGCTCTTCGAGTTTCGCATTGTCCACCGCTGCCTGCGATTTCTTGAGTTCGCTGGCCGCCATGTCATAATTTTCCTGAATCTTGGCGAGTGCTTCCCGGGCATCCTTCACGGCCTTGGCCTTGGCCTCCGTGTCGCCGGTTATCGCCTCAGCCTGTTTGAGCTTCTCTTTCGCCTCTGCTACCTCCTTGGTGGCTCTGCCGATCCAGTCCTTCCTATGGTTTAACAGACCCACGTGTCCCCTGTTCTTATTCAGGGCCTCCTGTGTAGCGTTGGCATGCGCTTCCGCAGCCTTTTCGGCCTCACGGGCCTTCAGGTAGGCGGCTTTCTTCTGCTCGTCCACTGCCGGCACGGACTTTTGGATTTCCGCCCGCAAATCTGTAAGCATTTTGGTGTATTCCGCGAGGAGCTTCTCTCCGGTAGCGGTGAGCGGAACTACCGGCTCAGCTTTCTGTTTCCGTGCCGCCGATGCGTTGGACAGTAGTCCGAGCACCATTGCTGTGAGTATGTACACGATAGTCAATAGATTTTTTCTGCTCATGATTTTGCTTTCTTTCGCTAAATAAAAATTTCAACTTTCCCACTTTCAGCTCAAACATGACGCCAGCGTCAAAAGGATTGTGAATCATCACCTGGTCCCAGCAGTCGGACTTCGTGCAGACACAAGCCATAACGCCCGCCGGGTGGATTGACCTTCAACTCCACGTTATTCCAACCGCTACTGAAGTTTGTGGAGTAACACAACCACAGGGTTTTACCATCTTCGCTTATGAACTTGCTCGGGAAATTCAAAAAGTACGCCTGCTCGCCGAAATCCTTCATGTGGACGACCATCCGCCACGGCGCCGTAGTTAAGAACATTGAATGTTCGCGATTTCACAGCGCCAGCGATCGAACTCTTGTTCTCTGCCCCGTCAACCGCGACAACTGCGTCTGCAAAAAGCAAGCTGCCCATCGTCATTTACTCCTTCATGATCGCCTGCACCTCGACGTCCGCTCGTCGGTGCAGGGGGGTAACGGACAAACTCGTCAGTTTGCCGCCGCGCACTTTGCCTTCCACGGTGGTTTGCTCGGGCGCGTGCAGTTTGAAATCCACGTCCCAATCCGGCGGCCAGGCCGGCAGGAGCAGGATCCGCTTGCCGTCAATTTGCAGCAGCATGTCCTGCAGGCCGGTCATGGCGCTGCCGCCGTGGTCCATGTCGGGTATTTCACACGGACCCGATCCGCCGCCGCCGCCTCCGTCATAAAACGTGGGGAAGCGCGTGCGCGCCGGTTTGTCGCCCCTGTACCACCCGCCCTTGGGGCAGGCGTAGTCGAGCGGGAAACGCAACTTGGTGAGCGCATAGCGCCGGGCCTCCTCGGTCAGTCCGAGTCTGGCAACCCAGATGTTGCCCTGCCACCAGCAGAAGGCATTCCCTCCGCTGCCGGTCCGCTCCGCGGCCCACGTGTTCCGCGCTATTTCGAGATCAGGCTTGCCCACGCCGTAGAGCCCGAACGGAAACACCGGGTAGAGTTGCGGCATCTCGCCATTCCCAATCAGGCCGCCGCTTGGAGTCTGCTGCTGGGAAATGAGGGTACGATTGTTTGCTTTGTAAGTGGCGATCGGCGGTAAAATCTTGCGGAAGTCCTCAAAATAGGCGCGCGTTTTCGGCGGAATCGTCCCCTCCGGCAGCGCGAGGACCGCCTTGCTGATGGCGATGAGCCCCGACAACGAATCGGTGCCGTTGACTCTGTCCGCCGCGCTTTCGCAGGTGTTGACAGGCGTGATGACCAGTTGCCCATTCTCATTCAACTCGCTTCCAGTCCGCTTCTTGTTCTCCTGCCGGTAAAAGTTGTCGTAAAATCGCGCGGCTCCCTCGATGGCGGGCAGGCAGGGCTTCAGGTCGGCGCCAAAGTAGCGGTGGGCTTCGATCATCATCAGGACAAACTCGAGGCCGGCAGTATGGTAGAACGGGTACCAACCCATCATGCGATCGCCGGGCACGGGTGCGAGTCCCATGGTGTTGAGACCCTCGGTGTAGACAATCCCGTCCACGCCCAGGAAGAGCTTGATGCGGGCCTTCTGGAGTTCGGCGCTGCGGACAAAGAAGTCCGTGCCCACCTTCAGCACGTCGGCATCGCCCGACTTGAGCAACGGCCAGTAGAGATGGCGCTGGTTCTGGCCCATGAAACGGCATTCGGCCCAGCCCCGTGCGTCAGGGTTCGCGTGACATAGAAAGAACCCGCCGTTGAAGAAGGTCGGGTATTTTCCGCGGGAGTTCGCCCCCAGCATGGCGCGAAAGAGCTGGTAGTTGCGGCCGGCTTCCCACGCGGGGTCGTTCGTCTTTGTGGAGCCCGGATTGATCACGATGCGACTGCGGTCCCAGAACCCGCGCCACCAGGTGGCGGACGTCTCCCGGTCGGCGGCCCGCGATGCCGCCGTCTTCTGCGCAAGCTTGCGCACTTCGTTCGTCCAGGTGTCAGGCGTCGCGTCCTGCGCGACACGAAGCGCGACGCGCACCGCGAATGCCGCGACGGGCGCCACGGCCTTGAGCGACGCGGTGGCGCACCGCCGCCCTTCGTTGGTGCCCGTTCCGATCTCGCCGGGCGCGAACCCCGCGCCGAGCAGCAACCCGCCGCAGGTCAGATTGCCCAGCGTATCGGGAATCTTGTCGGCGATCGTTTGCAGTTTCTGGCCCGCGATGATTTGGTTGCGGTAAGCCGACGGCGCGGGCACGCGGCGGCACCAGAGGACGCCGTTGTCGGAAGCGCAGGCGGTCATCTTCCAGTTGTCGTCCAGTTCGAGGATGGCGTTCACATGAACCGGCTTCGTCGCGGTTCCCTCGACGTGCACAACCGGCTGATGGGCATCGGCCCGGATACTCAGGCTGACCGCCGTGCCATCCGCGGTGCGCCCGCTCACAAGCACCGTGTTCGATTCCAAATCCAGTTCTTGCCGGAGCGACGCGGCAAACGGATTGGGCGCCACGGTCACTCGGATACGGGCCAGTTTGGTCAGTACCTCGTTGTCGTCAAAACTGTCCGGCGAGCCGATGTAGAAGACGACCGCGTCCTTCTGCGCCCAGACATTGAGCCCGATATTGCCGCCGCCGGCCGGCATGGAAGAGAGCCCGTTGGTGCCGGGCTCGGTCCAGACGATGTTGTAGGGCTTGGTCCAGTGGGACGCCACGGGTTCAGCGCTTCTGGCACCCAGATTGTAGGTAAGCTTGCGGTCCACCGACCGCGTGTCTTTGGTGAGATCGGGGATTTGTGAGAAAAGCGGGCTGGTGAGGCCCACCGCGAGTGCGGCCAGCAGGCCGATGGTGTTGATCGATGTCTTCATGATGTAGGTTCTAACGGATGACTGAAATTAACTGATTATTTTCCGAGCAACCCGGTCAGCATAGGCTCCATTGCCTTTGCCCACTCACGGTAGCCCTGGACGTTGGGATTAAGTGCGTCGGGCATAAGATCCTTTCGCAACATGCCGTCTTTGCCAAGAAACGTTTCTTTAAGATCCAGCCAATAGATGGTTTTGTTGTCAGCGTACGTCTTCAGAATGCTGTTGACCTGATCGTTGCGGATTCTGCCTGCGTCCGTCGGCTTCCAGTCGCGCGGAAAGATGGCCAGGAGCAGAATCTTTGAATCGGGCAATCTATGATGGACTTCTTTGAGTATTGCCAACACGCCCTGTGCCGTATCCCGCCCTTCGTTCGCCGGCTCGCCGCGATTATTGGTTCCGATCATGATGACCACAACTTTAGGATTCCGGTCTTTCATCCCATCCAGTCCGCCGTCCTGAATATGCCACAGCATATGTGAGGTTCTGTCACCACTGGAGCCGATGTTGACAGCGTGGCGGTTGCCATAATGTTCGTTCCACACCTCGTGTCCCTCGCGGCTCCACCCGAATACGATGGAATCACCTATCATAAGAATATCCACTTTCTTTTCGGTCACCCACTTCTTGCGGTCTTCGTGGTGCCTTATGAACTCTGTCCATCCGCCTTTTGCCCGTTCTTCGGCTCGCGAATCAGCCTGGGTTGCAGAAATATCCTTTGCATAGTACGGATCTTCCCACGGCATCTTCTGGCTAACGCAGGTCGCACAACCCGCTAAGCCTGCGCCCGTTATGAGCAGTACGGCCGAAGCCATCAAGGCAGATCCGATTCGTTGTGGTGTTCTCATACTCCAATATCCCATCCGCTATTTCAACAACGGCTTCATGGCCTCGGCCAGGCTGAAGCCAACCATGCAGTACACCCTGGCACTTCCCTGATAGTGGCAGTACCAGTTGCAGATGTGCCTGTCTGACTCCTTTTTGGCGTTTTGGTATGCCGCGTCATCTATCAATGCTTTGTCACCGGCTTCTCGTATGATCTGTTCCATCTTCTTGGGATCCGCGCTTTCCGGCGTGTCTTTCAACTGCTCCTTGAGCTTAAGCGCAACTGCCTTCCTTACACGGTTTTCCTCCGCATTCATTTTTGCCGGCAATTCATCCAACTCGGGATACCAAAATGGCGCAGTACGTACGTACCCCACGGTGCCTTTCAGTTCCGGGCATGTCGCGATTTTCGCCTGTGCGGCTCTGAAATCCATCATGTTTTTGTCCGCTTTTTCGCCGCCAACGCCTAGTTCTCCAATGACTACCGGCAGGTTGGGCACCTTGAACTCGGCGCGCAAGTCCTGAACCAGATGAACGAAATTCGGGCAGTATTCATCGTACACCTGCTGCCTAGTCGTATCGCCGGGCTGACACATGTCGTTCCATCCCTGGAACCAGACGAAGCCGCAGAGTTCGGGCGTGAGCCCCTTGATCTGCGGGAAATCCGTATCGAGATTGGCTAGGCACTCATGCACCTCTTTCACCATCTTGCGATACGATGCCCCAATCTCCTCCGGCTTGTACCCAGTCTCATAGGCCGCCTTGCCGGCGCTCGGCGGACGGAAATTCCCGTACAGGCTGTGGCCACCCCAGCAGGTCTTGATCAGCAGGACCGGCTCTTTGAAGAAATCCCCCATCTCGATGCCGAACATCAGCTCCGGACCAAACCAATCCTTACCCCAGGCACCCATGCCCACGGACAGGGGCCGCTTGATGTGTTCGTCTTCCTTTTTATAAGAGACAAACACATCATCGCGCACCACGAAAGAGCCGTCATCTTTCTTGATCTTCTTGAGTAGATGCCCATGCGTCGGATGTTCACCCAGTCTGTCGAGCGTCATAACCCCGCCATGGCCTTCCATGTTCGACTGCCCGGCGAGGATGAAGACCTTGATCGGTCCCTTCAACGTCTCTTGCGGCTTGCCCGCATCCGCCTGCTGGGCCATCACCGCATTCGCCATCCATGACAGGGCGACTGCTGCGCCTACGATTACTCGTGTTGTTTTCTTATTCATTGTTCTCTCCTTTTGTTTGTTTTAATCGTTGCCCGTTGTGTTTCATGCATGATGTCCGGTCTAACTCAGGGTCTGTCCGGCAACAGTGCTGCAGGCTTCAGCAATTTGACTTCGTGCAGACACAAACCATAACGCCCACCGGGTGGATTGACCTTCAACTCCACGTTATTCCAACCGCTACTGAAGTTCGTGGAGTAACACAACCACAGGGTTTTGCCATCTTCGCTTATGAACTTGCTCGGGAAATTCAAAAAGTACGCCTGCTCGCCGAAATCCTTCATGTGGACGACCATCCGCCAAGGCCCCGTGATATTGTCAGCCTCCAGGATGTAGGAAGTCATCTTCGCCACGGTCGGCCAACCATCGGTAACGCACATCAGGTATTTTTTGAGACCGGGAACGTATGTGGCTGTAACGCATCCCATGTGATTGTTCCACTCGATCAGCGGTTCGATCTTCTGGAAATCACCTGTCCAGAGGGGCTTACCCTGCTTATCGTGTCCCGCAAAGAACTCATAGGCGTCGAGCTTGTTGATTGTTTCCGGAGAAGGCGCCACTCTTGCGAGATAGACCTGATCGGCAGTAATCCAGCTCAGATTGGCGTGCGCAAAATCATCATCACATCCCGGATTAATCTCAAACGCTTTGCCTGGAGAACCTGGTTTGACACAGGGACGCGGTTTTGGATCGTCTGCCACTGCGCCCATGCCGAGCAGGTATGCTTTGCCATCGGGGGAGTGCTTCATGTTCTGGCCAAAGTCCACGAAGTGGGGCGCACCCATCTTTACCGGACCAAGATACTTGTCCGGTTCTGGAAACAGCGGGTTGTCTGGCGAAAGCGGTGAATCGGTCCAGGTCTTGCCCAGGTCGCGGGAGATCTGGAATCCCGGTATCGGTCCCAGGTTCGGCCAATTCCATGCGAATTCCCTGTGATCATAACGTCCGGCCGGGCCAAGACAGTAAGTGCCATAATACCATATCCCGTTATGAACCAATGAACCACATGGGTATCGTCCGTCGTAAGGCTTTGGGCCAGCCTTTTTGGGAGGAGATGTATTCTTGACGATTAACTTGAGTGGATCATCTCCGATCATCACTGCGTGGCCTGTACTGGCATTTTCTCCACCGGAACTACATCCTATTCCGTCGGTCTTCCCATCGGTCCAGGGCGAATACAAATTGCCATCACTTGCCCAGGATGGGTAGAATGTGTCACCGCAGTGATAATCGCTATGGCGACCGGTGAAGAATATTCCGGTCAGCGTTTCGGATCGCTCAAAAGGACAATCTTTCGGCACATCGGATTTCCACACAAATCCACTGATGACGTCAGCCGACTTTTCAGAGGTGGTTGTTTTTTGACTATCCATATTCTCATTGAGTTTTCCGATTTCCGCCAATGTTTTAATACTTGAGTCTTCCATATTACCATTTTTATCAGGGGCGACGTTAAGCAGAAAATTCGCATTTCTACTATTTGCTATAATTATTTGGGGTACGATATCCTGGGCTTTTTTGGGGTGATACCCCGTGTTCCAGAACCAGCTTTGTTCCAGGCACCAGCATGTTTCGCCCGGCACCTTATTGGCCTCTGGAAAGTGCTTCGTTTCAGTTACAGCAAGGTCCAGATACGGTGTTCCTTTCTTACCCCAGTCCCACCAATTTGCACTGGCAATGATGTCCGGGCGTATGCTTTTTATGTAATCCATTGCTTCATCGGCAGGCATTACATCAGGGTCGAGAGCATCATTCCATATATAAAACACGTCTGGATACTTTGTCAGCAGTTCTGCGATTTGTGCTTTTATGAATTCATTTTGTTCTTTGAGAGTATGGGTCTCAGGATCGCATTCGGGCGGCAGGACCTTGTATTCCTTGGGATCACCAAATCCCGGGTTACGCCAGCAATAGTAAAGTCCTGCTTTTAATCCCCTGCTTTTGAATGATTTAATAAACTGTGCTACGAGGTCCTTCTGGTACGGACAATCAGGGTGCATAACATCATAAGTTGTATATTTGCTGTCCCACAAGCAGAAGCCAGCGACATGTTTTGCCGTGAGTACTCCATACTTCATGCCGGCGGATACTGCCGCGTCCGCCCAGGCGTCCGTATCGATAGTATCAACCCCGGGATTGAATTCGGCAGGGCTATGGTATCCCGCGACCCATTGGACACCCTTATATGTTGCCATATTGAAATGGATGAACATGCCGAATTTCAGTTTCAGGAATTCGTCCTGTAATTCAGTCTGTTCTTTGCTGGAAGCCTGCTTATCAGGTTTCGTTAGCAACTCGGCCATGGCCTTGCCCATGGCTTCACCGATGTCCATATAGGTTTCGGCGTTGCGGTTGTAGTGGCTGTTCGAGGCACCGCCATGGGACAAGGGGTTCGAATAGACTGTGGCCACATTGCCCTTGAACTCAGGATATTTGCCGGTGTTGCCGTCAACCGCGAGCTGGGCATCGAGTATCTTCCCGTCATTGCCCCCGTCGCCCTTCTTGGTTTGGCCAAGGGTTGCGCAGACAAACTTCGCGTTCGGGGCATTGAAGTCCTTTCGCAGTTGCTTGATGAGCTGGACCAGATTCTGCTCGTAGCGGTTGGCATGTGCGGCGTTGTAGCGGTCCTTGTCGCCCTGCCAGAAGAAGAATCCCGCGATTTCGTACCCCTTCGCGCCGGGGTAGTACGTGTCGAGTTCGGCCAGAACCTTTTTCGCATTGGCGGTGTCATCGTCGTACTGCTTGCCGGCATACCAGCCGATCGGTGTCGGCTCAGTGCCCTTGACCCACGAATCCGGCGAGTCCTTGTATCCGGCAAAGACCTTGGTGACTTTGTTGCCTTGCTTGTCAGCAACTTCAGCTTCATACCGCTCACTGCCCGGGGGCAGGAGATCCCAACCAAGGCTGCGGTTGCCGATGCAGCTCTTGAGGATCATGACAGGTTCATCCATGGCATTCCCCAAACAATGCCCGATCCCGATCTCCGGGCCGATGGTTTCGCCTTTAATGGTCATCCATTCATTGTTGAAGACCTGCATTCCACCGCCTTTGCCGACCATGACGCGCACATTGCGGACGTCTTTTCGCTCTGTCCATTTGCCGGCCTCATCCACAAGGTAGGGGTATTTATTCTTGTTCTTCACCGCATTCTCCAGCGACCCCTCGGGATTCTTCCCCTCGGAAATCCTGCCCATGCCGAGCATGTTGGACTGGCCCAGCAGTATAAACACCTTAACCGGTTTGCTGGTGTCAGGCGATTTCCCGTCCGGGTCGGGTAACTGTGCCGGAATCTCCATAGCAGCAGCAGGAAGCACGAGGATCGCCATCGCCACGGCGGCGAAAGTCAATACGGTTCTGGTTCGTTTTCTTGTAGTCATGTTATTATCCTTTCAATCGTTCAGGCCCTTGGGGCTTGATCTTCCAGTTTGGCCAACCAACATAACCAGCCATAAAAGAACAACTTACAGACAACATACTCAATTCCCATAGCGATGTCAAGGATGTTCTTTTGAAGCCCAGGGCTGCCTTACGTTCTTTTGAATTGTTTTTCCAGTTCGGTCAATGTCAGGCTGATGGTGGTGGGGCGGCCGTGGGGACAGGTAGCAGTGCGTTGGATAAGGTGTTGCTGCTGGAGTAAGGCTCTGATTTCGCTGTCGGTTAGTGGATCGCCGGCCTTGACGGCAGCTTTGCAAGCCATCATGTCCAAGACGTGATGTATTAATTCTTCACGGTTGAGCAGGCCCCACTGCTCGACGAGCAGATCGAGCAGGTCAGTAACGAAAGGGCCTGGCGAGGCCTTATCGAACAGCATTGGAAAGCTCTGGATGGCTATGCTGTGTGGTCCGAATTGCTCAAGGGTAATGCCAAGGTCGGCGAGAATGTCGGTTTGCTCTTCGATCATTGCCATCTGTCGGGCGGTTACGTCCACGATTTCGGGGATGAGGCTGCGCTGGCTGGTCAAAGGGCCCTGGGCCAACTGATGTGAGAGTTTTTCATAGATGATTCGTTCGTGCAGTGCGTGCTGGTCAATGATAATCAAGCCGTCGTTGCTCTGGGTTACCAGATAAGAATTATGAATCTGCATGACCGGAGCCGTATCAAGACCATCGCCGGGCCGAGTCCTGGCGTCATCGGCAGTCTCGGCGGCAGCAGGCACCTGGCTATATAACGGAGGCGGTGAGACGGACGTGGCGGTTTGCGATGGTCCGTCGGGTCGCTGTGCGGATGTGGATGGCTGTTGTGTGCCGACTGGCAGCGTATGGGCCTGTCCGGAAGTGCGAAATGCCGATTCGGCCGGTGTGTAAATTGGTTTTGTGGATGTTTTTGAAGCTGTCTTGAAGAAATCGGCCATCGCTTGACGGATGTGTTGCTGACGATCTTGTCGATCCTCGGGTAACATGGAGTCGCTGGCCGACCCACCGTTTGAACTGCCGGAGGGAATAGAGCCATAGCCGGTGCGTATGGGTACGGTCAGGTCGCTGCTGAGCAGGCGGTCACGAATGGCGGCCAGGACCTGGGAATGAATAAGATTAGAGTCTGCAAAGCGAACTTCGGTTTTGGCTGGGTGAACGTTGACATCGACGGTCTCGAACGGCACCTGCAAAAATAAAAAGACGATCGGTTGACGATTGATCTCAAGGACGCCGCGGTAGGCTTCGCGGATGGCGTGAGTGATGAAACGGTCGCGGATATGGCGGCCGTTAAGAAAGACATATTGCCATTTGGTGCCGGCTCGCGATTGTTGTGGGTGTCCGATCAGGCCGGTTATCTCAACGTTTCGATCCTTACGCTGAACGGGGAAAAGTCCGTCGGTCAGTTCGGGGCTGAACAACTCGCCGATACGTTTGGTCAGTGTTTGGTCGGCAGGCAGGTCGTACAAATTCCGACCATTATGGGTCAACGATAGTTGGACCTTGGTGTGGGCCAGGGCGATACGGGTAAACTGTTCGGTAATGTGGCCCATTTCGGTGTTGGCGGTTCGTAGAAACTTTCGGCGGGCAGGGACGTTGAAAAACAGTTTGCTGACGGTTATGGTGGTACCAACGGCTGTCGGGGCGGGGACGATCGGCTGGGGCTGGCCGGCGGAGATGAGCATCTTTGCTCCTTCGACAGCATCCGGCGGGCGGCTGACGATTTCAACGTGACTGACCGAAGCGATGCTTGCCAGGGCCTCGCCGCGAAAACCAAAAGTGGCGATGGCGAAAAGATTGTCATCACCAGCTATTTTGCTGGTGGCATGCGGGGCAAAAGCCAGGGTCAAATCGTCCGAGCTTATACCGCAACCGTTGTCGCTGATGCGGATCAGTTTTTTGCCGCCGTCTTCGACCTCGACAGATATACGGGTGGCGCCGGCGTCGATACTGTTTTCCATCATCTCCTTGATGACGCTGGCAGGGCGCTCGACGACTTCGCCGGCAGCTATCTTGTTGACCAGATGTTGGGATAAGACCTTAATTTTCGCCATTGTTTGTACTTCTATGCTTGCAAAACGATTACTTTTGAGCGATCATGATACCGGAGCCAATTATAGTGTCTGAATGAATTCAGGTCAATCGCCAAGGCAACATAATGATTAAATGTGTTAATATCAGTGGTTTAGGAGGCGAGGTGGATTCTCTGGAGGCCCTGGAGCGGCTGTTCGAGGGCGGGGAGCGGTTCGAAGGCATAGAGATTGTGGTCGAAAGTGCGGAACAATTGACGAATGCCCAGGCCGTGGCAAAAGACAGGGGAATTGCGATTTGCTCGGTGAGGAGCGGCCGGTTCGACCTTTTCGACCTGGCGGCGGTTGATGAACAATTGAGGCACGAGGCAACGGCCGATTTTGAAGGGCTTTTGCGATGGGTCGGTGAGAATAGTAGCGGTATGCGGGCGGTAGTGGTTATCAGTGCGCACATAACGGAGAAATTTGGCTGTGAACCGGGCGGTTCGTACGAACAGCGATTCAATTACCTGTTCGAATCGCTGGAACAGTTGACAACAGCAGCCCAAAGCCAGACGGTTACATTGGCGATGGAGAATCCTGGCAGTGATCTGCTGCTTTCGCCGCTGGAGGTTCGCAATCTGATCGACCAAATTAACAGTCCCTATCTGGGTGTATGCCTCAACTGCCGGTACGCACAGCAGTTGGGCGATCCGCTGGATTGGCTGAAAATACTCAACAGGCGGATAGTCGCACTGCGCCTGCCGCTTAAAGACAATAACAATGACCACAAAATCGACAAATCCGAAACGGCTTCTACTCTTGAACAAGAGATATTATCAGAATATGAACGCTTCGGCGGTAATGGTCCAATTATATATAAAGGGTGCGAATAGTTATTGAAAGTGGACCGAACTGTATTTGTACGCCGACATCTTCGCGATAATTCTGTATTTGTACGTCACTACTGAACTTTTGCAAAATTGGGGTAAAGCCAATTGGACCTTGATACGCTCAAAATTCCATCCATCATCCTCGATCCGCTCGATCTATAGACATACAGGCTTGGCATACGGTCGTCAGGCGTTCTTGTGCCCACTCACGCGCACAACCCTGCCGCAGTTGACGCATAAGAACACTGTGCGCCAGGAAGGCCATATACATGTGGCGGGTCTGGCCACGGCCTTTCCCAAGCTGACAGTCGCCCATGCCCAAATGCCCCTTGCCGTCCCGATGGAAGCACTCTGTGCCTCACCAGCGACAACGATAAACCCGCAGTATCCGTGTGACCTCCCAATGGATACGATTGCAGACGAGAATCTTTTTAGCATTTTTTCCGTTGCGAGTCGAATTTCCCAATTTTGCAAAAGTTCAGTAAATTACTTAGCCCTGATGTTGGCGTCAAAAGTCAATATCCACGCTAACTCTTTTTACGTGCCATGATATTATACCCTAAAGTGTCGTTTTTCCACGAAATCATCCTGTCGATCCAGGCGAAGATGTAGTTGTTTGCCATAATCACAGTGCTTCTGAGTATTTTCCTGCGCAGATCAGTCTTGCCGAAATAGTAATATATGAAAAAGTTCAGGTGTGATCCGATCGCCTGGAAAAAACCGCCCTGCGATTCGAGAATTTCTATTTCTAAACCGTGTTTCTCCAAAAGATATTTCAATCCCCATTTTGTGTATCTGTAGTAATCGTTAGGTTCTCCATGCAGTCGTCCCATTTGCGGAGCGGTCAGGATCAAGATACCTTCTTTTTTCAGAACCCTGCAAATTTCCGCGATTATCTTAGCCGGTTCCCCATCATGCTCGATTACCTGACTGCATAGCACAGCGTCGATAGAGTCGCTTTCTACCGGCAAAGATTTCGCGTCCGCAATAATATCAACTTCGCCTTTAATATCTACGCCGATATACTCGTCAACTTGGCTGAAATACTTGCGGTAAGGTTTTTTCCCACACCCGATATCTAATAATCTGCCCCGGCATTTACAACCATGCCCGGCAATAAAATTAATTATAGGAGTTGTAGCCAGTTTACCTTCGTATTTATAAAACTTATCCGCTTTGAGTGGATTCTTTTGTAGTTCAACATTTTCGCATTTTTTCAACATAGTAAACTCTTTCCGTTGGCCATAAACACAATTTTTTCCTGTAAGGGACTTACAAAATCGTATTGTGGGTTTGACTATGATCCTTTTGAATAGCTTCCAGCCGGCGTATCCGGGGATTGTCTGGAAGAGACAATCACGGTATTTGGTTCGGTATGCCTTGGCCCCGGGATAACGCATAAGCAATTTGAATGCCCGAAATCTCTTGCCAAATCCTACATATTGCTGAGCTTTGTGTAACGCGAAAATATCCAGCATATCAAGAATTAGTTGTCGCTTTTCCGCGGGACAGCGGCGCAGGACCACTTCGGGACGTTCCAGATAAGGCGGCAAAGGCCTTGCCCTGGCGAATGAAGCAAGCTGAGATTCTTCCGTATGATAACGAACGGCAGCCGGACCGATCAGCATAAATGGCTCATCCAGAGCGATATGCATAAATAAGATTTGATCTTCATTTCCGTCTGCACACTGGTTCCGCTCGTAGAAGCAACCGTGCTTCCGTACCGTCTGGGTGTATAACAGGCTGTTCCATGCCGCCATCACCGACAGTATCGCTCTGCACCGAACTGGATTTTCATCGCCTTTGATTACGTATTTACCCAGGGGAATGTTCTGATCGAAAAGTCTTTTGGTGGAATCTGTTCCATGTGGCCATTCATGGAACATAGAAATGACCATAGCTACATCGTTTTTTTTAATTGCATCTAGCGCATTAGCCAGATACCAGGGATACCATTGGTCATCGGCGTCGAGAAAAGCAATAAATTCACTCTCTGCCCGGGCGATACCGGCATTCCGCGCCGCCCCCGGCCCTTGATTTGACTGTCGGATCAGTTCAATACGCTGATCTGCAATGCCCCGAACAATATCGCCTCCGTCATCGGTCGAGCCGTCATCCACTACGATTAGGCGCCAATCTTCGAAGGTTTGCTCCTGAATGGAGCGAATAGCGCGCTCGACAAGAGAGCTTTTATTATATAGCGGAATAACTATCGTTACTTCAGCCATTTACCGTTCCTTTGCCAATGTAGAATTCTATCATAGATATCCCAAATTCTTCAGCCTTTCCTCGATTTCACGTTCATCTTGAGAAGAGTAAACCTCATCTGCGTCCTTTTGGTCAACATCTGGATCGGCCGGAGAGGTTGTTGTAATGGGGTTTTGGTCGAGAAACTGCTGAAGGAATAAATTTTCCAGCACTTTCCCGTCACTATCCTGCCGGATCGGCAATCCCAGACAATAAAGTATGCTCGGGGCAACATCAACAATCCTGCCTTTGATTTTATCCTGTTGTTTTATGACCTTGCCGGACACGACTAAAATACCATCCGGGTGATGCATACCTATATGTAGATCATCTTTGGTATTTACCTTACAAAGCAACTCGCCGGCTGATCCGATCTGGCTGTAAAACGAATAGCCCTCCGACGGCACAACCACAAGGTCCGGCATAAGATCAAGCGATCTGCCCCGGTAAATATCCTCCTTCCGATGGATTGCCGCCGCGACAGGCCTGCCGTTTTCCGGGTCTTTTATAGCTTGAATTTTTTCTGCCAATTCCTGCGCGGTTGCCAGTCGCTGGGTATCGTTTTCCTCCAGTAAAAATATAAATGCTTCGGCGCAGCACAACTGCAAATGGACCTTTGAATTTTCCGAATCGGCATGCTCTTCTTTGAGTTTTACCGCACCCTCCATTTTGGCGACTGTCTCAGGAGAAAGAACGCTTCTCAACAATTTACCGATACCTGATTGTTTTGCCCAGCGAACCGGCAAAGATGTTTTGGTGCCGGCGTACCTCATTTTATGTCTGACAAATCCTTCCTGGCCCAACCATCGGCCCAGATTGAACTTCTTGTAGTGCCCCTGGAACCCGTGATCGGAGATGACAAAAGTCAGGTAATCGCCTTCGTTTTTTGCGGCGAATGCCTGCCGTATCCGGTCGATTTTTCGATCCAGTTGGCGATAAAAATTCTCGAAAATGAAATGTTGCTTTCCCGGGTCGTATAATGGATGCTCCCGGTCCATATAGCACCACAAACTGTGTTGAATCACATCAGACGCCTGAAAGTGCACCATAAATATATCCAAAGGTTCCTTGTTGATAATGAACTCAGCGGCTCTTGTTCTGCTGTCAATGATGGAGGTCATCCATTGTACGTATTCCCGAAATTGTTTATGCGGGGCGCCTTTGCGTGCATTTTCCAAATTAAGGATATCGTAGTCGCCCACAGCTTTTAGCAATTGCCCCTTGAGCGTACCCGGATAAGTAAATTCGGCTTCCACTGATGGCGTGAGCATCCCGGTAACCATGTAACCATTGATTTGTTTGGGAGGATAGGTCATGGGAACGTTCAAAACGCCCACACGTTTACCTGCCCCACTTGCAATATCCCAAATCGTACCATGCAGACTCTTCGAGCTTGCGACAATGCCTTTTCGTTGTTTCTTGTCCCAGCGGTAGAAGTTGTAAACCCCGTTTTCGCCGGGATTCATGCCCGTCTGAAAGCTGCCCCACGCCGCCGGCGTGATCGCCGGGATGGTAGAGGTCAATATCCCCGATGCTCCACACGCGACCAGTTCTTTCAGATGCGGCATATATCCCTGCTCCATCGCCGGGGCGAGAATCGTCCACGTGCCACCATCTATGCCAATGATAAGCACTTTTTTGTTTATACACATGGTTGATACGTCTTTCACGTTTATTGGCCGGATGACGCCATTTTACTAACTCAAACGGACCGATTTGTCCTTCTTTATTGCTTTTTCAAAAGGCAAGTCCTTGTTTTGACTCGCCTTGTTCAGCTTCTGATCAATGCGAATTGTTCTTTCAATATCTTCCTGATTCCATAATCGAATTTCAGATCGCAAAGAAACATCACCCCCGTATATGTCAAAATGCCAATTATAACCGACAACAGAAAATATATTATATTAATCCAGGACAAATATACAGTGTCGCTGTGAGCAAATATAAAGCCTTTGAAAAGGACAACTACATTCGCCATAATCAGCATTCCCAACATGGGCAGAACCGTAAGCCTGGCCATATCCACAAAGCGAACACGGATAAGCTTCAAAGCTATATATACCATCAACGGGAATACGACCAGAGGATTCAAAACAACCGCAAAGGCAGCGCCCAAAATGCCCCACCGCACCGTCAACGGATAAATCAATATGGCTAGCAGCACAAACTTGAGTAACAGTATTTTTGTAGTAATTTTTGGTTGTCCCAAAGCGGCGAAAGGAGAGCTGACTACCGTTGCCAGTGAGCGAATCAACCCCCAAACTGTCAATACTTGCAGAGTCGCAACCATAGGCATCCACTTTTGACCCATGAATATCCTGGTAAAATCATCAGCCAAAACAAAAATCAAACCCGCAATCGGAAAAGACAAAAACGCAGCTAATTGTATGACCTTTAAATACCCCCGACGCAGACGGGGCAAATCATCCTGTAATTTCGAATACGCCGGAAACGTAATCCCTGAGATTACCGCCGTTATTTCCGTTGTTGGCATATTCGATATCTTGAATGCCATTTGATAATAACCCAGCATGGCCACCCCTAGTACCTTTCCTACCACAATGTCATCGCCCTGATTGATAAGAAAAACCAAAAGACTTGAACCAAAAATCCATTTGCCGAACCACCAAAGCTCTTTCACCTTCTCTTTATCCAACTCCAGTCTGGGCCGGTACGGATATATTATATAACTTAGAATTATCCTGACAAAATTCCCCGCCAGACTGCCCAGCACCAACGCCCAAACGCTTTTGTATATCAACGCAGTAGGAACAGCAACCAGAATATCCACCACAGTCCCACTCATTTGCATAACAAACTGCTTGTGAAATTCCAGCTCCTTGGAAAAGTAAACAATAGTGATATTGGAAAAGGCCCCTATCAAAAACGAAATCCCCATTATGCGAATAATATCCACTGCCTGCGATATATCAATCGGCTCGTCAGGCTGATCGAAAAATCTTACCACGCAGGGAGCGATGAAATACAAAATCCCGAACAAAATGACCGCACGGATCAGCTCTATCGTCCAGGCCGTATTCAGATAGGATTTGATGTTACCTTTCTTTTGAACCAGGGCAGCCGAAAAACCGGTTTGCGTGAAATTCTCCAACACTGCCATGATCAACAAGGCAATGCCCAGAAGACCAAAATCACCTGGCACAAGAAGCTTGCCCAAAATCGCCAATCTGCCCAATGCCAGAAGCTGTTGGCTCATTCGCAGGGCAAAAACCCAAAAACCGCCCTTAACTACCCGATGGTTCAACCGGGGTTCCACCTCATCAGGGACGCGGTCGGATGTCAATTGATCGTCTTGCTTCATTCTAACTTATGATAACATAAAGACTTATTCTACAAAAGAGTTTTTCCGTCCAAATCTGATCCGATGCCCCCCAAAAAGCCTAAATAGCTGTAACTGCCTTATTTATAGGCAGTTATAGGATAGATGGGCCGGTCTCTCGAATCTAATTTTATAATTTCTATATTTTTGTGATAATTTTGTGATATTTTCTATTGACAAGCTTTGTACACGTGTTACAATAAATTCAGATAATACGGTAGGCTGTGGACGTTTGTGCGTCCGTGAGAAAAGTTTATTTGGCTTTTATATATTTTTTGCCGCTGTTTTTGCTATAATAACTATAGACGATTATTGCTGAGTTGTTATTTTTGCTATTATTGTGTCATACCTGATTGTGCCTGCCTGAAATGATGGCTCCAGGTTCTTGTTTTCCGTAAGGCAACAGGAGCCTTTTGCCGGAAAGCTGTTTGCTGCTGGTTCAGCAGTGTTAGTTTTTCTTGTGGCTTTCCGGTAAGACCAGAACCAAAATTGAATCCTAAACCCGACGAGTTTTGGCCCGGGCGAGCGTCTCTGCGTTGGAGGCGAACTGCTATAATAAAGTATGTTACTTTAGTTGTCTCGGTTTGGCTCGGGCCTGTTAGTAATAGGTCTTATTTAAGGAGGACCAATCATGAAACGTAGGAAAGGTTTTACATTAGTTGAGTTGTTGGTGGTTATCGGCATTATTGCTCTGCTGGTCTCCATTCTCATGCCGGCTCTGGGAAAAGCAAAGGAGCTGGCCAAGCAGATTATGTGTGGCAGCCAACTGAGCGGCCTCGGCAAGGCTGTCATGATGTATGAGAATGATTATAAAGAGCAAAGCCCAAAGGGTTGGACCAATAATACCGTCGTCAGTGGCGTTGGATCTGGCATGTATAATGATCTGGGAGGCACTAACCCCATCCAAAAAGCACGCTGGGCAAATGGCCTTCTCGACTCTGAGACCAATCGTGGGCTATTACCAACTGTGGGGCAGTGCCTCTATCTACTGGTCAGAAAAACAGACGTTGATCCCAAGTCGTTCGTGTGCCCCAGCGCACCAGACGACATACAGATGAAGTTGACGGATGCACAAGCAGTCACTCGGATAGCGAATAAGCCTGCCGTGACCGAGTGGACCCAGTTGGGCGACTTCCAGGGCGGGGGGAATTTGAGTTATTCATATAATGAGCCATGGGACAGGCATCTCGATTCCTCAGCTCAAGGCTCTATGGCGCTTATGGCGGATAAGAACTGGTGCTTTGATACCCCAACGTTTGCGGTAAATCCTCAAGTCGCGTTGACACCGAAAACAGGTGACCAGGCACAACAACTTGCTGTTGGCACTGATAACTTCAGTGGCACTTGGGACGACACGCCGATTCTGGGACAAACCACCCCCAATCCAGGTCATGGCAATTCCAGAAACCACCAGACCAAATGCCAGAATGTGCTCTTTTATGGCACCCACGTGACCAAACCTACCACACCTCTTGTTGGTATTGGCAATGAAAATATCTACACCGCATTTTACACGCAACCGCCATTTGCAAACACGATGATAGGTTTTTGGGCCCAGGTGGGTCATGGTTCGAACCCGCCCGCAACCTTCTGTCCAACAGGTCTCAATGGTCAACCTCAGACAGGACCTGACGCCAACGATAGTTACCTGTGCAACTAATCGGCAGGAACAAAACCGGCCGAATAATGAGTTCTGACTGAATATCTAAACAGGGTGGCCTAGAGTAAGGGTCGCCCTGTTTTTTTGGAATCGCAAATTTGGTTGGCTTCCGGGTATCTGCCCGGTCAGGGTTGACGAGGGATGATAAATCTTATCAGGAACAAGAGTGTTTATCTGATCTTTCTGTTGTTTCTACTAGTGGTGTCTCTGCTTTATACAGCTTTGGGGCATCAGTTAGTCGCGGCCATGTATGAGGGTAGAGCGCCGGACATTCTGAACAACCTGATCAAATACCAGCACAAAAAACCGGTTGAACATTATTTAGTACTGGCAGACAAATTGTTTTATCGGACGGTTTTTGAAGTTTGGCTTTTCTCTTGCCTGGCATTGCCTTTTTTCATAATACTCCGGTCGTTTTTTCGCCACGACCGACCATTGTCAGTTGAATCGGAATTAACCGTTGCTCAACCGCATGGTTCGCTGTCTGCATGTTCGCAATACTCCATATCACATATTAAAATCATTTTTTTCGCGGCGCTTCTGGTCCGGATTGCATTTTTACCCTTTGTGGTGAATCTGCCTTTAGCCGGTGATGAAGAGTATTACTGGTCTGTTCCTAAACTGCTGGCCGACGGAGACTTTTCCTCCACCGTTTTACGGCCTCCCTTGTGGGGTTATTTGCTGGCGATTCCGGCAGCAGTTCTTGATCAGCCAATAGCAGGACGGATACTGGCTGCTCTTATCGGCGCTTGCACTGCGCCTCTGGCATATCTGTTGGGAACCAGACTCTTTGACAAGCGCACAGGACTGATTGCCGGCCTGATTTATGCTTTTTATCCCGAACATGTAGCTTATTCCCACGGCTTGTGGTCAGAGGTGTTGTTTGGATTCCTGGGCTTGCTTTGGGCCTATTTGTTTTTTCTTTTTGCCGAAGATAAACAAAAGAATAAATTCTTATTCCTGAGTTTCTTCGTTGGCGGATTCGCCCTGCTGGCCAAGGAATTTGCGGTTATATTATTTGCCGGACTTGTAGTCGCCATGTTCTTCCTGAAAACAAAACACAAAATAAGAAAAGCATTGATTTGTTGTTTCTTGTTTTTCTTGCCGGCTTTCGCATATTCGCTGACGCTTTCCTGTATTACAAAACGTGTAGTCGTACTTAGTGACGCACCGGTAAGCAATTTTCGCCAGGTCGTCATAGGCGAAAATTTCACATACGATTTTGATAAGCGTGAGGAGTTGGTATCGGGACTCATAGGCGCCGTCGGAAAAAGAACCTTCCGCCAGACCATCCGGACCATGAAGAGCCAATTCTATAATCTTTGGACGCCTAATTCCTTTCCCATTGTCAGATTGCTTGCCGGTCACACGCCTGAGATTTGGGACTACGGCCTCTCCAGACCTTGGCCTTGGGTCTATTTAGTTGCTGGCGGCTACATATTTGTGATCCTCGCGGGCCTGACAGGGTTATGTCTGGCCAGGCCTGGACCATTCAAAAACTTTGCGATTGTCAGCCTCGTATGTCTCTCTTCAACCTGTATCCTGGCGCTCTTGTGTTCGAGGCACCGATTTCCTTTCACGTTCATATTCATCTTATACACAGCACATCTGTTAGTAAATGCCAAAGCCCTGCTCGGCAATCCCAAAAATACAGCAAGGATTGTGGTTCTCGTTATTCTTCTGAGACTATTTGCTGAGATAGTCTTGTGTAAATTGCCAACCTTTGGTTCCTGGGGCTAACTTAACCAGACAGGTTTTTCTGTCAAATAGAGGATATCAGACAAATGAATCGACAAAACTTTATTATGATAGCTATCGGAATCGCATTGCTTTTGACCACAAGTTCCCTATCGGAGGCCGCGTGCGGCCTTGCGGGAAATGAAGACAAGACGATACCAACAAGAGTGATCAGCACCCAGCCACCCTTGCGGTGGGAAGACGCTATGATCAGCGGCAACGGTTCCACCGGCATCATGGTTATGGGGTTTCCACTGGATGATCTTGTGGTCGTCAACCACGAGAAACTTTGGACGGTGGGCAATGATTACAGACCGCAGACGCCTGATCTTCGCGAGGCATGGAAGGTGGCAGCTAAAATAGCCCAGCAGGGACGGTATCTTGACGCGGATATGTACATTGTCGAGGAAGTGCAAAAGAAAAATCGCGAGCTGTATGGCGAACAGTTCAGGGGTGGACGTCCGGGGTACGATCGAACGCACCCCGGGTTCCATTTGCACGTCTCTACGGAAAGCAATGGTATGCCCATCGGATACCGGCGGGAAATGAACCTGGAGACTGGCGAAATCTCTGTATTTTGGACTGACAACCGGGGTGACTGGGGCCGGCGAGTTTTCGTTTCGCGAACGCACGACGTCATTGCCATGGAACTTACAGCACCGGCAGGCTCACTGGTCAATGCGACCCTGCGACTGGCCGAGGCCCCGGGAAAACTGGAAGGGGACGTGGCTGCCGTCAGCATCGATCATGACGACGCGGAAATGTACTACCATGCGACGTACGGCCGAAACATGGGAAAAAGTAAGCCACAGGGCTACCATGCCCTGGCCCGCGTGATAGTAACAGGCGGGAAAACGCACGCAGTGGAAAACGAGCGGCTGGAGATCACTGACGCAAAAAACGCGATGGTTCTCATACGGCTTGAATATCTCGATGACGCTGCCGCGGCGGACCGTGCGGCTTTGCGATTAGCATTGTCGAAGCTGCCTGGCGAATATGAAAAATTGCTCGCGCCGCATGCCGCTGTGCATGGCGAGATGTTCCACCGCGTGACACTCGATCTGGGCGGCCGTCCGGAGACCATAACTTCAAGTGAGGCTCTTATCGCTCAGGCTTCACAGGGCAAGTCCCTGCCCGAGTTTTTCGAGCTGATGCACGCGGTGGGCCGTTATGCATTGATCTGTGGGGCCACGGGCGAGCTGGCTCCAACCTTAATGGGTCTGTGGGGCAACCAGTGGAATCCGCCATGGGACGGCCGCTATACGTTCGACGCCAACCTGAATCTCGCCATCTCAGCAGTATCCCAGGGAAATCTGCCCGAGGCTATGGACACATACACATCTTTTCTTGAACGTAACCTTGATGACTGGCACAAAAACGCCGAGATGTTATACGGATGCCGCGGTGCAGTGGCGGACCTGTGCCAGGGATGGCGCCATGGCGCCGTGCTGATGTCAACATATCCATGGACCGGAGGCGTAGGATGGCTGTCGAGTTATCTTTATGATCACTATCTCTTCACGCAGGATCGCGAGTTTTTGAGCAGGCACGTGGTGCCGATGCTCAAGGACGCGGCCGATTTCTATGATGATTTTCTGAAGAAGTATCCGGAATTAGACGGTCGCGTCGTTTTCTATCCATCGATCTCGCCTGAAAATATGCCTGTGATGACACCGGCCCAACAGAGCACGGAGGTGGTGCCAAACGCAACCGGCGAGATTGCCATTTGCCACGAGGTGCTGACAAACCTGATCGCCGCTTGTCGCGAACTCGACATCGAAAAGGAAAACATACCGCGTTGGGAAAAGCTGTTGGCAAAGTTGCCAGACTATGTCATTAACTCCGACGGCGCCCTGGCCGAGTGGGCCTATCCGGGATTGGGCGACAACTACAATCACAGACACAGTTCTCACCTGTACGGTATTTATCCGGGGCTTGAGATTTCACCCGAGCGAACACCCAGGCTCTTCGAGGCTGCTCGCATGGCGATGGAGAAGCGGCTTGAAGCCGGGCTGGGCAATAATTCGGCGCATGGGCTTATGCACGTCAGTTTCGTAGCGGCCAGACTCAAAAACGCCCGCCTGATGTGGCACATGTTGAGCACCTTCGCCGAACTTCCTTTCGTAAATACGAGTTTTATCACATGCCACAATCCCGGCCCGCGAATTTACAACCTCGACGCAACATTCAGCATGCCGGCGATTCTGACGGAAATGCTGGTCTATTCGCAGCCGGGTCTTTTGGAACTGCTTCCTGCGCTGCCGCAGGACAAATTCACACGGGGCACATTGCGAGGGGTTCTGGCGCGTGGAGGTATAGTGGTCGAGCAGTTGCACTGGAACAAAACGCTGGGGCAGGTCGATGTAACATTGCGTTCCCAACGGGCTCAGTCGGTGAAGCTGCGATTTGGCGTTGACTTGCGTTTCGTAGATGCCACTGACCCAAAAGATCAAAAGATGGTCACTCCCGACAAACCGGGTCAGTGGATCATCGACCTTCCCGCGGGCCGATCTGTGAGCCTGAATTGCCGATTTTAGCGAGTGAGACCCAGGGTGGGTCTATTTCTGTATCTATCTGTTCGAAGCTATAAGTTGCCTAGCCCGGAACCGGAAATTCCCGGCACAACTCGGCTGTTTCCTCGCGCACCTCAGCGACCACTTGGTCATCGCCGCCACTGGCCAGCACCTTGTCAATCCACTCAGCAATCTGCTTCATGTGCGGTTCTTTAATACCACGGGTCGTCAGCGCCGCAGTACCAATGCGGATCCCGCTGGCTTCCATGGGTTTTCTTGGATCGAAAGGAATCAGGTTCTTGTTGACCACGATTCCCGCATCGTGCAGCCACGTTTCCACTGCCGCTCCGGTTAGCTTTTCGTCGTACGGACGCAGATCAACCAGAATCAAGTGATTGTCCGAACCGCCCGAGCAAAGCCGAAACCCCTTACTCGAAAGTGCCTCAGCCAGCACTTGACAGTTGTTCACTACCTGTTTCATATAAATCTTGAATTCCGGCTGCAACGCCTCACCAAAGGCGATCGCTTTGGCTGCGATTACATGGCACAGCGGACCGCCCTGCATCCCGGGAAACACCGCCGAGTCGATAGCCTTGGCATAATCCTGTTTACA
>Ga0315276_10000549_pt1 | contig 32317 bp, 30 predicted proteins | sample YL17G05_0_MG_FD_204542 | JGI IMG/M metagenome (GOLD analysis project Ga0315276, IMG submission 204542) | Sediment microbial communities from Yellowstone Lake, YNP, Wyoming, USA - YL17G05_0 | ecosystem: Environmental > Aquatic > Freshwater > Lake > Sediment | place: USA: Wyoming | collected... | reverse complement strand
GTCTCCCAGCAGCGCGCCGCCGGTACGCCGCTTGGAAGGGTCAGCGGATAGCACGGCTACCGTCCTGCCGGGGTTGTCCGCCCGGAAGCGCAGCACCAGTTCGTCCAGAAGCGAGCTTTTACCTGAGCCACCGGTCCCGGTCACACCGATAACAGGCGCCTTGCTTTGCCCGGCTTTTTCTTTCAGTATCTCGCTGTATTTCGGCCATGGGTCAACGCCCATTTCGGCCAGTGTGATCATGCGCGCTACTTTGGCCGGCTCTCCTATATTCAGCTTACCAGGTGTGGGTATGGGCGCGCCACGCTTGGACTTATCATGCTGGGAAGCGATGCCGATGGTATGGAAGTCACAGCGCTGCAGCAGGTCATCGATCATACCCACCAGTCCCATGTTGCGGCCGTCCTCAGGATCGTAAATACGCTCAATACCGTATTCCTGCAGTTCCTTAATCTCATTGGGACGTATCACACCACCACCGCCACCGAAGATACGTATGTGTCCCGCACCCAATTTATCCAACATGTCCTTCATGTACTTGAAGAATTCCATGTGCCCGCCCTGATAGGAGGAAACCGAAACCGCCTGCACATCTTCCTGTATCGCCGCCTCAACGATTTCACCTACCGACCGGCTGTGCCCTAGGTGGATTACCTCCGCGCCACCGGATTGGATGAGCCTGCGCATGATATTGATGGCTGCGTCGTGGCCGTCGAACAGGGTAGTCGCGGTGACCACCCTCACCCGGTGTTTTAATTCGTAGCGTCCGTGCTTGCTTTCACCCATGTCTGCCCCTTTCTAACAGGATGTTTTTTCCTGACTGTCAAATTAGACCCTATTTTATGCCAAATCGGCAGGCTTGAAAACATTTCCAGGCAGAAAAAACCTTCGCATCGCCGCAATATACAAAACCGGCCCGGGTTGCTCTAAGCTCACACCGGGCCGGCATTATTCCGAACTTTTTCAGGGTTTCGGTTTACTTCATCCTGGGCAGGCCAAGTCCGTACCAGGCTATGATATTGCGCTGGATCTCGTTAGTTCCCATGGAAACGATGGGAACGAAGCAGCTCATGTACATCGATTCCGCCATGCCACCCATCTTGGCGAATTTGCCGTGTTTGACCTGGCCATAGGGGCCAAGCAGGTCGGTGCCGAATTGGGCCATCTTTTCCATCAACTCGCTGGAAAATACCTTCACCGAGGCCGCATCCATCAAGCCCATCTCGTTCCTGCTCTGCTGGTCGGCGATGCGGTAGGCAAGTGTACGCACGGCTTCAAGGCTGGTAGCAATTTCCGCAAGCCTGTTGCGGATCAGGGGGTCTCGCGAAAGGGGGACCCCGTTGCGCTTTGTCTCGTTGCAGAATTTGACCAATCCCTCTACAGCACTCAATAGGCCGTAGACCAACCCCATATTGGAGCGCTCGAAGCCGGCCAGTACATTGACTACAGCCCATCCTTCGCCGTCTTTACCGACAATCTGGTTGGCCGGGATATGCACATCATCAAGGTAGACTTCATTGTAAACATGTGTGCCGTCCATATAGGGGATACCCTTTATCGTGATACCGGGGCTCTTCATATCGCAGAGCATGAAGGTGAGGTTCTTGTGCTTCTTGGCTGTGGGATCGCTCCTGTAGACGCCGAAAGCCCAGTCCGCCTTGTGGGCGCCGGTATTCCAGGTCTTCTGGCCGTTTACAATATACTCATCGCCTTTTTTGATCGCCGTGGTGGTGAGCGCGGCCAGGTCAGAACCCGCGTTCGGTTCGCTCCACAACTCGCACCACATCACTTCACCCGAGGCAATGCCCGGGAGGAACTTCCTTTTGACCTCATCGCTGGCGGCCGCCAGCAGGGTAGGTGCAAGCATGGCAACCCCGAAATCATCGACGCCGGGTAATCCGTAATAGCCGACCGCCTCACTGAACATCACTTTGTCCATCATATCGCCCTTGCCGCCGTATTCTGCCGGCCATCCGAGGGTCAACCATCCCCTCCTTCCGAACTCGCGGGCGCACTGCAGATGGAACTCCCAGCCCTCTTCATTATCATACTTGGATTCGATGCCGCTGTACGAGGCTGGTTTCTTGCCTGTCAGGCTTTCACAGACGTTGTAATACTCCTTGCGTTTGGCTTCCTGCTCCGGGGTCAATCTGAAATCCATGTCTAACTCCTTTCCTTTTACTTGGCAGCCCTTCAAATATAAACAGGCTCGTCTGCCGGTCAATTCGGCTTGCACCGTTTTAGCCAACGAAAAATTATAACATAAACGGTTTTTTCAATCCTGCCATATGCGTTTCACACTCAATTTAGTATAATACCGGCATAAAGCTATAATTAGAACGGAGTTTAATAACGTAAGCCACGGAGGCGGAAAATGGCTGATATCGAACGCAAGGTTAAGGCAGGAGACAAGGCAGCGGACTTCACGCTCAAAGATCAGGACGGCAACGACTTCACTCTGCATTCCCAAAAGGGGGGACGCGTCCTGCTTTCCTTCCATCCCCTGGCCTGGACGCCGGTCTGCACTAAACAGATGCAATCACTCGAGGAAAATTTCCCGGTTTTCAAGTCGCTGAATACCCTTCCCGTGGGATTGAGCGTCGACCCGGTGCCCTCCAAGAAAGCCTGGGCTGAAAATATCGGGATAAAGAAGGTCCCTCTGCTCTCCGATTTCTGGCCTCACGGTGAAGCAGCCAGGCTATTTGACATCTTCCGCGACAAAAACGGCTTCTCCGAAAGGGCCAACATAATCGTAGATGAGAATGGGAAGATCTCCCTTTTCAAAACCTATCCCTTAAGCCAGTTGCCTGATGTAAATGAGATAATTGAAGCTATCAGGAAGATGTGAACGAAATATATTAGGCCACTGAAGCGGGTAACTGTTAAAGTCATCTCGATAATTACGCACAGCTACAGGAGGGATTATATGAAGAACGCTCTTACAAGTGTCTTACTAATTGCCATGCTAACCGCAGCATGCGTTACTATCGTAGCCCCTCCACCTGATTCCCCTCCACCTGCAACGACTCCTCCAACCGCAACTCCACCACCGACTGATACGCAGGCTGCTGATCGGCCACCGTCCACGCCTGCGTCATTCAACCTGCCTGTAGTGGCCGTATTCACGGTGCAACCTGCCAATATCATATCAGGCGCCTACGCGACCCTGGTCTGGGATATCCGTAATACGTTCGATGTTACTATTGTGCCAGGTTTCGGTATAATCCGCCCGAGCGGCTCCCAGCCTGTCAACCCGCCTTTCACCACGACCTACAAATTAACGGCCAATAACAGCCAGGGATCTATACTGGCTACGACTACCCTGACGGTTTCCGGCGCTCCCCCAAGCATAGATACACCGGTAGTAAAGTTCTTCACCGCCAATCCTTACGTTATACGGCAAGGGGAATCGGCTACCCTGAGCTGGCAGACTATCGGCGGATCGTCAGTATCAATTGATAAAAAAGTTGGGACCGTGGCGGGAGAGGGGACAACACAGGTTTCTCCCGCGGTTACCACTACTTATATGCTGACCGTCATCAGCCCTGACGGCGGCCAGTTCCAGACGGTCACAGTGAACGTTAAGTAAATCAGTCAGGCCGGTTGTCCCGGCCGAGTTCCCTGATCTTTTCAATCCCCAGGTTGACCTCGGCGAATATATCAATCCGGTCCGAGCGGAAGGCGCGCCTGCCCTGCCTTTCCTTTGCCCACTGGTCGAAGCTGGCAAGCCTCAGATAGCGGGCCCTGCCCATTCTGTCAGTAACTACCTGCCTTTGCAGCGTTCCACCCAGCCTGACTATACCCCTTTCCATGGCAGTATCGCGCCCCGGGTCACAGTCCATCCATTTCCCCAACCACACCTCGCAATCAACATGGTCACGCTCCTCGCCGAGCTCGTTCATGCGCTCCGCGCTGTTACTGTCTTTGCCAAGCTTATTCCATAATTTTGAATCGGCTTTTATCCTGTAGACACGGTACCTGGCCGGGACGCCCGCCGACCTCAGCATGGCTACCAGGAGGTTGGTCTTCCCGGAGCACATCCCCCAGCCTTTCCTGAGGACATCCGATGCCTTGAGGTCCCAGTCCTCCAAACCATAAGGCATCTCCTTGACGAAAGCAAAGATGCTACTGAACACCTCACCACGGTTCCTGCTGCCGGCTATCAGTTCTTGCGTCTTTAACCCGATTTCAGAACTGCGGTCGAAATCGCAAAGCCCGCTCGGCTGTAAATACCTATACCTGTCAAATGCCATATTCAGCCTGCCAATACCTCAATAATTTTATTTCTGACGGTTAACCCACTGGTTATGCGAATGGCTGACCTGGCTACACCGAAATGCCGTGCCAGCAGGCGGATAACCGCCTCGTTGGCCTTACCGTCCTGCGGAGCGGCCTTGACCCGCACCGTATATCCGTCAGACTTTTGAGCAACCTCTTCTTTGGCTGAACGGGTGAATACCCTGACCTTGATTTTCATCTTAATATCTTTGCCCATAATTCGCCATGATTGCCGCGTGTAGATGCTCTCAGCACCGGCCGGGCTGCCTGTGTCACAGGCAAGAGCAGCCTGACTGCCATAATAGTACGGGAGAGGTCTTCCCTGCTGTCAGCATATGTGCGAATATAGTTGCCGGTAAGCCCCAGGTAGACGCCTGAACCTTTCCTGACCTCATTTTCCCAGAGCACATCTGCGTCCTTGCCGGTGAAACCTGCGGCAAACTCGTCCGCGTTACGTGCAGCCAGTTCAAGCATAGCCAGGCTTCGCCGCTTCTTATCTTTTTCGTTTATTTTGCCGGGCATTTTGGCTGCGAGGGTGCCGGGTCTTAGCGAATATGAAAATACGTGCATGGCGGCGAACTTAATCTGACGGCAAAATTGGTAGCTCTGGTTAAACTCTTCATCGCTTTCACCGGGAAAACCGACCATAACATCGGTCGTAATTGAGGCGTCGGGCAAACAGTTCCGTATCATATCCACCGAGCGGCTGAAAAGCATTGTATCATAGCCGCGGTTCATGCGGCGCAGTACCGTATCGCTGCCACTTTGCAAAGCGATATGAAAATGCCTGCACATCCTATTGTTTTGCCAGAGATCAAGCAATCCCTGCGAGATATGCTGGGGCTGCAGCGATGAGAGGCGCAATCTCTCAATGTCCGTTCCCTTTAGGACTAAACTTATCAGGTCCCTTAATCCCAAACCCCCGCAGTCATACGAACCGATCTCTGTTCCTGTCAGCACGGCCTCCTTATACCCGTCCCTTACCCTGGCCTTGATTTCAGCGACCACGGCATCCGCCTTGATGCAGTAAACCCGGTCGCGAACCAGCGGCACGATACAATATGCGCAGAAATTTCGGCAGCCGTCCTGAATTTTGATGAAGCTGCGCACACGGCCTGTTTCATTTAGCAGATCTGACTGGTGCTCCGATTTCGGCTTTTCCGGCCATCCGTCTTCGAGTAAGTTCGGTATAATCTGCTTATCGCGGTTAGCGATGGCCAGGTCGGCACCGCAGCCTAACAGCAATTCCCTGGCCAGTTCCGCATAACAGCCGGTGACTATTATCTTAGCCTGCGGATTCAGCACACGCAGCATCCTCACGAGATGGCGGGCTTTGCGGTCGGCAATTTGCGTCACGCTGCAGGTATTTATGATGAACGCATCTGCCTTATTGCCGGTGGTAATACGGTACCCTTTGCCGGCAATGTCCCCGGCCAGGATCTCTGATTCCGCCTGGTTCAGTTTACATCCGAGTGTGTGGACGGCGATTGCGCAGTTTTTTCCCATATCCGGTACATTGGAATTATATGGATGTAAGAACGCCACCGTCAACCAGACGCAAACATTCAGATATCCCCTGTATCTGGCTTGACGGCCTGCCTGCCTGCAGGTATCATGAGCCATTACCCTTGAAGGTCAAGAGGGGAAATAGAGGTAAAAACTATTTAGTTAAGGAGGTCATGCATGGCAAAAGAGCCGGGCGATTCTGAAGGGTACAAAACCAGTAAGGGGTCTTCACTGTATATCCTCATTATCTGTACGCTGCTTTATATGGTCAACTACATGGACAGGCAGGTGGTGGCGGCGGTGGTGGAACCGATGAAAGCCGCCCTGAAACTTACCGACAGCGACGTCGGGGTTTTAGGTTCGGTCTTCCTCCTCAGCATAGCCCTTTTTTCATTCCCCGTAGCGTATCTAGTCGATCGCTGGAGCAGGCGCAAAGCAATAGCCATCATGGCGGTCCTGTGGAGTGGTTTCACGTTCCTGACCGGCAAGGCCTGGAATTTCTGGTCTCTATTTGTCCCGCGCAGCCTGGTAGGCGTGGGTGAGGCCGGTTTCTCGGCCGGCGGCACAGCCATGGTCGGCGCTGCTTACTCGCACAAGAGACGCGGAGCAGCCATGGGAGTGTTCAATATGGCGGTCCCGCTGGGCATAGCACTGGGATCTGTGCTGGCCGGCGCTATCGCTAAAACCCAGGGCTGGCAGGCCCCGTTCCTGTACTTTGCCATCCCCGGCGTGATCCTCGGCATACTGGCCCTGTTTATGAAAGATTACAAGACTGTGACCGAGACACATGCCACCGGCGTGAAGGTCACGTTCGGTCAATCGATAAAAACCCTTTTCAAGATACCCTCACTGGTCTGGGTACTGGTCGGCTACGGCCTGGCCAACATTATGTCGATGTCATTCCTCTTCTGGACCCCGGCCTACGTAGGCAGGGCATGGGGCGTGGATGTTGTAGCCGCCAATGCCGTGATGGTACCTATCGTTTTGGCCGCCATAGTCGGCTCACCCGTTGGCGGTATCCTGGCGGACGTCTGGTTTAAAAAGGACCCTAGGGGCAGGCTGTATATACCGGCAATCACGATATTCCTCAGTGCGCTTTGCCTGGCAGGAGCTCTCTACTTCCAGTTCAAGGGCATCGGCATGGTCCTGGTAATCGCTTACGGTGTGCTCAACGTAATGGCGATACCCTGCCTGAGCGCTATATCACAGGATGTAGCTCCGGCAGCGCAGAAAGGGCTCGTCTGGGGACTGATGGTCTTCTGCATGTACGTCTTCGGCGGAGGCTGGAGCCCCTATCTGGTCGGCGCTATCTCTGATGCATTGGGGCAGGGCGCGCAGGCGCTGGGCACCGCCCTGACCATAGCCTGTATCGGCGGCGTCCTTGGCAGTATTTGCTATTTAATGGCCGCCAAGCCTTTCCCCGCCGATATGGAGAGGGTAAAGGGCGAACAACTGATGGCCGAGAAATAAATCATTAACAACGGACAAATAAAAGGGGTGATAATTGGATATTATCACCCCTTTTTCATTTCCCAAAAAGGTCCATTAATCCGATATCCCCTTCCGCTTTGTATTTGCCGTCGAAGAATGCCTGTGCGCCGTCCAGTTTGCCGGCTATGACGTCAGCCCAGACTTCGAAAGCCGAATTCACTTTAAGATCCGGTTTGTCTGACAGCCCCTCGAAAGCCTCGATTTTCCCATCAGCTACCTTGAAATAGCATGAACCAGTTACCTCCCCCGTAAAATTGAACTGCAGGACACCTTTTTTCCCGGCGGCTTTCTGCGGATTAAAGCCTATTTTGAGCACGGTCATAAGCGTTTTCAGCGAGTTAGGCCGCAGAGCCCGTCCCTGCTTCTCGAATTGTGCCGGAGTCATTCCGGCGTCAATTAAGCTGCGCCAGGAAAGGTTGGCCATCTCCAATACCGTCGCATTCTCTTCCAGCGGCTGCTGAACAAGTGCTAGCGTTTCAGGTTTGACCATCATCTCCTTGACAAGCTCCGATCCGGCCTGCTCGGTGGCGTTCAGTATATCCTCCAGCTTCCCTGCCATGAATGTCATCATCTGGCTGGAAGTGCGGTAGATCTCCGCGGCCAGCTTCACGCCCGGTTGACGGCCATTCTTGCCGAAGAGGTAATTCGCCCAGCCAGAAAGCTGGTGAAAAACCTCCATGCCGGGGAAACCGGCAACGGCAAGTATCACCACAGCCGGATGTTTTCCGCGCAAAGGATGATAGAAAGCGCCCTGCGACTGCTCGAGGTAAGGCAGAAAGGCCGGCAGAGTACGCTCAATGAAGGCTTTCATCGAGGCTGTCACCGTATACTGATAAAGCGGGGAGGCATAAATTACCATGTCCGCGTCAAGGAATTTCGGTAATAATTCCTGCGTCATATCGTCCCTTTGCACACATTTCCCCGGGGTCTTAGACCAGCAGGTGTAACAGCCCGTGCAGAAGCGCACTTCCTTTTCACGCAGGTTGACCACCTCTACATCCGCCCCGGCTTCCCTCATCCCTTTTAACAGGCTCTCCAGCATCAGCAGCGTCCTGCTCTGCCCCTTTGGCCTGGGGCTTGAATTTACGGCAATTACTTTCATTTCAGACCTCCTCAATCTGGATACAGTCTAAGTATAATTCAATTGACTCCATCCTCTCAAAATGTGATGGAAGTGGTTGACAAAACCTGTGGATGACTTAAAATTACAGTTACACCTTGAATTCACCCGACATAAGAATTAAACGTGCGTTAATCCAGAGGAGGGCATAACCATGACAACCCAAAGCTGTGGCATACCCAAATACTCGATCAAAGAGCCCAAAGGACTTTCCCCGCGTATCAAATGGCTGCGGGACTACTATTTCCAGGGCAACAACCGCAAGTGGAACAACGAGTTCGTTGGGTTCACCACTGGAACGCCCTGGGATATTCAGTACCAGGAAGGGAATTACTACATAGTACCGGAGACTTACACCTTCTTCCCCACCTTTACCGGCGCCTTCCAGCAGGCCTCATTTAAGGTGGAGCTTCCCGAGGGTTTCTGGGACTGGAGCCTGCCCGAGCGCCAGGCCTGGTTCGTTAAGGAGGTCATGGTCTACTACCTGCCGCATGAAGTTCTGCCCGGCGACCTCATTGCCGGCGGACGTTTCAACATACAGACCTCAAAATGTTTCACGGAAAAAGAGACTAAAGAGTATTCCAAAGCTATTTACGGCAAGAAAGGCTCGCGTGCCGCAGAATTATGGTTCCATAACCATGGATACGGCAATTCAGGCGCCACCAGCGGCCACCTGATACCCGATTATCCCCGCATACTTCGCGACGGTTGGAAGAGCATACACGAGGAATTGAACCTAAAGCTGGCCTCCCTGTCCCAGGGAGAGTACGCCGGTAAAAAGGGCAGCCAGATCAAGGCCATGCTGGTGGCTGCCACCATGGCACGCGATGTCGCCTTCGAGTACAGCACTGTATGTGCTGACCTGGCAGCTAAAGAGTCCGACCCTGCCCGCAAAGCTGAGCTGACCGGTATGGCTGAAATGCTGCGCCATGTGCCATGGGAGCCGGCGCGCAACCTCTGGGAAGCCCTGCAGTCGCTGTGGATCACCCACATGCTGGTTATGAGCGAGGAGAACTACCCGGGACCCGGCGTTTCCTTCGGCCGGGCCGACCAGTACCTTTATCCCTTCTGGAAGAAATCGCTCGATGAGGGCATGGACCGCGAATTCGGCAAAGAGCTGCTGAAGTGTTTCTGGATACACTGCAATTATGCATACGACGCTATGATCCGCACCGGGGGCAACCAGGGCATCACCGCCGGCTTCGGCCAGCTCATCACACTTTCCGGTATGGGAAAGGGTGGCGTTGACCTGAGCAACGACCTGACCTACGGCATGCTGGAAGTTATAGATGAGTTGAGCCCGCTGCTGGAGCCCAAGCCCAATGTCCGCCTGCACCGCAAAAGCCCCGCTAAGCTGTTGGACAGGGTGGTGGATATGGTCGCCTCCAGCCAGGGTTCTCCTTTCCTGCTCAATTTCGATGAACGCTCCATAGCCGGCATGCTGAGGGAAGCCAGGATGGCGAAGGTCGAAAAACTGATCAATGCCGATAACGTATTCGATTACGCGCCGGTGGGCTGCCTTGAGAACACCATGTGCGGCAACGACCGCTCCGGCACGGTGGATATCAACCTGAACCTGCTTAAAGCCGTTGAGCACACCATGACCGGCGGATACGATTTGATACCCTGGACTGACTCTATGACGGGCAAGCAGGAAAAGCTGCAGCCCTGGGGAGTTGCCACAGGGGATGCCAGGAGATTTAAGGCCTGGGACGAGTTCTGGAATGCCTATGCCAGGCAGACGCAGGCCATAATCAAGAGGGCCTCCGATTTATACGACTGGACGGATAGAATCAGGGCGAAGTATTTCCGCACTCCCTACCTCTCCTGCATGGTCAGGGGCTGTATCGATAAGGCCCTGGATATCAATGAGGGCGGCGCCGAGCTTAACTTCGTCACCATAGAAGCTGTCACCTATGCCACTACGGTCGATTCCCTGCTGGCCGTGAAGAGCTTGGTTTTCGATAACAAGGAGTGCACCATGGAGGAGCTCATCAGTGCCCTCAAAGACAACTGGGTGGGACACGAGGTATTGCAGGCCAGGGCTCTGCATAAGACCCCAAAATACGGCAGGGACGATGACACGGCCGATGACATGGCCAAGAGAGTTATGGACCTTTGGACCGCCGAAACCTGGAAATACAAGACCTCCGTGACCGGGAAGCAGTACCGGCCCGGCATGCTCTCCTGGAACTACTGGGTGGGCGACGGATACGTACTGCCGGCCAGTCCCGACGGCCGCCCCAAGGGCAAATTCCTCTCCAACGCCATTTGTCCCTGCGACGGCGCCGACATCAACGGACCGACCGCTAACGTTAACTCGGTGGGCAAGGTAATGGGCGGCAAAGATGCCGCAGGCCAGGGCGACTGGGATGGCTATGTGAGCGTACTGCCCAACGGGGCCAGCCATACCATAACTTTCAACCCCTCCCTGCTGCGTGACCCCGAGCATAAAGCGAAATTCACAGCCTTCCTGCGCAGCTACGCGGAAAACGGCGGCAGCGCCCTGCAGATAAACATGATAGACGCCGACATTCTGCGAGACGCTCAAAAGAACCCGGATGCCTACAGGCACCTTTTGGTGCGTGTCACCGGTTATAACGCCTATTTCACCTCCATCGGCCGTGAGCTTCAGAACGAGATTATTGCGCGCGAAAGTCACAGGATGTAGCCGGGACGCGTATGAAAATTGAACAGGCCCCGCTATCCGCTACAGCTACGGATGACGGACTCCCATATAGTATCAGGGGCGATAAAGCACTTATCCTGCATACGCAGAGGCTGTCTACCGAGGACGGGCCGGGTATACGTACGACCGTTTTCTTCAAGGGCTGCCCTTTAAGCTGCTCCTGGTGCCATAATCCCGAGAGCATCTCTGCCAGGCCCCAGCTTCACTGGATGGAGGTACGCTGCATCGGCTGCGGTATCTGTATCAAGTCCTGCCCCCATGGGTATCTTGTTAAGCATCCCAAGGGCATCTTAAGGGACCGGTCTGCCTGCAAGGCATGCGGTAAATGCGCCGCGGAATGCCCGTCAGGCGCCCAGGAAGTCCTCGGTAAGGATATCGGCCTCGATGAACTCCTTGCCGAGTTGTTAAAAGATAAGGTTTATTACGAGAAATCGGGGGGAGGAGTCACGTTGTCGGGTGGAGAACCGCTCATGCAGCCGGAATTTACCGCAAATTTATTGCGCAGGCTTAAGGAAAGCGGAGTCAGCACGGCACTGGATACCTGCGGCCTCTGTTCAAAATCGGCCCTTGAGCGGGCGCTGCTGCATACTGACCTGGTTCTGTTCGACCTTAAAGAGATTGACTCTGAAAAGCACCGCCAATGGACCGGGCTGGATAACCGCAGGATACTAGATAACCTGCTTTATTTGGGGGATTTTCTTGCTGCCAACCCTGGTAAATCACTGTGGATACGTACCCCGCTTATACCGGGCGCCACGGCCAATCGTGATAGCATCGAAAGGATCGGTCATTTTATCCGCGATAACCTGGGCAGCCTTGTTCAGCGCTGGGAGCTGTGCGCATTCAATAACCTGTGCCGCGATAAATACCGGCGCCTGGATATAGAGTGGGAGTATTCCACGACGCCGCTGATGAGCAAGCAGGAGATGTCAGATTGTGAAAAAATCGCCAGGGGTTGCGGGCCGGATCCCGATAATACTTTCGTCACCGGCGCGGCCCAGGTGGAAAACTAAATATTTGAAAGGAGGCCAGTGATGCAGGAACAGAAGAAGGTTTTCAGGACTTTTTCCGAAGAGGATATCGAGAGCTTTAAGCCCGAGATGAAAGTCGGCCTGTTGGCGACCGTGAACGCGGAAGGGTTGCCGCACATTACGATGATCTCCACGCTGCAGGCAAGCTCTCCCACAGTCATGTTCTGGGGGCAGTTCGCTGAGGGGATGAGCAAGGCCAGCATCAGGAAAAATCCCAAAACAGCGTTCATGATCATGACCTTGGATAAGAACCTGTGGCGGGGTAAAGCCACCTTCACACATACAACAAAGGAGGGCAAAGAGTACGACCTGCTTAATAATACGCCGATGTTCCGCTACAACGCCTATTTCGGTATTCACACGGTTTACTATATGGACCTCGTGGAACACAGCGGCAAAGAGCCTCTGCCCATGGGAAACGTTATCCAGGCCGCGGTCAAGACTATGGTCGCCAAGACGCTGGCCGGCAAAGGTAATGGGAAGGACGTGCTCAACCCGTTCACTCACAAATTGCTGGATAAGCTCGATAACCTTAAATTCCTGGCCTATATCGGAGCAGACGGGTTCCCGCTGATTATACCTGTCATCCAGGCACAGACCGCCGGCACCGACCGGGTCATTTTCTCTTCATCCGTTTTTAGCAACGAACTTAAAGCCATACCTGCGGGTGCGGTTACAGCCCTGTTCGGAATGTCTTTCGAGATGCAGACGGTGCTGCTGAGGGGTATTTACAGGGGCGTCCACAGCATCGGTGGATTTGAATGCGGCGAGATGGAAGTGGACTGGGTTTACAGTCCCATGCCGCCCAAGGCAGAACAGGTTTACCCGCCACAGAAACTCGAGGTTGTCAGATCTTTCTGAAGAGTTACTTCCTGGCTTTTCTCTTCATGAAGCCGTTAACGAAAATCCGGGTGGAATCCATCGCCTCGATGAAGAAGCCATGCTGTTTATCCTGCAGCAGCACCAGTTCAGCTCCGGGTATCCTCTCCTCCAGCAACTCGCTGTTCTTAAAGGGCACTAAGCGGTCTGCCGTACCGGTGATTATCATGGTGGGCGCCTTGATGCCCGGAAGCCTGTCCCAGGTATCTTCCTTCAATATCGCCTCAGCCTGGCGCTTAAACGTGAAGGTCGGGGTTGGATAGTCGGTGGTCACCTGGTGATAATACTTGAAATCTTCCGGGTTAGACTGGATAAATTCTTCGCTGCAGAAAAATTGGAATACCGTCATTGATCGCTGCTCAGGTGTCATATTTTTCAAGTACTCATAGTCGAAAAGTACTTTAACCGCTTCCGGACCGGATTGCACCTGATGCTGCCCTCCGGGAAAAGTGCATCCCAGTATAAGATTGATTAACCTGTCCGGGTGATTTAAGGCGAATACCTGGGCAATCATACCCCCCATGGAAACACCGAAAACGCTGGAGCGGCCGATGCCCGCGGCATCCATGACCTTGCATACATCATCAGCCATCATGGGAATGGTCACGGGGGCGTCCGGCTTATCGCTCCTGCCCACCCCGCGGTTATCCACCAGCACCACCTGGTATCCTATCTTGGCAAATTCTTGTGGAAGCGCCCCCCAGTGAAGCAAGTGATGGCCATAACCCTGTATCAGTACCAGCGGTTCGCCCTGTCCGATCACCTCGTAGTATATATTCGCATCGTCAGATCTGGCTAATGACACCTGTACCTCCTTATCCGGTCAACCTTTTTTACTCGACTGCCGGGAGTGTTTCTCATCTGTTGCACGCCGATTATACATGGTATTAGGGCAAAACTGAATCCACTTGACAGCCTGTTATAGATATATTAAGATATATCTTGTTATATTTTAATATATCACGAGGAGGGTATTTGATATGCACGGACACAGGTTTGGGCACGGTCCCTGGCAGGGAAGGATGTTCCGCAAAGGTGATTTCAAATATATGATACTGGACATGCTCAGGGAAAAGCCGCGTTACGGTTATGAGATAATCCGTGAACTGGAGGATAAATTCGGCGGTTTATATGTCCCCAGCGCCGGCATAGTCTACCCCACGCTTCAATACCTGGAAGAGCTGGGTTACGTGACAGGTGCCGAAAAGGATGGCAAGAAAGTCTATACTGTTACGGATGAAGGCCGGAAGTTCCTCGAGACACAAAAAGAGACCCTGGACGGCATACACAGCAGCATGAAAAGCTGGTGCGGCGCGCACTCGCGCGACGAATTCCATGAACTTATGCGCCAGACGGGCAGGCTCGGTAAATTGTGTTTCAGCAACGGGCGGTCTGCCACCCCTGAGCAGGTGAAGCTTGCCCGCAAGGTAATCGAGAACGCCTGCGAAGAAATCGATAAGATTTTAAAGAAATAGCTGAGCTGACCGCTCATTTTGAAAACATCAGCTCCGTGGCTTATAATCGCTGTATATGCTTAATCAACGGATTGATAGCCTCTGCGAATATGCTAAAAGGCATTTACCGGGCTTGAAGTTATCAGCATGCACCTTACTTCTGTTAGCAGTGCTGCCTGCTGTGGTCGCCTGTGCTCCGCATGTACAGACTCCCCATCTTCCTCAAAAGCCTCCCACCCCTGCCGATATGCCCACCTTCACCTTTGATCCGATCGCAGTGCAACCAGCTTCGCCGGTGGCCGGTCAGGCTTTCAATGTCAGTATGAAGGTGGCAAATACAGGCCCGGCGGCCGGCAATTACAAAGCAGACCTCATCATTAATGGCAAGAGTGCGGATAATCGGGTAGTATACCTTGACGCGGGCAAAGCTGACTCCGTGACCTTTCAGGCAAACCTGCCCATCCCAGGCCAATATGTAGTTAAAATCGGCCCACAGTCAAAAGAAATTATCGTGGGTTTTAACCGCGTACCTGTCACTATCAGAATTGACTCGGGCAGTGTGGATGGATGCGATACCCTGGCCGGCAGCACAGGTCAACCCGGCAACATGGTCCAGATGGTTGAGGGGAACCTGCTCAAACTTACGGCGCCTGTCAATGGCCTTGATATAAATAACATCGATGTATTCGGCTATATTAAGAGCAGCGATCATGACTTTAATAGCGACAATGTCATAGGTGGTACCGGCACCTGGATGTACGGGGCAGACATAGCCACCATCGAACCGGTCAATCCGAGTTTCACTATCAACATTTACGATGGGCGAAGAACCAGGCTTTTCAGCGGTGATTTCAGCAAAGAGCTTTTTAGCTACTACCCACGTTGGGCGAATATACCATTGCCGGGTGTCCATGTCAGCGGGGATTTTTACATTGAACTGGTCACGCACAACCAGCCCAAATTAACCGGCATGGGCGGGGGCGACTATGACTACTGGAATAGATACGTCGTACATACCTGGTACCACCAGCTATGCATCGGCTATGAATACTCCCTTGACGTCCAGTCATGGGTATCACAAAGCGGCAACGTAGTGCTCGACCGCTATCTTACATACAACTGGCTAATGCGTGCCGGCGGTTATCAAATACAGAAATAAAATAATAGTATTCTGTTATCTATAGGATAGCCCACCGCTAAATCAACGGTAATTTTATTAAGGGAGGTAGCTCCTGTTGAATTCACTTATCACCTCCATTATCCGGTATAGCGTAATAGCTATCGGCATAGCGGTTGCCTACTATATGTATTTCCACTGGTCAGATGCCCGTCCGGCCATCGAGATAATTCTGCTTACATGCGTAGCGTTTAATGGCACTATCAGCTTTGTCAGCCACGTGATTTTTCACAAATCCGGTGCAAAGCGGTTGGGTATGGAATCTGCCAACCCCGGGTTTCAGTTCGAAGTGGGTTTCGCCAACCTCGCCATGGGTGTCGGCGCCATATTCTCGATCGTTTTCCAGTGGGGCGTTGCAGCCAATATAGCGATAATTCTTTGTTATGCGCTGTATATACTGCAGGCAGTAATCTTGCATTTATACCGGTTTATCAAACGTGAAAAAAGTGATGCCGGCTATCTTTGGGGCAATGTTGTATTTACCTCGCTGTACTTTGCCAATATGCTGTTTTTCGCAGTAGCCGGACTTACCCAGGAGCACTTGGGGCCTTTCTGAACACTGGGTTTTTTTACTTTGCCCCTGTTTTATGGTATAACTCACTTTCAGAAAGTGAAGTTAGAATTTGGCCCATACACTCTGGAAACTCTTACCCGAATCTGATAAACCGCCGGAATTTAGGGGTGTCAGCGCGCTTGTTGCAAGGTTGCTCCACAACAGGGGTATCAGCTCTGCGCACGAAGCCGAAGCATTCCTCAAAGCCGACAGGCGCCTGTCAATAGATCCTTTCAGTATCCCCGACATGCATCCCGCGGTTAGCCGCGTCTATAAAGCCCTGCTGTCGGGCGAAAAGATCGCGATTTACGGCGACTTCGATGCTGACGGTATAACCGCGACCGCCCTGCTTGTTCAGGGTTTGACTGAGCTCGGCGGCAACGTAATTCCCTATATTCCGCACCGTCAGAACGAAGGATATGGCCTGAAAATACCCGCTTTAGAGAAACTGCGCAAGCAGGGTGTCACCCTGGTCATCACAGTAGATACCGGCATCACAGCCTTCGATGAGATAGAGAAGTCCCACAAAATGGGCATGGAGATACTGGTTACCGACCACCATGTCCCCCTCGATGAATTACCTTCCGCAAAAATAATCGTTGATCCCAAGCGTACTGATTCAACCTGCCCTTTCACTGAATTCGCTGGGGTGGGGGTAGCTTTCAAACTGCTGGAAGGACTGCTTTCCAGCAACAAAAGGGATGACCTTATCTCCAGTGCTACGGAACTGGTCACGCTGGGCACCATTGCCGATATGTCGCCATTAGTCAGTGAAAACCGCCACCTGGTTAAGGCAGGACTAAACCTGCTGTCCCGCACGACACGCGTAGGCCTGCTCGAACTGATGAGCATCGCGGGGGTTGATAAGAGCCGCCTGACTGCTGAAAGTGTTTCCTTTCAAATCGGCCCGCGGTTGAATTCAGCCGGCAGGCTGGATGATGCCGGTACCAGCTACCAGTTGCTGGTAACTCAAGACCGGGCACAGGCACATACACTGGCCAGGGAGCTTGAAGACAAAAATAGGGAACGCCAGCGCCTGGTGGCGGAAACCCATGAAAAGGCGCGCCGGCAGATTTTAGAGGACGGCGCCGGCAGGCCGATACTGATGGCCAGCGACGCTGATTACCCCTCAGGTGTGATCGGACTGGTCGCCGGCAGGCTGGCGGACGAGTTTTACCGCCCCGTGGTACTGGTTAAAATAGGCTCTGATATATGCCGGGGCAGCGCCAGGAGCATCCCGGAGTTCGACCTGATGTCCGCTCTCAAAACCTGTCACCACCTTCTCACCAGGTACGGGGGCCATGCCAGGGCGGCCGGCTTCAACGTCCCAACACGCGACCTGCCGCAAGTTCAGAAAAAGCTGCGCTCCCTTGCCGAAGAACAGCTTACCGGGCTGGACCTTAGGCCGCGGATCAATATAGACGCCGAACTTTCGCTGTCGGTATTTGCCAAAGGGGTCTTTGAGGATATGCGCCAGCTTGAACCGTACGGCATGGGCAACCCTGCGCCCGTATTTCTTAGCCGCAAGGTTGAGGTGGTCGAGCAGAGGCTGGTCGGCAACCTGAATGACCATATCAAACTGAAGCTCAAACAGGACGGCATCGTCTGGGATACCATGGGCTTCCGGCTGGGCAGCTTTATGGGCGAACTGGCACGCCACATCGATGTGGTTTACTCAGTAGAGGTGGATAATTATAACGGCAAAGGACAGCTCAGGCTTAACCTTCTGGATTTTGCCCGCTCCTATTGATATCGAGTGCTTCCGTGGCCGGCTTAACACGCTTATATTGGATAAAACGCGCTATCAGGATCACCGTAGCTGAAGCGACGATCAGGATATCCAGGACCTGGGCCTGTGGCAGGTTTAACAGGAAAGCCTCATTCTCGCGGAAAAACCTTATAAAGAAATCGCCCGCACCGAAGAATATCAGCCAGACAAGGAACAAAGAACCATCCGGCCTCAGTCTCTTGCGCAACGCCCATAAGATACCGAATCCAACCAAATTCCAAATAATGTGGAATAATTGCGTAGGGTACAGCGGCACCCCCTGTGGAGCGAAGCTGTTGGGATTTTGATAAATAACGGCGAAAGGAAGCTCGCAGGTCAGCCCGTAGCAGCAGCCGTTGACCAGGCAGCCGACACGCCCAATAGCCTGGCCCAGGATAGCCCCGGGTGCGGCAATATCGCCGGCCTGCCAGAAGGACAACTTCTTAACCATGCAGTAGATCAGGATGGCCAGCAACCCACCCAGCACCGCCCCCCAGATGGCTAACCCGCCAAAATTCAGTATCTGCGCGGGCTGGTTAAGGTAGTACTCCCATTTATCGATGATATGCAACAGCCTGGCGCCGATAATGCCGCCGATCACAGCCCACAGGCCCGCATCCCAGACCACATCCTGGGAGAATCCCTTGCGCTTTGCCTCCACGAGGGAGAATCCGATTACGGTTATCACTGCCAGCACTACCATGACGCCATACCAGCGGATCTCCAGCGTGCCTATGCTTAAAACAATAGGGTTCCAGTCTATATCAAACATCATTTAAACCGCCTCGCCGAATATGGCATCCACAAAGGACCTCGCATCGAAAGGGGCAATATCATCCATTTTCTCCCCGGTGCCAATGTACTTTATAGGAATCTGCAATTCGTCGCTGATGGCCAGCACTATGCCTCCCTTTGCGGTTCCATCCAATTTTGAAAGCAGAATGCCGGTGACGTCGGTAGCCTCGGCAAAGCTACGTGCCTGTGACAGGCCGTTCTGCCCGGTCGTAGCATCAATCACCAGAAGTACTTCCTGAAAGGCCTCGTACTTTCCGGCAATTTTCTTGATTTTCTTCAGTTCGTCCATCAGGTTGTGTTTTGTTTGCAGCCGTCCCGCAGTATCGATAATCACCGTATCTATACCGCGGCTGCGTGCCGCCTCAAGCGTATCGAATACCACCGCGCCGGGATCCGCTCCCGGCTGGTGCGCCACCACGTCCACACCCACGCGATCACCCCACATCTTAAGTTGGTCGATAGCAGCGGCCCTGAATGTATCAGCAGCTCCCAGCAGCACCCTGTGGCCTTCCTCCTTATACGCAGCGGCAAGCTTGGCAATGCTGGTGGTCTTGCCAGTGCCGTTCACGCCCACCAGCAATATCACTTTCATACCGTTAGCCGGGCCTGACGCTTTCGATGGTATATCCAGCAGCCGGGTCATCTCTTCCTTCAAGGCGTTGCGGACATGCCCGCCCTCTTCCAGCCTCTCTTCCTTAACACGCTTCCGGACCCGTTCCAGCAGCTTCTCCGTGGTCGATATGCCGACATCCGCCGATATCAGCAGTTCCTCAAGCTCATCCCAGGTGGAATCCTCGATCTTCGAGCGGCTAAAGAGCGCGGCGATCTTGCCGAACAGCCCTTCGCGGCTGCGTTTAACACCCTGCTCTGTCAGCTTAATAATATCAGGCATGATAATATCAACGAAAATGAACCGTCATTGCGGACCGCAATCATAACACCTGAGCAGCAAGTGCGTCATTGCGAGGCGCGCAGCGCCGCGGCAATCCTATGGAAATACGAGCCCTGCTACGCAGATTGCCGCGCCCTTCGGGCTCGCAATGACGAGTGAACAAGGGCCTGCAATGATGATTATATATTATTTTGTCTCGACCATCCTGGCATAGCCCTTGAGCATCTCGGTCTTCATCATCTTGCGCACCATTTCCTTCGTCTTGGGGTCTTTGATCATCTCCGTCATCTGTTTGCTGAACTCCAGGTACCTGGCATCCTGCTGTGGGAAGTCGAAGAGGCCATGTTCCTCATAGTACCTGTAGTCGGCCGTGAAGGGGAATGACAGCCTGGCCCAGATCTGGTCACGGAAGATCTTATGTCCCCCCACGCCCAGGAAGGTGCGCGGCAGCATATATGTACTCCGAGCATTATCAACACACCTGGCGGCAAATGTTTCCAGCAGCCTGTCTATATGGCCGGAATCGGCGCACTCGTCGGTAACCACTCCTGCCAGGTTGCCGCCCCCCATCTGCGGCATGGCATTGATTATCTCCTGCAGGTTGGCCACCTGGCTGAGCGGACCGGAAACGATGAACCCCACCTGCTTGTCCACCGCAGAGGGTATATGGCCGTTGAAGAAGCTCCTGTCCCAGAACATCTTCATCCGCGAGGAGAAAAAGCGGTCTACAATCTCACCGGCAAAGATGGTGACATCGGCGTCCCGCCCGGCGTTAAAGTAGTCGACAAAATCGTCCTGGCCCTGGTAAACGCAAATGTTGTCAAAGGCGCACTGCATACAGCCCAGGCAGCCGCCGCGCATCTTGACATCGCCGGCCCTCACCAACTGTATATCACCTTTGAACGACTCGCTGAAATGCTGAACCATTTGGGCCAGGTTGGATTTCTCATCAGTTATATCGGCCAGCACCCTGATCTTCTTGCCACTGGTGCCAACCTTACCCGTGCCCTTGCCTGGCTTATAGGTAAACTTCTTGTGTATAACAGGGGAGTAAAGCTTCAGGGTCGGTGCCCTGGTCTCAATAGCCCTGAAGAAGTTGTCCGCCCACTTGAGCAAAATACGGCGCATGTTTTCGACCATGAGGTCGTCCATGTCCGCCGAGAACGGCTCGACGTATTTCATATCCAGGTCGTCGCAGATACCATGCATATAGTTGTGCGCCGTGTTGTCGAAGAAATGCACCGACGTGCTGAGCACCGTGGCATACTTGCCGGCAAAAGCATCCTGAGCTCCCTTCTCCGTGATCATCTCGATGAAGCGCTTGTACTGCGAGCAAACCAGGAAGACGTACAGCGGGAAGGCCCAGATGACACCGTCACATTTCCGCACCTCGTCAATTATTCCCTTGAACCTGGCGTCATCTTTCTCCAGCTTGATTATGTCGTGCGCGACGTTGATCAGCTTCAGTTCGTGCTGCGGGAACTTTTTCTGGATGAACTTGATGTACTGTACCGTAACGCTGATTTCGCCCTTGGGGCTGCCGTTCAGAACAGCTATCTTCATTTTTCTGGCCTCCTGTAAATAAACATTGGTGGGGCCAACGTGCGCTGGCCCCACCAATGATAACACAAGGTTATTTTGTGTACAAACAAAACTCAGGACACTGGATATGAGCTACAGGGAATAGGCACCGCCATCAATAAACCGTAAGCACCCTCGAAGCATAAGTGCTGCCATAACTATTAGTGGCCGTCAGGGTATAGTTGGTCGTGGTGGTGGGGAATACGGCGACGCTGCCTGAGGCGGCCGGTGTGCCCAGGTTGAGGCTCTTGACGCCGTTATCTATGACGATGGAAGTAGCGCCGCTGGTCACCCAGCTCAGCGTAGCCGAGCCACCCGACATTATGCTGGGAGGGGAGATATACAGGGCGGCAACCGGCAGCGAGCCGGATGGAGGAGGCGGAGCTGCGCTACCCACCGAAATCGTCGTATTGGCATAGCTATTGCCGGCGGAATTGGTGGCCGTCAGAGAAAAGGTTATGCTCCCCGTGCCCGTCGTATTTATTGTCAGGCTCCCGGTTACGGGCACTGTGCCGAAACCTGCTATGTTCGCAGAAGTGGCATTTAATGTGTTCCAGTTCAATGTCGTCGAGCCGCCCGGTGCCACACTGACCGGGTTGGCCGTGAATGACAGTATTGTGGGCAGCCCCATAGAGGGGGGCGGCGTTGCCGGGCCGGTCACTACGACCATGGTGGAACGGGATGTTGAATTCGCGCCGTTGTTCGCCTCCAGTATGTAAGTCATAGTGGATGCAGGATTTACGGCCTGGCTTCCGTTGACCGCTACATCGGCGCCGTTTATCCGGGCTCCTGTGGCGTTCGTGGTACTCCATGTCAGCACGGCAGTATTGCCGGCAGTCATGCTCAAGGGAGCGGCAGAGAAGGAGTTAATGACCGGGGTTAAGGATGCGGGCGTCTGCGGGATGCCGCCTGTTCCACCCACCGTGAGCAGAACAGTCGACCTGGTGGATCCGTAATTATTGCTGGCTGTCAGGATATAAGTCGTAGTCATTGCAGGAGCTACTTTGTCTGCTCCTATGGAAGGAGCCGACGGGATGCCCGGGTCGATGCTGACAAACGAGGCGTTTTCCACCTCCCAGGCAAGTATAGCCGCCCCACCGCCGTTGATAGAACTGGGACTTACTTCAAACTTGATAACTTTAGGCGCCTTGCTCGAACTGCCTCCACCCAAATCAATGGTGACACAGCCCGCTGTTACCAGTAGCAGTATCAAGCCGAATAAAACTGCATTTCTCATCTTTTCTCCTCCCCGGATGAATTTCTTAAGTCGCAATACTCTGCAACATATGAAGTGTAAAGCATACGTTAGTCCTGCGCAAGCCAGCTTAACCCGCGTTCCCGCGGGCCAACCTGCTGCGCAGACCCGTTACAGCATAGGACAACATCAGTACCAGCCCGCTGAGCAGGATGATAGTAGCGCCCGAGGCCAGGTTCAGCGCGTAGGATATCCACAGCCCGCCGAAAGTGAAGAGCATGCCGAAAACCACCGCCAGCACCATCATCTTCTTTATGTCGTGAGTGAATTGCCTGGCCAGCGCGGCCGGGAAGGTCAGCATGGCGATGACCAGTATCATTCCCACGACCCTGATCAGCACCACCACGGTCAGCGCCACCATGCACAGCAACAGCAGGTAAAGTGCGTTCACCGGCATACCCACCACAGTGCCGAATTCCTCGTCGAAGGCAAGCAGCAGGAACTCCTTATAGAACGCGATCACCAGCGCCACTATGATGAAGTCCAGCGCCGCCATCAGATAGATATCGCTTGCGGGCACGGTGAGTATATTGCCGAAGAGGTAGCTCATCAGGTCGGGCGCGTACCCCGCTGATAAACCGATGAATATCACACCCAGCGCCATCCCGAGCGCCCACAGTATACCTGTCGCAGTATCCTCGGGCAGCTTTGTCTTGCGCGTCACCAGACCCATGGTCAGCGCCGAGAGCAGTGCGAACAGCATGGCGCCCAGCACTGGGTTGAACTTCAGCAGGTAGCCCAGGCCGATGCCGCCAAAGGAAGCGTGAGCGATACTGCCGCTCATCGAGACTATTTTTTTTACCACCACGTACACGCCTACGATACCGCAGGCCACCGAGGCCAGCAACCCCGCCAGCATAGCGTTGCGCATGAACTCGAACTGGAAGGCTTCGAACATCTTTAATGTTCCCTCAGCACACGGTGCGGCACGTCGCCGTGGGCGATAAGCTGCACCGGGCACTTGTAGGTCGCCTCGAGTATCTCCGGCGTTATCTCCCTCGAGCCATGGTAGTATAGCTGAACATTGAGGCAGGCTATTTTATCCACGAAAACCGACACCGCGCCTATATCGTGGGAGACCATGATGATGGCCATCTCCTCCTTGAGAAGTTCCAGCAATTCATAGAAATCCGTCTGCATGGCGGAATCCACACTGGCGGTGGGCTCATCCAGCAGCAGCAGTTGCGGCTCCGAGACCAGCGCCCGCGCGATAAAGGCGCGCTGCTGCTGGCCGCCCGAAAGCTGCCCTATCTGCGACCCCGCATGATCCAGCATGCCCACCCGCCGTAGCGCCTTTTCCGCAGCTTGCTTATCGATACGCCCATAGGGTTTCAGCAGGCCCGCCTTGCCGTAGCGGCCCATTGTCACGACTTCAATTACACTGACCGGGAAGTTATGGTCGTAATTGCTGTACTGCGGCACGTAACCGGTCCTGCTGCGGCTTTTGTCCGGCGGGTTGCCCATCACGGTCACCATGCCGCGCTCCGGCTTGATCAGGCCCAGTATAACCTTGAGCAGGGTGCTCTTGCCGCCGCCGTTGGGGCCGATGATGCCCAGGAAATCGTGCTGCGCCACATTCAAGTTGATGCCCTCCAGGGCAGGCGTTCCGTTATACCTCACCCAGACATCTTCGAGCCTTACCACATCCGGCGCGTTCATGGCTATTTCAGCGCCTCCTTGAATGCGGATGCCACTTTTCGCATATTATCCAGGTAATCCCGTCCTTCCGGGTCGATGCTCACCACGCTTCCGCCAATCTCGCGGGCAATGGCTTCGGCACTGCGCGTATCGAACTGGGGTGAAACGAAGATGATCCTTATATTTTTATCTCTGGCCTCGCTTATCAGCCTGGCCATATAGGCCGCCTGAGGTTCCTTGCCTTCCTTCTCTATACCGAGTTGCTCCATGTTATACTCGCGGGCGAAATAGCCCCAGGCGGGGTGATAAACAATGAAAGTGCGGCTCCCGGTACCGGCCAGCGAGGATTTAATGTCAACATCCAGGGCACCCAGTTTCTGCAGATATAAATCGCGGTTTCCCTCATAGTAATTCTTATTCACGGGATCCAGTTGAACCAAACCCAGGCAAATGTTAATGACCATTATCTTAACATTTTGAGGCGATGTCCAGGTATGCGGATCTATCCCCGGCTCATCCGGGTCCGTGCTCTGTATCAATCCAATACCTTTATTGCAGTCCACCACCGTCATGTCCTTATTTTGCGCGGTCAGTTTATCAAGCCAGGTTAGCTCGAATTCAATAGGTGAGCCTACCTTGAAATATACTTTAGCGGTGCTCAGCTTCGCCATCTGCGCCGGTGTTACCTCGTATGTGTGCGGATTGGCGCCCGGCGGCACCATCGCCGTTACATCTACCCTGTCACCACCCACCGCGCTGACAAATTCCACCTGCGGCAGCACGGTGACCATCACCCCTATCTTATCACCCACCACCGGGGCAGCGGGAGTGCAGGCAATGGACATCAGCAATAACGTCATTACGAGCGCTTTACTACCCCCCATCACGAGCGCTTTACTACCCGTCATTGCGAGCGCAGCGAAGCAATCTTGCCATCGATTTATTTTCACTGAATAAAAGGATTGCTTCATCACTCCGTTCCTCGTAATGACACTACTCTCATCCTATTTAAGTTCAAGTCCTATCTTGAAGGCCTTGCCCACCACCTCACCCAATTCCTGGTAAACATTGGCCGGCAGAGTGGTCCAGAGCAACGGCCTTATCTTCTGCACATCCACATGCTCAGCCGTGAAGCAGTTTCCTGACACATAGACTTCCTCGATTTTGCCTACCACCAGCACGTGGCTGCCCAGGTCCAGCATATGCTCGATCCTGCATTCCAGGTTGACCGGGCACTGTTCGACCATGGGGGCGGTCTCAACCTTGCCGTAAAATACCTTAAACTTGCAGGCCCTTACCTTGTCCTCCTTGGCCCCCGACTTGATGCCGCAGAAGTCCACCTCTTTCACCTGGTCGGCCGAAGGCACGTTGACCGAGAAGGTCATATTCTCTTTCATGCCTTTAAGCGTGTAGCGAGGGTGGCGGATAGCCACCGATATCATCGGAGGTTCCCCGCAGGCAATGCCCGACCAGGCAGCCGTCATGAAATTCGGCTTGCCATCGACGTTTGTGCCGATTAGAAAGGCCGGCATGGGGAAAACCAGTGGCTGAGGTCCAACTTTCACTTTATCCATATTCTTCTCCTTATTCTTCTCCTTTGCGTTTACACGGGCAGCTATTTCTCCAGTATCTCTTTCATGGGCGTCCAGTAGTAATCTATCCAGCCCTGCTTGATATCCTCGTAAAATTGTACTGGTACGCCCGTCTGGGTGAAGGTCATCTTTGTCTTGCCTCCTTCCTCCATGAAAGAGAAAGTCGCCTTGGAGAATTGACCTGCCGGCCAGTCCTCGTAGCGCCAGGACTGGACGATTTTTTCATCCGGTACCAGCTCAAGGTTGACCCCTTCTATGTAACCGCCCACATTGAACTTGTCACCCACCTTGCGGCTGATCTTCACTTCGTCCCCGGCAGCCAGTTCCGAATGCTTCTTAGAATCCATCAACATCTCGTAGACTGCATGCGCGCCAGCCTTGAAAGTTACCGTCTGCCGTATATCTTTTGTTTCCATCTCAGCTTCCTTGTATCCGTAACTTTAAGAAATTCTATCATAAGTTGAAAAAAGACCACATCCGTTGTACAGTAGAACATAATAGGTGTTCACCGATGACCATGTTGAAGTATTTTATCACCTCCAAGGCCAAGCGCAACCTGCTGAAATTTTTCCTGACTGATATAAATGCCAGCTATTATACAAGGGAGGCTTCGCGCCTGACCGGCGAACCACTTAACGCTGTGCGCCGCGAGCTTGGCTACCTTGAGAAGGCCGGCCTGCTGCGTTCCCGCATGCAGGGCAACCTCAAGTATTACGAGGTCATTAAAAGCTTCCCCCTGCTGGCCGAATGGCGCAAAATCATACTCGAAACGGCCGACGTCGTCATTGCGGTGAGTCAAAGCTGCGAGCCGGAGGCGCGGCAGGAAGCGAAGCAATCCTTCGGATCCGAACAATCCCCTACTTCCCAACCCCATTCCATACTCACCCTCGACTCCGTCATAGATCACCTGCGCGAAAAATTCAATGACATTAACTCCATAACCCTCGCCATCATTCACGGTGAGGCTGCGCGGTCAGAAGAAATCCCCGAGGACGGCATCGAACTGCTCGTGGTCGGAGATATCAACAAAGATATCCTTCCAGAACTCATAGCCGACCTCGAAGTAACCACCGGGATTGATATCAGCCTAATGCACCTGACCACCAGCGACTTCGATTACCGCAATGCCCAGGGAGACCCCTTCATACGCCGCATATGGGGTGAGAAGAAGCTGGTGGTCAAGGCAAGACATTGACGAGGCATTTAGGAGGTTGTGATTATGATAAACTATGTTATGGCTTCTGCTCCGTCAATCATCTTCCAGTCTGCCAAGCTCGGCGACATACCTTTCATAGTCGTGGAACTCGACCGCGCGCAGGCCCTTCTCGACGAAAATAAGCCGATTGGTCGTATCTACGGGGTAAGCGGCGGGGCGCTGGTGGCTATGGCCTTCGGACTGGCGCTGGCCGCGAAAAAAGACCCACAGAAGTGGGGCAAGGCTTCAACGGCCGTAAAAGACCTACGCAATTTTTTAGCCAGGGCGCGCGGTTGGCAGATCCGCTCGCTAAACCTCAACCCCATGTACGGGCGTTCAAACCTGGACCCTCTGCGGCGGTGGCTGGAAAAGAAACTGAAGAATTATTACAATGTCGGTCCGGGCATAATTAGTGAAACCCCGCTGTTGATCTCCGACCTCGGCATCCCGCTCCATATATGCACCATCAACCGCGACGCCATCTTCACCATGTTCGGACCCCCGGACGATTCCCTACAGTGCGATTACCAGTTCACGCACGTCGGTCCGCCCCAGGATGCCCCACTGGTGGACGCGGTCATCGCCGCAGTCAGCACCCTGCTCTCCACCAGTCCCTCCACCGTTATCGGCCAATATGTTTACGACTGCCGCCCGCCTATCGTAGATGCCGGCGCCATGGTAGCCGATCTGGAAACCTCCGACCCGCGTCCCATCCTGCGCACCAGGCCGCACACCAGGATACGCACATGGAAGCTGAATTTCATCACCTCTTCCTTTATCATGCATTCCCAGCACGAGCGCAACCAGACGCTGCTGGCCGACTATTACCTGGATTTACTTCGCCGCCACCGCGAGCTGACAGCGGAGGTCAAAGCTAAACTGCCCGCTTTTGCCGCGGCCGATTATAAGACACAGGAAGCCACCCCTACTATTGGACAGGTCGACCTGCCCTACATCGGCTCCACCGAGGCCGCTACTAACCTGCGCGAATCCGCCGCCAACCGCGTCGAGATCATCGCCCGATTCACGAAGATACTGTACGGCCAGCTTGATCACTTCCCCTTCGACCGCCCGGCTAATATCATCTACGGCGCAGGGGGCTGCTCGGGCATACTGGGCGGACTGGTCACCACCCGCGCAGTGGACGAAGGCTTCAGGCGTGGAGGAGGCGAAATCAGGCAGATCTACGGCGTGTCCGCCGGCGTGCTAAACGGCTTCTTCCATGCCGTGCAGGTGGCCGCCAGCCGTAACCCGGACCTTTATAAACCACCGGCACAACACGCCCTGCAGGACCTCGAAGACCTCATCGCCAACCTGACAGCGGATAAGCTGTTGAAGTTCAACCGCAACCCTTTCCGGTTCTGGCACGGATGGGCCAACCTCGGCCCCCTGGAGGAGTTCCTTAATGATAGACTCGCTGCCTATACGGGCTCACCGCACCCGGAACAGCTCACATTCGACGATATCGCCCTGCCGATGACGGTTACCGCGGCACGCTCTGACGGCTTTACCGAGTTCATGGGCATGACCTCCACCGGCCGACACTTCGAATTCGGCGGCCGCACCTGGAAAGTACTGGCTGCCCCGGTCATAAAGGCGGTGACCGCAGGCTGGACCATGAACACATATATCGAGCCGGCCGAGCTAAACGGGGAAGTGTATCGTGACGGCGGCGGCACCTTCTACGACCCTTCTCTGCTGGTGGCCTGCCTGGACCCTCAGATCACTAACCTGATCGCCATCCACCTCAACCACCCTGATAAACACTCCTTTGAGCTGCCCCACCGGCCGGATATAGCTAGAATAATTCTGGATACCCAAAACTACACCTTCCCCGAGGAGCACCGCCGCATGCGCGTCCTTTCCACACTGTTCTACGACCATTTCCGCCTGCGCCAATACGCAAGGCAAAACGGAATTCAAGTGGAGCCGGATTTCCGGCGTGAGTGGAAGCTGCAGGATACAGGGTACCTTTAACAGCTTATAATTTCAGTTATTCACCCGTGTCTTTGTTATAATTAGGCCGACCGGTAAGCCGGGAAGGGAGAATACCAATGAAAAAAATCTGGCTGTATTCAATCACCGCTTTTGTCTTAATCGCGATATTATCTTCTGCCTGCAACCAGGCTCCCAAATCCAAACTGACCGTGGCCTGCGATGCCACCTGGCCGCCTTTCGAGCAAGTGAATGAGCAGACCAAGGAACTGGACGGCTTCGGCCCCGAGTTGATGAGGGCCATCGCAGCCAAAGCCGGGCTGGAGATCGAACTGGTCAACGTGGGCTTCGATTCGGTGCTGGCCGGTGTATCGCAGTGTCAGTATGACATGGCCGTATCCTCCATCACAATCACCGATATGCGAAAAAAGACCATCCTTTTCTCCGATCCCTACTACGCCGCAGGACAGATAGTTACGGTCCGCAAGGACAATGACAGAATCAAGGGCAAAGATGACCTGTCCGGTAAAACAGTGGGCGGACAAATCGGCACGACGGGAATTATTGAAGCAGGCAAGATCCCTGGTGCAAAGGTCAAGACGTTTGACGAGGTCGGCTTCGCGTTCCAGGACCTTATCAACGGCCAACTCGACGCGGTCATAGCAGACAACCCGGTAGCCCGGCTCTACGTAAATAAAAACCAGGACAGGCTGATGACGGTGGGTCCCGTCTTCACCGACGAGTATTTCGGCATAGCCATATGCCAGAAGAACGCCTACCTGATACCGAGGGTCAACGCCGCGCTCAAAACCCTCAAGGACGAGGGCTTCATAGACAGCCTGTCCAAGAAATGGATTGGCCAGTAGCAAACGGCTGACATTTAACCCGCCAAACCATTTAAGGCGTATAATATGGGCCGTCTTATGAGCGTGCCTGATAAACCGCGGCTGCCGGAAGAAGAACTGGGGCATATACCCGGCGCTGAACCTTCCACCCGCATGGACGCCTGGTGGTGGCTGGTAGCCCTGGTGGTCGGCTTCATAGCCCTCCTGCTTGTCTTCAGACCCGACCCTTTCTGGAATATCCTGCAATTTGTGCAGGACGGCATACTGATAACAGTGACCGTCACACTGATCTCATTCGTGCTGATGCTGGGTATCGGCATGGTAGGCGGCCTGGGCCGCCTTTCCACGAACCGCATTATCTATACTGTCTCCACGCTCTACGTTGAGCTGGTTCGCGGCATTCCGCTGCTGGTCCAGCTTATCTCATGGTATTTCGCCGTCCCTGTTATTATCCAGTACGTGGGTAAGGCGATCGGCAGCCCGGCGCTGGAGGGCTTCCAGGCTGACCCCATAGTGATGGCCGTCATCGGCCTGGTCTTCTGCTACGGCGCCTACATGAGCGAGATCTTCCGCGCCGGCATCCAGAGCATTCCCAAAGGCCAGATGGAAGCGGCGCGCAGCCTGGGCATGACCTACTTCCAGGCCATGCGCCACGTAGTGCTGCCGCAGGCCTTCCGCGTCATCCTTCCTCCCATCGGCAACGAGTTCATCGCCCTGCTCAAGGATTCCTCGCTGGTCAGCATTGTGGCGGTGGCCGACCTCACCCGGCGCGGCCGCGAGTACTCTTCCATGCACTTCAACCCCATCGAGGTCTGGCTTCTGGTGGCCCTCCTCTACCTGGTGATGACCCTGTTCTCGGCACGCGTCGTGAACTGGATAGAAAAGAAGACGAAATTCGAGAGGTAATATTTGGCAGACCCTATTATCCGCATCGAAAACGTACATAAGTACTTCGGCAGGGTGCCGGCCCTGCGGGGCGTGAGCCTGGATATCCACCGTGGCGATGTAGTGGTCATCGTCGGCCCCTCAGGTTCCGGTAAATCCACACTGCTGCGCTGCATCAACCGCCTGGAAACTTACGAAAAAGGCAGGATAACCGTGGACGGCATCCCGCTGGATGGCAACAGGAACATTAACGCCGTGCGCCGCGAGGTGGGCATGGTCTTCCAGTCCTTCAACCTCTTCAGCCACCTGACCGTTATGGATAACCTGATGCTGGCACAGCGCGTGGTGCGCAAGAGGTCAAAGGAAGAGGCGCGGCAGACCGCCATCAACCTGCTCAACAAGGTCGGCATACCCGACAAGGCTGATGTCAAACCGGCGCAACTGTCAGGCGGGCAGCAACAGAGGGTGGCCATCGCGCGCGCGCTGGCCATGAACCCTGGGGTCATGCTCTTCGATGAGCCCACCAGCGCACTCGATCCTGAGATGATCAAGGAGGTGCTGGAGGTGATGCTGGCCCTGGCCAGGGAAGGCATGACCATGGCCGTGGTATCTCACGAGATGGGCTTTACCCGCGCCGCGGCCAAACGCGTAATCTTCATGGATGAGGGTCAGATACTCGAGGAAGCACCGCCGGACATTCTGTTCAACTCACCGAAGCATGAGCGTACAAAGCAATTCTTAGGTAAAATATTGAGCCACTGACGCGCAAGCCCCTGCTAACCCTCATCGTACGGCAAAACCATTACTTTACCTTCGAATAGCACCAGCATCACATTGCCCGCCGGGGTGGCACGTATCTCTGAGGCCAGTTGCTCCGCCTCGCCATCAGACAACTGCGGCACGTTGTGCGCCGGCTGCCCGGCATAGCGAATTCTACGCACTTTATACCCCAGCTTCTGCTCAATAAGCAACACCGCCGGAGATTTATTATCGCTGAGGAGCACCGTAACTTTTTTGGGTACTGCCCCGGTCTCCGCACCCAGCAACTGGTCCTGCCTGGCTATACGCAGGTGATATATCAGTACAGGGACTGCAATGAAGACCGTCTGCAAACTCCACTTCATATTCCGCAGCACTTCCGGCCCAAGGGTGCCGGACAATACGCTGTTGAGCAACTGGTAAACTATGTTAACCAGGTCGGCAGCCAGCATCACCACAGAAGCGCCAATGATTACATACAGGTAAATGCGCCGCGATCTTGCCCGCCTTTCTACCACACCACCCCTGTCCACCATAGCGGTAATCTGCCCCCAGTAATACAACCAAAGCGGAACTGACACCAACAGCATCGACATGCCCAGGCTGAGATGGTTATTCCACCAGCCCGGTTCCACAACAATGGTTTCCAAATTCAAAGAGTTGATAACCGAATCCAGGGGTATTCCAAGCAGGATGATCAGTCCGGCGATAAGCGTCCCCAACCCCAGGAATGCCATAAGATACTGATGGACACGGCGGGCTGAGAGCTGATGTTCCTGCTCCGTTGCAGCTTCCTCCTCAGCCTTCCGCAGGTGATAAAACCAGATACAGGCCGCGATCAGTATGGTGGGAATTGACCAGCCGAGGAACTGGAAGTAACCCGTAACGCCTTTGTCGCCGCCCAGCAACCAGTAAAGGATTTTATATACGGTGACCGTATGGGAAATCAAACCTGCTATGGCGCTGCCCAGTATGGTTAACAGATAAAAATAGACCTGGCGC
>Ga0315276_10000548_pt1 | contig 32376 bp, 27 predicted proteins | sample YL17G05_0_MG_FD_204542 | JGI IMG/M metagenome (GOLD analysis project Ga0315276, IMG submission 204542) | Sediment microbial communities from Yellowstone Lake, YNP, Wyoming, USA - YL17G05_0 | ecosystem: Environmental > Aquatic > Freshwater > Lake > Sediment | place: USA: Wyoming | collected... | reverse complement strand
CATCCAGCTCATAAATAATACCAAACATTATTTATCTTCGAACTTAATGTGGTTTTCTTGGCACCATTTGATGGCGAGTTGCTTTAGTGCGTTGTCGCGATACTTATACCAGTCATCTGCAATGTCATATTTATGTATGGCATCTTTGAAACGCTGAAACACACCGCCGCCTTTTATTAAACTACAAAAAATTTCACGTGTTTTTTCGTTTTCGATAGACCCACAGAAGTCTTCCATAATGCTATACTCGTGTATGTCGAATTTCGAAGGAAACCCAATATAATTGTCTGACTCTGCGAGTATTTCTTTGGCGATTTTGACCAAGTCTTGCTGCCATTCGGGGAAATCTTCGATTGGCTCGTTGTTTTCAGCAGCATTTTGCTCTTCTTCACTGATAAGGATAACTTTGCCGGTTTGCTTGTTCAAGAACGCGTAACTTTCGTCCGATTGGGCTTCCAAGCCTTCAATTATATCATCCAGTTTTACACGAGTCGCCATAACTATATCCCTTTTTAGCCGAATATAGTTTTAATCGGTGGGCTAAAGCCCACCCTACGTTGGCTTTATATACTATAATGAGTGGCTTGGCAAGGGTTAAGGCATTTGGTACAGATGGAGCAGGAGAGGATGGTGCCGGAGGGGAAAGTTAATTTGGCGAGAAGTAAGTTTAAGCCGGCTTTGTTTTTTATGGGATATAATCCTGGATTTTGTGGTAAAGAAGTTCGGTGTTTTTCATCAGTTCAAGTCCTTTTATCCAGCCTAATATTATCAAAGCCACGCCAATTAACAGGATACTGGCTGCAAGGGCCATATCAAAGCTGACTCTTTTCGAAAAGACAACCATCGCTACAAAAGCAAAAGGTATTAGAAATACAGAAAACCTTATAAGAATAAGGAGCATTATAAAAACAACTATTATCAAAAAGGCCATCTCAGGAGAATCTCCGAGATATGGTTTAAGAACCGCATAGATATCCAGATTGTTTTTGAAAAATGTCGGAATAGCTTCCCAAAGCAGCAATAGGCCCGTAATCAGAGCACAAGGGCCAAGTGTCGTGCATATCATAATAAAGGATGCCATCCATTCGCGATGTATCTTGTCGTCCTGAGATGCTTTTTCGTTAATTATAATATTTGCGCGTCTTAACCTTTTGGTTACATCCCATCGGCGGCGTCTTCCTTTTTGTATGTCAGGGAAAACATCTTCCCATTTCTCACCTATAAGACATCTATATAACCATCTTAAGGAGAACCGAGGTCGAAAATAATCCGCCGTTCTTACAATGTGGAGTAAAGAGAAAATTTCCTGAAAACAGTAGCCAATGGCATAGGCCAGGCCTATTCCAATAATGTAGAATATGATATTAGCCGATTCCGGGATGATGTTGATGTTGATAGATTTTTTTGAGACGTCTATTTTGCCCCAAACATATAAAAAGCCAAGTATGACCGAAGCTCCGCCTATGATATAAGTTATATCCCTGACGATGAAATTCCTAATCGACTTAACCAATTTGCTCATAAAGGGTCTCCCTTTGCATTGATTATGCTATGGCGGACATTTGGCACAGATGGAACGGAAGAGAGTCGTGCTCAGGTAGCGGTCACCACGGTCAGGCAGAATAACAACAATAGTGCCTGAGGGCATATCTTTAGCCATTTGCAAAGCGCCGGCGACAGCTGCGCCGCTGGACATTCCAACGAAAATTCCTTCCTCAGCGGCAAGGGCACGGGTAGCTTCAAAGGCCCGGTCATCATCAATGGTGATTTTTTCATCCAAAACTTCCGGGGAATAAATCTCAGGGACGATGGATTCTTTCATATTTTTAAGTCCCTGTATTGTGTGACCTTCGGGCGGCTCGATTCCGACGACTTTGGTGTCCGGTTTTTTCTCTTTGAAGAATCTCTTCAGGCCCATCAGTGTCCCCGTTGTCCCCATACCGGCAATCAATATGTCAATCTCTCCGTTAGTCTGGGAGAAGATTTCAGGGCCGGTAGTTTCGTAATGGGCAAGGATATTATTCTCATTGGCAAACTGGTTGGGCATATAATACTTGTCCGGCTCGGCATCGAGAAGCTGATGTGCCTTTCTAATAGCGCCATCGGTGCCCTCTTTGGCGGGCGTAAGGACGACCTCAGCGTTTAATGCCTGCAGTATATGCTGTCTTTCTATGCTGACACATTCGGGCATACAAAGTTTGACCCGATACCCTTTTGCGGCGCCAATCATAGCCAGGGCGATTCCTGTGTTTCCAGATGTCGGTTCGAGTATGATTTTGTCTTTTGTTAGTTGGCCTGTTTCTTCAGCTTTTTTTATCATCCAGTACGCGGGACGGTCTTTGATGGAGCCGCCGGGGTTGGCGCCTTCATACTTTCCGAAGATTCTTACCTTCGATTTCTTTTTATTCAGCTTATTGATCTCTACAAGAGGCGTGTTCCCGATGGCAGATAATATGCTCATAACGACTTATCCCCGCAGATTACATTAATCTATTTATATACAATCAAATCGGCTCAAATACCCTATAACATTGATTTTACCTGGGTTATTTTATATGTTAAATTATATAAAGTAAAGTTGATTTAGGGCAGAACAATGGCATCGAAAGAAGAAAATTTTAAGCGGGCGGTTTTGTGGGATGCGGCGGAGGATAAAAAGGTCCGGTGCAAGCTGTGCAGCTGGAGGTGCACGATAGCTGACGGCGAATTGGGCAAGTGCCGTGTGCGCAAAAATATAAACGGCGTATTATACTCGCTAAACTATTATAAGGTTTGCTCGGCGAATCCCGACCCGATTGAGAAAAAGCCATTGTTTCATTTCCAGCCCGGGTCGAGCACTTTTTCTATCGCTACTATGGGCTGTAATTTCCGCTGTGAGTTTTGCCAGAACTGGCAGATAAGCCAAGCGGCCATTGAAGATGGGGGGATTGAGGGACAGGCAATCAGCCCGGAGCAAATAGTCGCAGCGGCTGTTCGCTGGGGATGCAAATCAGTCGCCTATACCTATACCGAGCCGACGATTTTTATGGAGTTGTGCAACGATTGCGGCCGACTGGCAAAAGAAAAAAGCTTGGCAAATATTTTCGTCAGTAATGGCTATCTAACTATCGAGGCGATTGATTTTGCCAAAGACTGGCTCGACGGGATAAACATCGACTTAAAAGCATTCAGCGAGGATTATTACAAAAAGTTATGCAAGGCACATCTGAAGCCTGTGCTCGAAGCGATTAAATATATCGCGAAGGAAACGAACATCTGGCTTGAGATTACGACTTTACTGATTCCGGGTGAGAATGATTCTGACGACGAGTTGAAAAGGCTCGCCGAGTTTATCGTCAACGAGGCCGGCGCTGATGTCCCCTGGCATATCAGCCGATTCCATCCGCAGTATAAGTATATGGATTCCGCGCCAACGCCGGTGAAGGCCCTCGAACGTGCGGAAGAGATAGGAAAAGAAGCTGGGCTGCATTATGTATATACGGGTAATGTGCCGGGGTCGAAATCGGAGAGCACTTTTTGTCATAACTGCGGCGGGATGCTTATCGAACGCATCGGCTACCAGATACGAACCAACCATATAAAGAATCACTGCTGTCCGGACTGCGGGACGAAAATAGCCGGTTTTGGATTGTAGTATTATTGCCCGCGGCCGTATCCATTTTTTTAAAATTCGGTACAAAATTCATCTTTTAACCGCTGGGCGGTTTTGCCTTCGAGCATTTCCTCGCCGGTCATCGCCAGATACGTCGAGTAACCGCCTGGTATATGATTGGCATCAAAACCTTTTTGTTTCAAAATGCGCGCTGCGATATAACTTCTAATACCAACGGCACAATATGCACTGATGGTTTTGTTTTTAGGCAACTCATTTATTCTTTGACGTAATTGATTTACCGGTATGTTCACCGCTCCAGCTATGCTCCCCTGCTCAAGCTCTGAAGGCGAGCGGACATCGAGCAACAATACATTCGGATCCGAATGTTCAAAATTCTTCACTAAAGCCGTGCCGTCGAGTATGTTGCCGGCTGCATAACCGGCCATATTCACAGGGTCCTTGCCGCTGCCGTATGGCGGAGCGTAAGCCAATTCAAGCTCCTGCAAATCAAAGACGCTCATACCCGCACGTACAGCGGTGGCAAAAACATCGATTCTTTTATCAACGCCGTCTTTGCCGATTATCTGTACACCAAGTACTTTGCCCTTGGGTTTGCTGAAGAGCACTTTAATGTGCATCTGCTGAGCGCCAGGGTAATAACCGACGTGATTGGCCGGGTGTATATAAACTTTTTCATAGTCGATACCAGCTTTTTTCAAATCCTTCTCGGATGCCCCTGTCATACCGACGGTCAATTCAAAAACCTTCAAGATTGCGGTGCCTTGTGTACCTTTGTATTTAACATTTCTTCCACATATATTGTCAGCTGCTATCCTGCCCTGCTTGCTTGCCGGGCCCGCCAGCGGTATCAGGCAAGTGGTTTTCAACACGAAGTTCTGAACTTCAATCGCATCACCAATGGCAAAAATATTCGGGTCGCTGGTTTGCAGGTTCTCATTTACTTTTATTCCGCCGGTGCCGCCTATCTCCAAACCTGATTCTTTGGCCAATTTGGTTTCCGGCTTTACGCCTATGGCAAGCACAGCCATATCGCAGCGGAGTTTCATGCCTGATTTTAAATCAACGAACAATTTCGAATCACTCTCCCGAAAACCTGCTACCGCGTCACGAAGCCATAATGCAACGCTCTGGCCGTACAGGTGCTCATGCAGAAGATTGGCCATCTCTTTATCAAGAACAGGTATTACCTGGTCGAGCATTTCGACAATCGCGACGAGCAGTCCCTGCGCTCTCAGGTTCTCCGCCATTTCCAAGCCAATGTAACCACCACCCACAACTACCGCACGTTTTGGTTTCCGTTCTTCAATGAATTTACTGATTGCGTCCGCATCAGGTATGTTTCGCAGCGTGAATATCCGCGGCGATTCAATCCCCGGTATAGGCGGTCTCGCCGGCTCTGCGCCGGGGGACAGTATTACTTTGTCATACTTTTCGGCATAGACGTTTCCGGAGGATAAGTCCTTTACGCTTAACTGGTTATGTTTACGGTCAATCCCCGTTACTTCACTGTTGATTCTAACATCGATGTTAAATCTGGCCTTAAATTGCTCCGGCGTTTGAACAAGTAAATCATCGCGGTTTTTTATGATGTGACCTATGTAATACGGCAAGCCGCAATTGGCAAATGAGATATACTTTCCTCTTTCAAATAATACTATTTCCGCATCTTCATCCAAGCGGCGCAACCTCGCGGCTGCTGATGCGCCTCCTGCTACTCCGCCAACAATCAGAATTTTCCCAGCCATAAACAATTCCTATCTTTTTATTTATACCCAAGCATTGGCGTTGTTCAGAAAAAACCAGAAGACTGTGATTTTTTTTAAATAGTCTCTGTTTTGGGGTGTTAACAGGTTTTACCGCTGTTGCTGATTAGGGAGCGTAAATGGCGTTTTTTTAATCGCGATTTACAACCAGTTTGCGCCCTCTTTGCCTTTGAGCAGCATCTTGAAGACATCCCGCGTCATAGGGACATTATAATCATAAGAGGCCAGAATGCTCGAATCAGTAACATCAATAACCCTTACGGTCAGGTAAACCCTGTCCGAAGCAGCCGCGTAGGTGCCGACGACCACTGCTCGTGCGTTGTGCTTAGTACCGATGTCGGCCAACTCCCGGCTGAGCAAAAATTCTCCCGAGCCTTCCTTGATGAAAACTGTCGTGCGTAATTTCATCTCCATAGCGGTGTAGCCAAGCTGTTTGAACCGCGACGAGATTTGTTCGGAAACCATTCTGCCGAAAGTAGAAGACTGGCTCAAATCATCGACGTTGACAAGACTTGCAACCAATAGAGGGCTGTTTTGGGGCATATCCTTCGGCAATTTTTCAATGAGATATTCCGCGGCCTTATAGTTGGCAGCGGTGATAACATCCTCATTCACATCGACAAGCCTTATATTATTTCCAGCGGCAGCCAAAAGTACGTCGTGTTCGGCTTTCTCCTGCGCTGTGAGGTCTTTGAGCATTTCCATTTTGGCCTGGTCCCGAGCCTTTCGCAATTCATAGCTGTCGTATTTCGATTCAGAAATATCAAGAGCTGACTTTGTGGTTTTGGCAGGTGCACCGCCGCAGCCGGCAATTGTACAGCAAATCAAGACCAGTAATGTCGATTTCACAATATATTTAGCCATTGGAAACTGCCTCCATTATTTTTCACCATATTGTATAGGTATCAAATTCGTTATGTCAAGTCTTTTCAAAAAGCCGAGTGTGCGGCAGCCAATCGAATCAGCAGAAAATACGTGCAATTAAGACTGTTTTTAACTAAAATAAGCGGTCGGAAAGTAATTATGAAGATAATCGCAGATGCAAATATTCCGTTTGTGAAGGACTGCTTCTCGTCCATCGGCGAAGTTGAGCTTTTTCCCGGCCGGCAGATAACACGAGATATCATCGGCGATGCGGAGTGTTTGTTGGTTCGCAGCGTAACAAGGGTGGATTCGGCCTTATTGGCCGGCAGCAAGGTTCGCTTCGTTGGGACGGCTACCATCGGTTTTGACCACATAGATATCGAATATCTGGCGAAAAACAATATAGGTTTTGCATCGGCGCCGGGGTCGAACGCTAATTCCGCTGCCGAGTATGTTATTGCGGGGCTGCTCGAAATCGGACGAAAATACAAAATAAAGCTTGAGGATAAATCGATAGGTATTGTAGGCGTCGGCAATGTCGGCGGTAATGTTGCTAAGAAGTGCGCAGCATTGGGCATGACGGTATTGCTGAACGACCCGCCTTTACAGAGAGCAAGCGGTGATGCGAAATACCTGCCTTTGGAAGAGCTTTACGACTGCGATTTTATAACGCTTCATACGCCTTTGACCTTTGAGGGAATTGACAAGACTTTTCATTTGGCCGGCGAGGCTTTTTTCAAATCGCTAAAAGCCGGATGCGTTTTCTTTAATGCCTCTCGCGGCGGAGTCGTTGATACAGAGGCCCTGAAAGCGTCGATTCGGTCGGGGCAGTTGGAGACAACCATCCTTGATGTATGGGAGAATGAGCCGAATATCGATACCGAGCTTTTGGAGATGGTTGATATCGGCACGCCGCATATAGCAGGTTATTCGCTGGACGGCAAAATCGCGGGAATGATTATGATATACAAAGCAGCGTGCGAATGCTTTGGATTCAAGGCCAAGTTCGACGTTGAGGATTTTTCACCTCGGCCGGACGTCCCACAATTAAAGATAAATCCAAACAGCGGCAGTGAGCAGGATTTGCTGTGTGGGGTTATCGAGAAGATTTACCGAATCAGAGCAGATGACTCGAAGCTTCGGCGGGTTTTAGATGTGCCGGCGAAAAAAAGAGGTAAGTTTTTTGATGATTTGCGGAAAAATTATCCTGTACGAAGGGAATTTCAAAATACGGAAATAATAGCCACAGAGAACACAGAGGTCGCAGAGAGTTTAAGTAGAAAATTAAAAGGGATAGGGTTTAAAGTAAAAAAGTGACAGATAATACAAAAATAGTTGAATGGTCAAGGGGGCATCTGGATTTCTCAGCCGGCTGTATCGTAATGGGGGTTTTGAATGTTACGCCGGATTCGTTCAGCGACGGGGGAAAATTTCTGGATACCAATAAGGCCATTGAGCACGGCCTGAAAATGGCTGCTGACGGCGCCGCGATAATAGATATTGGCGGGGAATCGACCCGGCCGGGTTCGGCGTCGGTATCGACTGAAGAGCAGATAAGACGAGTTGTGCCGGTAATAGAGGCGATTGCGAAAAAAGCCGGTGTGCCAATTAGTATCGATACGACAAATTGCGATGTTGCTAAAGCTGCGCTGGATGCGGGGGCGGCGATGATAAACGACATTACCGCCTTGAGCGATAAACGGATGGGGGAATTAGCAGCCGAGAGAAATGTGCCTGTTGTCCTGATGCATATACAGGGGACGCCTGCGACGATGCAGATTGAGCCGACATACAAAGATATAGTTGGCGAGGTTCTCCATTTTCTATTGGGGCGGGCAAAATTGGCGGAGCAATTCGGCATTGCTAAGAATATGATTTTTATTGACCCGGGGATTGGATTTGGCAAAACAACTGAGCATAATCTTTTGCTTTTGAGAGGTATTGACAGGTTTGTCGATAGCGGCTATCGTATTTGCATCGGGACAAGCCGAAAGAGTTTTATCGGCAAAATAACCGGTAAGGAAAAGCCGGCAGAGAGAATATTCGGCACAGCGGCAACGGTTGCTTTGTGTGCCGCAGCGGGAGTTTCGATTGTTCGTGTCCACGATGTAGCTGAAATGGTTGATGTGGTAAAAATAATAAATGCAGTAAAGAATATAAAGGTGTAATATGAGTATAAGCAGTCACTTAGGTATTATTTTGCTGGTAATCGTCGGGACAGTAATAATCATCGGCGTTGCCGTTATAGCGGCGATTGAAACAAGGCGGATGGAGAAGGGGCAATCGTCCATAATATCGGGTATATCAAAAAAGAAGGACGATAAAGCGGAAGAAAAATCGTAACACAAGAAACGATTTTTAGACACCATTCAAAGCGATTTTAAGGGCTTCGTCGGTATTTTTGACGAAGGCAAATCTGAGGCCTTTTTGAGCTTCTTTGGGGACTTCGGGGATGTCTTTCTTGTTACGGGCTGGGAGTATGACGGTCTTTATGCCGGCTTGTTTTGCGGCTAAGATTTTTTCCTTCAGGCCGCCAATTGGTAAGACCAAACCCCGCAGGGTTATTTCACCAGTCATCGCGACGTCGGGCCGAACTGCTTTTCCCAATAACAGTGAGACCAGCGAAGTGAACATCGCTACGCCTGCGCTTGGACCGTCTTTGGGGATTGCCCCTGCCGGGACATGGATATGATAGTCGAATTTTCTGAATCTGTCAGGTTCGATATTCAGTTTTTTGGCATTTGCTTTTACGACTGAGAAAGCGGCCTGTGCGCTTTCCTTCATAACATCTCCGATATGGCCTGTAAGCTGCAAATTTCCCTTGCCGGGCATAAAGGCAGATTCGATAAAGAGCAACTCGCCGCCGACGGGCGTAAAGGCAAGGGCTGTTGCGACGCCGGGGATTCCTGTTCGCAGAGCCAATTCGGATTCGAATTGCGGCGGGCCGAGGATTGCCGCGAGGTCTTTTTTGTCAATAGTGGCTTTCTTTCTTTTTTTAGTTTTCGCGATTTGGGTAGCGACGGCCCTGCAAACAGCGGCTATATTCCTTTCGAGGTTTCGGACCCCTGCCTCGCGAGTGTAATCGTGAATTATCGCGCGGGTTGCTTCGTCTTTTATAGTCAGGTGACTTCTCGTCAGGCCGTGCTCTTTGAACTGGCGCGGAATGAGATATTTTTTCGCGATTTTAAGTTTCTCATTTTCGGTGTAGCCCGGCAGTTCGATAACTTCCATTCTGTCGCGCAGCGCCGGCGGGACCGGCTCGGTATAATTCGCCGTGCCGATGAACATAACGGAGGACAAATCGAATGGCTGGTCAAGGTAATGGTCTGAGAAGCTGAAATTTTGCTCCGGGTCGAGGACTTCGAGCAGTGCGCTTGAAGGGTCGCCCCTGAAATCGGCGCCTATTTTGTCCAGTTCATCGAGCATAAAGACGGGGTTTTTACTCTGGCACTTTCTCAACTCCTGCAGGATTCGGCCCGGCAGGGCGCCGATGTAGGTTCTTCGATGTCCGCGAATATCGGCCTCGTCTCTTATTCCGCCGAGCGATATGCGGATGAATTTTCTCTCCATCGCACGAGCGATGGATTTCCCGAGCGATGTTTTACCAACACCAGGCGGACCGACAAAACAAAGTATAGGGCTTTTACCCGTGGGATTCAGCTTGCGGACGGCGAGAAATTCAAGGATGCGTTTTTTTACCTTTTTCAGGTCGTAATGGTCGGCGTTGAGTATTCGCTCGGCCTTGTTGATATCCAGCCGGTCTTTTGTTTCGATGGACCAGGGCAGTTCGCAAACCCAGTCCAGATATGTCCGGATAACGCTGTATTCGGGTGAAGCAGGAGGTATTTTACTCAATCTATCGAGTTCACGAATCGCTTCGGCCTCGACTTTTTCGGGCATTTTAGCTTTTTTGATGCTTTTGTCGATTCGTTTTAATTCTTCCGTTTGCAGGTCGCCCTTGCCAAGTTCGGACTGGATGGCTTTTAGCTGTTCCTGTAAGAAGTATTCGCGCTGGTTTTTGTCAACGGCCTCTCTTACCCTGCCCTGGATTTTATGACTGAGCTCGAGGACTTCGAGATTAGCTGCCAGAGCAGCGGATATTTCTTCAAGGCGTTTGGCAGCGTCAAGCTGCTCAAGCAATTGCTGTTTTTTGTCGGTCTTAAGATTGAGGTTGGCCGCGAGGAAATCTGCCAGAGCAGAAGGATTTTCAATATTTTCCAGCAGCACAGACGCCTCTTCGGGGATATTTGGACTTAATGCTATGACCCGATTTGCTGTCTGGCGGACGCTGACGATGAGCGCCTGGAGTTTTTTGGTCATCTTTGTATGGACGCGGAGCGGCCGAACCACGGCCCTTAGATACGGCTCTGTGGCTACCGGCTTAACGATTTTGAAACGAACTATGCCGTGGACTATGATGTTAATTGAGCCTTGCGGAATTTTTATTACTTTCAGGACCGATGCGATTGTGCCGACGGAGTAGATATCGCTGAAACCAGGATTGTCGGTTTCAGGGTTGCGCTGCGTAACAAGGCCTATGAGGGATCCACTGGGTTCGATGTCGGCAAGCAGATTTTTACTTCTCTGACGTCCGACTGCCAACGGCATTACCGTGCCGGGATAGGCAACAACATTTCGAATCGGCAAAATACCGATTGTGTCCGGCAGCTTGAGTTTGTGGTTGTGCTCATACAATTCTGAGTTCTCATTGTGCAAATATCGCTCAAAATCCGGGTTGTCTTCTACGGCCACTTCAATGGGCCAACCACTATCTGAAAATAATAAATTCATAGAGTTGCCTGACATTTTACTAATATCGGTTATTTTAAGAACAAGATATGATAATAAATGATTAAAGGGACGAATGCAAAAACAATAAAACCGGTTTTGGTGCAGTAAAACCCCCTGCCCCACATACTAATCCGAGCATTGCACAGCCTACAGGACAGATTGAGGCCGTGCAGTATATAAAAAAAGCCCCTAACCGCAATGGGCTGGGGCTTGGGAATTTTGAGATTGCCATTTGATGACAAATTTACAAGTTGTTTTCGCCGTCGTCTTTTTCGGTACTTCTTGGGTGAGCGTGTTCGTAGACCTCTTTGAGCTTTTTCGTAGTAAGATGCGTATAGACCTGAGTGGTCGAAAGTGACTGATGACCAAGCAGTTCCTGAACACTTCTTAAATCAGCGCCATTATTCAACATGTGCGTCGCGAAGCTATGCCGCAAGGTATGCGGGCTGATTGAAATATCTAAGCCGGCCAGTTTGAGGTATTTGTCCATCTTGCGGCGAACACTGCGAGCGCTAAGACGTCGGCCATGCTTATTAACGAAAAGAACTTTCGAATCGAAATTAGGGGTGCTCTGCGCCCTTTTATTCCTGAACTCCATATAGTGCTGAATAATCTGCAAAGCAGAGGTGCCTATGGGGACGATTCTTTCCTTTTTGCCTTTTCCTCTGACATGCACCACTTCACCGAGGAAGTCCACATCGTCCATATTTAAAGCGACAAGCTCGCTGACTCTCACGCCGGTGCTGTAAAGCGTCTCCATAATAGCCCTGTCTCTTGCACCAAGCCAACTGTCCATTGGCGGTATCTCGAGCAATCTTCTCACGTCTTCGTATTCGAGGAAGCGGGGCAGCTTTTTCTCCTGCTTGGGAGTTCTAACTGCCATAACAGGATTGGAGGTGAGCTGATTTCTTTTAACAAGGAACTTATAGAAGCTGCGCAGCGTAGCAAGTTTTCTGGCTATGGTTGCTTTGGAATATTGTTTCTCATTCAAAAAGGCCAGATATGCCCTGACGGAATTGACATCTACCGAAAGAAGCAACTGGTCCAGCCTGACACTTGTCTGCGTGGCCACAGCGGTAGCGGTTCCCATATGGTGTTCGCCAGCCGAGATATGCTCGTCGGCGTGCAGGCCGCTATCAGGGCCGCCAACGAGGAACTGGCTAAACTGCTCCAAGTCCGCGCCATAACACTTGGCCGTATGAGGGGAAAAACGCTTTTCAAATTTCAGATAATTCAAAAAATCATGGACAATTACGTTGTCTTCCATAATCGCACCTACCTATTCAAATAGTCTTATTCAGAATCTTGTAAAATAAAAGTTTTCTTAACTTTTCAAAATCATGGTTACGCCTGAGAGGCTATTGCGTTTGGGAATCCCCCTGCAAAATGGGGTTCTTTTCGCCTAAAATACTGTCTGCCTGATTAATGAGCGATTGTGTCAGTTTGAAACTAAGCACTGCTGCATCAAACCAGTCGAAACTCGTTCGTTTATCCTTTGCCTGTTCGACCAGAGCATCAAGAAGCTTGTCTTCACTTCCGCTATCGTAACGGAATATAAACTTCTCTGTCCCTTTGTTTAAAACCAATTGCTGCTTCTTTTTTTTCACTGTTGGTTTTCCACAAATGTCTAAATTTTTTATCGGTCCAAAAATCGACAACTTATCCCGCTACGGCTCAACACTTGTGCCGAAACAAGCAGTTGAATTTCAATTTTCTCGCCAAACGCGATAAAATCGAAGATTTAGAAAACGCTACAACGCTTTTATCGGCCAATAAGACGTCCGTCTTTACAAAATCGGATATGAATTCGGCAAATTAGGCACAAATCGCTAAATTTTTATTGGTCTGTCCCGACCGGCAGGAACTTACCTATCCTTCAACCACTTCGACACTGCTCAGGACAAGTTAGTTCGCTTTGAAAAAGATTATTCCGCCCTTTTTCTCGGAATCAAGGCCCCCCTGCTGTTGTAGGAAAGCAATACATTTTAAGGCTTCATTTCGGCTCATGCCCAGAGCCGAGCATATGTCACTTAGCGAGCAAGGCCTGCGTTTCAGTATTGATAATACGTCTTCTGCCTTAACTTCAAAGTGCCCGCCCTGCTGCGGCGGTGAAAAATCAGCTATCACTTCGCAGTTTCCCCCCAACTTCTCGGCTATAACATGCAGCTTTTCGGCGTCGAGACTTTTGATGCCGGGCTCGGCTGTAGGACGCACGGCTGTATTAAGCTGAACCTTATCGGGACGGATACGGTCTATAGCATTCCTGATTTTCGCAATCTGCTCATTATCAGTATTAAAACCATCGATAATAAACACTTCGAGCCATATCTGCCCCGAGAACTCCTTCCGAAAAGCACACAAACCTGAAATCAGCTCTTCAATATTTAATTCTGGATGCGGACGATTTATCCGCTGGTAAGCTTGTTCGTCTCCGGCATCCAGGGAAGGCAAAACCACGTCAGCCTTTGCGCAATCCGCCCGAACATCCTGTTTGCACAGCAGTGTGCCATTGGTTAATATGGCTACAGGAATATTGGTGATTTTTTTTATACCGTCTATAAGTTCTCCGAGTCGACAGTTCAATGTCGGCTCACCGGAACCGCCGATAGAAATGAAATCAGCTTCTAACCCCTCGGCCAATTTGTCTCTCAGTTCCGCCAAAACTGCTTCAACCGGTACGAAGTCGCCGCGTTGAAGGGTCTTTTGGGTGGTTCCGCCAAGCTGGCAATAGACGCAATCCAGAGTGCAAACCTTAAAAGGCACGATATCAATACCGAGACTGCGCCCCAGCCGTCGCGAAGGCACAGGACCATACAAATATTTTTCCCCCTTGGCCATTTCTGTCTACTTCCGCACTACCTCGGATATTTTTTTGCACGCGCACAACAAATCTTCGAGCCAGCCGATGGGCATAATGCAGGCAGCATCTGATTTTGACTTTTCAGGCTCGGTATGCACCTCAACAAAAAGCCCGTTTGCGCCGGCGGCAACCGCAGCTTTGGCAAGTATAGGTGCCATCTCCCGTCGGCCCGCGCTCGCATCGCCAAGTCCGCCAGGCTGCTGGGTGCTATGTGTTGCATCGAAAACAACAGGGCAACCCAACTTCTTCATAGCGTCAATAGCTGTCATATCATTAACAAGTCGATTGTAACCAAAAAATGTTCCCCGCTCGGTAAGTAGTATTTTTTCGTTATTGCAGGCGCGAACCTTTTCCACCGCATTTTTCATTTCATCGGGAGAAATAAACTGACCTTTCTTTATGTTTACGGGTTTTCCAGTCCGCGCACAGGCACAAAGCAAATCGGTCTGCCTGCACAGAAACGCAGGCACCTGCAGACAATCAACAACTTTGCTGACAACCACAGCCTGCCCAGGCTCGTGCACATCGGTCATAATAGGCAAACCAGTCTCCCAACGAACTGCGGCAAGAATCTCCAGCCCTTTCTCCAAACCGGGGCCGCGAAAACTGCTTATGCTGGAGCGGTTGGCTTTGTCGAAACTCGCCTTGAAAATCATTCCCACGCCGGTTTTCGCGGCGATTTTGACGAGCCGGTCGGCAATATCCATGCAAACATCTTTGCTCTCAATAACACAAGGCCCTGCCATTACGAATAAAGGTACATCCAAACCAATATCAACATTACCAATTTTGAAGTTCATTGTATTCATATTTTCAATATCATCCCAATGCTCTGACAATCCTCGTTCTTATCCCGGCCGGCTTGGCGCCTTCCGGAACAATACAATTGACCGCCTGCGGTATCACCTTAATCTGCACCGGCAACGCAGGGCCGGGGTCACCATCAATTTCAGTATCTATACCGGTACTTTGCGAACTCACAGAAATCTCTTTGCCCTTACGATAGATAACATCTGAACAACCGACGTCCCGCTTGAAAACCGTAAATATCGAATGCTTGGCCAGATGCAAGCGGGATGCGCATTTATAAATACATACATCCAGCAAACCATCGCTGAAATCGGCATAGTGTAGTATCTGAAGCCCTACCGCGTATCTTGAGATATTCCCGACAAAAACCAGGCCGGGGCCGTCGAAAATTTCTTCGCCGTCTACTACAACCTTCATCGCGTCAAATTTATAATCCCAGAACGTCCTCCACATCGGCCAGAAGTAATCGAAGTAATCTATATGTCCCTGTCGCCGCTCGCTGACGCGTCTGACTACCTGCCCATCGAAGCCGAAGCCAGCTATCGAAGTAAAACATTTTCCGTTTACATTTCCCAGGTCCAAAGGCCGAATGAACCAACCCTCAAACGCTTTTATTATTGTTTCTAATTTTTCATCAAAACCCAATTCATTTGCCAGCAAATTCTCCGTCCCGCCGGGTATTATCAGCAGCGGTTTGTCACTGCCTTCCAGGCCGTGCGCAACTTCTCTGATGGTCCCGTCACCGCCGACGACTACAACCATTGCGCAGTCGTAATCCACTGCCACGTCCGTGGCGATTTCACAGGCATTGGTCAAAGAAGTAGTAAGGCTGACCATGACTTTGTATCCTTTTTTGACAAGGTATTCCTCAAACTGCCGGCAGACCAGCTTGCGGCCGGTTGCGCCGGATTTGGGATTTACGATATAGGCAATATATCCGTCGTCTGGTTTCATATCCTAAGTTTTTATAATAATGCCTCTTTTTCCTTCCTGCCGGATTCTCGAAGCTTTTCCTCCATCAGGGACGCGTAACTTTCCGAAACAAGCGGCAAATCCGACAGCCCTAACTTCCTCCGCACATCGGCAATTTTTTGCTCATCAGGCCCTTCTATCTCCACGAAAGTGCCCAACAACGGCAATTCATCCAGAGCTACTTCGCACCCGCCGAATTGCCAGATTCGACGTTTTTTCTCAAACACAATCGCCTTATTATACCCCAACAGCAAAAGCAGTTCCTCAACCGAATTGCCGTCCTTAATTTCAATTTCTATCTCCTGCCTCTTTTTGAACTGGTTCTTTTCTTTCGCGCCTTTATAAGTCAGAAAAAATCTTTCGCTTTTGCCGGCAAGAAATCGCCGCAGCCGAAGGCATCTGTCGCCTTTTTTAAGAGCAGCGCTGGCATCATCAAAATAGGTATCCCTTTGCAGCTGCTCCTGCCTGAATTCAGCGCCGAGGCTGTCCAGCTTTTCCGCTATTTCCTTCAGCGAATCGACTTTTATTTTTGCTTCTATTTCGATATGCATTGGTCAATTTACTATTTTCTATTTTTTATTTTAACGGCTTCAATGAAACCGGGAGGATTGACCACCGGCCCTGCATCTGTCTTCACTGCCGTTTCAATCCACAATTTAACAATCTCGTCAGGTTTGATTTCGGGATTGACCTGATAAGCCAAGGCTGCCAATCCTGCCAAATAAGGTACTGCCCAGCTCAATCCCCCCTGACGCTCATAGCTATAAACGTCAGGACCTTTATAGCTTGCGATTGTACGATTGCCTGTCAAAACCAGCAAATCTGCGTTTGCCCGGTTAAAAATCGCTTCATAACTTGAAGGCAAATCGGCCGGTTCGTTTTCCTTACGCTTTGACATAACCAGTTTCAAAAAAGTAGGGTCGCAGGTAACAACCAAGATGCCGTTTTGATTGGCATTTTCAACAGCCCGCTTCCACAAATCAAAATCCGGCCTTTGTGAAAAAGCGCCCAGAGAAATACTTACAACTCGAATTTTTTCAGATTCTTTTAAGCCCTTATTCAATTTAACAATTTTATTAAGAGTATCAGCCCAGGGTTTGTTGCCGAGCCATTTCCAGGCCGGCACGGCGTAATAATATAAAGAAGCCTTCGGAGCGACTCCGCAGGTTTTACCAACAGCGATACTGCAGACCGGCGGGCCGTGCATCTGAACTTCCACCCCCTTAACGTCAATTTCTTCGTAACGGACAATGCGGTCTTTATATTCTATATGGTTTTTAAGTAACGGCTGGTCAATAATAGCAATGCCGATACCCTTTCCATCAATGCCTTCTGTGTGGAGTTTTCTAATACCCAGACCCGGGTTTTTCCCTTCTTCAAGCATCCTCGCAGGGTCAAATCCTTCCGGCAGTTTATTCAGCTCTGGCCATTTTGTAAGACTGTCGAATGGCATATTATCGAGAAGTTTTTTATGCTTTCTCAAGTCAAGGTTGGCAAGTGACACGTTCGCAAATCCCCAGAACGAGTCGAACTTATCAAGGTCATTAGTATCTCTTAAAATAATTTGACGATTCTCGCCGATGTCAAAGGTCCGGCCTTCGCCGGTTATCCGTAAAATAGTAAACGGGACAGGTTTATCTTTCATTCTCCCAAACAAGGCACGAACATCAGAATACTCAATGTTACAAACTTCCATTCCTCCGTCAGCTTCTATTGTTTCTTTTACGGGTTGTCCGACAATCTGTTTAAATTCATCAAGAGTGGTAAGCTTATATAAAATTCGATTTTCCTGCACAGCTTTAGAGACCATTTCCGCTACCGGTTTTTGCTCACTGTTATTCGAACCCGCTAAAACGAAAGAAGAAGCAAAAACAGCTAAAACAAGCCCCCGATAAACTGTTCTGAAATTAAAACCGCAACGCATAATAGCACTTTTCCCTTTTCAAGTAATCATGTCAAACCAAGGCCTCTAAAGCGAGTTTCTAATTCCGTCCAATCGCTTTTTGGCGCCAGCCTGTTCACCTTCAGAATCAAAATACTTGCTCAGTTTCTCGCAGGGGTATTCGCCGCAATATGCACAATTCTCAAGACCCTTTTCACTCGCGCATTTCTTTATCTGGCACTTCCGGCAATGGGGATACAATCTTCCGCTTTGTGCCTTGCACCCGTCGCAGTCAGTAATGTCTTCTACCCGTTTTTCCTCGCCGAGGTATTTCTTGATAGCGATGACAATCTGCTCCCTCATTTGCCTTTGTTTTTCAGGGTCTGTTTCTCTTGTCGCAAGATAAATTTGACACGTGACACAATTTAGCCCGCAATACGCAATCATTTCCTGAGACATCTTTTCGTCTGCTCCTTTTCCGGACTGATTATTACAGCCGATAAAACCAAGACCTCCCACTGCCAGTCCTGCTGCCGTACCTGCCCCACGCACAAGAAAGCATCTTCTACTGCATTCACCGTTCATTGCGAAGACTCCTTTCTAAACGACAATATTTACCAGCCGGGACTTGATAACGATGACTTTTTTTGGTTCTTTTCCGCCCAAAGCTTTTTTAACATTTTCACAGGCCAGGGCTTTTTGTTTTATCTGTTCGTCGTCCGCATCGGCGGCAACAACTATTTTGTCTTTTATCTTACCATTGACCTGAATCGCCAGTTCAATTTCTTTTTCTTTGATAAGCTCTTTATCGTACTGCGGCCAGGGCTGATAGGCCAGAGTGTCCGTATGGCCCAACCTCTCCCAAAGCTCTTCCGCAATATGAGGAGCGAACGGAGCAAGAACCAGAATAAACTTCTCGATAACAACTTTAGGTCTGACTTCCTGCTTGCTCAGGTGATTTACGAAAATCATCATCTGGCTGATAGCGGTATTGAAACCAAAACTTTCAATATCATTGCCAGCCTTCTTAATAGTCTGGTACAGCAATCTGAGCGTTGTCTCGTCAGCATCAGCATCTTTGACCGCTTCGGCAAGCTCTCCGGTATCTTCATCAACAACCATCCGCCAGGCCCTTTGCAGGAACCGATACACGCCTTCAACACCCTGCATATTCCACGGCTTGGTTGCCTCCAGCGGCCCCATAAACATCTCATAAAGCCGCGTCGAGTCGGCGCCATAATCAGCAACGACCTTGTCCGGATTAACCACATTGCCGCGGCTCTTGCTCATCTTCTGGCCGTCCCCGCCTAAAATCATTCCCTGATTGATCAGCTTTTTAAACGGCTCTTTGGTGCTAACGTAACCGAGGTCGTAAAGAAGTTTGTGCCAGAACCTCGCATATAAAAGGTGCAGCACCGCATGCTCGGCGCCGCCGATATACAGATCGACCGGCATCCAGTATTTTTCCTTTTTCGTGTCCCAGCCCTGCTGAACATTTTCCGGGTCGAGGTAACGCAGATAATACCAGCAGCTTCCTGCCCATTGAGGCATTGTATTGGTTTCACGTATCGCCTTTGAGCCATCAGGCATAGTGACATTGACCCAATCGGAAATATTAGCCAACGGCGACTCGCCTGTGCCGCAGGGCTTATAGTTTTTCACCTCAGGCAGCTTCAAAGGCAAATCCTGCTCCGAAAGTGCGGTAACACCATCTTCGATGTGCAAAAGCGGGAATGGCTCACCCCAATATCGCTGCCTGCTGAAAAGCCAGTCGCGCAGCTTATAATTAATCGCTTCTTTGCCGAGACCTTTTTCAGCGAGCCAATTCGTAATCTGCTCTTTGAACTGGGCCGTCGGCAGACCGTTAAATTTTCCGCTGTTTATCGCAATACCATCACCCGCGAAGCATAACTTGCCTTCTTTTACAAGTTTTGTCTGCTCAGTGTCTTCAGGCTCGACGACCTGGATAATGGCAAGATTAAACTTTTTTGCGAACTCGAAATCGCGGTCATCATGTGCGGGAACCGCCATAATCGCGCCCGTGCCATAACTTATCAGAACGTAATCGCTAATCCAAATCTGGATTTTGGCGCCGTTCACGGGATTGATTGCATAAGCGCCGGTAAATACGCCTGTCTTTTCTTTGGCAAGGTCGGTCCGGTCGAGGTCGCTTTTGCGAGCGGCATCTTCGCGATACTTTTTCACGGCGGTTTTTTTATCCTCTGTTGCGATTACATCCACGAGGGGATGTTCCGGCGCAAGCACCATATAGGTAGCGCCAAAGAGCGTATCGGGCCGGGTAGTAAAAACACGAATGGTTTCATTGAAACCATCGACTTTGAAATCAACCTCCGCGCCGATGCTTTTGCCAATCCAGTCTGTCTGGAGTTTTTTGATTGATTCAGGCCAATCAACCTCGGCCAAATCGTCGAGCAGCCGTTCAGCGAATTGGGTTATTCGCAGCATCCACTGCCGCATCGGTTTTCTGATTACAGGATGGCCCCCTCGCTCGCTCACTCCGCCGATTACCTCCTCATTTGCCAGAACTGTCCCCAACACCGGACACCAGTTCACCGCCATCTCACCCTCATAAGCGAGACGATGCTCATCTATATACTTCTGTCTCTCGGCCTTGCTTAAACCAGAGGGAATCGGCAACTGCTCAATCGGTTTTGCCTTCTGCTCGGCTTCGTCGAAGTAACTATTGAAGAATTTCAGAAATATCCACTGCGTCCATTTATAATATTTCGGGTCGGTGGTATTAACTTCCCTGTCCCAATCGTAACTAAAGCCAAGCGATTTGATTTGCCGGCGCATACCGTCGATATTTTTTTGTGTCGTTTGCGCGGGATGTGTTCCGGTTTCAACAGCATATTGCTCGGCTGGCAGACCAAACGCGTCCCAGCCCATGGGGTGCAGGACATTGAAACCTTTCATCCGCTTATAACGGGCCACAATGTCGCTGGCCGTATAACCTTCCGGGTGGCCGACATGCAGACCAGCTGCGCTGGGGTAAGGAAACATATCGAGAACGTAATACTTGGGCCCGGAGTTGTCGCAGTCCTTTGCCCTAAACGTTTTGTTCTCTTCCCAGAACCGCTGCCACTTCTTTTCTATCTCGTTGAAATTGTAAGCGGCCATTTTCTCGCTCATCTACTTTTGCTCCCTGCAGGTCAACTGCGAATTCTTAATGCCCCGAATGTGGACAGCTTTGGTCACCGCAGCCTCCGCAGCGTTTTGAGTCTCCTTCTTTAATTTTAAAAGCAAACGTTGAGAATTGCTTTTCCAATTTTTTGCCGCCGCAGTGCCGGCAGGTTTTTAGCTCTTTGCTGTCGTGCGGCTCAAGAAATTCGCTTATCCTGCCGCACTTAATACACTTATACTCAAAAATCGGCATATCAAATCCCTCTTCAACAAAAAAAATCGGGGTGACTGGATTCGAACCAGCGACCTCTTGGTCCCGAACCAAGCGCTCTAGCCAAACTGAGCTACACCCCGAAAAACATCGAAAAAGAGAATATAGCACATAATTTCCAGAATTGCAAGTTACAATAGGTTGACAGGGTCTATATCTATAGCAACCTTGACTGCCGGGCGAACCTGGCCGAGGCAGGCTCGCAGGCCCGTAAATAATCGCTGTATAGTTTCCGCCTGCGGCGCCTGGATAATTATCTGCATCCTGTGGAACTGCTGTATCCGACTTATCACCGCCGGCATCGGCCCTCTGACGACTACTTTAAGGTTGTCCCGCTCTATAATATCATCGACCTTCTCACGTATCGCATTAGAGGCAGCATCGAGCCTCTCAAAATTTCTGTCCCGCATAACCAAACCGGCCAAACGCCAGAACGGCGGCAAATTACAAGCCTTGCGATGCTTTAACTCCTCTTTGATAAACCAGTCAAAATCATTTTTGAGCGCAAATTGTATAGCCGGCTGGTCAGGCAAAAACGTCTGAAGAAATACTACGCTTTCTTTCGCAGAGCGTCCCGCCCGGCCGGCCACCTGGGAAATCAACTGGAAAGTCCGCTCGTTTGCCCTGAAATCCGGCAGATAAAGCGATGTATCGGCGCTGATAATACCCACCAGCGTCACGTTCGGAAAATGCAGACCCTTTGCGAGCATTTGCGTCCCGGCCAATATATCTATTTTGCCTTCACTAAAGTCCCTTAGAACCCGGTAATAGTCCCCCCCCGCCATAGAATCGCTGTCAACACGGCAGATACGAACCTTGGGGAATTTTCTTTCCAGCTCTCCTTCGAGCCGCTGCGAGCCAAACCCAATCATCGCGAACCCGCCGCCGCATAAAGGGCACTTTTCCGGCACAAGCGTCCTTGCCTCGCAGTAATGACATACCGCGAAACCGTAATCTATGTGTTTGCCTGTAACCGTTCGCATTCGTCCACTGTCCCGCGATGGCGTCTTATGAAACGTCAATGTTACATCGCAATTCCGGCAGCGCAGCGTATATTTGCACGATGGACAAAACACAAAATTACTGTAACCGCGCCTGTTCAAAAGCAAAATCGCCTGCTCGCCCCTGGCCAATACTTTCTCCAGTTGTTCGGCAAGCGGGTCGGAAATCAAATTTATGCCTTCCTTTGAGTGAAATTCATTTCTCAAATCGACGAGTTTCATTTCAGGAAAGGCAAGGTTCATCACCCTTTTCGGCAAACGCACCAGACTAAAATGCTTTTTGCTTTGGCTGTTAAACAGTGTCTCCAGCGACGGCGTTGCGCTGCCTAAAATACAATGAGCGTTCGATAACTGTGCCCGCTTTATCGCTACGTCCCGCGCGTTATACCGAGGCGCAGTGTCCTGCTTGAAGCTTGGCTCATGCTCTTCATCCACAACAATAAGGCCGAGCTTCGACAATGGTGCAAAGACCGCCGAGCGGGCGCCGATAACCACATCAGCTTCGCCGCTCCTTATCTTATGCCACTGCACGTTGCGCTGGGCGGCAGTCAGGCCCGAATGCATCACCGCTATTTTTTCGAACCTTGAGCTGAACCGCTGAACGGTTTGAGCGGTAAGGGCGATTTCCGGAAGCAGAACAATAGCGCTTTTGCCCTTTTGTAAAACCGACTCAATCGACCTTATATAAAGCTCGGTCTTGCCGCTGTCGGTAACACCGTGCAAAAGCGTAACGCCGAACGCACCTGAATCTATCGCAACATTGAAATGTGTCATCGCCTTGCGCTGGTCCTCGTTTAACACGACCCCGTCGGTTTTAACCACCATCCCCGCGGGAATAACCGGCAAAGACTTCAATATCGTCTTCCGCACTATTTTAATGACCTGTGTTTCGGCTAACTTCTTTATAACAGCGTTTGTGCAGCCAAGCTCCGTCAACAAATCCTGCACTTCCAAAGCCGAGGCTGAATCAAAAGCGTTCTTCCCCTGCAAGTATTCGACAATCTGTTTTTGTTTCCTGCCCCTTAATTTCCCGATTGTCTCCTCGACACCGCCAGCAAGATAAATTTGTTTTTCTGTTTTGGCGCCAGTCCCTTTTTTTACCGCCCCCGGCACCATCGCGGAAAGAACCTGCCCCAGGGGACAAACATAGTAACCGCTAATCCACCGCGCCAACTCCAACAAGGCGGCATCCAGCAAAGGCTCTTTATCAATGACCCCGCGAATTCTTTTTAATTTAAATTCTTTTTTCTTTCTCTGTGGCCCTCTGTGCCTGCCCTGAGCCAAGTCGAAGGGCTCTCTGCCTGCCCTGCGTAGCTCCGCGAGCGAAGCAGGGTGGCTAAAATCCACTTCGACGCAAAAACCTTTTTCGAGTTTATTACCCCTGCCGAACGGCGCTTCAACCCGCTGCCCCGCTTCAATAGGCCAAAACTCATCCGGCACCAAATAATCAAACTCGGTATCTATACCCACCTCGAACGCTACACGGATAATATGACTGCAGGGAGGCTCTTCTGAAGCAAATAAATTGTCTGTATCAAATCTGACCATAGTTTGCCGGTGTTTTTCAGCAAAATTTCTCTTTAGCTATATACGACATTATCCCCTTGACACCTCTAACGAGGCAGCTATAATCGAAATCGCTTTTTCATTTTAGCCCCTGCTTTTTCCTTTTCTCCTCCCTCAACAAAGCAGGGGCTTTTTCGCAGGCCCTTTACCTGTACCTATGTACCTTAAATACGCCTTACTCCTTCAAGTTCATTTTTAAAATTTTCAACTGTTCTTCCGCGGCACGCTTAGTATTGCTGGCAGCACGCCAGGCTGCAATCGCGGCGAAAGTTGTTGCAAAAACAGCTATCAAAGAAGCAACAAATGCCCCAATCACAATTTCATCAGGGACCATTCTTATCGGCAATGGTTTTTCATCATGGGCCATTACCATCACCTGCAGTCCCTGCTCCGATGTTACGTTAGTTTCGGTCTTAAGTTTCATCGCTGTCGGCCCCTTACCGCTGCAGCCGGCGAGTAAGCAAGCCATCACCACAATAAAAATTGTTTTTTTCATTTTTACTCTACCCTTTAATTTCATCTTCGTCTGCGATTGTCCCACTTTGAAACAGCTATGTCAACAATGCCTTTCTCTTGAGTTTTACAGCTTCCACGCATAGAATAAACTGTTTTGAGGCTGTCGAATGGGAATATTCAAACTAAATAGTTCGTTTCGCCCGGCTGGTGACCAGCCGCAGGCAATAGAGCGGCTCACAGAGGGTCTGCGTACAGGTAAGAAATTCCAGACTCTGATGGGCGTTACCGGCAGCGGCAAGACATTCACAATGGCCCAGACTCTGGCCCAATTCGACCTGCCGGCCCTGGTCATATCACACAACAAGACATTAGCCGCCCAGCTTTATGAGGAATTCAAGGAGCTGTTTCCGGAAAACGCCGTCGAGTATTTCGTAAGCTATTACGATTACTATCAGCCGGAAGCCTATATCCCGCAGCGAGATATTTACATAGAGAAGGACGCCTCGAAAAACGCCGACCTCGATCGGCTTCGCCTTTCCACAACTACGAGCCTTTCAACAAGAAACGATTGTATCATTGTTGCCTCTGTCTCCTGCATTTTCGGCCTCGGCTCGCCGGAAGACTACAAAGCCTCGGTAGTAGCCGTCCGAACAGGTGATAACGTCAACAGAAACGACCTGCTTGGAAGATTTTCAGACCTGCAATATGACAGGAATGACATCGACTTCGCGAGGGGGACATTCCGCGTCCGAGGCGACGTGGTCGAGCTGTACCCTTCCTACGAAACATTTGCGGTCCGTTTCGAATTCTTCGGCGACTGCGTCGAAAAAATCAGCTACATAAATCCGGTATCCGCCGAAACCCTCGCCGTTGAAGAGCAGGTTTTTATTTACCCGGCTCAGCACTATATTATGCCCACCGACAGAATCGAATCTGCCGTAGAGAGCATAAAAACCGAATTGAAAGAACGGCTGCAGCAATTCAACCAGCAAGGCAAACTGCTCGAAGCCCAGCGGCTGCAGGCAAGAACGATGTACGACATTGAAATGATGCAGGAGGTCGGCTACTGCAGCGGGATTGAAAATTATGCCAGGCACTTAGCAGGCCTGCCGCCCGGAGCCAGACCTTATACGCTGATTGACTATTTCCCGAAGGACTTTTTATTATTCATAGATGAATCGCACGTTACCATACCGCAACTGCGGGCGATGTGGGCCGGCGACAGAAGCAGAAAAAATGTTCTGGTTGAACATGGCTTCAGACTGCCCAGCGCATTGGATAACAGGCCTTTGCAATTTGAAGAGTTTCAGGAAAACCTGGCAAGGGTTATTTTCGTATCCGCCACGCCGAGCGAGTTCGAACTGGAAAAATGCAACAACGAGGTCGTCGAGCAAATCATAAGACCCACCGGACTGGTGGACCCTCCAATTTTCGTTCATCCGGCCGGCAATCAGGTTCAGCATCTGCTTGGTGAAATCGAAAAACGAGTCAAAGTCAAAGAGCGAATCCTCGTTACAACCCTGACAAAAAGGATGGCCGAAGACCTGGCGAGCTTTATTTCAAAGAAAGGTTTCAAGTGTCGCTATCTGCACAGTGAAGTTGATACACTTGAAAGAATCAAGATATTGCATGACCTGCGTAATGGCGAATTCGACGTGCTGGTAGGAATAAATCTGCTGCGCGAAGGTCTGGACCTGCCGGAAGTCTCAGCCGTCGCAATCCTTGATGCGGACAAGGAAGGGTTCCTGCGGAGTCATACTTCACTGATACAAACAATCGGCAGAACCGCCCGGAATGTCAACGCCACCGTCTTTTTATACGCCGATACGGTCACTAAATCGATGCAAAAAGCTATTGACGAAACGAACAGACGCCGTAAAATTCAACTACAATTTAACAAAGAGCATAACATTACGCCTGAAACGATAAAAAAGGAGATTCGTAATAGTCTCACTAAGCAGATAAAGGCGAGAAAAACCGCCCGCGAAGCGGTCCGATTCGAAGAACGTGAATATGACAAGGTCGTGCTGACCGACCAGATTGAAAAAGAAATGCTTGAAGCCGCACAAGCCCTGGATTTCGAACGAGCGGCCTTTCTGCGGGACCAGCTGCAGGAATTGAAAGAATTACCTGAATTTGCTCTAATCGAATCAAAGAAAAAGAAAAGAAGTTTTTTAGCCACGAAAAGGCACAAAAAACACAAAAATTAAACAAAGAGGTTGTTTATGCCATTGTTCGAGATAGGCAAGCAGAATTTCAAGACGGTAGAGCAAACGAATTTTGATACAGAGAAGAAACTTCAGTTACTGATTGAAAGCAACCTTCAAGTGGTGTTTAACTCTCGTTTTGTTGCCTCAGAGTTCCCTACCGGCGCCGTGCATGCAGGAAGAATTGACACGTTAGCATTGTCCGAAGATAACAATCCGGTTTTGATGGAGTACAAGAAGGTTGAATCGTCAGACCTAATAAATCAAAGCTTGTTTTATTTGTCATGGATAAACAACCATCGTGGCGATTTTGAGATTGCTGCGAGAAAAGCAATAAGCAACGATGTTGAAATAGATTGGTCAGACATAAGAGTAATTTGTATCGCCCCGAATTATAGGAAATACGACTTGCATGCAGTGCAAATGATGGGAGCCAATATTGAGTTATGGACATATCGGCTCTTTAAGAATTCAACGTTGTATTTAGAAGAAGTTTTCCACAAGACATATCAGTCAAGCCCGATTGTCGGGAGTGAGAGTAAAAATCCGGTAATGGTTGCAGCCGGCAAGAAAGCTGCTATAACAAGAAAAACCGGCTCGTATACTTTTGAAGAGCACATCAGGGGAAAACCGGACAAGATTAAAACACTTGCTATCGCTATTCAGGAGTATATTACAGGATTGGACTCCTCTATTGAAGAAACTCCCAAAAAACTTTACGTCGCTTACAAAATATCGCAAAACATTGTGTGTATGGAAATACAGGCGCAAAAAATTATTTTGTATTTAAAGCTCAACCCGAAAAACCTTGATTATATACCTGCGATTGCGAGAGACTTAACCAACAAAGGTCATTGGGGAACGGGTGACCTTGAAATAATCGTTAAAGCCGCCGAAGATTTTGAAATAGCGAAGAAGTATATTGAAATGGCATATCAAAAAATAGGCAGCTAAGCACTTGCCTTTAAGGTATATTAGCTGGTTCACAACAAGGACTGACTATGGAAAACGAGGATATAAAACAGTTGTGCGACATAATCCGGGAAACAAGTTTTGAGATACATTGTTATCATCGCAGTGGGCATCTTGAGAAAATCTATGAGAATGCTTTAGCACACCGTCTGGAAAAGAAAGGTATTAAGGTTGAGCGACAATATCCCCTGAGTGTGTATGATGAAGACGGAACACCATTGGGCGATTTTTACGCCGATCTGTTTGTTGACGGAAAGTTGGTTGTAGAATTGAAGGCTTGCAATGCGATTGCTAACGAACATATAGCCCAATTACTTGGTTATCTGCGGGCTTCACGAATAGAACATGGGTTACTGATTAACTTCGGTGCACCAAAGCTTCAAATCAAGAAATATGTTCTGAATGACTATATTTGAAAAATATCTTGTGCCTTTTGTGCTTTTTTGTGGCTAATTTTTTATTTTTTTGTACATTTTTGTGGCTAAAGGAAAAACCCCAAATGAAACAACTGAACATTGCAGAAGTACGCCAGCTAATAAAAATGGCAATCGAAGAAGACCTCGGCAGCGGCGATATAACCAGCGAACTTTTCTTTGAAGATAATGTAACTGCTAAAACAAACATCATATCCCGCGAGGAAATAGTAGTATGCGGAATGGGTATCGCCAGGGAAATCCTCACTTCTTTCGACAAAAGACTAAAACTAAAAGTTTACGTAAAGGACGGCCAGGTGGCCTACGTCGGATGTAAAATCGCCACAATCGAAGGCCCTTTGCGCTCTATGCTAAGCGCCGAGCGGGTTATGCTCAATTTCCTGCAGCGGCTAAGCGGCATAGCTACGACGACACGCAAATTTGTCCGTGCCGTTGAAGGAACAAAGGCAAAAATCTACGACACCCGCAAAACAATGCCCGGCTGGCGAACTCTTGAAAAATACGCTGTCCGCTGCGGCGGCGGGCATAATCATCGGCTGGGATTGTACGACGCCGTGCTGATTAAAGATAACCACCTTGCGCAGCTCGGCAGAAACTTCTACCCGAAGCTGAAAAAAATAATCGAACGAGCAAAAAAAATAAAAGGCGCCAAATTCATCGCCGTAGAAGTCGACCACGTCGATGACCAGCTCAATTACGTCTTAAAGATTCCGGGTATCGACATCGTGCTGCTCGACAACATGGGCCAGTGGCAGTTAAAGCATGCCATCGATATGCGAAACAAAATGAGCCGCAAAAACAAAAGACCGTTACTCGAAGCATCAGGAAACATATCGCTGAGTAATGTTTCGGCCATTGCTCAGTGCGGCATCGACAGAATCGCCGTGGGCGAAATCACTCACTCCGCAAGGGCCGTTGACATTGCGGTTGACAGTTGACCTATGGCCGGCACGAAAAACGAAAATCTCGACCCTGACAAGATAAAAGTAAATACTAAACATATAGGCAGAAAAATCCTTGTCTATAATCGTACATCAAGTACAAACGACATCGCCGCCGAATACGCAAAAAACAAGGAAAACGACGGCCTTGCAATCTTCGCCGAGGAGCAAACCGCCGGCCGCGGCAGAACAGGAGCCAAATGGCTCAGCGGCCGTTCTGACAGTATAATTTGTTCGATTCTTTTAACTTCCTGCAAGTGTAATCCTGAACTGCTCTCGCTGGCCTGTCCCGTAGCCGTCGCCGAGGCCGTCGGCAAAATCGCTCACAGCCACGCAAAAATCAAATGGCCAAACGATATAGTCTTAAACGGCAAAAAGGTGGCAGGTATTATGGTCGAGTCAAAAAAGGTTAATGGCAGCACCGCTTACATCGTCGGCATAGGAATAAACTGCCACCAAAAGAAAACCTCCTTCCCGCGCGAACTGCAAACAACCGCAACAAGCATCGACATCGAAAGCTGCTTGATATGCGACCGCATCTCACTGGCAAAGAGATTGCTTTCCTCGCTGGACCATTGGCTCGAAGCAGCAGAAGACACAAGCGAAAAAATAATAGACCGATGGCGCAAATTAAACACACTGCTGAATCAGAGAATAACGGTTATCTACAATAGCAGGAAATACACCGGCAACTGCATCGGCGTTGACCCTGAAAAAGGCCTGATTCTCCAGCTCGACCGCGGCGGCGTCAGATTCTTCCACGCCGCTCACACCGCCATCGCAAAATGATTACTGTTTGTTCCTCTTTCTGCATTTTTCTGTTATATTACCGTAGTGTCAACAATAGCCCAAAAAACTGAAACCGCCTCTTTACATATCATCGATTGCGGCCTTGCCGACTACAGAGACGTCCTGCAGCAACAGCGCCAGCTTTGCGAAGAAAGGCAACTGGGAAAAATACTAGACACCGTTCTAATCGCCGAGCATCCGGCAGTCATTACGCTCGGCGCCCGGCAAAGCGCCAATAAACTGCTAACCAGCAGGGATGAACTAACGCAGAAACAAATTGATGTAGTAGATATACGCCGAGGCGGCGGAGTTACAGCACACAATCCCGGCCAACTGGTTTTTTATCCAATTCTAAATCTGCGAGAGCTTGGGCTGGACATCAGCGAATATATCAGGAAACTCGAAGAGATAGGAATGGAACTACTCGCACAATTAAGCATCAGCAGCCAAAGACGAGAAGGTTTCCCAGGCTTATGGGTAGAGGACAGGAAAATCGCTTCCATCGGCGTGCATGTATCAAAATTCATTACCTATCACGGTATGGCAATAAACATTCAAAACGACTTGAGCATCTTCGACCACATTATACCCTGCGGGCTTGATGAAGTGAAAATGACATCGGTACTGAATGAAACCGAAATCAGATACTCGATGAATGAAGTTAAAAACCAATTGTCCCAAATTCTTAAAAGACATCTTGGTCGGCGTAGATTACCGAAATGGCTGAAAAGGCCGCTGCCCGCAAACGAAAATTATAATAATACCAGTTCAATCCTTAATCGGCTTGGTATCGAAACTATCTGCCATAGCGCAAACTGCCCAAATCATGGCGAGTGCTGGTCGGCAGGTACAGCAACGGTATTGATTCTTGGCGATACCTGCACACGAAATTGCAAATTTTGCTCTGTCCCCAACGGCAAACCCCTCCCACCTGACCCAACCGAACCGGCAAGAATAGCCGAGATGGCGGAACAATTGGAAACCAAATACCTCGTAATCACCAGCGTTAACCGTGACGATTTGCCTGATGGCGGCGCAGGTCATTTTCGCGATTGCATTAACGAAGTAAGAAACAGATGCCCGAATGTAAAATTTGAGATACTAACGCCCGACTTCCGCAACTGTCAAACCCATGCAATAGAAATTCTGGCCGATGCCCTGCCGTTCGTATTCGCGCACAATATTGAAACTGTACTATCTTTATACCCAAAGGCCCGCCCCGGAGGAAACTATCAACGCTCCCTAAACCTGCTTAAATTAGCCGGGCAAACTTACAAAAACACCCCGACAAAATCCTCAATTATGCTCGGATTAGGAGAAACCGACTCTGAGGTCGAACAAACCTTAAGAGACTTGCGCAGCGTCGGCTGTGACAGAATCACTATCGGCCAATACCTTAAACCATCAAAAGATTCGCTCGAAGTAGTCGAATACATACCGCCTGAGAAATTCGACTGGTGGAGACAACAAGCAATTAAGCTTGGTTTTAAGTGGATTATCTCTGCCCCCTTTGCCCGCAGCTCTTATTTCGCGGAAAAAGAAAACTCCTTGTAAACACAGAGATTACTTGAAAAATCGATTCCAATTATCTGCTTTATAAACTTTTCTTGTTTGACAGCACAATCTTTTTATAGTCTAATCCCTCGCAACAAATTTGTAAGTCTTTTGGCGAAATACCCGGGAAAATAGGAGGATTTTAAATGCCGAAACGAAAAGACATAAAAAAAGTTATGATTATTGGCTCCGGCCCCATTATCATCGGTCAGGCCTGCGAATTTGACTATTCCGGCACACAAGCCTGCAAGGCCCTCCGCAAATTAGGCTACCAGATAGTCCTGGTCAATTCCAATCCTGCCACCATTATGACCGACCCGGGTATGGCTGACATAACCTATATCGAGCCGCTTAATCTCCAGACTATGACAAAAATCATCGAAGCCGAACGCCCCGATGCCCTGCTGCCCAACCTCGGAGGCCAGAGCGCTCTTAACCTCTCTTCAGAACTCGCCCACGCAGGCGTGCTCAAAAAATATGGCGTCAAAGTAATCGGCGTTCAGATAGACGCCATCAAGCGAGGCGAGGACCGCGGCGCATTCAAAGAAACGATGAACAAACTCGGCATCGATATGCCGAAAAGCGAACTGGCAGTCACCGTAGAAGAGGCTGAAAAAATCGCCGACAAAATGGGCTTTCCCGTCGTCATTCGCCCCGCTTACACTATGGGAGGTACAGGCGGAGGACTTGTCTATAATCTCGAAGAGCTGCAAACGGTAGCCAGCAGAGGCCTTTCCGCAAGTCTCGTCGGGCAAATCCTCGTCGAAGAATCCGTTTTGGGATGGGAGGAATTGGAACTGGAAGTTGTTCGTGATTCAAAGAACCAGAAGATAACCGTCTGCTTTATCGAAAACGTTGACGCTATGGGCGTACACACCGGCGACTCATACTGCACCGCACCAATGCTCACCATCACCCCGGAACTGCAAAAACGTCTGCAGAAATACTCCTATGATATTGTTGACGCCATCGAGGTCATCGGCGGCACAAACGTACAGTTCGCCCACGACCCCAAAACCGACCGAGTCGTCGTAATCGAAATCAACCCAAGAACCTCACGCTCATCTGCACTTGCCTCAAAAGCCACCGGCTTCCCAATTGCCCTTGTCTCCTCGATGCTCGCCGGCGGCATGACAATGGATGAGATTCCCTATTGGAGAGATGGAACACTCGAAAAATATACTCCCTCAGGCGATTACGTGGTTGTCAAATTCGCCAGATGGGCATTCGAGAAATTCAAAGGCGTCGTGGACAAACTCGGAACACAGATGCAGGCTGTAGGCGAAGTAATGAGCATCGGCAAAAATTACAAAGAGGCATTCCAAAAGGCCATCCGCTCGCTTGAGATCGGCAGATACGGGCTGGGCTTTGCAAAGAATTTCAATAAACTCCCTCTTGATGAACTGATGAAACTCGTCAGCACCGCAACCAGCGAACGCCAGTTCATTATGTATGAAGCGATCCGCAAAGGAGCCGATATTGA
>Ga0315276_10000547_pt1 | contig 32430 bp, 27 predicted proteins | sample YL17G05_0_MG_FD_204542 | JGI IMG/M metagenome (GOLD analysis project Ga0315276, IMG submission 204542) | Sediment microbial communities from Yellowstone Lake, YNP, Wyoming, USA - YL17G05_0 | ecosystem: Environmental > Aquatic > Freshwater > Lake > Sediment | place: USA: Wyoming | collected... | reverse complement strand
TGTCGCTCGAGACGATGCAGAAGCCGTCGACGAGGTGGCCGTGGAGGATGTCCATGGCGTCGATGATCATGGCGCTGTCGGTGGCGTTCTTGCCGATCGTGTAGCGGAACTGCTGGATGGGCTGGATGGCGCTGTCGTGGAGGGCGGTCTTCCAGCCGGACATGTTGACGGTCGTCCAGTCGCCGTAGATCCGGCGTATGGTCACGAGGCCGTACTTGCCCGCCTCGGTCAGGATCTGGCCGATGAGCGAGGGCTGGGCGTTGTCGCCGTCGATGAGGAGGGCGATCTTCCTTGTTTTTTGTTCGATGAAGGGCTCGGCCATGGCAGCGTCCTTTCTCTAGGATGTCGATTCCCCCCTCATCCTACCTCATTGTCCGGACCCGTTCAAGCGGTCTCAGGCCTCTTCGAGGACTCGCCAGCCGAGGGCGTCGGCCAGGGCGAAGACGGGCTCTTTGAGGTCGCCGTAGACGGTCACCCGGTGCCAGCCCCATTCGTCCCACTCGGCGAAGAGCTTCTCGATATCGCCGACGGGTTCGACGGCAAGCTTCGTCCGGCAGGCCCGGTCGTCGGGCACGTTGGCCGCGGCCTTGCCCCGATGGAAGAGGATGGTCTTGCGCTCCGGCGAGAATTCGACCGTCGTGGTCATGTGGCCCAGGGGAAGAAGCGACCGGACCGAAGCGCCCTGCCGGTCCTCGGAGTGGGTCAGGATCTCGATGGGGTTGGCCGGGCTGCCCGGCCCGAAAGCCCTGTTCGACGCGACGCAGTGGGCATAGATGATCTGGCGTGAGGCCGTATCGATGACCGGATCGGAGATGTACCCCGGCCGGCCCTGGGTCAGGGCGGTCATGGCGACCATGGTCGCCGTCGACCGGACGTCGCACTCGCAGGCCCCGATGAGCCCCTCGTTCAGGAGCTCATGGAAACCGAGGCACGGGTAGGCGTGGATGTGCCCGCCGTAGAACCCGCCGAGGCAGTTGATGGTGATGGCGTTCGCGCCGTGCTTGCGGAGCACGGCCTTCTGGCCGAGGTACATGGCCGCCGACGTGACGAGCGTATCCATGCTGACACCCTCGACCCTGGACGCCGTCTTGTGCCAACGGTCGGCGATGGCCTTGGCGTCCTCCTTGTCGGCCGCGGCCCACGCCTCGTTGACCTCGGCGAAGGGCACGTTGACCACTTCGACCCCCATGCCGTCCATGATCGCCGGCGCGATGCCGGGCCAGCTGCCGCCGACGGCCAGGATCTTCGACTCCTTCATTCTCCGGAGGCAGTCGCCGGCCGAGAGTACGGATAGGGTGTCGGGCCTGACGGCGAGGTCGCCGGGCCCGGGCGTGCCCGACCGTCTGATGGACGCGACCACGGCCCCGAAATCGCTCCCCGGACCGGCCTTCTTCACTTGTCCGAAGGCGCGGAAGGCCGCGACGAGGTCCTCCGTCCGCGAGGAGGCCACGAAACCGACGTTGGGCGTTCTCTTGCGCAAGAAGGCGGCCGTGTAGACGAGGAATCCGCCGCTCCCGCCGTATGGAAAATCGACGTAGAGGGTGGGCTTGCCGGAAGCGGCGATCGTCTGGACGACCTGGTTCCAGCAGTTGAGCTGGCAGACGACGTAGCCGTCGACGGGGGCCGCCTCGTCCGTGGCCAGGATCTTCTGGGCCTCTTCCGGCCCCTTGGCCATGGAACTGATGAGCTCGCACTCGGGGGAGCTTTTGGCCAGGGTCGCCGTGATCCTGTCCATGACGGGTTGGAAGTTGAAACCGACGTTCGGCCAGTCCGGCCCGGGCTGGGTGACGGCGTGGAGGGCGTATATGACCCGGACGCGCGTCTTCCCGGCCCGACCGGCCGCCGGGAAAAGCCCGCGGGGCGCGATAGCGCCCAAAGCCCCCGCCGAGGCCGCGGCCAGAAAACGGCGCCGGCTCAGGGGGCAGGCCGCACACCCTATCGATCCCTGTTGTTTTTTCACTGGACGGATCTCCTTCCTCTGCGCGGATCCGCGCTGTCCCTCGTTCGTCCTGATGCTAATTCAGGCCCGGAGCGGATGTCAAGGGACGAGCCGGAGGCTTTCGGGGATTGACCGCGGACGGAAAAAGCCGCTATATTAGCCCCGCACGTCGAGGGAGAGAACGGACGCATGAAGAAGTGCACGCGGCGGGCCTTTGTCCGAGGCTCCATGGGCGCGTTGGCGGGTGCGGCGATCATGGGACGCCCCGGGTCCGGCGCGGGCCGGACAGGCGGGAGCGAACACGTCCTGGGGAGATCCTCTTCCCCGGCGTCCGTCCGGCGGTTCGAGCTCGGCCTCGCCTCCTACACTTTCCGGGAATTCGACCTCGACTCCGCCCTGGCCATGACCGGACGGGTCGGCCTCTTCCGGATCGCCGTCAAGAGCGTCCACCTCCCCCTCGAGAGCTCCGAGGCGGAAATCAGGGCCGCGGCCGCCAAGATAAGGGCGGCCGGCCTCGTCCCCTACGGCTGCGGGGTCGTCTACATGGCCACCGAGGCCGAGGTCGATCAGGCCTTCGCTTATGCCCGGGCCGGAGGCATGGAGGTCATCATCGGCGTTCCCGGCCACGAGCTTCTCGGCCGCGCCGAACGGAAGGTCCGCGAGACGGGCTGCAAGCTCGCCATCCACAACCACGGACCGGGAGACCTTCTCTACCCGACGCCGGCGAGCATCCTGGACAGGGTGAAGAACATGGACCCGCGCATCGGGGTCTGCCTGGATATCGGCCATTGCCAGCGCTCGGGGATCGATCCATCAGAGGCGGCGGTCCTCTGCGGCTCGCGCCTCCTCGACGTCCATCTCAAGGACGTCACGGCTCCGACGAGGGACGGCGGGCCGGTCAAGGGCCGAGCCTTTGCGGCGGAAGTGGACCCCCGGGTAAAGCCCGGGGACCTGGTCGCCGTCGAAGCCGGCCGGGGCGTCATCGACCTGCCCCGTTTCCTGCGGACGCTCGCCGCGATGGATTTCCGGGGGACGGCCTCTTTCGAATACGAGAAGGACGACCGGGACCCGCTGCCGGGGCTGGCCGAATCCGTCGGCTACGTCCGGGGCGTCCTCGCCGCTCAAGAGCGACAAAGGCAATAATAATAGCGGGTTCATCCGGCCCAACCTCCGTCGTAGCCGCCCGGCCGGCCCGGTTGACAATATCCACGGGCTTCGTTAGGATGGGCTTTCCGGAACATCAAGACCCGAGAAGAACGCCATGAAATTCCGCATGTTTCCCAAGGAGCAGAAGTTCTTCGTACTGTTCCGCCAGGACGCGGCCAACCTCAAGACCGGCGTCCTGGCCCTTCAGGAGCTGGTGAACAACTACGAGGACGTCGAGAAAAAGTACCAGCATATCAAGGACATCGAGCACCAGGGGGACGTGATCACGCACGAGATCTTCACCAAGCTCCGCGAGACGTTCATCACCCCTCTCGACCGGGAGGACATCCACGGCCTGGCCAGCGGCTTGGACGACGTCCTCGACTGCATCGAGGGCGTGGCCAGCCGGATGAACTATTTCAAGGTCCCCAAGCCGACGCCGGAGATCAAGAAGCTCGTAGACATCATCAGCCAGGCCATCCACCAGATCGCCCAAGCCCTGGACAACCTCGAATCCCTGGGCCGCGTCGACGCCTTCTGCAAGCAGATCAACATCCTCGAGTATGAGGCCGACGTCGTCTGCCGGGAGGCCATCGCCGACCTTTTCGAGAAGACCGAAAGGGTCGAGCAGCTCAAGGACCTCATCAAGCTCAAGGAGATCTACGGGCGGCTCGAGATCGCGGCCGACCGCTGCGAGGACGTGGCCAACGTCATCGAGGGCATCATCGTCAAGTCGTCCTGAGTTTCATGCCCAGCGCCGGATTTCTTTTCGTCGTCTTCATCATCCTGGTCGCACTGGCCTTCGATTTCACCAACGGCATGCACGACGCCGCGAACTCCATCGCCACCGTCGTCTCCACCCGCGTGCTGACGCCCCGGCAGGCCGTCATTTGGGCCGCCTTCTTCAACTTCATCGCCTTCCTCGTCTTCGGCACGGGCGTCGCTCACACGATCGGCGCCGGGATGATCGACATCCGCATCGTCACGCCCCAGGTCATCTTCGCCGCCCTCTTGGGCGCCATCGGCTGGAACATCTTCACCTGGCTCATGGGACTGCCCACGAGTTCGTCCCACGCCCTGATCGGGGGTTACGCCGGGGCGGCCATCGTCAAAGCGGGCCCTGGCGCCATCATCGCCCACGGCTGGGTCAAGACGGTTATATTCATCTTCGTCGCCCCCATCCTCGGCCTCGTCCTGGGCGTCATCTTCATCACGGTCACGACCTGGATCGTCCACAAGAAGAACCCGGCTCGGATCAACCGGGCGGCGCGGCGGCTTCAGCTCGTTTCCGCGGCCCTCTACAGCCTGGGCCACGGCGGCAACGACGCCCAGAAGACGATGGGCATCATCGCCAGCCTCATTTTCGCCGCCGGTTGGACCAAGACGTTCCACATCCCGCTCTGGGTCGTCCTCTCCGCCCAAGCGGCGATCGCCCTGGGGACTCTCTCCGGGGGCTGGCGGATCGTCAAGACCATGGGTCAGAAGATCACCAAGCTCCGGCCGATCGACGGTTTCTGCGCCGAGACGGCCAGCGCCATCAGCATCTTCTTCGCCACCCACGCCGGCGTCCCGGTGAGCACGACCCACGTCATCACCGGCGCCATTTCGGGAGTGGGAGCGGCCAAACGGCTCTCTGCCGTCCGTTGGGGGGTCACGATCAAGATCGTCTGGGCCTGGGTCTTCACCATCCCCGGCGCCGGGCTGACGGCCGGTTTCGCCTATTTCCTGATCAACCTCGTCGACAAGTATCTGGTGTAGAGGATGCGGAGAACCTGGCGGTTATTCGTTCTCGCCGCCTTGGTTCTCGCCCCGCTCGCCGCGACGGCCCGGGCTTTGGAAAAGGGCCGGATCGCCGACGTCCTGCCGGCCGAAGGCCTGGACAAGACAAGCGTCGTCGTCTTGCGTGACCAGGCGGCCCTCAACGCCCATTACTTCCTGGCCGACGAGACCGTCCTGGGACTCGGCGAGGGGACGGAAGCCGTCTTCGCCCGCTACCGAACGGCCCTGGGAACGGCGCTCCTTCTCGTCGTCGCCTATCCTTCGGACGCGGAGGCCCGGCGCATCTACGAGAGGTTCGGCAAGGACTTCTTTTCGAAGACGTTCGACGCGAAGAGCCCGCGGACGCTCGAGAAGCTCGAAACCGGCGATTACGCCGCGGCCGTCCCCGCCCGGTCCGTCCTCATCGTCGTCCTGGAAGCGGCGGACAGGAAAAGCTGCGAGGAACTGATCAGGCGGGTCGAGGAAAAGGCGCTGGATCTATTCTGACGGCGGCCGCGGGGGAAAATACTGCTTGATTCGGGCGGCGGGCCTGGTTTATTTTACCGGCGGGAGGAAACCGAACATGACCGAACAACCGACCGTCAAGCCGAAGTTCCCGGCCACGTTCTGGACGGCCAACACGATCGAGCTCTTCGAACGGGCCGCCTATTATTCCATGGCCTCTTTCATGGTCATCTACCTGAAGGAATCTCTCGGAATGACCCCCAGCTTCGCGACGTTCCTCAACGGCTCCCTCCTCTGGGGGATCATCTACTTCATGCCCATCATCTCCGGGACGCTGGCCGACAAGTTCGGTTTCAAGCGTTCGCTCTCGGTCTCGTTCGTCCTGATCTCCATGGGCTATTTCGTCATGGGCAACCTCCAGCGGCTCTGGCCCGGGATCATCGGCAAGGGCGCGGCCGAAACCGTCGACTTCACCGTGCCCGTCGTCCTGGGCATCGTCCTCATCGGCCTCGGCGGCTCGATCGTCAAACCCTGCATCGCCGGCACCGTCCAGAAGACCGCGGGCACGCGGGCCACCCTGGCCTTCGGCATTTTCTACATGGTCATCAACATCGGGTCGATCACCGGCCGCAGCGTGTCCTATTTCATCCGGACGAACCTGGGCATCCCGGCCATCTTCACCTACGCCGCGACGGCCTTCGCCCTGGTCGGCCTGGTCATCACCCTCTTCGTCTATAAGGAGCCGCAGTACGTCAGCGACGGCATCAAGGACGGGCAGAAGGTCCAGAAGAAGACTCTGCGCCAGGCCCTGGCGGGCATCTTCGTGGTCCTCGGGAACCTCAAGTTCCTCTTCCTCATCCTCGTCCTGAGCATGTTCTGGTTCCTCTACATCCAGCTCTACAACCTCATGCCCCTGTTCATGCGCTACGTCGACCCCGAGGCGCCCATGGAGCTCTACACGCTGGCCAACCCCATCATGATCGTCTGCTTCCAGCTCCTGATCACGCGCCTCGTCAAGAGGTGGCTGCCCATCAAGACGATCATGCTCGGGGCCATCGTCGTGACCCTGGGCATGCTCGTCAACGTCCTGCCGCCCCTGCTTTTCGCCGACGCCACCCAGAAGACGGGCCTGCTCGGCTTGAGCCTGCCCATCGCCGGGATCTTCATGATCGTCTCGATCGCCGCAATGGCCGTGGGCGAGATGATGGCCTCGCCGCGCGTCTACGAGTACATCGGGGCCATAGCCCCCAAGGGGCAGGAAGGGCTCTACCTCGGCTACCAGAGCCTGCCCATCGCCCTGGCCAGCATCATCGGCGGCCCCATCGGCGGCCGGCTCTTCGAGCGCTACATCAGTATACCGCTCAAGGAGGGCCGGCCGGTCGACACCGTGACCATGTGGCTCATCATCGTGGCCATCGGCGTCGCCTCGATCGTCGGGCTGTGGGTTTACGACCGTTTGGTCGTCAAAGAAAAGAAGGTCTGACCGGCGGGCGGGCTATTTTTTCTTGGCCTGCGTCCCGTCGTCGCAGGGTTCATCCACGTTGCCGTCGCGGGCCATCTCGGAGTTGGGGGCCGTCGTACAGAACGGCAGCGGCCCCATCTCCTTGCTGCAGCAGCGCGGCGGCGTCCCTTTCTCGGCCTTGACTTCCTTGCCGCACGCGGAACAGATATATTTTGTTTCATCCATGGAAATCTCCTCTCGTCCGGCTGATATGCCGCCCCTATCTTAGCACCTAGGACCCGGCCCATTCAATCCAGCATGCAAGGCGCGAAGGAACGAGGCCGCTCTCTACCATCATAGCCGTACGGAGTAGGAGGCCGCCGAATTAGGGGCCGAAGGGATCATCGGAGGGAGCATAAGCGGTGATTGAGTCGGGCAGTGCGCCGGACGAGGGCAGTTTCAGGAGAAACTGCCAAAACGTGTTTGAGTTCGGCGTAGCGCACGCCGAGCGAGTTGTTTTGGCACCGAGTCCGACGGACTGATCGGCGTTAAAAATTAAACCCATTCGACTCCCCGGCCTTAAGCCCGGGGATATGCGCAGGGTTAATACTGAGCGTCACAAACCCAATTTCATAAAAAGGGGGTTGGTGGCAGCGAACGTATCACCGCAGCGAAAGAAGATGATCCCCGAGGTCCCTCCGCGGCCGACGGCGTTCGTCAGCGGTATTGACAGCCCTTGCACGCTTCTTGTAGTGTCATAGGGAGAAAACAGCCATGAATCCGGAGAAAGGCCTCGTCCTCGGCAATTACCGCCTCGTCGAAAAGCTCGGCGAGGGCGGCATGGGCGTCGTCTGGAAGGCCCAGGACCTCAAGCTCGAAAGGGAAGTGGCGATCAAGTTCCTCCCGGAGGGGTCCGCCGACGATCCCGAGCGTCGCGCCTTCTTCGAGCGCGAGGCCAAGGCCGTGGCCGCGCTCAGCCACCCCAACATCGTCACCATCTTCGCCGTCGCCGAGGCGGAGGGCACCATCTTTTTTACGATGGAGCTCGTCGACGGCCAGCCCCTGTCCAAACTCCTATCGCCCGGCGGGGTCGGGCTCGACCGCTTCCTCGAGATCGCCCTGCCCCTGGCCGACGCCGTCGCCGCCGCCCACGCCCGCGGCATCATCCACCGCGACCTCAAGCCCGGGAACATCATGGTCGACACGACGGGAACTCTGAAGATCCTCGACTTCGGCCTGGCCCGCATCCTCCCTCCCGTCCTCCAGAAGGTCGCCGTGGACGACGACAGGACGGCCACCGTCGACTCGGGGTTCGCAGGGACGATCGCCTACATGTCCCCCGAGCAGCTCCGGAGCGAGCCCCTCGACCATCGCACGGACATCTTCTCCCTCGGCATTGTGCTCTTCGAATGGGCCACCGGCCGGCTTCCGTTCAGCGGCAAGAGCACCGCCACGACGATCGCCGCCATCCTCAAGGACGACCCCCGCCCGGCGACGGAGCTCAATCCTCGCCTGCCCCGCCACCTGGACCGGATCCTCCGCCACTGCCTCGAGAAAGAGCCCCGCTACCGCATGGCCTCGGCCCGCGACCTCCGCGAAGAGCTCGAGCTCCTCCTGCAGGAGGAGGCTGGAGCCCCGGGCGACGAGCTCCCGTCGATCGCGGTCCTCCCCTTCGTCGACATGAGCCGGGAGAAGGACCAGGCCTACTTCTGCGAGGGGATCGCCGAGGAGATCATCAACGCCCTGTGCCGCATCCATGGCCTTCGGGTCGCCTCGCGCACGGGATCGTTCCAGTTCAAGGACTCGAAGGTCGACCTGCGGGAGGTCGGCCACAAGCTCCGTGTCGAAACCATCCTCGAGGGTAGCGTGCGGAAATCGGAGAACCGGCTCCGGATCACGGTCCAGCTCGTGGAGGCCGCCCGCGGCTTCCACCTCTGGTCGGAATCCTACGACCGGGAGATGCGCGACATCTTCGCCATCCAGCAGGAGATCGCCCGCAGCGTCGTCCGGGCGCTCCAGGTCACCCTCAGCCCCCAGGAGAAGGGCGCCCTGTCCGAGATCCCCACGCGCCACGTCCAAGCCTATGATTACTACCTGAAAGGCCGGAGCTTCTATTACCGCTACGGGCGGCACGACATCGAATTCGCCCTCCAGCTCTTCTCCCGGGCGACGGAGCTCGACCCGGAATACGCCCTGGCCCAGGCCGGCCTCGCCGACTGCTGGTCCTACATCTATCTCTACTCGGAGCGGCAGGACGCCGTGCGCCAGCAGGCCGAAACCGCCGGCCGGCTCGCCGTCGGGCTGGCCCCCGAATCGGCCCAAGCCCAGGCCTCGTTCGCCGTGGCCATGTCGCTCGGGGATCATAAAGAGGAGGCGCGGGCCGCCTTCGAGAAGGCCATCCGTCTCGACCCCGGGCTGTTCGAAGCCTGGTATTTCTACGCCCGCCACACCTTCGCCGGCGGCGACCTGCCCAAGGCGGCCTCGCTCTACGAAGAGGCCATGCGGGTCCGTCCCGAAGACTTTTACGCGCCCCTCCTCGTCGCCCAGATCTACGACGAGCTCGGACGTCGCGAGGACGCCCGGGCCGCCCGGGAGCGGGGCGTCGGGCTCGTCGAGCGCCGCATCGACCTCCACCCCGACGACGCCAGGGCCCTGTACATGGGCGCCAACGGCCTGGTCGCCCTGGGCGAGAAAGGCAAGGGCCTCGACTGGGCGCGGCGGGCCCGCAAGATCGACCCCGACGACCCGATGCTTCTCTATAACCTGGGCTGCATCCACTCCCTGGCCGGGGATGTCGAGGAGGCCATTGACTGCCTGGAGCGGGCCGCGTCCGGAGGGCTCCTCCAAAAGGGCTGGTACGAGCACGACGGCGACCTCGACCCTCTCCGCGCCCACCCGAGGTTCAAAGCCCTGCTCGAGAAGATGGGATAGGCGGACGCATGACCGTTCTCGTGACGGCCTCCGGGCTCACCAAAAAATACGGCGACCTCGTCGCCGTGGCCGGCATCGATTTCGAGATCCGGGAAGGCGAGTGTTTCGGCTTCCTCGGCCCGAACGGCGCGGGGAAGACGACGACCGTCAGGATGATCCACTGCGTCTCCCCCGTGACCTCGGGGACGCTCACGGTCGGCGGCCTGTCCGCGGGGATCGGCAACCGCGCCCTGAAGAAGATGACGGGCGTCATCCCCCAGGAGATCAACCTCGACAACGACCTGACCGTCCAGGAGAACCTCGTCGTCTTCGCCCGCTTCTTCGACATCGGCCGCAAGGAGGCCCGGGCCCGGATCACCGAGCTCCTCCGCTTCGTCGAGCTCGAGGCCAAGGCCGGAAGCAAGATCTCGGAGCTTTCGACGGGCATGAAGCGGCGTCTGCTCATCGCCCGGGCCCTGATCAACCGGCCGAGGCTCATCGTCGCCGACGAGCCGACGACGGGCCTCGACCCCCAGGCGCGCCACCTCATCTGGCAGAGGCTCCGCCAGCTCAAGGCCCAGGGCGCGACCCTCGTCTTAACGACGCAGTACATGGAGGAAGCCCAGCAGCTCTGCGACCGGATCGTCGTCATGTATCAGGGGAAGATCCTCAAGGAGGGCGTGCCGGGGAGGCTCGTCGAAGAGGAGATCGGGCGGGAGGTCGTCGAGGTCCGCATCCCGCAGGAGGACGACGAAAAACTCCTCGGCCAGCTCTCGTCGTTCGCCTGCGCCCACGAGCGCGTCGGCGACACCCTCTATTTCTATTGCCGGGACGGCCACCCCCTGATGAGAAGGCTCGTCGAGCTCGACCTTCCTAACTACCTGAACAGGCCGGCCACCCTCGAAGACGTCTTCCTCAAGCTCACCGGCCGGAGCCTTCACGAATGAGATTGTCCTACCGGATCGCCTACGTCTTCCTGAGGAACCTCTATTCCTACAAGAGGTTCATCGTCCCGACCTTCCTCGTCAGCCTCGTCGAGCCCCTCTTCTACCTCATCACGTTCGGGGTCGGGATGGGGGCCTACATGGGCGCCTTCGGCGGAAAGCCCTATCTCAACTTCCTCGTTCCGGGCGTGCTCGTTTCCGCCGTCATGATGTCCGCTTCGTTCGAGTGCCTCTACGGAACGTTCATCAAGATCGTCCACGAAAAAGTCTACGATTCGCTCATCGCGACGCCGGTATCCGCCGACGAGGCCGTGGCCGGCGACATCGCCTGGGCCTCGTTCCGGGGTCTCGTCAGCGGCTCGCTGATGATGGCCGTCGCCCTGGCCATGGGCGTCGCCCCCGCCTCTCCGTTGCGATTCTTTCTCCTCCTCGCGTTCATGGTCTTTATCGGCATCCTCTTCGGCTCCCTGGCCATGATCGTGACCTCGGTCGCTCCGAGCTTCGATTTTTTCAGCTACTACACCGAGCTGGTCATTACGCCCATGCTCTTTTTTTCCGGCGTGTTTTTTCCCCTCGAGAGGTTCCCCGGCTGGATGAAGACCCTGGCGGAGTTCCTCCCCCTGACCCACGCGGTCCGGATCTCCCGGGCGTTGTTCACCGGCGAGCCCGCGGCCGGGCTCGGCTGGAGTTTCGCCGGGCTCGCGGTCCTGGCGGCAGTCGTCTTCACGATCTCCATCAGGATGATGCGAAAGCGCCTTATCAAATAGGAGGGCCTCATGGTCGACCGGATGCTTCGCGCCGCCGCGGTCGCGGCGGCCTGCGCCTTCCTGGCCTTCCCCTCCGCCTGCAGGAAAGACCCTCCGGCGACCCCGGACACCGAAGCCGTGGGTCGGACGGCGGCCAACCGGACGGTCGTCCCGGTCAACCAGATCGTCACGCCGGCCGGGGTCCAGGTCCCGCTCCCCGGCTTGCGGCCCCAGGCGATAGCCCTTTCTCCCGACGATAAATTCCTGGCCGTCGCCGGCAAGACCTCCGAGCTCGTCATCATCGACCCGGCGTCGGGCCAGGTCCGCCAGCGGGTGACGCTTCCCGCGGAAGGGCAGGGCGCGCCGCGGCCCGAGGCGCCGTCGCTCAATATCCTCGAACCCGACGACGAAGGTCAGCTGAGCTACACCGGACTCGTCTTCTCGCCCGACGGCGGCCGCATCTATCTCAGCAACGTCAACGGCAGCGTCAAGGTCTTTACCGTCGGCCCGGACGGCACGGTCGCGCCGGCGCACTCGATCCCCCTGCCTCCGGCCGGCGCGCCGCGGCGAGATGAGGAGATCCCGGCCGGACTGGCCCTCACGGATGACGGCGGGAGACTCTACGTCTGCGGCAACTTGTCCAACCGGCTCCTCGAGCTGGACACCGCGACGGGCGCGGTCCTGCGGACGTTCGACGTCGGGGTCGCTCCCTACGGCGTCGTCCTGGCCGGCGGCAAGGCCTACGTCAGCAACTGGGGCGGCCGCCGGCCGGGACCGGGCGACCTGACCGGGCCGGCCGGACGAGGCACGGAAGTCCGGGTCGACCCGGCGCGGCTCATCGCCAGCGAAGGATCGGTCAGCGTCATCGATCTCGCGGCCGGAAAGGCGGCGGCCGAGGTCCTCGTCCAGCTCCATTCTTCGGCGCTGGCCCTCTCGCCGGACAAACGGCATGTCGTCTGCGCCAACGCCGCGGCCGACAATCTCAGCGTCATCGACACGACGACCGACCGGGTCGTCGAGACCGTTTGGGCCAAGGCGAGCCCGGCCGACCTGTTCGGGGCGTCGCCCAACGCCCTCGCTTTTTCCCCCGACGGGAAGACGCTCTACGTCGCGAACGGCACCCAGAACGCCGTCGGCGTGGTCAAGTTCGATCCCCGCAAGCGCAAGTCCCGCCTGACCGGGCTCATCCCCGTCGGCTGGTTCCCGGGGGCCCTGGCCTACAGCCCCTCCCGAAGGACGCTCTGCGTCGCCAACATCAAGGGGCACGCCGTCGACCCGAAAACCTACAAGCCCACCGGTGCCCCGGGCTTCAACTCCCACCACTATCAAGGCTCTGTCTCGCTCGTCCCCTTGCCGGGAAAGAAAGATCTCAAGAAATTCTCGGCCGTCGTCACCGATAACTTCCGCCGCGAGCGGATCGCCCAGGCCCTCCGGAAACCGCGCGACGGCCAGGCGCCGCGCCCCGTGCCCGAGAGGATCGGCGAGCCGAGCGTTTTCAAGCACGTCGTCTACGTCATCAAGGAGAACCGGACCTACGACCAGGTCCTGGGCGACGTCGGCAAGGGCAACAGCGACCCCGCCCTGTGCATCTTCGGCGAAAAGGTTACGCCCAACCAGCACAAAATGGTCCGTGAGTTCGCCCTCCTCGACAACACCTACTGCAGCGGCATCCTCAGCGCCGACGGCCACCAGTGGTCGACGACGGCCTTCGGGACCGACTACCTCGAAAAATCGTTCGCCGGCTGGCCGAGGAGCTATCCCGACGGCATGGGCCCGGACGAGATCGACGCCCTGGCCTACGCGCCGAGCGGGTTCATCTGGGACAACGCCCTCAAGCACGGCGTTTCCCTCTGGAACTTCGGCGAGTTCACGATGCATGACTGCGGCTGGAAGGACCCGGCCCGGGAGGGCGACCCCGAATGGAAGGATTACTGGGACGAATACCTTAACGGCCGCGGCGAGGTGAGGATCGGGAGCGTCCCGGCCATCGAGACGGTCCGCCCCTTCTCGCCGACGGACACGCTCGGCTGGAACATGGCCGTCCCTGACGCCTGGCGGGCCCGCTACATCGTCAACCAGATCGCCGCCTGGGACAAAGAAGGCCGCATGCCCCAGCTCATCCTCATCTGCCTGCCCGACGACCACACCAGCGGGACGTCGGAGGGGTCGCCGACGCCGGAAGCCTGCGTCGCCGACAACGACCTGGCCTTCGGCCGCATCGTCGAGGCCTTCAGCCACAGCTCCTTCTGGAAAGAGACCGTGATCTTCGGCATCGAGGACGACCCCCAGAACGGCTGGGACCACGTCAGCGGCTACCGGACGACGGCCTACTGCGTCAGCCCCTACACCAAGCGCGGCGCCGTCGTCGGCACCCAGTACAACACGACGAGCGTTCTCCGGACGATCGAGCAGATCCTCGGACTGCCGCCGATGAACCAGTTCGACGCCACGGCGACGCCAATGTTCGACTGCTTCACCGGGACGCCGGATCTCACGCCGTTCGACGCCGTACCGGCCAACATCCCGCTCGACACGATGAACCCGCCGGAAGACGAGATCGCCGACGCCCTGCTCCGCCGCAACGCCATCCTCTCGGGACGCTTGAATTTCAAGCGGATCGACGCCTGCCCCGAGGACACCCTCAACCGGATCCTCTGGCACGCGGTCAAGGGCTCGGCCGCCCCTTACCCTGCCTGGGCCGTAACCCTTGTTCCCGACGATAAAGACGATCGAAAGGAGACGCCATGACCGTTCTCAAGCCTCTCGACTGGATCATCATCCTGGTCTATTTCGCCATCATCCTCGGCCTGGCCTGGAAGGTCATGCGCCAGAAACAGAGGACCACGACGGACTATTTTCTGGCCGGGCGCAACCTCGGCTGGCTCATCATCGGCGCCTCCATTTTCGCCTCGAACATCGGGGCCGAGCACCTCGTCGGCCTGGCCGGCTCCGGAGCGACCGACGGCGTGGCCATGGCCCATTACGAGCTCCACGCCTGGTGCCTGCTTGTCCTCGGCTGGGTCATGGTGCCGTTCTACATGCGCTCGAAGGTCTTCACCATGCCGGAGTTCCTGGAAAGGCGTTTCTCCCCGGCCGCCCGGACGGTCCTTTCGCTCATCTCGCTCGTGGCCTACGTCTTGACCAAGATGGCCGTCGGCATCTTCGCCGGGGGCATCGTCTTCAGCGTCCTTCTGCCGGAACTGAACTTCCTCGGCCTCGACAGCTTCTGGATCGGTTCCATCCTGGTCATCCTCATCACCGGGCTCTACACGGTCATGGGCGGGCTCAAGGCCGTCGCCTACACCGAGGCCATCCAGACGTTCATCTTCATCATCGGTTCGGCCCTGGTGACCTATTTCGGCCTGAAGGCCCTCGGCGGCTGGGGCGAGCTCAAGAGGATCGCCGGCTCGGAGATGTTCAACCTCTGGAAGCCCCTCGTCCCGGCGGGAGTCCAGGGGACATGGGCCCCGGTCCATGAGGCCGGCCGGATGGCCTGGTACTTCAACGACAACTATCCCTGGATCGGCATGCTCTTTTGCGCGCCCATCATCGGCCTGTGGTACTGGTGCACCGACCAGTACATCGTCCAAAGGGTGCTCGGCGCTCCCAACGAGCGCCAGGCCCGGCGGGGCTCCATCGCCGCGGGCTTCTTCAAGCTCCTGCCCGTCTTCCTTTTCATCATCCCCGGAATGATCGCCTTCGCCCTGGCGAAAAGCGGCCAGAGCCAGCCCCTCCAACAGGAGCTCTTCGGCACGGGTACGGAACTCATCCGGGCCAACGCCCAGAAGGCCTTCCCCATGCTCGTGGCCACCGTCCTGCCGGTCGGCGTCCGCGGCATGGTCGTGGCCGGATTGCTGGCCGCGCTCATGAGCTCGCTCGCGGGCGCTTTCAATGCCGCCTCGACCCTCTTCACCATGGACTTCTACCAGCGCCTGCGGCCGAAGGTGACGCAAGAACGGCTGGTCTGGGTCGGCCGCGTGGCCACGGGGGTCATGGTCCTCATCGGGCTCCTTTGGATCCCGGTCATCCGCGGCGGCCGCGGCCTCTACGACTACCTCCAGGGCGTCCAGTCCTACCTCGCCCCACCCATCTTCGTCGTCTTCTTCTTCGGGGTCTTCATGAAGCGGCTGAACGCGAAAGGCTGCCTGGCCGCGCTCGGCACGGGTTTTTCGCTGGGGCTCTTCCGCCTGGCCGTCGACACGCCGGTCAAGCTCATTAGCGGTTTTTCCTACGCCGAGGGCTCCTTCCTGTGGATCGTCAACCATATCTTTTTCCAGTATTACAGCTTGATCATCTTCCTCGTCAGTGTCGTCGTCATGATCGTCGTCAGCTATCTGACCGAGCCGCCGGCCTACGAGAAGATCAGCGGGCTGACCTACGGCACGGTCACGGCCGAGCACCGGAAGGAGACGCGGGCCAGCTGGACGGCGACGGACATCATCACGTCAGGTATCGTCCTGGCCCTGATCCTCGCCGCCTACCTCTACTTCACGGGGTGAGGGGGACGGGATTCGCGGACTCGATCGAATGATGCTTCCGGGCCCGGCCGAAGATCGAGGCCGGGCCCCTAGGTCGTCCAACCGGCGCCGAAACTTTTTTCTTGCCCTGGCCCTTCTCGCGCTCCCGCTCAACTCCGCGGCGCCGGCCCCGGAAGCGCCCCAAGGCCCGCCGGAAACACGGCGCGTCGAGACGGTCGCGCCGGGGATCGAACACATCGAGATCCGGCGCGGGGATTTCGGGCGGGGGATCGGCCCCGACCGTTGGACGATCAACATCCTCGTCCTCGACCCGTCGAAAACGAGGATCGCCCTCGGCCGGGCCCTCGACCGGGGCGTCGGGACCGAAACGCCCAGCTCGATCGCCGCCCGCCGCGGCGCCCTGGCCGCGACGAACGGCGGATACTTCCGGACGGAGGGGATATACCGGGGAGAGCCGGGGGGGATCCTGGCACTGGCCGGCAAGGTCCTCAGCGAGCCGTCCCGCAAGCGGCCCGGCCTGGCCGTTTCGAACGCAGGCGGGAAAACGAGGCTGGCCGTCGTCGACGTCGATTTCGCGGCCGAGGTCGTCCCGGCCAAGGGCGCCGGGCGGCGGATCGACGGCGTCAACCGGCCCCGTCTCGACGACGAGCTCATCCTCTACACTCCGGAGTTCAACCGGACGACGCTCACCGGGCCCTCGGGCGCCGAGGCTGTCGTCGCCGGCGGGCGCATCCGTTCGGTCCGGGACGGGCGGGGCGACGCGTCCATCCCGAAGGACGGCTGGGTCGTTTCGGGCCATGGCGCTTCGCGCGCGTGGATACTCAAGAACATGAAGGAGAGGGCCCGGGCCGAGCTGAAAAGTCGCGTCCGGCTCCGTCCCTCGCCTCCGTTCGCTCCCGAGTTCGTTCTCGGCGGCGGTCCGCGCCTGGTCAGGGGCGGCCGGCCCGCCGCCGCCTCGGACCCGGGCATCTATCCCGAGGGCTTTGCCGCGGCGCGTCATCCGCGGACGGCCGTCGGGGTCAGGGCCGACGGCCGCGTCCTCCTCGTCACTGTGGACGGCCGTCAGCCGGAGCTGAGCGTCGGCATGACCATCGCCGAGCTCGCCTCCCTCCTCATCGAGCTCGGGGCCGCCGAGGCCGTCAACATGGACGGCGGCGGTTCGACGGCCATGGTCGTACGCGGCCGGGTGGTCAACAGCCCTTCCGACCTCACCGGCGAACGGGCTGTCGGCGACGCCCTCCTGGTCTTTCTCCGCTGAGCCCGGATTGACGGACGGGAGCGGGGCTGTTATATTCACGTCTCATGCTTCTCTCTCCCCATCCCTTCCGAGGAGGCACCATGAAAAACAATCCCAGACTCTCCCTTTTACGGATCGTCATCCTCGTCGTGCTCGTCCTGCCGCTCGCCGTCGCGACAAGCCCGGCCGGAACGAAAAAACCTGTCAGCTACGACGCCTATGACGGCTGGCGGTCGATCCAAGGGACCCAGCTTTCGCGCGACGGCCAATGGCTCGTTTACGCCCTCACGCCCCAGGACGGGGACGGCGAGCTCGTCGTCTTGAACCTGAAGACGGACAAGGAAAACCGGGCTCCCCGCGGCAAGCAGCCCGTCCTCACCGTCGACGGCAGGTTCGTCGTTTTCACGGTCGCCCCTCTCAAAGCGGACGTCGACAAGGCCAAGACGGACAAGAAGAAACCGGAGGAACAGCCCAAGAGCGGCCTGGGCATCATGAACCTGGCCACGGGCGAAGTGACGACGGTCGACCGCGTCAAGAGCTTCAAGGTCGCCGAGGAGTCCGGCGCGTTCGTGGCCTACCTCATGGAGCCTCCTCTGAAGAAGGCCGACGAGAAGAAGGACGAAGCCAAGAAGGAAGAACCCAAAAAAGAGCCCGAGGTGAAGAAAGAGCCCGAGGCCAAGCCGGCGGCCAAGACGGAGGAGCCGAAAAAAGAAGAACCGAAGAAAGAGGAAAAGAAAAAGGAGCCCGGCAACGACTTTGTCATCCGCGAGCTCGCCTCCGGAAAGGAGACCAAGGTCGCCGAGGTCGCCGATTACGTCTGGGCCAAGCCGGGAACGTGGCTGGCCTACGGCGTCTCCTCCAAGACCCCCGAGAACGACGGCGCTTTCGCCTGGGAAGCGGCGTCGGGCAAGACCGTCGCCCTGCTCAAAGGCCTCGGCAACTACAAGAACCTGACCTTCGACGAGAAAGGGACCCAGCTCGCTTTCACCAGCGACCGCGACGATTACAAGTCCGACAAATCGGCCTCCAAGCTCTATCATTGGCTCCCTCCGGCCGCCGGGGCGACAGAGCTCGTCCCAGCCCTGGCCAAAGGTTTCCCGGCCGGCATGGCCGTCAGCGAGAACGGCAGGCCGCAGTTCTCCAAGGACGGCACGCGGCTTTTCTTCGGCATCGCCGCCGCCCCCAAACCCGAGCCCAAGGACGCGCCTGAGCCCATCAAGGTCGACATCTGGAACTGGAAGGACCCCTACCTCCAGCCGATGCAGAAGGCCCAGGCCGAAGAGGACAAGAAACGGACCCTGATGTGCGTCATGCACCTCGGGCCGAAAGAAAGAAAGTTCGTTCCGCTGGCCACGGAGGAAATCCCCGATATCGCGCTCTCGGAAGACGCCAAGATCTCCCTCGGCTCCTCGGACCTCGCCTACCGTCAGCTCGTCTCCTGGGACCAGGGTTACGAGGACATCTACGTCGTCAACGTCAACGACGGCTCGAGAAAAAAGGTCCTTGAAAAAACCCCCAACGGCGCCCGGCTCTCCCCCGGCGGCGGCTGGCTTTACTACTTCAACGATGCGGATAACGCCTGGTACACTTACCGGATCGCCGACGGCAAGAGCTTCAACCTGACCGGGAAGATCGGCGTCCGCTTCGATATGGAGGTCTGGGACTCGCCGAGCGAGCCGGGGCCCTACGGGACCGCCGGTTGGACCGACGGCGATAAGTCCATCCTCGTCTACGACCGATACGACATCTGGGAGATCTCTCCGGACGGCGCCAAAACCCGGATGATCACGAAGGGGATGGGCCGGAAAGACGGGCTCGTCTTCCGCTACAGCCGCCTCGACCCGGAAAAAACCACCATCCCCGCGAGCGGCCCTCTCCTTCTCCAGACGTCGAACGATAAAACAAGGGCCACGGGCGCGTACCGCGTCGACCTGGCGGCGCCGGCCGCCGACCCGGCCAAGGCCGTCATGATGGACAAGCTCTTCGGCGGGCTCCAAAAGGCCAAGAACGCCGACGTCTACGTCTTTACGCAACAGCGCTTCGAGGAGTTCCCCAACCTCTGGGTGAGCGGCCCCGATCTCGCCGGAGCACGAAAGGTCAGCGACGCCAACCCGCAGCAGGCCGACTACAACTGGGGCCGGGCCGAGCTCATCAATTACACCAACGCCGACGGCGTCTCCCTTCCGGCCGTCCTCATCAAGCCGGAGGACTTCGATCCTTCCAAGAAATACCCGCTCATGGTCTACATCTACGAGACCCTGGCTTCGGGCCTCTACCGCTACTATCCGCCCTCTCCCGGGACGAGCATCAACTTCAGCCGCTACGCGAGCAACGGCTACGTCATCCTCATGCCGGACATCATTTATGAAGTGGGCTACCCGGGCTCGAGCGCCCTCAAGTGCGTCATCCCGTCCGTCAACAAGGTCCTCGACATGGGCTTCATCGACCCCAAGCGGGTCGGCATCCAGGGCCACAGCTGGGGCGGCTACCAGATCACCTACCTCGTCACCCAGACCGACATGTTCGCCGCGGTCCAGGCCGGGGCGTCGGTCTCCAACATGACCAGCGCCTACGGCGGCATCCGCTGGGGCACGGGCATGTCCCGGGCTTTCCAGTACGAGAAGACCCAAAGCCGGATCGGCGCGCCGCTCTGGTCGCGGACCCTCCAGTTCATCGAGAACTCGCCCGTCTTCTGGGTCGAGCGGGTCGAGACGCCTTATCTCTCGATCCACAACGACGACGACGACGCCGTGCCCTGGTACCAGGGCATCGAGTTCTTCTCCGCCCTCCGACGGCTCGGCAAGGAGGCCTACATGTTCAACTACAACGGCGAGAAGCACGGCCTCCGCGAGCGCGAGAACCAGAAACACTGGACCGTGCACCAGGACGAGTTCTTCGACCACTTCCTGTTGGGAAGACCGCGGCCGGACTGGATGGAGAAGGGCGTGCCCTACCTCGAGCGCGGCCGGCGCGATGTGACGCCCCTCTATAAGGGCGTGGCGTCCAAGGAAGAGAAAAAGGAAGAAAAGAAAGAAGAGAAGAAGGAGGCGAGATGACGATCAGGCAAACGGTCATCCTCTATCTCGTCACACTGGCGGTGTTTTTCGCCGTCGACATGGTCTGGCTGGGGGTCGTGGCCAAAACGTTCTACCGCAAGCACCTCGGCTACTTGATGGGCCCCAAGGTCGTCTGGCCGGCGGCCATCGTCTTCTACCTGCTGTTCATAGCCGGCCTGCTCGTCTTCGCCGTCCGGCCGGCGCTCGTCGCCGGCGCGCCCCTCAAAGGGCTCCTCCTCGGAGCGTTCCTCGGCCTTGTCTCCTACGCCACTTACGACCTGACCAACCTGGCCACCGTCAAGGACTGGCCCATCGTCGTGACCGCCGTCGATCTCGTCTGGGGGACGACGCTCGGCGGCGTCGTTTCGTGGCTGAGCGTCATCGCCGCCCGCCGCCTTCTCAAGCTCTAAAAGCCCAGGCGATCATTTGGCCGGAGGCGCTGTCCGTTTCCGGACAGAGCGGTCAATGCCGGCGTCCCATACCCGGATATCCCAAGAGGCAGCCCCCCGGACGATCATGGCCCGCATTTTGCATCTTTCTTCATGCGATCCTCGTCTTACTTCATATAGAGGAGAAGCCCATGCAAAAGACGCTCCTGATCGTGATAGGGATCATCGCCCTTTGCGGGTCCGCTCTAGCTCAGGGCGTGATCGTCCCCTTCGACGCCGCGCACTGGGACCTTGACAAGGCCCGGGTCGTGGAACAGACGGGCCGTCAGGCGGTCGCCGGCTGGCAGCTCTACAGCGGCGACGGGAATTATCTCGTCTCCCATAACGAGGGCCGGCTTTTCCGGGTGACGCCGTCGGGCGCCGTCACCAAGATCCTGGACACGACGACCATCCAGATGAACCTGGCCGATTTCGCGTATATCCCGGAGTCCGGACTGCTGGTCGTCCCGACCTATGCGGCCGGCCGTGTCGCGGCCTTCAAGCCGTCGAAATAAATGCACAGTTCCGCCGATTGGATCCACGTCCTGGCCTCCTTCGCCGCGGGTGGCGCCTGGATCGCCATCGTGACCTTGGCCGCCGACCGTCTGGGCAGCGCTTGGGGAGGTTTTCTGAGCGGACTGCCATCCACGGTCCTCGTCGCCTTCCTCTTCATCGGCCTGGTCCAAGGCACGGAAGCCGTCGTCCGGGCCACGGACGTTTTTCCCCTGGCCTACGCCGCCACGGGCCTCTTTCTCGTCGCCTTCGCGGTCTTCAGCAAGCGGCGTTTCTGGCCGGGGCTGGCCGTGGCCCTGGCCGTTTGGTTCACCCTGTCCGCCCTGATCTTGGTCCTCAAGCCGGCGGACTTTAAGCTGGCGAGCGCCGTATACGCGACCGTGTTTCTCGCGGGCTGGGCGGTTCTCACGAAGGGTGTCCGCTTGCCGGCCGCGGGGAATACGCCCTTCCGATATTCGCCCGGCCAGGTCGCCGGCAGGGCCCTGTTCGGCGGATCGATGATCGCCCTGGCGGTTCTCGCAAGCAAGGCCGGCGGTCCGCTTTATGGAGGCATCTTCGCCGGTTTCCCGGCGGTGTTCGTTTCGACCCTGGTGATCGTAAATCGGTCGCGCGGCTTATCATTCGCCAGGGCCATGTCCACGCCGATGCTCGTCACGGGGATGATCACCATCGGCGTCTTCGGAACGGCCGCCCGCTTTTTCGTCCCGGCCGGAGGACCGGTCCGAGGGATCGCCCTGGCATTTCTGGCGGCTTTGGCCAGCGCCCTCGTCCCCTATTTCATTTTCACGAATAACAAGCCGGCTCAAATCCCTGGAGGATAGCCATGTTCAAGAATTACCTGATCACGGGCTGGAGGAATATCCTGAGATCGAAGGGGTTTTCCTCCCTCAACATCGCCGGCCTGGCCGTCGGCCTGGCCGTGTGTTTTCTCATTCTCCTCTATGTCCGGGCCGAGACGAGCTACGACGCCTATCACGTCTACGCCGACCGGATCTACAGGATCCAGAACGCCTCGCTCAACGCGGACGGCTCGATCCAAGGGGAGTTCGCGACCCTGGCCCCCTCCTATGCGCCGCTTCTCCGGAACGATTTTCCGGAGATCGAGCGCATCGCCAGGATCTGGGGGCCGGGAGGGACGGTGCTCAAGGTTGGCGATAAGGTTTTCGCCGAAGAGCGCTTCTTCTTCGCCGAGCCCGAGATCTTCGATATCCTGTCGCTCCCCCTCGTCAAGGGCGACCCAGCCAAGGCCCTTGCTGATGTCGGAAGCGTCGTCCTCTCCCGGACCATGGCCGTGAAATATTTCGGAGACGTGGATCCCATGGGCCGGAGCCTCATCCTCCCGGGTTTCGGCAACCGCGACCTTCAGGTCACGGGGGTCATGGAAGACGCCCCCCCCAACTCCCACGTTCACTTCGATATTTTGGCGTCCTACATCACGTTGAAGGGGCTCGCCGGAAGCGGGGACGACGATTACTTCCTCGGCACGCGGAACTATTCGGACAACGTAACCGGGATATACGCCCGGCTTTCGACGCGCGACGGCGGGCCGGCGCTCCAGGCCAGGATCCCCGCCTTCCTCGACAAGCACTTTCCGCCTCGCACCGACGATCAGGGGCGCCTGGTCAAGACGAGCGATTCGCGGACCCTTCATTTCCAGAAGGTCAAGGACATCCATCTCTATTCCCACACCCGTTCCGATTTCGAGCCCACCGGCGACATCCGTTACGTCCGCCTGTTCACGGCGGTCGCTCTTTTCATCCTGGCCATCGCCTGCGTCAATTTCATCAACCTGTCCACCGCCCGCGGCGTCAAGCGGGCCAAGGAAGTCGGGCTGCGCAAGGTCGTCGGCGCCGGGCGCCGGATGCTCGCCGTCCAGTTCCTCGGCGAGTCGTTCCTGATCACGCTCATCTCCCTCCTCCTGGCCATGGGGCTCGTGACGCTTGCCCTCCCCGCTTTCGGCCGGTTCACCGGTCATGTCATGGGGTTCGGCCGCATCCTCTCGCCGGCCAACCTGTTCGTCTTTGCCGCCGGTTTCCTCATGACCGGCCTGGCCGCCGGGATCTACCCCGCCCTTTACCTGGCGTCCTTCCGGCCCTCGGCCATCCTCCGCGGCGAGCTGACCCGCGGGACGGGCGGGACCGCCCTGCGCAAGTCCCTCGTCGTCTTCCAGTTCGCCATCTCCATTGCCCTCATCTTTTCCGTGACGGTCATCTCCCGCCAGACGCGCTTCATGCGAACGGCCGACCTCGGCTACGACCGCGACAACATCATCTGCGTTCCTGTCGAGGACTATCCCGCCCGTTGGACGGACATGAAAAACGCCCTTCTCGGGGAGAAGGGCATCCTGGCCGCGACCCTGTCCAAGCGGGCGCCGGCGGGCCGCCTGCTCGACGCGCCAGGATTCTGGGCCGAGGTTGGCGGGGCCAAGATCCAGAGCACCGTCCGCATGCCCCACAACCGGGTCGAGCACGACTTCTTCAAGACCTACGGCATGACGATCATCGCCGGCCGCGACTTTTCCTTCGATATTCCAACGGACGCGGCCGAGGCCTTTATCCTCAACGAAACGGCCGTCAAGCGGCTGGGCTTCAAGAGCGCGGAGGACGCGGTCGGCGCGAATTTCGGGACCTTCGCCCCGGACAGGACGGGCCGGGTCATCGGCGTCGTCCGGGATTTCAACTACGAGTCCCTCCATCGCCGCATCGTCCCCATCGTGACCTACATCGCCCCGAACCAGGCCAACACCCTGTCCTTGCGGATCGCCCCGGGCTCGCTCGACAAGGTCATCCGGCACGTCCAATCGGTCTTCGACCAGTTCAACCCGGCCGGACCCGTCAAATACGAGTTCCTGAGCGAGCGCCTGGCGGCCCTCTACCGGAACGAGGAGAGGACCATGAAGATGTTCTTCGCCTTCAGCCTCCTGGCCGTCGCCGTCGGCTGCCTCGGGCTCTTCGGCCTGGCCGCCTACTCAGCCGAGCGCCGGACAAAGGAGATCGGCGTGCGCAAGGTCCTCGGGGCTTCGGCCCCGTCGATCGCCGGCCTTCTTTCCCGGGAGTTCACCAAATGGGTCATCATGGCTAACATCATCGCCTGGCCCATAGCCTATTTCGGCATGCGCCAGTGGCTGCAGGGCTTCGCTTACAGGGTGCCGATAGGGGTCGGGCCGTTCGTCCTCTCCGCCGCGCTGGCCCTGGTCATCGCTTTGATCACGGTCAGCTTCCAGGCCGTCCGTTCGGCCGTCTCCGACCCGATGAGATCCCTTCAGTACGAATAGGAGGAGCCATGGGCCCCAGATACAAATCGGCAGGACCGATGGCCCTGCTCAAGTACGACCTTGTCATTTCCTGGCGGTCGATCCGGCGGGACAAGGTCCCTTCCGCGATCATGATGGCCGGCCTGGCCGTCGGCTATGCCATCTTCATCCTGAGCTTCCTCTTCAGCGGCCTGACGCTCAACGGCGACAAGATCCACCCGGGTTCCGGGCGGACCTACTGCATCAACCAGGTCAAAGCGGCCAAGGACAAGGAGGAAATCCACACGACCCTAACGCCGGCCCCTCTTATGGAAGCGTTCGTCTCCGAGTTTCCGGAGGTCGAATCGGCCGTCAGGTTTTTCGCGACGGGAAGGAAGACCGTCGCGTTCGAAGACAAGGTCTTCTATGAAAACCGCATCCTCTACGCCGACGGCCATTTTCTCTCATTCTTCAAGAACAAGATGATCCAGGGAGACAAGGATCAGGCCCTGTCCGCCCCCGCGTCCATCGTCCTGACCCGGAAGAACGCCGAAAAATACTTCGGCAAAACAGACCCTCTTGGCAGGGTCCTGAAGGTCGACGACAGCCTGGAGCTCCAGGTGACCGGCGTCGTCGAGGAGCCGTCCGCTTTTACCGGCCTGAAATACGGCTTCCTCATTTCCATGGCGACCGCCCGTTCGGTCTACGATGGAATGGACGATTGGCGCCGCGACTCGCTGATGACGTTCGTCCGGCTGGCCCCGAAGCAGAGCCCCTCGGCGCTGGACAAGAAACTCCCCGCGTTCCTGGCCAAGCACATGTCCGGCCGCCCGGAATCGCCCAGCCGGCTCTATCTCTTCCCGATGACCGACCTCAAGTTCAAGACTCGGAACATCGCGTCCTACTGGGCCATCGAGCCGATCGTTCCCTTTTACAGCTTTTATCTCATGGGGCTCTTTCTCCTGATCATCGTCGGCATCAATTTCATGAACATCTCCACGGTCCGGTTCGCGGCCCGGGCCAAGGAGATAGGCGTCCGGAAGGTCGTCGGGGCCCGGCGGTCCGAGATCGTTCGTCAGTTCCTCCGGGAAGCCGTCCTCATGGCCCTTGCGGCCCTGCCTTTCGGCGTCTGCCTTTTCGAGTATCTCCTCCGGCCGGCCTTCCAGGCCCTCTACGAGAACGAATTCTCCTTCTCGCTCTGGGACTACCCCGGTTTCATCGTCCAGATGGCGTTCTTGACATTGGCCATCGGGATCGTCGCCGGCCTCTACCCCGCCTTGGTCCTATCCAGGCTGCAACCGGCCGCCGCGATCAAGGACAAACGGCCGTCGAACCTGGGCCGGTCCGGATTCAAGAGATCCTTGATCGTCCTCCAGTTCGCCTTCTCCTCGATCCTCGTCATCTTCGCCTTCATCGTTCAGCAGGAACATCGCCGCCTCATGGACCTCGATCTGGGCTTTGAGCGAAGGAACGTCGCCTACATGCCTCTTCCCGCCGAAATGAACGAAAAAGCCGGGCTCTTGGCCGAGGACGCCAAAAGCCGTCCGACCATACGGCGATCCTGCCTCTCCGCGGGCCTGCCGGGCGTGTGGAGCGACGAGCAGCCGGTCGTCCCCGAGGGAAGCGGAAGCGATGACTTCTTCCGGATGAACGTCTATCGGGTGGGCTTCGATTTCCCCGAGCTCTTCGGCATTCCCATCATCAAGGGGCGGAGCTTCTCGAGGGAGTTCGACGACCAATCGAACATCATCCTCAGCGGGTCGGCGGCCCGCAAGCTCGGCTGGGACGAGCCCCTGGGCCGGAAGTTGACGTTCGGCGCAAAGTCCGGAACGATCGTCGGCGTCGCCGAGGATTTTTACCTCGGTCCGACGTACCTCAAGAGACTCCCCTGCCTCCTGGTCCTCGATAAACAGGCCGTCAACTACGCGCTCTTCAAATGGGACGAGAAGGCGGATTATCCCCGGGTCCTCGCCGACCTGAGATCGCTCTGGGGCCGCCATCAGGACAAGATCCCTTTCGTTTCCGGCACGCTGGCCGACCTCCTCGCGCGGAACAACCGGGGGTTCGAAAAAGGCTATCAAATAACGATGGCCATCGGCCTGGTGACGATCATCACCTCGGCCTTAGGACTGTTCGGGCTGGCCGCGCTCACCGTCCAGAGCAAGACCAAGGAGATCGGCATCCGGAAAGCCCTCGGCGACTCCGTCGGCGGGATCGTGCGAAGGCTCTTGGCGGTCTTCCTGAAGCTCGTCGTCCTGGCCAACCTCATCGCCTGGCCTCTGACCTACGTCATGGGGAAGAAGTTCCTCCTCTTCATGAATCCGGACGACCCGGGGAGCATCGGCGTCGCGGTATTCATCCTGACGGCTTTGATGACGCTCGCCGCGGCTTTTGCGGCCGTTTACCATCAGGCCGCCAGGGCCGGCCGGGTCAATCCGGCGCAGACGCTCAGGCATGAATGAACGTCCCGGAATCCGGCCGAGGTTTTGTGATATCCTATCGCCCGGGAAATGATTGAAGGGAGATGGTCATGAGCATCCCGATCTTCCAGGTCGACGCCTTCGCCGAAGAGCCGTTCAAAGGAAATCCCGCCGGGGTCTGCCTTCTCCCGGCGCCGGCCGACGCGGCCTGGATGCAGAACGTGGCCGCCGAGATGAACCTGGCCGAAACGGCCTTTCCGCTCTCCGAGGGGGACGGCTTCCGCCTGCGCTGGTTCACGCCCAAGGTCGAGGTGAAACTGTGCGGCCACGCCACCCTGGCCACGGCGCATGTCCTCTGGGAAACGGGGATCCTCGGCCCGGACCGTGAGGCGCGCTTCCAGACGCTGAGCGGGCTCTTGACGGCGCGGCGCGACGGCGCCCTCATCGAGCTCGATTTCCCGGCCCGGCCTCCCCTGCCGAAACCGCCGGAATGGGCCGACGCGGTGGTCGGGGCCCTGGGCATCAAACCCGTTTATATCGGGATGAGCGCCGAGGACGTCCTCTTCGAGGCGACCGACGAAGACGCTGTGCGTTCTCTCAAGCCGGACTTCGCGACGCTCCGCTCTCTCCCGGCGCGCGGCGTCATCGTCACCAGCCGCTCCTCCGACAAACGCTTCGATTTCGTCTCGCGTTTCTTCGCCCCGGCGGTCGGGGTCGACGAGGACCCGGTGACCGGATCGTCCCACACCGTCCTCGTGCCCTACTGGGCCGGCCGGCTGGGGAGAACCTCGTTCACCGCGTTTCAGGCTTCGGCGCGCGGGGGTGTCCTCTATCTCCGTCTCGACGGCGACCGGGTCCGGATCGCCGGCGGCGCGGTGACGGTCATCAAAGGCAAGATCCTCGTCTGAACCCGCCGCTCATTCGAGATAAAAGACGTCTTCAAACGGCGCCTTGAAAACCCGGGCGATCCTCATCGCCAGGACGGCCGAAGGGACCCATTTCCCGCGTTCCACGAAGTTGATGGTCGTCCGGGTCACCCGGACCAGGTCGGCCAGCTGTTCCTGCGTCAGATCGTTCTTGGCCCGGAAGACCTTGATGTTGTTCCGCAGGACCTCGTCACTCATCTTGGGTCTCTCGGTTGTAATAGAGGAACGAGCTGACGAGGGACAGAACGGCCCCGGAAAGAAGGAACCAGGTCTCGCCGGGAAGGGGGAAACTCCCCCTCAGAACGGCCCGAGCGGCCGCCGACTCCGCCAGCTTCATCAAAACGGTGATGACGACGAGCGTGTAAAAAGCGAAGCGGTAAGCCTTCAGCCAATTGATCCGGACCCGCTCGTCGTCGACAGCTGCCCGCAGGGCCGGGTCTTTTCTAAGTTTATCCTTGTACAACAAATACAGGATGACAAAAACGACCAGAGTGAGGAGCCAGACGAAAAACGCCCAATAGTAAAACGGAAAAGATAAACCACTGCCGGCGGGCCACCAGAGGTACCTTCCGGAAGGGACGATAAGGGGATAGAGGAGCAGGACGAACGCGATCCCGGTCCCCGCCAGGACGCCCAGCAAAATGTTCCGTCGCATCCGGGACAATCTCTCGACCTTGTTCATGGCTTCAACCTCCTTGAAAAGAAGTCAAATATCATGTAAATCATGCTAATCATATTTTATAGTTTACTATATATATTGTCAAGTATTATTAACATTCATAGCGAAAAAGAGAGACGGGCCTTGATCCATCGCTTTTAGGAAATCGCGACTCGGATGGGCGTCGGCTTCAGGACCCTTGCCAACTCCTTCGGATCGAGGCCGACGAGGAAACCGCGCTTGCCGCCGTTGATGTAGACAATGGGGAGCCCCAGGATGGTCTCCTCCATGTAGATCGGCAGCGCTTTGCGCAGTCCGAAGGGCGATGTCCCCCCGACCATGTAGCCGGAATGGCGTTCGGCCGTCTCCGGGGCGCACGGCTGGACGGTCTTGACGCCCAGGGTTCTGGCCAGCTCTTTCGTCGAGACCTCGCGGTCGCCGTGCATGAGGACGACGAGCGGCTTCCTGGCGTCGTCCTCCATGATCAGGGTCTTGACGACGGCGTGTTCGTCGACCCCGAATTCCCGGGCGAAGCTGGCCGTCCCGCCGTGCTCCGCGTACGTGTAAGGATGTTCCGTAAAGTCGACGCCCGCCTGTCTGAGCGCCCGCACGGCCGACGTCATCGGCGCTTTATCGCGGCTCACGACCGGGGGGCCTCGGGCTCGGTGTGGACGAGGACCTGCTCGATCGCCGGGATCTCCTTTTTCAGGATCTCCTCGATCCGCGAGGACAACCGATGGGCCTCGATGACGGGCAGGTTCCGGTCGAAGCCGCAGTGGAGGGAGACCGCAAGCCAGTCGCCCTGCCGCCGGATGAGGATGTTGTGACAGCAAGCCCGTCCGGCGACGTCGTCCGTGATCTTCCTCACTCGTTCGACCAGCGCCCCCTCGTCGGCCGTGACGTCCAGGCCGCTGCCGATGCCCGTGCCCCGCGATTCGATGTGGGTGTTGACGCGCTTGATGGCCGGGATGGCTCCCCGGAGGTCCTGTTCGATGTGGCTGGCCAGGTCGTGGGCCTGGTGGAGAAGCAGATGATCGTCCACTTCGAGGTGGAGGTCGACGTGGATCTCGCCGCGGTCCTCATGGACGCTGATGTTGTGGACCGGGACCTGGTTCCGCTCGGCGATCGTCCGGACGCGCCTGGCCATCGTCTCCCGCTCGCTCTCGCGGGGGTCCGTGTGGATGACGACGTCCGAGCCGGGGATGATGGCCTGGATCCTGGCCTCGACATCCTCGGCGATGGCGTGGGTCCGCTCGAAGGACAGACTACGATCGACCTCGATGGTCATGTCGACGAAGACGAGGGCGCCCGAGCGGCGGAGGCGGACCTGGCCCGTGCTGATGACGCCTTCGACCTCGTCCGCGGCCACGGCGATCTTTTCCTTCAGGCCCTCCGGGGCACGATCGAGGAGGACGTCAATCGTCCGTTTCCCGAGCCTGTAGCTGACGAAGAGGACGATGAAGGCGACACCCAGGGCGGCGACCGCGTCGGCCCGGTTGAGGATGCCGGTGTGCCCGTGAAGGAATTTCTTACCGAGCCAGACGAGGAAGAGGCCGCCGAGGACGACCGCCGACGACCAGACGTCGGTCGAGAAATGGAGGGCGTCGGCCTCGAGGGCCTGGCTCTGGTGCTTTATCGCGGCCCGGGCGAGCATCCTCGACCGGCTGACATCGACGCCGATGGAGATGATGACCACGAGAAAAGCCCACAGGCTGGGGTCGACCTCGACGGCGCGGAAGAAGATCCTTTGGACGGCCTCGTAGATGATCCAGGCGCACGTGATGAAGAGGAGCAGGGTCTCGATGAGGGCGGAAAAATTCTCGACCTTGCCGTGGCCGTAAGGGTGAGCTTCGTCGGCGGGCCGGTCCGAAACGCTGACCGCGACGAACGTGATGATGGCGGCGACGAGGTCGAGGCCGGAGTGCGCGGCTTCGGCCAGGAGCCCGAGCGACCCGCTGAGAAGGCCGACGACGAGCTTCATCCCCGTCAGCACCAGGGCGGCGAGAACCGAATTCCCGGCCGCGGCCCGCTTCTCCCTGCGGGTCAATTCGACGGCTGTCGATTCTTCGATGGACATGGTTATTTATGTTCCCGGCAGGACGGTATTTTATCACGGCCGGATGCCCGGGGCAATGCCCGCGGAGGGGGTGCCGCGGCCGATTTCGACGCAACCTTCGCCCCCCCTCGCAGCGTATTCAAAGATGAAAGCGAGGGATTGTATTCCATCGCCGAATTAAGTATGCTGAAAGGGAAGAGACACCTCATCCCAAGGAGGGCTGCATGAAGAAATTCGCTGCCATCGCCGGCCTCCTCCTCGTCGCCACGTTCGCCGCCGCCCAGACGGCCACGGTCCTCACCGGATCCTTCGACGAGGCGCTGGCCAAGGCCAAGAAGGAAAACAAGCTCGTCCTCATCGACTTTTACTCGAGTGGCTGAGGGAGCTGCAAACTGCTGGTTCAGCAGTTTTACAACAACCCCAAATACGCCGATTTCCTCAACAAGAAGGTCATCCTCTTCCGCGCCACGCGCGGCGACAAGAACGGCGACGCCATCTACGAAAAGTACAACATCAACGCGACGCCCACGGAGCTCTTCGTCGACAAGGACGGGAAAGAGGTCGACTGGATCGTCGGCTACGGACCGCCGGCCGACAAATTCCTGGAAAAGGTCCAGAAATCGGTCTCCGGCGTCGACACTTACCTCGCCCTAAGCGAACGCTTCGCCAAAGAGCCCAAGAACATCGAAGTCGTCTTCAAGTTCGCCGATAAGTGCGGCAGCCGCTACTCACCCGCGATGGAGGCGAAGTCCAAGGAGCTCTACGAGAAGGTCATCGCCCTCGATCCCGAGGGGAAACAGGGTTCCTATACTTACGAATACTACAAAGCCACCATCCCTTACACCCAGGCCGCCGAGTTCGAGCTCGGCCAGGCGGCGGCGCAAGGGCGCAAGCCCGACCCGGCGCCTATGCAGGCGTTCATCAAAAAGTACCCCGAGAGCAAGCTCGTCAAGCCGGCCTATGCCAATCTGGGCTACTACTACGGCTACCAGGCTTCCAAGGAGGACGCGGGCAAATTCTTCGAGGAATACACGACGAAGTACGCCGACGACAAGGACGCCCTCAACGGTTACATCGAGCGCATCGTCAGGGACAAGGAGCCCGTCGACAAGGGCATCGCCCTGGCCGAGAAGCTCAAGGAGATCACCGGCTACCCTCGGAACCCCGATGTCCAGCAGAACCTGGCCCAGCTCTACGTTCTCAAAGGCGACCCGGCCAAGGCCGATGAAGAGTTCGGGAAGGACTACATCGACGGTTATGTTTCGAACGCCGTCTATGCCCTGACCGGCTACGCCAACTTCTGGCTGGAGCAGAACAAGAACCTCGATAGCGTCGAGGCCATGGCCGACCTGGCCGTCAAGCTCAAGCCCGACCAGTGGTACACCCTCTCCCAGGTCGCCGGCATCTACGGCAAGCTCAACAAGACCGACAAAGCCCTGGCGATCTACGGGCCCGAGTTCGCCAAAAATAATTGGAGCGACGAAGGGGTACTTTCGAGCTATGCCGCATTCTGGTACCAAGAGGCCAAAAACCTCGATGACGCGCTCGCGGCGGCGAAGCGATCTGTCGAACTCGCCCCCGACTATTACAACAACTTCGTTCTCGGCCAGATCCTCTTCAAGCAGAAGAAATACGCCGAGGCGCTCAAAGCTGCCGAGAAGGCCGTCGAGTTGGTCAAACCCATGGCCGTCAAGTACGAGGGTTTCCCCGTCCAGCGGTACGAGAAGCTCGTCAAGGACATCAAGGACGCCATGGCCAAGGAGAAAGGCGGAGAGGTCAAGAAGTAACCACCGATCCATCTGAACGCCGGGCTGCTCTCTTCCGGAGAGCGGCCCTTTTTTTTGCCTGGCACGGTTTGACAAGGCATCGGGGCTCCCCTATAGTGCCTATAGGCGGCGAGAGATGAAAAAAGCGGCCTGTTGGCTTCTGACATTCGGCCCGCTCGTTTTCCTCCTTGCCTTCGGACAGTCCTCCCCGGCCGGCTCCCAGTCCCTCGACGATCGCGTCCGGGAATTCCTCGCCTCGCAGAAAGACCAGTGGCGCGAGGAGAACGTCACCGAGGCCGACGGCCGCTTCC
>Ga0315276_10000542_pt1 | contig 32521 bp, 23 predicted proteins | sample YL17G05_0_MG_FD_204542 | JGI IMG/M metagenome (GOLD analysis project Ga0315276, IMG submission 204542) | Sediment microbial communities from Yellowstone Lake, YNP, Wyoming, USA - YL17G05_0 | ecosystem: Environmental > Aquatic > Freshwater > Lake > Sediment | place: USA: Wyoming | collected... | reverse complement strand
CTGATCACCGCCGTCCGCCAGCGCGATTTCCCCGTGATCCAGGGAACGGTCCTGACCATGGCCGCGCTGTACCTGCTGGCTAACTTCCTGGTCGACCTTTCTTACCCGCTGATCGACCCCCGCATCGGCCATGATCCGGCTGGATAAGGGTAACCGGCAATTCCGGCTGGGGGCCATCCTTTTGGCCGGGCTCGCTTGCGCCCTGGGCAGCGCGGCCCTTTCCCGTGGGATCGATCTGGGATTGGACATCCGCCAGCGCCTGCAATCCCCGGGCGTGGCACATCTGCTGGGCACCGACGCCCTGGGGCGCGACATTCTTTCCTGCCTGGCATTCGGGGCGCTGACCTCGGTGGCCATCGCCCTGGCCGTGGTCGCCGTGGCCGCGGCCATCGGGGCGGGGCTGGGATTCTTGGCCGGCTGGCATGGAGGGCTGCTCGGCGCCTGCATCATGCGCAGCGCCGATTTCATCCTGGCCTTCCCGGGCATCCTGCTGGCGTTGGTCCTGGTCGCATTCTGGGGCCAGGGGGTCTGGCCGCTGATCCTCGCCCTGGCGCTCACGGGCTGGGTAGGCTATGCCCGCCTGGTGCGCGGCGAAGTACTGAAGATCAAGCGGCAGGATTATATCCTGGCCGCTCGCGGCTTCAACGCCCGGGGACGGCATATCGCCGGCAGCCACATTCTGCCCCTGGTCTTCCCCATGCTGCTGACCCAGGCCGTTTCCGGGATCGCCGGGGTCATCCTGGCCGAAGCCAGCCTGAACTTCCTCGGCCTGGGGCTGGACCCGCGTCTGCCGACCCTGGGCGGGATGATCGATGCCGGCCGCGGCCACCTGTTCGACCGGCCGGCGCTGGTCCTGCTTCCCGGCGCTTTCCTGGTCCTGCTCGTCGCCGCATTCCTGCTGCTGGCCGAGGGGATCCGCGTGCGCCCGGGAACGCTTGTTTTTGAAAAAAAAAGCGATTGAAGCTATACTAAGGACAGCCCGCTTTTTCCCAGGACGGAACGGGGGGAGGATGCGCATGGAGAAAAGAAAGGAGCTTCGCGTAAAGAAAAGAATGCTCTCCAACCTGGAGGACAAACCGGCGATCGTCGTCGACATATCCCTGTCGGGGATCAAGATCTCCATGAACCGCCCCCCGAAAAGCCAGGACGTCGAGGTCAAGCTGCAGCTCGACGGCAAGGTCATCACCGTGAAGGGCGACGTGCGCTGGATCACGCGCACGGTCTCCACCCGGGTCAGCAACGATATCGGCATCGCCATCCGCGAAGCCCCTCCCGACTATTACGAGCTGGTTTCCGATTCAGGCTGAACCGGGGCAACGAATCCCGGCTCACTCTTCCTTGGCGCCGGCCAGAAGCTGCTCCACGGCCGGGGCGGTCGCCGGCGCTTCGGGGACGATCTCGATCTCATCGTCGCGCAGGCGGCAGACCAGATAGCGGGAGTCTTCCCACTCTTTTTCCAGCGACAGGTAGGCGATCTTCTCCAGGAGCTCCTTCTTCAGGACGCGGTTGAGGTTGCGGGCCCCGTATTCGAGGGAATAGCCGCGGGAAGCGATATGGGCCAGCACGTCGTCCTTGACGATCAGCTCCTTGCCCTGCTTCTCCAGGTCGTGCCGCACCTCGCGCAGGTGGATGTCGATGATGGCCTTGATGTCGTTGTCGCGCAGATGATGAAAGACGATGATCTCGTCGATGCGGTTGAGGAATTCCGGGGAAAAATATTTTTTCAGGGACTTGATCAGGGTAGCGCGCGAGACCTGCGTATCGTCCGAGCTGCTCTTGTAGCCCATGTTGGCCTTGGAGAAAAGCGAGGTGCCGATGTTGGAGGTCATGACGATGGTCGTCTTGGAAAAATCGATCACGTTGCCGCGGGCGTCGGTCAGGCGGCCGGCATCGAAAACCTGCAGGAAAATATTGAGCAGCTGGGCGTCGGCCTTCTCGACCTCGTCCAGGAGAATGACCGAGTACGGGTTCAGGCGCACCTTGTCGGTCAGCTGGTTGGCGTCATAATAGCCCACGTACCCCGGCGCCGCGCCGACGAAACGCGAATAGGTGAATTTTTCCATGTACTCGGACATGTCGATGCGGATCAGGTAATCCTGGCTGCCGTACAGGGCCTCGCTCAGGGCGATGGCCGTCTCGGTCTTGCCCACGCCGGTCGGCCCGATGAAAAGGAAGACGCCGTCGGGGCGGTTCTTCTTGATATCGTAGCCCAGCTTGGAGGTGATGACCGACGAGACCATCTTGGCCACCGCATCGTCCTGGCCGACGATCCGCTTCAGGATATTGGCCCGCAGCGCCGCCAGGCGGCTTTTCAGGGAGATGGATATGTTGGTCTCCGGCAGGTTGCCGATGTCGGCCAGTACCTCCAGCACGTCGGATTCCTCGATCTTCAAGGCGCCGCCGCAGGTGGAGATGTTCTTCAGCTTGACCTTGGCGATGCACCGCTCCAGGAGCATGATCGCCGAATCGGGCAGCTTCCGTTCGCGGATATCCCGCTTGGCGCTCTCGACGATGTCCTCGATGATCTGGTTGGAAGCCAGCAGGTTGTCGGCGGCGACCATCTGGCCGACCAGGTTCTTCAGGATGCGCCGCGTACCCTCCGCGGAAAGCTCGTTGACGACGATCTTCTGGAAATACCCCAGCAGGGAGTTGTCCTTCTCGATCGTGTTCTTGAATTCCTCGTAGTCGGTGCTGGCGATCACCTGGATGGAATTATCGCGCAGAAAATTCTTGAGGATGTTGACCAGGTCGAGCGACGTCCCGCGCGCCGCGCCGGTGGACATCATCAGGTGCATGTCCTCCAGCACCAGGATGGCGTTCTGCGTTTTGAACTCCTGCAGGAGCTTCAGGACCTTTTCCTCGAATTGGCCGCGGTACTTGGAGCCGGTGAGCAGGCTGACGAAATTGATCTCCTTGATCTTCTTCTCCTTCAGCGCCGGCGGCACCTCGCCGAAAATGATCTTCTGGGCCAGGAGACGGATCAGGGACGATTTGCCCACCCCGCGCTCGCCGACCAGCAGCAGGTTCCTTTTTGAGTTGGAGATCAGGATCTCGATCATCTGCCGCAGTTCCTTGCTGCGCCCGATGATGCGCTCCTCGTTCTGGACGACCGTTTCCGTGATGTCGAAAAAGGCGTCATTTTTCTGGGCTTCGGGCTTGCTCCGGTTCTTGTCGAGCAGCTCGCGAAGCTTGCGGATCTTGTCGCCCAGGTTCTTGCTCTGGGAGATCAGCAGTGCCTTTTCATAGAAATTCAGGGCCAGCTCTATGTTCTCTTCCCGGGCGTAGACGTCGCCCATCAGCTCGTGCCCCTCGGCATAGAACGGATAGAAAAGCAGGAATTTCTGCAGCAGGCGCTTCATCTCCAGGCCGCGGTTCAGGCTGGACAGGTTGCGTATCTGCAGGAGATAGATCAAGGGCATGTTGAAGTCCTCGAACGCGATCTCTTCCAGCTGCAGCAGGCTTTCGGTGAACAATTTCAGCTGCTGGTTGCGCTGCGCCGCCTCCACCTCGCGCCATTTGCCCCAAAACCCGCTCTCGCACCTCAGGCGCTGCGGCTCGAGCCGCTCCAGGTCGGCAAAGCAGAAATTGGCCAGCTGGAATTCAGCGATCTTCCGCCAGACCTCTTCCGAGTCCAGGGAGCTCTCGGCGCCGCCGGCGAGGTCGTGGAAGACCGCCTCGTTCTCGCCGAGCCGCGACAGGAACAGGACCCGCCCGTCCTGGACGATGGCGAAGGGGAAAAGGCTGAAATTCAGGGTGGCATTGCCGTAGATCAGCTCATCCTGCAGCGCCTCCTGTGGGCCGAACAGGTTTTTCGGGTTGACCCTCTTGTTGGCCGTCACGGCACCGCTGATCTTCTGGTCGAAAAGCTTGAACAGGTTTTCGATCCAGAATTTATAGTCGACGAATAGGTTCTTCTTTTCCCTTTCCTGGGCCTGGAGGCGGCTGTTTTTCAGATAATCGCTGATGTTCTCCAGGATGAAGACCAGCGTCTGCCGCTCGGTCTTGCTCATGCTCAAGACCTGGGTGTTGAACATCTGCAGGTAGGCGATCACGTTTTCCAAGGCCGGCAGGATGTCGCTGGGAAAAAGCGTCTTCCCCGGGGCCAGCTGGAAATTCTTCCGCCGCGCCAGGTTTTCCCCCTTGAACAGGGCATCGAGCACCACGGCCAGGAAGAGCACCAGGCGGTCCGCGTTTTCCTTGCTGAATTCGCGTTTCTCCAGCTTGAAATCGGGGAGGAAAACGGCCAGGAACGTGCCCAGTCTGGGGTATTGGCCGAAGGTAGGGTCCATGATGCGCTCCGCTTGTTTTTGCCTGAATGAATTATAGTAACAATATATGCGAAAGTCAATTTGAAATTGCTTTTTCGGTCTGGTTTTGCTATACTTTTTATTCACACATGGACGAAATACTGAGCAATCCCCTGGTCAAGCTGGTCATCATCGTGGCCGGCATGGTGCTGGTCCTGAAGATCGTCTACCAGATCCTGAAGACCGCCAAGGTCTCCGCTTTCCAGAATAAATCGTTCTTCGAGGCCTTTTTCTACCTGCTGGCCAAGAAGGCCTACATGGAGCGCGACGCCAAGCGGGCCCGCAAGCAGAACATGTTCCAAAGGGCCGGAAAGATCTACGAGGAGATCGGCGAGTTCAAGAAGGCCCTGCAGGTCTACGAAGAAGGCCAGGAATACGACGTCATGGGCGAGCTGCTGGAGAAGCTGAACAAGGAGAGCGAGGCCATCGAGATCTATAAAAAAAGCGGCAACAGCGACAACCTGGTCAAGCTGCTGCTCAAGCGCAAGAACATCGAGGCCGCCGGGACCGTCCTGGAAAACAATAACCGCTTCCAGGAAGCCGCCGAGCTGTACTATAACTACGAACGATACGAAAAAGCGGCCCAGATCTACGAAAAGAAGGGGTTTTACAAGAAAGCGGCCTACATTTACGAAAAGGGCGGCAATCTCAAGAAGGCCGCCGGCAATTTTGAGAAATGGTTCATCACCAGCTTCGATACGACCGTGGGCTACCAGAGCTCCAAGCAGCTCGAGCAGGAACTGCTCAAGGCCGTGGACCTCTATTCCCAGCTGAATGAATTGGAAAAGGCGTACGACCTGCTGATCAAGTACGGGAAATTCGAAAAAGCCGGCGAACTGGCGGTCAAGATGAACCGCATCTCCGACGCGGCCAAGAACTTCGAGAGGGCCCAGCTGCCGCTCAAGGCCGCCGAGATGTACGAGAAGATGGACCAGCCCAAGATCGCCTTCCTGCTGCGCGGCGAGAACGCCTTCGCCAAGGGCAACACCCTGGAGGCGGCCGAGTGGTTCCTGAAGGGCGAAGATTACACCCGCGCCGCCGAGCTCTTCGAGTGGGACAAGAAATACACCAAGGCCGCCCATTGCTATTTCATGAACCAGAATTTTCTCGGGGCGGCCGACAATTACCTCAAGGACAACAACGAGGAGGAAGCGGCCAAGATGTTCGAGATGGGCCGGGAATGGAAAATGGCGGCCAACATCTCCCTCAAATACGGAAAATTCCAGAAAGCCGGCGAACTGTACGAGAACGCCCAGGAATTCTTCAAGGCCGGGGCCTCGTTCATCAAGGTGGATGACGACCGCCGCGCCCTGGCCAACTTCCAGCTCGTCCCCGTCGACTCGCCCGACTTCAACTCGGCCATCACCCACATGGCCAACATCTTCCTGAAGAACCGCAAGCCGCAGCTGGTCATCGAGAAGATTGAAAAGCTGCTCGGCGAGAACCAGATCGACAAGTCCAATATCGAATGGTTCTACGTCCTGGGCCAGGCCTATGAGAATGCCGGGAACTTCAAGAAGGCCTTTGAGATCTACCAGCTGATCCTGACCGAGGATTATTCATTCAAGGACGTGCACCAGAAGATCAAGGACGTGGAGAACCTGATCCAGAAATACAAGGAGATGGAGCTGATCAGCGAGGATTCCAGCGAGCGCTACCGCATCATCGAGAAGATCGGCGAAGGCGGCATGGGCGTGGTGTTCAAGGCCGAGGACACGGTCCTGAAGCGGGTGGTGGCCCTGAAGATCCTGAACAAGACCCTGGTCGCCGACAAGCGCAACCTGGAGCGCTTTTTTTCCGAAGCCCGCTCCACGGCCTCGCTCACCCAGGCCAACATCGTCACCGTCTACGACGTCGGCCAGATCAAGGACGACTACTTCATCTCCATGGAATACATCGAGGGCGAGAACTTCATGAGCCTTATCCGCCGCAAGAAGACCTTCTCCGCCTCGCAGATCATTTTCATCGCCATCAAGCTTTTCAAGGCCCTGGACTACTCGCACCGCAAGGGGATCATCCACCGCGACATCAAGCCCCACAACATCATGATCACCAAGCAGAAGGAGATCAAGATCATGGATTTCGGCCTGGCCGTGATCCTGGGCGACCAGAAAAAGGGCGAGAGCGGCGTCATCACCGGCACCCCCTATTACATGTCGCCGGAACAGATCCAGGGCATCCCGGTCGACCACCGCACCGACATCTATTCGTCGGGCACCACCCTGTTCCACCTGACCACCGGCCATGTGCCCTTCAAGGGTGAGAATATTTTTTACCAGCACCTGTTCGATCCGGTGCCGGCGATCAAGAAATACCGCACCGACGTTCCCGAAAAGCTTTGCTATATCATCGAAAAGTGCATGGAAAAGAAGCGCGAGCAGCGCTTTCAAAGCGCCATGGAAGTATTGAACGAAATGAAGACCATCAAGATCTAAGGAGAAGAAAATGGATTTCGCCCTGAACGAAGAACACCTGGCATTCAAGGAAGAGACGCATAAATTCGCTGAGAAGGAAATGCGCCCCCAGAGCCACGAATACGACGAGAAGAACGAATTTCCCCATGAGATCATGCAGAAGGCCTTCAGCGCCGGCTTTCTCACCTCGGGCATCCCGGCCGAATACAACGGCGCCGGCTTTTCGACCCTGATCAACACCATCGTCTGTGAGGAGCTCGCCTGGGGCTGCGCCGGCATGTACACCTCGATCATGGCCAACACCCTGGCCACCACGCCCATCGTGCTGTTCGGCAGCGACGAGCAGAAGAAGAAATTCCTGACGCCGCTGACCGAGAAAATGACCTTCGCCTGCTTCGCCCTGACCGAGAAGGAGGCCGGCTCCGACAATTCGGCCATCCAGACAACCGCCGTCAAGAAAGGCGACCATTACGTCATCAACGGCTCCAAGACCTTCATCACCAACGCCGGCGTCTCGCAGCTGGGCGTCGTGTTCGCCTCCACCGACAAGTCCCGCGGCGCCCGCGGCCTGACGGCCTTCATCGTGCCCATGGACACCCCCGGCGTCACCGTCGGCAAGCACGAGAACAAGATGGGGCACCGCGCGTCCAACACCGCCGAGATCTTTTTCGACGAGGTCAAGGTCCCGGCCGCGAACGTGCTGAAGCGCGAGGGCATGGGCTTCATCATCGCCATGAAGACCCTCGACTACGCCCGGCCCGCCGTGGGCGCCGGTGGCGTGGGCGTGGCTCGCGCCGCCTTCGAGGAGGCCCTGAAATACTCGCAAAGCCGGATCCAGTTCGGCCGGCCCATCGCCACCTTCCAGCACAATGCCTTCAAGCTGGCCGAGATGGCCACCGAGATCGACGCGGCGCGGCTGATGGTCTACCGCTCGGCCTGGATGCTGGACAACGGCATGAAAGCCTCCAAGGAATCGGCCATGGCCAAGGTCATGGCCACCGACGTGGCCATGAAGGTCACAGTCGACGCCGTCCAGCTTTTCGGCGGCTACGGTTACATGAAGGAATACCCGGTGGAAAAAATGATGCGCGACGCCAAGCTGCTGCAGATATACGAAGGCACCAACGAGATCCAGAAGCACGTCATCTCCCTGGAATTGCTGGGCGCGGTAAAGAACATCGGCTAGCGCATGGAGCGACTGCCCGTTTTTTTTATCGACGGTTGACGCATGCCCATCCAGATTGACGGCGACCTCCTGACCCTGGAGCAGTTCGACCGCGTGGCCCGCGGCAAAAAACGGGTCGAGCTCTCCCCGGCCGCCGAGGAAAAAGTCAGGAACTGCCGGTCGGTCCTGGAGGAATTCATCCATTCCGACAAGCCGTATTACGGGATCAACACCGGCTTCGGGGCGCTGGCCCAGCGCCGCATCGAAAAGAAAGACCTGAAGAAACTGCAGAAGAACCTGATCCAGAGCCACACCGCCGGCGTGGGCCCGAACCTGCCGGCCGACATCGCCCGCGGCATCATCCTGCTGCGGGCCAACGTCCTGGCCAAGGGCTACAGCGGCGTGCGCCTGGAAGTGGTGCAGCTGCTGCTCGACCTGCTGAACAAGGACATCATCCCCCTGATCCCGTCGAAGGGCTCGGTGGGCGCCTCCGGCGACCTCGCCCCCCTCTCGCACCTGGCCATGGTCCTGATCGGCGAAGGCGAGGTCATGGTCCAGGGCCAGGAACAGAACGCCGCCGCCGCCCTGAAAAAGGCGGGCCTGCGGCCGCTTGAGCTCCTGGAAAAGGAGGGCCTGGCGCTGATCAACGGCACCCAGGTCATGACCGCCATCGGCATCTTCAACCTGCTCGAGGCGGAAAACCTGGCCAAGGTGGCCGATATCGCCGGCGCCATGACCTTCGAGGCCCAGCTCGGCAATCCCTCGCCTTTCTACGACGAGATCCAGGACGTGCGCCGCCATCCGGGGCAGATGGAAAGCGCCAAGAACATCCTGCACCTGATCAAGGACTCGCCCCTCTGGATCTCCCACCAGGGCCGGAAAAAAGTCCAGGACGCCTATTCCATCCGCTGCATGCCCCAGGTGCACGGGGCGGTGCGCGACACGCTGAAGCACGTGCGCCGCGTCCTGGAGATCGAAACGAATTCCGCCACCGAGAACCCGCTGATCTTCCCGGAAAAGAAGATCATCCTGTCGGGCGGCAACTTCCACGGCGAGCCCGTGGCCTTCGCCATGGACTTCCTGTCCATCGTCATGACCGAGCTGGGCAACATCTCCGAAAGGCGCATCGACCGCCTGATCAACCCCGCCTCCAACATGGGGCTGCCCAATTTCCTGGTCGCCGACAACGGCCTGAACTCGGGGTTCATGATCGTCCACGTCACGGCCTCGGCGCTGGCCTCGGAAAACAAGTCCCTGGCCCACCCCGCCTCCGTGGACAACATCCCCACGTCGGCGAACCAGGAGGACCACGTCAGCATGGGCACCATCGGCGCCCGCAAGGCGCGCGAGATCATCGGCAACCTGGCCCACATCCTGGCCATCGAACTGATGGCCGCGGCCCAGGCCCTGGATTTCTACGAGCTGAAGAGCTCCCCGCCGCTGGAAAACGTCAAGGCCCTGATCCGCAAGCAGGTGCCGTTCCTGAACGAGGACACGCGCATGGACCTCCACATCCGCCATATCGTCGACCTGATCGCCGGCGGCCAGGTCGTCGCGGCCGCCGAAAAATCGGGGCTGCAGCTCCTGTGATGTTCCGCCTCATCCTGCTGGCCGGGATCATCTACCTTCTCTTCAAGTGGCTGCGCTGGAGCTCTTCCCCCGTGCCGAAAGCGCGGCCTGGCGGACCGCCCGCGGGGGAAAAAGTGGAAGAGATGGCCCAGGACCCGGTCTGCGGCACCTGGGTCCCGGTCGGCCAGGCCGTTTCCCTGCCCGGGGAAAAGGAAACCCGCTATTTCTGCTCCGCCGAGTGCCGCGACAAGTTCCAGCGAACCTGACCGGGTCCCAGATCCCATTGGCGTGACTATTTCCCTATGTGCAGCGCGCTCTCTTCACTCGCGCTTTTCGGACCTGACGGATCGTAGCCGTGCCCGGTCATCTGCAAAGCCACCTGGCCGACGGTCGCCTGTATTTCCTGGAAAAAATCGCCTTGGCAGAGCTGCATGGAGGCGAAGATCAATTGGCCGATAAGGGCCGCCGCATCCTCCTTGGGTATGGGGAGCGGACCGCCCAGGAAGCCCTCGGCCATATCGGCCATCTGCCCGGAGAGGAGCTGCACCGCTGTATTCTCGTCCTGGCTCAGCGCCTGGCCCAACAGGACCATGATTTTCCGGAATTCACCCTCCATGGCGAAAATCGCATTTTCCGCCGCCAGTTCCCCCCCGAAATAGGGCGCGAATTCCTGGCGGTATGCATTGGCCATTAGATATGGAAAGCGCGGGCTACGCCGCAGCGCGCTCTCGACCACCTTCACGCCGATCTGCGGATCGACCCGCTTCATGAGCACATTGATGGCGGTCTCCACGAATTCATGGTACAACGTCATGGCCTGCGTTTCGGAAAGCGGCAATTCCGGAGGCAACGGCGCCATGGCCAGCAATTCCTTGGCCTTGGTCACGACATAGCCTTCGGCCATCCCATAGGTGATGCCGGAATGATGGGCCGTATAATCGGCGCCCCAGGCATCATTGTGCGAGATGAACCCGAAGGCTAGCGCCAGGTCGACCCTGCTTCTGGCTTCATCCCACAGCGGAGCGAACTGGTAATGGGTGGCCACGTACATATCCTCCAAATAAGGCGAGCTGAACAGATAATTGACGGCATCGGGTGCCATGCTACCGTAGCAGGCATTGAACTTCAGCCCGCCGGCCTTCTTGCTTACCTGCTCATCGATGTAGAGATGAGTGACCGATCCCCATGGGAACAGAGCTCCACCACACAGCAGCAGCAAGCCCAGGGACACGAACAAATGCTTTTTCATTTTTCCTCCTTTTCGCGGTCGGCGGTTTTCCTGCTTTCCGCCTGGCCGCGTCCTACGGCAGAGGAAGCATTCGGGATGCCAAGGTCGGTGAAAAAAAATATTGCCCTGCTATCGGTCATTTCCGATTCAACCTCGGCTTTCGGAGATCGCTCTGGATAAACCGGCGTTTATATAAGATTCCTGGTTTGCAAATACGATCGCCGCTAGGTCGGACTCGATGACCCGGAAGCGGACCGCCCTGGCGAAGCGAAACAACCCGCCATTCAGGTCAGGCCTTTGTTTTGGGATGGATCTCGTATTTGTGAAGGATGGCGATGAATTTCTTGAATTCGCGTTCTTCGATCCGCCATGCTTGGGACAATTTCTTCAGGCTGAACTGGTTACCGGCATATCCTCGCGCCAGGACCTTGCGCACCTGGTTCCTGTTCAGATCACGGCGGAGGAAGGGCCTCCATACCGCTTGCCAAAAATCCTCCCCCCCATCCAGCTTGGCTTCGATCTCAAAAACGTTTCCCTCATCACCGGCCGTTGCATCCGGCAACCCGCTCTGGTGGATCAGCTTCTGGACCTCGGCACCGGTCACGGGGTCGGGAGAATCAATGCCCGCCCGAAGCAGCACCGTGACCAGCTCACGCGTATTGCCCGGCCAGTCATGGGCAAGCAAGGCGTCCCAGAAGCCGGGGCCGATCTCCTTTCCCCGCAGCTGCTGCTGGTTTTCCAGAACCAGAGCCCGGATGTCTTCCCGCCGGCCGCGCAGCGGAGGGATGTCGATGGCCAGGACCTGCAGGCGAAAATACAAATCTTCGCGAAACTGCTTCGCGCGGATCGCCTCGGAAAGATCCCGGTTGGACGCAGCCAGGATGCGCACGTTTGCTTCCCTTTCCGCTGGGTCGCCGAGCACATGGTATTTCCGCGTTTCCAGAAAGCGCAGCAGCTTGGCCTGGAAGGAAAGGGGGATCTCCGCGATCTCGTCAAAGAACAGCGTCCCGCCGGCGGCCTCGTCAACGAAGCCTCTCTTGTCGCTGCGGGCGTCGGTGAAGGCCCCGCGCCGATGCCCGAAAACCTCGCTTTCGAATAGGTTTTCGGGGATTCCCGGGGTGTTCACCGTATAGAATTTCCCCTTTTTCCCGGAGTAGCGGTGGATCAATTCGGCGATGCGGCTTTTCCCGACCCCGGTTTCCCCTTGGAGCAAAACCGGATCCTCTTCAAGGGAATAGCGCAAGACCAGGTCACGGATGCGTTCGATCTCGGGGCTATTCCCGGAAATCCCGCCGGCCTCGCCCTCGCTTCTCCGTACCTGCTCGATCGTCTCCCCCAGCAGGCTGCCGATGGCCTTGAAGACCTCGCGATCGCTCTGACTGAACGATTCCTTGACGCCGCTGTCGATATACAGGAAGAACTGGTCGCCGATCGGCTGGATGATCAGGCTCTTGATGCGCAGGACCCGGGCCGAACGGGTCATGTCGCCGGCTTCCGGGGCGATAACAACGTTTTCGCGCTCAACGGGAGCGGAGCGTTTCCGGAAGGCGGTCTCGATGAAGCTGCGCGAAAAACCGTCCCCGGCGGACACCGTGGTGCCGTCGATCGATCGCCCTCGATGCCAAAGGATTTTTCCATCCCGGTTGTACATCATGACCAGCGAGACATCTTTCTCCCTAAGCAAATCCCAGATCTTCGCCTTGATGCTTTCAAACATGAATGTTCACTCCGCCCCGGCAGAGACGGGAAAAACGGATCCCATCGTGCCGAGCCTGCCGGACAGTTCCCTGAAACGGGGATCCCGGCGCAACACGTCAAAATGCGGCGAGCTTTTTGACCAGGGCAAAAATGCGTCCCGATCGTCGACGGCCTTTTCCAGGAGTTCAAAGGCCTTGTTCGGATCCATATTGAAAAAAACCTGGGCCATCTGCGTTTTGGGGATATAGCGCTCTTTCTCGATCTCCTGGAGCCGGGCGAATATTTTTAATGCTTCATCCCGATGCCCCAAGAGCGCGTTGGCGCTGCCCATGTCCGATAGGGCCCAGGTGGTCATCCCGCCGCTCGGGGCTTGCAGGACGTTTTGGAACTCAATCATGGCCCTTGGGCATTCGTTCTGGAACAGGTATGTCTCGCCCAGCCAGAGCCGCGCCAGCAAAAAGTTGGGGTCCAGCTCCAGGGCCTTCAGCAATTGCGCGCGGGATTCGTCGAAGCGATGGGCAAATAGATATATCAAGCCCAACACGCTGTTGACGATCAGCGACAGGGGATCCAATTCCTGCGCCAGGCGGATCGAGTCGAGCGCCTCGGGAAAACATCCCTGGACGGCCAGGGCCAGGGCATACCATTCGTGAGAAGTGGCATAGCCGGGGTTGAGTTCGATGGCACGCCTGAATTCCTTGTCGGCCTTTTCCCAGTCCCATTCATAAAAAACACTCACCCAGCCCAGCGAATTGTACGCTTCCCCCATGCCGCGATCGATGGCCAGCGCGCGCAGGGCCGCGCCCTTGGCCTGGGGAAAAGCCTGCGGCGGCGGTAAAAAACCGTATAAACCGATGATATTCAGGGATTCAGCCATGGCCACGTGCGGCAAGGCATAACCGGGATCCTGCTCGATGCAATCGCGGAAACAGCCGAGAGATTTTTTCAAGCCGCCTTCGTAGCGCCGGTTCCAGAAATACCGGCCCTCCAGGTACAGGTTATACGCTTTCAGGTTGGTGGTGTACCGTTTCGGCAGTATGGCTTTTTCACCACCCATGAGCCGGATTTTCAAATTGGTGATGATCGCCATGGCGATATCGTCCTGAATGCGGAAGATGTCCTTCAGGTTGCGGCTGTACACTTCGGACCAAACCGTGCAGCCATCGGCCGCCTGGATCAGGTTGGCGGTGACGCGCAATTTGTTGCCCGATTTCTGGACGCTGCCCTCGAGCAGGAATTGCACTTTCAGCTTTTTTTCAATATTGCGCAAGTCGACCTGCCGGCCTTTGAACTGGAAGGAGGATGTGCGCGAGCTGACCTTGAGGCCATCGATCTTGGTCAGCATGTTCACCAGCTCTTCGGCGATGCCGTCACAAAAATATTCCTGGTCCTTGCGCGGGCTCAAGTCCAGAAAGGGGAGAACGGCGATCGCGATCCGCTCCCGCCCGGCGGCAGGATCGGTGGCCGGAAACCGCCCTTCCCCGAGCCGCAGCAGGGGATGAAGATCATGGATGAGCGGTTCGAGATCCTGATAGCGCCGCTCCGGCACCTTGCACATGGTTTTGCGCAGCGTGCTCTCCAGGCGCGCCAGGCCGGGAATGCCGGGCAGGCGCAAGGGCCAGGGCTCGCGGTTCAGAATGGAATGGATCACGGCTTGGGGCGTCTTGCCCTGGAAGGGTTGCTCGTCACATAGCATTTCATAGAACAGCACCCCCACGGACCAGATATCCGAGCGGATATCCGGCTCTTCGCCATTCAGGAGTTCGGGCGATATGTATTGCAGTGTGCCAAAGACCACGTGCTCGTCGGTCAGGCGCGTGACTCCGAGCAGTCGGGCCATCCCGAAATCCAGGATCTTGACGCGCCCGGCACGGTCGATCATTATGTTCTGCGGTTTGATGTCCCGGTGGACGACTCCCAGCCGGTGGGCGTTGCTCAATCCCTCGCAGATCTGCAGCATGATGCCGATCTTGCTCTGGATGGCCTGCCGCGCCGGTTCGCATCGCAATTCCGCCATTCGCTCATAAAGCGTCCGGCCTTCGATGTATTCCATGGCGATGTACAGCTGGTTTTCGAATTCATCGATGGCATAGATGGTAACGATATTGGCATGGTTCAAACGGGCGGCGGCCTGCGCTTCGCGCTCGAATCTCTCCTTGGATTCCCGGTCGGCGACAAAGGGCGGAGGCAGGAACTTCAGGGCCACGGTGCGCTTGAGCCTCGTGTCCTCGGCCTTGTAAACGATTCCCCGGCCGCCCTCACCGAGCTTCTCGATGACGCGATAGTGGCTGATCGTCTTACCGATCATCTTTCGTTTTTCCTCTCCCGTTCATCGTGAATTCGCAAGAACCGGCCCTGCTCTTCTCCTGGGGATATTGTACGCAATTCGTCTCTGTGAAGTCAAACGCCAGGCCGTATCCAAGGGCCACGCCCGGACGTCAATGCTCCTTCTTGTTGTATCCCTTCCCGGCATAGGGCTGCAGCCTTTCCAGCCAGATCAGTTCCAGCTCCTTCAGCTCCTGGCCGGGATCGTGACCCGCGCCTTCTTGCGGCGGCAGCCTGTCCAGGACCTCGAAAGCGAATTGCCCTTCGCCAAGGTCGTTGAAGTCTTTCTGCAGTTCCCGGTTCATGTGCATCCTGTTCTTGAGCTGGAATCTCTCGCTGTTCAGCTTGCCATTCAGGTCCATGGCGCGGCCGATGTAAATCTTCCCGCTGGCCAGGTTCTTCACCTGGTAGACCCCCATGTCTGGCGGCCTCTGCTTGTACGCTTTTTTAATTTCTTTTTTATCAGTCATTTGAATCGTTGCCTTCAGCCCACTGCCCGCGGTGCCCAGGCCTGGCGCGTAGGGGACATAAGATCTTCCTCCTTGTCAGTTCCTACCGGCTTCTTTCGCGAAGATCGATCCGCCCCAGTCGACGCCGACGGCATAGTCCATGCATTTTTTGAAAATTTCATCGGTAAACTCCGGCGGCTGCATATGACCGGTCGCCCGGTCGGTATTCGCCCTGTCGAAAATCCTGTTGTCGGACAAATAGGGGCGGTAGGGCTCGATGAAACGGTCGAACAGCTCCTCGACGGGGTTGCGCCCGGCGTCGCTTCCCGCCCGGCCGTAAATGATCTCCACGCCGCGTATTTTCATGAACTCTTGGTTGTAAGCGGCCAGCGTGGCCATCGTCGGCGCGGAATTGTTCGTCAGATGGAAAATGCCGCCGGGAGCATCGCCGGCGATTATCCTGTGGGTCGCGTCGACGAAGTAGTCCACGGGAATGAGATTGATCGACCCCTTCTGCGGCAGGTACACCCTCAGCGGCAGATGCAAATAGCCTTCGGCATCGACGAAAATTCCGCTCTGTCGTGATTTTTTCCCGCCGTTGTTCCTGATGTCATTCAGATAAATATCCCTGATATAATGGACCGTTTTGATGGGAAAATACAAGGCGTTGAATTTGAGCGAACGTCCCGTCCGTGAGTCCCCGAACACGATCGACGGGCGAATGATCTTCAGGGGGAGGGAGTTCTTTTCGCAGAACGAGGCGATGACGGCTTCGGCCTTGGCCTTGCTTTCTTCGTATACATTCACGAAAGCGGTCGCTGCGGGAAGGGTTTCCCGGCAGACGGCATGGTTGATCCCGGCGACATAGGCGGTGCTGATGTAGTGGAAAGCCTTGGCGCGGCCGTGGGCGGCGAATTCGAGGATGCCGCTCAGCGCCTGGACATTGGCCGCAAAGACCCGCTCCCGCTTGCGCTCCGAAAAATTCGTGTCCGAGGCGCAATGGATGACCTGGTCGGTCCTGGAGCAGAGTTTGTTGTACGTCGCTTCCGGGATCCCGATCTTGGGCTGCGAAAAATCAATTTCCACCGTCTCCAGCCTGTCCGCCGGCGCGTTCATCCCGAACCAGCGCAACAGCTTGGAGATCCTCGCGGGCAACGTCTCTTCCTTGGTCGAGCGGCCAAGAACGATCAAGCGGCTCCCACCCTGGAGCAGCCGCGCCATGAGGTGGCTTCCCAAAAAGCCCGTGGCCCCGGTCAAAGCGATGACGGGGTGTTCATTATTGAACATATGGCACCTTTTATGTCTGCCTACGAGTACAAAAGATTTTCTTTCCGGCAGCAGCCCTGGTTGACGACGTAGCGGACCTGCCTGATCGTGCCGGTCTTCTTGGAATAGTCGTCCAGCAGGTCGCCGGCCTCGCGGGCCGCCTGCCGGACCCTGGCGATCTCGGCCGGGTCATTGTGGTCGAAATAGTAATCGTATTCCCAGACGCAGCGTTTCCCGCTGTCGATCGGCGTTATGAACCCGAATTCGCTCTTCAGGCCATGTTTCTCGGCGACCGCCCGCAGCCCATCCTGGATCGCGCCGATCAGCGCGTTGTCGATGGGGAGATAGAAAACGAATGCCACGCAGGGTTTTTCCCGGCAATAACGAGAGCTCTGTATCCGGAACGTATTCAGCCAGACGAGGTCGCTCATCTCCGGCCTGGAATAGACCTCCTCAAAAAACGGACGCAGGTCCGGGTCGATATCCCGGGCCTGCAGGGCGGGGGAAGGAGCGATCGCCGTCTCGGCCAGTTCGGCGAACTGGCCCAGCCGCAGGTAGGAGAAGGGCTCAACGTCCGAAACTTCATCCAGCAGATCCAGCCACTTCGCAGATGCCAGCGCCGGCAATCCCTGGAAAAGGGTCTTAAAGAGTTTCTGGTCTATGAGCGGATGCCCCATCTCCCGGACGGAGCGCAGGGCGTACGCATCGCCGATGAGCAGCACCAGATAGGGCATGCCCAGCTTTTTGGCGAAAACGTCCTTGGCTTCGGCGGCAAGTCTCTTGGTCGGGGCGATGAACGATGACACGAACTCGCCGCCGAGGATGCCGATGGCCAGGCCGATATGCCGGGTCGCGCACTCCCTGGCGAAATCCAGGGCCTGATCCAGCGAGGCAAAGGGAACGAGCACGCCTCCTTCGTCAGCGGTCACCGGATGGAGCTTCACGCTCACCGACACGCATATGGCAATGGTTTCCTGCTCGGACAGCGAATTGCGGAACGAGAAAAGATTGGGGGCGGCGATGTCGTTCAGCCTGAAAGTCGAACCGTCGCCGGCGACGAACTCCGCGTCGATGTAGTTGTCGGCCGAGATGCCGTAGGCCGTGGAAAAGGTGGAAAGCAGTCCGGAGGTCATGATGTTGGCACAGACCAGGGCCGCCGGCTCGGCGGTGTGGACCCGGTAGCCGCGCTTCCTCGCTTCCAGCTGCAGGTCGAATGCCGCGGTTCCCGGCCCCACTTTTACGGACCAGTTCTTTTCATCAAAATCCATGGCCTTCATGCGGTTGAGGTCCAGGACCGCGCCTTCGCTGAACACCAGGCCGTGGCTGGACGCGCCGTTGCCGCGCACGCAGTAGGGGATCTTGTTCCTGTTCAACAGCTTGATGATGGCGGAGATCTCTTCCGTGGAGTTGGGCAGGACGACGTACTCCGGCATCTTGAAGGTCACGTGGGGGCAGAGGTCGTGATGATAGGTTATCCGGATGGCGGGATCGTTGCTGGCCCAGTCGGCGCCGACGATCTTTTTCATTGCGCCAAGGATCGCATCGTCTTTTGCTTGGACCACATTCCCGCCGCCTTTCACATAAGCGCGCAGATGCTCCTTCAAGGCCTGCATGACTTTTGTCGGGCGCATCTCGTTGACGAAATAGCATTGGTAATCGCAGCAGCCGCACAGGTTGCAACTCTCCGCGATCTCCAGGCATTTTTCCGTGACCGGGATCGCGTTCTCCATGAGCGCGGCATACAGGTCCATCCGCCCCTCGGGATAAAAACTCACAAAGTGTTTTTCCAGTCCCGAGGCGCATACGCCGCCGCCGAGGAAATCGATCTTGCACATGGCGTAATGCCGGCAATTCTTGGCGATGGCCAGCGCCTCGTTCACCGCCTTCCCAGTTTCCCGCCGGGCTGATTCTTTCATTTGCTGGTCCCTCCCTTGATGGCATAGCCAAGGTAAATGATGCTCAAATCGCTTTTTTCAACCGCGAACAACCGCTCGCCGAGATCCTTGTAGGTCAGCAAGCCCCTGGCCCTTTGCCGAAGCAAGCCCAGGAATTTCAAGGGGGAAACATTGGGCCCCAGGCCCCGGTGTTCCCTCCATTCCAGGCCGTGTCGCCCCAGGAGCGACTTCAACTCGTCCGGCTTGATGAACATCCTCCACGCGTGGAGGCTGGGCGGAGCCATGGCCCATCGCTTCCAGACCTGCGCGATATTGATCGCCACCAGCTTGCTCAGGAAGGTGCGGTTGAGCGTGCCGTAGCAAAAAACGCCGCCCGGCTTGAGGACGCGGGAAATCTCGGCGACGACCTTGGCCACGTCGCGCACGTGCTCCAGGACATCGCAGCAGAATACAACGTCGAAGGAATCGTTCCGAAACGGGATCGCCTCCCCGGATCCTTGCTCGTAGGCGATCCGCAGCCCGCCCGCCTGCGCGTGGCCGGCCGCCATCCGCAGCGAAGGCCCGGCAGGGTCGATCCCGGTGACGGCGAAGCCCAGGCGCGCGATCTCCTCGCTCAGTATGCCGCCGCCGCAGCCGACATCCAGGGCCGTTCTGCCCTGCGGGTCGATGTTCAATTCAGCGAGCAATTTCCTCTTGAAATAACCGACCCGGGCGGGATTGAACGAGGACTGCATCAGGTAAAAAGGGGAGTCCGGCTGCCGCCATACGTCCCCGGCGGCCCGGTAGAGATCGTTGTCGATGCGCTCGTAGACATCCTGTGCCACTTTTTTCAATGGTTCCGTCCTCCGACCTCGGGTCCCGGCCGGCGCCGAACTCGAATTCCCAGCCCCAAAATCATCTTTGGCTATGGGACAACTCATTGATTTTGGCAAACGGACGGAATAATGTCAACAGCGATGGCCCTGGTGGATCACCGGCGAGGCGCCGCGCCGGATTCGAGGTCCAGCAGGTAGCGTTTGCGCCACAGGCCGCCGCCGTAGCCCACCAGCCGGCCGTCCGCCCCGATGACCCGGTGGCAGGGGATGATGACGGCGATGCGGTTGTCGCCGTTCGCCTTGGCCACGGCCCGCACCGCGCCGGGAAGTCCGATCGCTTCGGCCTGTTCCTTGTACGACCGGGTGGCGCCGTGGGGGATCGTCCGCAGTCCCGCCCATACCCTTTGTTGAAACGGCGTTCCCGGCAGCACCAGGGGGAGGTCGAATTCCTTGCGCTTCCCGGAAAAATACTCGGCCAACTGGGCGTTCAAGCTGGCGAAATACATGCTGAAACCGGGAACGCACTCGGCATGCAACAGCCTGCTCAGCCGTTTTAATTGGGTCTCCAGCATTCTCCTGTCGACGAATTCCAGCAGGCAGATCCCCTCGTCGGTGGCGCCGGCCAGCAGTGGGCCCAACGGGGTCAGTATCCTCGTGGTGGCGATGAGTTGGCGCTCCCGGCTTTGGCTCGGCGCATGGCCGACCGTTTTTTTAAACTGCTCCGTGAACCCGCTCAGTGACTCATAGCCGGAGTCGAAGGCCGTGCCGGTGACTCTCTCCCCATGCCTGATCCTGCCGAACGCCTGCCCGATGCGCAACGCGCGCAAATAGGCCTGGAAAGTCATCTGATGATGCTTCTTGAACCAGTAGCTGACCCGGCTTGGCTCCAGGCCCATGGCGCGCAGGTCGCGGTCCTTCAGCCGGGTGAGCGGGTCGTCCTCGATCACCGCCAGCAGCGGCTTGAGCCAGCCCGGGGCTGCCCCCTTGCGCTCCAGGGGATGGCAAACCTTGCAAGGGCGGTAGCCGTGCAGCAGGGCGTCATGCGCCGACCCGAAAAACTCGACGTTCTCCCTCTTGGGTTTCCGCGCCGTGCAGGTGGGCCGGCAGAATATGCCCGTGGTTTTGATGGCGGCCACGAATATCCCCTCGAACTCGCAGTCCTTTTTAACGAGCGCCGCGTACAATGTTTCACCGTCGGGAAATGTATGGTTCATGGCGTCACCTCCCGGCCTTGGGCAGGCCGCTGCTTTTTTCATTTTCTCCATGGCCATTATGGATCCATCCGCCGGACCCGGCAACCGAAAATCACACAACCATTTTTTTTAAGACCCGGCCTCAGCGCAGCGCTTTGAGCACGGTACGCCAATTGCGGGTGGTGACGTTCGCGCCGAACTCTCTTTCGATGATGCTCATCGCCTCGGGCGTCCCCTTCCCCTTGCCCAGGTCCAGGACGCTGAAAACCTCGGTCGGCGTCGCGCGCAGGATGCGGAACTCCCCCTGCGGGGTGGCGTAAGGCAGGGAGATGGTGCGGGGCGCGGGGCCTTCGCCGCGGAAGGTCACGTAGAGCCGGATGCCCGGCGACACCTTGATACCCTGGAACGGATCCGCCGCCCGGATCTTTTCCAGGTCACGGCGACCACGCACCATCACGCCGGCATCTTTCTTCAACAGCTTTTTTAACCCGGCGCCTATTTTCTCCGCGATCACTTTTTTGTCCGCTTCGCCCGATTCGAAAAGCACGTTGCCACTGGCGAGCAAGGTGCGCACGTTCGCGAACCCCATCCTGGCAAATGCCGCCTTCAGGGCGGCCATGGGGATGAGCGCGTGCCCACCCACGTTGATGCCTCGTAAAAAAGCGACATAGGGTATAGTTCCACTCATGTTTTGCGTTATCGCCTCGGCGGGGATGCGCTCGGTTTTCCGGGAGCGACCGTGGCCTACTTCAGCAGCTGGACCCGCAGCGTGACCTCAGGCCCGGTCAACGCCTTGGATACCGGGCAGTTTTTCTTGGCGATCTCGGCGTGCTTCTTCAGGTCCTCTTCGGTCAGATTCGGGACCTGCGCCTGCGTGTACAGTTCGATCAAGGTGATCGTCGGGCCTTCGCCCAGGTGGACCTTGGCGGTGGTGGCGATCCGCTCTGGGATGAAACCGGCGGCGGTCAGCAGGGCGGCCAGGAACATGGAGTAGCACCCGGCGTGGGCCGCGCCGACCAATTCCTCGGGATTCGTCCCGGGGCCGGATTCAAAGCGCGAGGCATACGTGTAGGGGCCTTCGTAAGCCCCGCTGCCCAGCTTCATCGTCCCGGCACCGTCCTTCAACGTACCTTTCCATTCCGCCGATGATGTCCTGACGGCCATGTTCCCCTCCCTTTATATTATCTGCCAAGTCTAGTGCATCTCTCAGGTTCGCGTCCCGGCAGCGGACCCCCGTGCGGCGCCGCTGGATCATTTTTGCAGACGGCCAGGGGATTGTCAATCCCTGCCTCCTGCGAAGCGTTATCCACATCCCCCCGGCAAACGAAAACCATCCCCATCCGTATAACCCATCTCAGGAGGAAAAATGGCGGTTGGACTGGCGGTGGAATCGGGTTGGCTTTTCGGCTTGTTCAAAATTGCGGCGGCCCTAATGGGTTTTTCCCTCCTGGTCCGCGGGCATCGCCTGCCGCGCTTCACCGGCGGCCTGTTCTGGCTGCTGGTGTCGCTCGTTATCGCCAACTCACGGCTGGCCCGGGCTAGCTACCTGCTGGCCACCCTGGCTGCCCTCTTCGTCTTCTACGGCTGGCTTTGGCTGCAGGATCGGCTGCCCCGCCTGACCATGGCGTTGGCGGGCCTGCTGCCCCTGCCACTGCTGTGGTTCACCTACATCTATTTTTCGGGCAGCTTCGCCTTCCGGCCGCGGGTGGCATTACTGGGAGCATTCCTCGGCCTGGTCGCCGGCGCCTTGTGGCCGCGGGCCATGCTGGCACCGCTGGCCTGCGCCATGGGCGTCACGCTGCTGGCCTGGGCCCTGCCGGTCCCCCTCAGCTTCCCGGTGCTGGCCGCGCCCGCCCTGCTGGCCTGCGCGATCCAGTTCTACGACCTGCACCGCCGCCGGCGCGGGCAAACCATCAAGCCCCCGCGGCGATCGGCCGGCGAGATCCTGCGCGATTGGCGGAAATGGACCGTGGCCGTGGCCGGAGTGTGGCTGCTGCTGGCGCTGCTTGGCCCGTTCGCATCGGCCCCCGACGCGGTCCACTCCCGGCGCCTGTCGGTGCTGACGGCGCCCACGATCAGCTTTTCCCCGGCGCGCAATTTTTATCTTGCCGGCCGCGCCCGGCCGCTGGTCCTGCTGGCGCCTCGGCGTTCGTTCTTCGATCGCTTCGCCCTCCTGGTGACGGGCCATGCCCAGGGCAAGGCCATCGACGCCCTGCGCCTGGTGAAGCAGGAGGACGAGATCGCGCTTATGCGCCGGGCCGGCCGGGTCACCGCGCTGGCCATGGCCAGGGTGCCGGCGCTGGCCCGCCCTGGCGTCAACGAGCAGGAAATACAAGACGCGATCCTGGCCGTCTTCCGCCGCCAAGGCTGCCCGGTCCCCTCTTTCGAGCCGATCGTCGGCTCCGGAGCCAATGCCACCCTGCCCCACTACAACCGCAACGACGCGGTGCTGCGGCAGGGCTTCATCGTCGTCGACATCGGCTGCATGAACAAGGGCTATGCCGCCGACATGACCCGCTCCTTCCCGGTCGGGGGCATCTGCACACCGGCGCAGCAAAAGCTGCTGGACGTGGTGGCCGCCGCCAAGGGCGCCGCCGAGCGCATCCTTAAGCCGGGGGTGACCATGCGCCGGCTCGACGATGCCGCCCGGAAGGTGATCGCCAAGGCGGGCTTCGGCGAGTATTTCACCCACTTCGTTGGCCATGGGGTGGGCGTCGACGTTCATGACCCCACACCCACGGTGCTGGCGGCGGATATGGTGATCACGCTGGAGCCGGGCGTCTACATCCCGCGCTCTGCCAAGGTCGATCCCGCTTTCTGGGACCTGGGGGTGCGCATCGAGGATACTTACCGCGTGACCAAGGACGGCTACGAGATACTGACGCTGCCGCCGTCAGCCGACAATTAAGCAGCGAATGATCAGTCCGAAACCACTATTTATTTTCGCCTGATTTCATATCGGCATTTTTCAGGTTCTCGGCGACCCTGAATTTCACGATCCGGTTTATCGGATTCTTTTGAGCCGGCGCCTTAAAAATATGTAATCGCAACAGACAACCTTTTCAATGGCCCTTTTCTTTTACTTCCAGCTCGCTCATGATCTCCTGGATTCCCCGCTCCAGTTGCGGGTCTCTTCCCTGGATCATTTCGTCCGGCCGATTGCTGACATCGATATCGGGCGAGACACCGCTGTTTTCGATCACACTGTCACCCTTGCCGTTGTACTTCCCTTCCGCCGGGTAAACGACGACACCGCCATCGATCAGGCGAGATCCGCCGGTGGAGGCTAAATTACCGGAGGTCCTTTGGCCGACAACCGGTCCGCAATCCATCAGGCGAAAAGTGGCGGCAAAAACTTCCCCGCCCGATTCGGCCCATTCATTGGTGATGCATAGCTTGGCGCCGAAAAAACCCGGATCGGGTTCCTTGATCGAGGCTTTGCCATAAGGCAGATGGGAATAATAGATCAGCTTGCGGTTCAAGCGCTCGATCATCCAAATGGGAGGGTAGCCGCCGCTGTTGAAGCGGATATCAATGATCAGGGCCTGTTTGTCGAGTTGGGGATAAAAGTAGCGGAAAAAAGACTCTATCCCCGAATAGTAGGTATCCGGAATATGGATATAGCCGACCCTGCCGCCGGTCGCCCGGTTCACTTTTTCAATATTGTTCACGACCCAATCATTGTAGCGGAGAATATCGCCGTATTGCTCGGAAAATTCCACCGGCTTCACTTTCACCGTTCTCGAGCCCGCCATGGCGGGTTTCTCATGAACGGTCAAGGAGACGGTTACGCCGGCCTTGTTTTCCAATAATGAGTCCGGGTTGACTCCTTCGTGCAAGGGCGTCCCGTCGATGGCCAGCAAATAGTCACCGGCCTTGATATTCATGCCCGGCAGCATGAGCGGATTGTTCCGTTCCGGATCCCCGTTTTGCCCGCGGTAGATCTTGGCGATCTTATAAAGTCGGGAGTTTTCATCCAATTCGAGATCCATGCCGAGTATGCCGCTCTTGGCCCGGGGAATTACAGGAAGATCGCCGCCATTAATTTCCAAATGGCTTTGACCCAGCTCCGAAAACAGATCCTCGAGCAGATAATTCAGGTCCCGGCGCGAAGCCACATGGGGCAAAAGAACCTCGTATTTTCGTTTCATTGCCTGCCAATCGACGCCGTGCAGCTTCTCGTCAAAGAAGAAATCCCGCTGAATACGCCAGGCCTCATTAAATATTTGCCGCCACTCTTTTCGGCTATCGATCGTCATGGTCAAACCGGAGAGATCCATTGGGTGGCCCTCGGTTTTTTGACCCGGCTTGATATCCAAAATGCCGATCCCGCCCCCGTTGCGATACACGAGCGCGTCGGCATGCGCCGCGGGACTGCAGTACCAGGCATCCTTCAGCAGCGATGATTCCTTTTTCCCGGCCGTATCGAACATTTTGATCGACGATTCTCCTTTGGCGGGTTCGGACTGGTAGATCAGTTTGCCCTCCAGCGCCAGAAGATTACTGTAATTCGAATCCTCGACCGGCAGGGCCGTGACCCGCCGGCCCAATCCCTCCACGTCGATGCGCAAGGGGAAGGTAATGCCCACCCTGGCCTCCGCTTCGTTTTCCCGACCCGGCGAAAACGGGGAAAGCGTGTCGTTTTGCAGCGTGGCCACGACGATTTTAGCGGGATTGATCATGTGATGCTCGAAATCCCAATACGAATCCTCGACATTGACCTGGCAGGCGGCGATCCAGTAGAGGTATCTCCCACCCGGATCGAATTGGGGATTATCGCAATGGATGAATTCATCCGTGACCCGGTAGGTTTTGCCGTTATCCAGCGAATAGAGCCAGATCGAGCTGAACCAATTGGGATTCCCGCTGGCATACGCCAGCCAGCGGCTGTCCGGGGACCAGGAAGCCGACACGAATTTCACACTCCCGAGATAGGCGTTGAAAAAAACTTTTTTGCTCTCCCCGCTTGCGATGTCGAGGATATGGAAGCAAGCCCGGTGATCCGCATAGCCGATTTTTTTTCCGTCCGGCGACCAATTGAGCGCTCCCAGCCTGGAAGCGATGCAATGAGTCACTTGCACCGGCGCCTGGCCGCCGTCCTCCCCCTGGACATAAACCTGGTCTTCACCCGAACGATCCGAAATATAGGCGAAGCGTTTCCCGATCGGGCTCCAAACCGGACAGCGCTCATTGGCGCCCGGCGTCCGGGTCAGGTTTCTCGTTACTTTCCTTTCAGGTTCCAGAAGGAACAAGTCGCCCCTGGCGGCCAGTATCACTTTTTTGCCATCCGCCGACAGGACCGGGGAGCCGCTGATGAATTCCTTCGCGTCGATCGTACGGGTTGCCGGTCGCTCGCTAGCCCCGGGGATCTCGACATGCAGCTGGTGCACCGTCCCGTTTTTCGTATTATAGACCCGGAGCCCTCCTTCATTTTCAAAGATGATTTCGTCGCCGCCCCGGCTGGGATGCCGGACGCCCCATTCCCTGTAAAAGGTGATCTGACGGACGTCCCTGCTTTGGCAGTCATAGGCCCATAGATTCTGTTCCCTGGTAGCGCCGCGATCGCTGACAAAAAAGATGCGCCCGCCGACCCACACGGGGTAATGGTTGGAGGAGCCATCGGCGATCACCCGTTCCGCATGGCGCGTCGAAAAGTCATATGTCCAGATATCGGGGGCCATGCCGCCGCGGTACCTTTTAAAGAGCAGGGCGTCCAAGCTGGTCCGGCAAAAGGCGATTTTGTCTCCCGCGTCGTTGAACCCGGATGACTCCGCTTCCGGCAATTCCAGGACGGTCGGCAGCCCGCCCTGAACCGGTACGGCGTGGAGCCGGTTGAAGCGGTAACTGGAACTGCTGGCATTGGAACGAAATATGACACTTTTCCCGTCCGGATGCCAGTCAACGACATATTCTGCCGCCGGATGATAGGTTAGGCGCGTCGCCTTGCCGCCCCGAGCGGGCATTATGTAAACATCCTTGCTCCCGGTAAACTCCGCCGTAAAAGCGATCAGTTCTCCATCGGGTGAAAATTTCGGCAGCAGCTCTTCACCCGGGAAATCGGTGAGTCGCTTGACATCTTTCCCGGTAACGGAAGAGCTATACAGGTCTCCGCCATAACAAAACACGATTTTGTTTTTACAGATATCCGGATAGCGCAACAGCTTCGTTTCCGCGGCCGCGCTCGGCAAGCCAAAGAATAAAACAATGAGAACCGCGATGAACCATTTCCGTTTCTCGGCAAATTGCATTTTATTCTCCTTGACAGTTTCCCTCAATATGCTTTGACGCGGCCGTCGGTCATTTCGTTGGTTGGCTGCGTTTTATTCAGGCAAGAGACCACGCGGAGGGTTGCCGATTCGATTGCGGTCGACGCAGGAGATGCAGCGCCCAAGCGCTGTCTCCTTGCGTTGCGCCATGAAAGCAGCGTTCTTTTTTTCGCCTCAATCCCAGCCAGTCTTGCCTGCCATGGCTTTCAGTTTCAACCGGATATTTTTTTGCTTGCGATTTCAGCGCGGCATTTTTCAGGTTCTCGGCGACCCGGAATTTCACGATCCGGCCGATCAATTTCAACGGCAACGGCTTATCCAACGGAAAACGAACGGTGCCCTTGGAGACCTCATAAGCCGACAATTCGCGTTTGAATGCCCGGACGCCGCTGGACGTGGGATAAAAGCCGATATGTTTCTTATAAGCGGCGAAATAAACCAGGTTCCCATTGAACGTGAAAGCGGGTATCTGGTAACTGATCTTTTCCGCGGCACCGGGCGCGGCCGCTTTGATTGCCGCCCGCAATTCCTGCAGCTTCCTTTGCACGTCTTCGGGGAAACCGGAGATATACCCGTCGATCGAATGGAAATTGATTTTTACATCCTTCATGAGCCTTCTTCTCCCTGAGGTTGATTCTCGGAGGGAAATACTAACCGCTTTATCTCAATGGCTGGCGGATGATGGTTTTCCACTTGGCGGGATCGGCCTTGCGAATGTCGGAGAGATATATTTCGTGGTGCTTGCCGGAAAGCTTCCCGTTGACGGTGATGAACGAGTGCAATCTGGTGATCGTCGGGCCCTCGGCGGAGAAGGGGCCGATGTGCAGGATCTGGGCGCATTTGCCCTCGGCGAAGGGTTCGAAACGCAATTTCGCGAGTGCCGGCAGTTTCTTCTTCTTTTTAACATCGTTGATGGTAAAGCGCACCATGGTCGCGTTCACGAACTCGGGCTGCATGATCATCATGGTCCACTTCCACTTGGACTTGTCGCCGACCGCGAACGCGGCCATGTCGTCGGCCCACCACAGCCCCTCGAGCGGCAGCACTCCGTAGTCGATGGCCAGGGTCTTTCTGGACGCGAACTTCACCGCGTAGGCGACGGAGAAGAGCGCCTCCACCGCCTCCTGGTAGGACGGCGTGTCGTTCGGATCACCCTGGCCGTCGATCATCAGGAAGTTCATGGCCGGCACTTCGACCAGCACCACCTCTTTCGCTGAGGGCTGGTACAGGTGTTTGAGATCTTTTTTAAAATCGATCTTTTTCATTGAAAATTGAAAAGGCTGGGGGCGGGATCAACCCCGCCCCCGCCGGCATTCACTCTAATACGTCTTCAGCTCGCCGATGGCGTTCTCGACCGCGTGCAGGATATCGCGCTTCTTGACCGTCTCCATCATGGCGTTGTGGTCGGGATACAGGGGCCGGTCCTCTTCCAAGTGAGCGACCACCTTGCGTACGGCGGCCTTGGCGGCCAGGGTACCCTTGCCCGGGGTGTAGTCGCGGAAATCGAGCGCCTGGGCTGCGGCGATGAACTCGATGCCCAGGATGCCGTAGGCGTTGTCAATGATCTGCCGCGTCTTCAGCGCCGTGTTCATGCCCATGGAGACGAAGTCCTCCTGGTCGGCGGCGGCGGGGATCGACTGGATCGAGGCGGGCATGGAGAGGATGCGCTGCTCGACGATCATCATGTCGGCGGTGTACTGGCTGAGCATGAGTCCGGAATACATGCCGGCACCCTTGGTCAGGAAGTCCGGCAGGCCAATACTCAAGGCCGGGTTGAGCAGGCGGTTCAGGCGCCGCTCGGAAATGACGCAGGCCATGGTCACGCAAGCGCCCATCATGTCCAGCGGCACGGAGATAGGCGAACCCTGGAAATTGGCGCCGGTGAGCACCACCTGATCGTCGGGCAGAAAAATGGGGTTGTCGCCCACGCCATTGAGCTCGATCTCGATCTGGCTTCGCGTCCAACGCAGCTGGTCGCGGGCAGCACCCAGCACCTGGGGGGTGGAGCGCATGCTGTAGGCGTCCTGCACCTTGACCTTGACCTTGCCCAGCAGGTCGGAGCCCTCGATGATGTGCTTGATGTTCTCCGCCGAGGTGACCGCGCCCTGGAAGCCGCGCAGCTTGTGCAGGCGGGCATCGTAGGGCTTCATGTTGGCCATCAGGGCCTCCAGGGTCATGGCGGCGGCGATCTCGGCCTGCTTGAGCAGGCGCTCCGTCTCATAGATCTGCAGGCAGGCCATGCCGTTGATCAGGTTGCTGCCGTTGATGGCCGCCAGGCCGTCGCGGGCCTTCAGCCCCGGCACAGGGATACCGGCTTTCTTCATGGCCGCGGCGCCGCTCAGGCGCTCGCCGTTGAAAAAGGCCTCGCCCTCGCCCATCAGCAGCAGCGCGATCTGGCTCATGGGCGCCAGGTCGCCGCAGGCGCCGACGCTGCCCTTGTTGCAGACCACCGGCGTCACCCCCTTGTTCAGCATGGCCACGAAGGTCTCGGTGATGTCGGGACGGCAGCCCGAATAGCCGTTGGCGTGGACATTGATCCGTGCCAGCATGGCCGCCCGCACCTCGGGGATGGGCACCGGCGTGCCGATGCCGGCGGCGTGGTTGTAGATCAAATATTTCTGGAACTGTCCGACCTGCTCGTCGGTCAGCACCATTTCGGAAAACTCGCCGATGCCGGTGTTGACCCCGTACATGATCTCGCGCGCCTCGATGCGCTTCTCGATGAAAGCGCGGCATTTCTTGAGCCTTTCCACGGCATCGGGATGGAGCTCCACCTTCTCCAGGCCGTAGGCCACCTTATACACATCTTCGATCTTCAGGTTCTTCCCGGTCACGATCACAGCCATTTTTCCTCCTTTTTCATTCGCGAAACGTATTTTTACGCAAGGGTCATTGTATGCAAAACTCCATTTTTTTTCAACTTTCGCTGCGGCCGCGGCCGGCGCTTGCCGGGAATATTCCTTGACAGGAATGGTATAATTGGGGCAGGAACGACAAAAGGAGAAAAAAATGGCCGAAGAAAAAGGACAGACATTCGAATTCCAGTCGGAGGTCAAGCAGCTGCTCGACATCCTAGTCTACTCGCTCTATAAAAACAAGGAGGTCTTCCTGCGCGAGCTGGTGTCCAACGCCGCCGACGCCCTGAACAAGATGCAGTTCGAGATCCTGACCGAGCCCGACCAGGAGGGCAAGGACCAGGAGCTGAAGATCACCGTCACCGTCGACAAGAAGCACAACACGCTGGTCGTCGAGGACAACGGCATCGGCATGAGCAAGGAGGAGCTGGTCGCCAACATCGGCACCATCGCCCATTCCGGTACGCTGGACTACCTGAAAAAGATCAGCGAAACGCCGGGGAAGAAGGGGGTGGACCTGATCGGCAAGTTCGGCGTCGGCTTCTACTCCAGCTTCATGGTGGCCAAGGAGATCCACATCTCCAGCCGGTCCTGGCGCCCGGGCAGCCAGGCCTGGCTGTGGAAGTCGACGGGGGAAAGCAGCTACACCATCGAGGAAGCGGAAAAGCAGGGGCGCGGCACGCGCATCGAGCTGCTGCTCAAAAAGGACGAAAAGGAATTCCTGGAAACCTACCGGTTGAAGGCCATCATCCTCAAGCACTCCAAGTTCGTCCCCTTCCCCATCTACCTGGAAGGGGAAAAGATCGAACGCCACGAGGCCATATGGACCCAGCCCAAGTCGAAGCTGAGCGAGAAGGATTACGCGGATTTTTATAAATTCTTCGACAACACCCAGGAAGACCCTGAAACCTTCCTGCACCTGCAATCCGACGCCCCGGTGCAGTTCTCCGCCATCCTGTTCGTGCCCAAGACCTCGTTCGAACTGCTGGGGCTGATGAAGACCGATCCCGGCGTCGACCTCTATTCCAAAAAGATCCTGATCCAGAAGGGCTCCAAGGATATCATGCCCGAGTACCTGCGTTTCGTCAAAGGGGTCATCGATTCCGAGGAGATCCCGCTGAACATCTCGCGCGAGACCATCCAGAACAACGTGCGCATCGACAAGATCCGCAAGCACGTGCTGAAAAAGCTCCTGGAACACCTGGAGGGGATCAAGGACAAGAGCCGCGAGCAGTACCTCGGTATCTGGAGGAACTTCGGCAAGAATTTCAAGGAGGGGGCGGTCAGCGACTATGATAACCGCGATAAGCTCTCGCAGCTGCTGCTCTTCCCCAGCTCTAAGACCGCGGGCGACGGCCTGACCGACCTGAAGGAATATGTCGGGCGCATGCCCGAGGGGCAGAAGGAGATCTACTTCCTGGGCGGCAGCGACCGCCAGACCATTGAAAAGAACCCGGCCCTGGAGATCTTCAGCAAAAAGGACTTCGAGGTCCTGTACCTGACCGATCCCCTGGACGAATTCGTCCTCGATCACCTACGCGAATACGACAAGAAAATGTTCCGCATGGCCGAAAGCGCCGATATTCCCCTGGAGGAAAAGGGCGGGGCCGACGACGAGGCGCGGGCCAAGGACGCGGAAAATCTGATCACCTACCTCAAAACGATCTATGGCGAACAGATCCAGGACGTAAAGATCTCCAAGCGCCTGACCGACAGCCCCTGCCTGCTGCTCAACCCGGCCGACGGCCCCTCGGTGCAGATGGAAAAGATCATGAAGATGGTCAACAAGGACTATCAGCTCTCCAAGCGCGTCTTCGAGATCAACCCCGGCCATCCCCTGATCCAGAAGATGATCGCCCTGCACAAGGCCGACCCGGCGGCGGCGCAGCTGAAAACCCTGGCCCTGCAACTGCTGGACAACATGAAGCTGCGCGAGGGGATATTGAGCGACACCGAGGCCACCATCGCCCGCATCCAGCAGATCATGCTCGACGCCGGGGGCTAACTGACCCGGGATCGGCCTTACTTCATATACAGGAGCAGGCTGGCCTCGTAGCAGGAGACGCAGCGCCGGCCTCCCGTGCAGGGGAGTTCGCCGGCCAGCAGCACCAGCCCGTTGTTGACCACGGTGCCGTCAAGCCACTTCTTGACAACCTCGGAGACATCGCACGTGAACTCCGTCGTCCCCATGGAGATGTCGATCCTCTGGCCGATAGCGGGAATGGCACAGGAGGTCATGGGCGCCTCAAGCACACACAGGCTCTCGCTACAGCCGCAGTTGCTAATGGCGTCCTCGTGGATGGAGTGGATGCGCTTCAGCTTCAGCTTCGCGCTTCCGAGATTAGCGCCCTGGCCCGCATATTCACTCAAGTAAAAAATGATGCGGGAACGGTAGATGGCCGCGACCTGGATATTATCGTAGGGAAACCAGTAGACCCCGGCCTTGGCGGTCTGATTGATGCCGCAGCTGGAGGCTTCGAACTGCTGCCATCCTTGTTGGAGCACGGGAACGGGAATCGGGATGGTGGTGGAAGGAAAGGTATCGTGGCAGGGATAACTCTGATAAACGCCGGGTAGGGTGATGGGCAGTTTGGGAAACGGCTGGTGGGAGAAAGCGTTGGCGGAAACCAGCTTTTTTAAATTGAAGAAGGAATCGCTCGCGTCGGAAATGGCGGGATCGGCCATGGAGCGCACGCGGATCTGGTACGTGCCGATCGGAGCGGTGTTGCCCGGGTATTCCCCCGCCTTCCAGGTGAATGACCCGGTCGAGGGCAGGTTGTCCTTGATCACGCCCAGCATGCTCCCCTGGTAGCGGACGAGCTCCAATTGCACGCTGCCGACCGTGGCCGGGGCGCTGGATTTCCAAGAAATGGAATAGTCATGGTGCAGGGTGAGGGTTTCCCCGCCATTGGGCGCCTCCAACTTCAGCAGGACCGGAGGCGGAGGCGGCGGCAGGCAAGGAGGCGCTGAGGTCTTCAAGGCAAAGGCGGCATCGCTGAAATCATCGATGCCGTTGCTCATGGTGCGAATGCGGACTTTATACCCGCCCCCGGCCGTCGCGGTGCCGCCGATATAC